>Ga0194129_10001355_pt1 | contig 40595 bp, 32 predicted proteins | sample TA2KigCa35mmetaG_FD_150862 | JGI IMG/M metagenome (GOLD analysis project Ga0194129, IMG submission 150862) | Freshwater microbial communities from Lake Tanganyika, Tanzania - TA2015038 Kigoma Deep Cast 35m | ecosystem: Environmental > Aquatic > Freshwater > Lake | place: Tanzania: Lake...
GCAGCCTTTAGCCTCCGGATCCCTCCTCCAGTTTATGAAGGACCTCGATGGAAGGCTGGTATTTCGAGTCGGCCGCCTTTTGGTAACACCGCATGGCCTGAACGATATCTCGGTCGACCCCGGTGCCCTGCAAATAGCAGTTCCCCAACCGATGTAGCGCCGGAGGATAGTCCTGATCGGCCGCCATTTGGAACCAGTGGACGGCTTCCTTTTCATCCTTCTCCACTCCCCGCCCGTGGAGATAGCAGTCTCCCAAGCTGATCAGGGCAGGAGAAAAATTCTGACCGGCCGATTTTCTCCACCAGCGAGCAGCCTCCACCTGATTCGGCTCCACCCCATAACCTTGGTAGAGGCAGCCGCCGAGGTTGAACTGAGCCTCGGCGTGCCCCTGTTCCGCCGCCTTGCGATACCATTTCACCCCATCGATCTGTTTTTTTGGCACCCCCAGACCGAAAAAATAACAGTTCCCCAACTGAAACTGGGCATCCGCGTCCCCACTTTCCGCCTTGGCCTGAAGTTCATCGTTGAAGGCCGCCCCGGCCCGCTGGGCCCATCCTTCCGTCAGCCAGCCACACGCCGACACCAGGGCGAAACCGCTGGCAACCATCCAGCGGGGCCTTATCATTAGGTTCATGAAGAAAATTCTACTCTGCCTTGCTGTGATTGGATTCAGTCTTCCCGCCGTCTCTGCGCAGGATCGGGACGACGACCGGGACAACGACCGTTCCAGCGCCCTGACCCCGACCGCCCAGCGGCCCCGGAATATGGCCAACCCGGAGATTCCCGGTTGGCAGGCTGTTCCCCACGGAAAGTAACCTTAAGGCCTTTGCAAAGGCGGCTCCGGAGCTTTGCCAGCTCGGAGCGCCTCCAAGGTGGCCTGGTCGGTCATCCGGTCAGTGTTCAAATTCCAGATTTTCAGAAGCATCTTGGATGGACGGTCAGCTCCGTCCCCTAGTTGGGCCTGCTCCCGCGCCTTTTGTACTGCCGCCTCGGGCTCCATCCCGGCCGTCTTGAGATCCGCCAACGCCGCCAACCCCTTCCGGAAGCGTTCTTTCTGGTCACCCTCCGCATCCGGATTGACCGCCGTGGCCACAACCGTCAGCAGCGCAGTCTGCTCCGCCCCTTGTGCCATCAAGCTTCCCTGTATTCCCATTATCAACATCGCCCATAAAACGGTTCTCATGCAACGATCCTAATTCAACCCACTTTTGGGTCGAGACTTCATCTTCACCTTCATCCTAATCTTTCTTTTTACCGAAGAACATGAACCCCCTTCGTCCCGGTCCCAAGCTGACCGACTTTCCCGCACTGATCCGCTCTGCTCCGGCCATGTTTCGCGACCTCCTCGCCCGCCGTTACCGGCAGATGCCGGTCGGTACCCTGGTGGGCGGTATTTTGGGTTTTTTCTATTTGGTCAATCCGCTCGACCTTATTCCCGAAGCCCTGCCCGGCATCGGGGTCATTGACGACGCCCTCATGCTCGGCGTTTTTCTCGCCTTTCTTTCTCGGGATGTTAAAAAGTATCTCCTTTGGAAAAACCCGCCACCCCGTGAAAAAACCCCCTCTGCCTAGCTCCATTCCTAACTGGCTCCTTTACTCGGGGATCGGCGTCCTCCTTTCCGCCGGTGCCCTCAAAATTGCCTGGGGCCTTTTCCGCCTTTACCGCTGAGCCACCCGGCGGATGCTCACCGCCCTTCTCCTCTCTTTTTCTACCGGCGGGCTGCTCGCCCTTGCCGTCCGCTGGAAACCCCTTTCCCTAAATCCGGTTTGCGACTCCCTCGCCCTCGTCCTCGTCCTCAATAAACTTGTCAGCCTCGGCCACTTCGCCACCCATGAGGAGGAACCGTGGCACGAACTCCTTCCCCTTCACCTTTGTGATTGGGCCACCTTCACCGGCGTCGTCGCCTTGGTGACCCGGCGTCCCTTGGCCTTCGAACTAACCTGGTTTTGGGCCATGGCCGGCACCACCCAGGCCCTCCTCACCCCCGATCTGGCGGTGCGCCCGCCGGAAATCAGTTGGTATACCTTCTACCTTTCCCACGGTGGCGTGGTGGCCGCCGCTCTTCTATTGACCTGGGGAGCAGGCATGCGCACCCGCCCCTGGGCCGCCTTCCGCATCTTTGCCTGGTCCCAGCTCTACCTGGCCACCGTGCTCGGCCTCAACGGCCTGCTTGGAACCAATTACGGCTACCTCTGCGCCAAGCCGGAAAATCCCTCCCTTCTCGACCATCTCGGCCCCTGGCCTTGGTATCTGCTCTCTCTCGAGGGCCTCGCCTTGGCCCTCTTCTGGCTCCTCGACCTTCCGTTCCGGCTGACCGAGCGCCGCCCTAGTCCATTTCCAGCCAATCGCTGATCGGCTGGAAATCCTCATCGCGAAATACCAAGTCCGTTTTTTTATGCGCCACCGGCTCCAACGGCCGGATCACCCAGGCCATCTGACCTTCCCTTTTCCCGCGGATGACAATTTGCAGCGTCCCCGGCGCCGCTTGCGCCACCTTTCCCTCGACCACTACCCGGGCGGCATCCGCATCCAGCGGTATCCGTAGACACAGGAAAGCTTCTGGAATCGCGTTCACATCCTCCTCAAAAGGTCCCTTGGCCTGCGCCTCCCGGTCCCGCAACTCCTTCAACCGGGTCTCATAGTCCTGGATTTCCTTCTGGATCACCTGGGCGTCTCCTCGAAATTTGTTGAGCTCCTGCCTCTGCATCTCCACCTGCTCCTTTTTTTGGTCCAGGCTCGTGGCCGCCGGACTCCGCAGTTGTTTGGCCCGCGTGCCCAACCCCTTGTACCGGGTGTTCCAGTCCTTTTCAAAATCACGCCAACCGCGGAGTCTCTTGTCCATCCACCCGAACTGCTCCGGCAAGAGAATGCTGGGCGGGGCCCGGTAAAGGGCCAGTCGGAACTCGTTGGCGGCGATCTCCGGTTGCTGCAGATCCTCGCTCTCCTCGGGATGATAAAAAAGACCCAGCGACCGGGCCCGGTCTTCCACCTCATCGAGAAAGGCTTTGCGCCGGTCATCAAACTCCTGATCCAACAGGCCGGCCTCCTCAAGCCACAGTTTGCTGACGGAAGTCCGGTAATCCTCATACACTTGTTTGGCTTGGCTGCTTTCGTGCCCCAGCACCTCCGTCACCATCCGCACCTTTTCTGCCGTGCCCGCCGCATCCGCCTTGGCCAGAACCAAGGTCCGCTCTATTTCCCGGATCTGCGGCCGCAACGGTGCCAGCCTGCGCCCATAGTCCCGGCGTAGACCCGCCAACCTTTCGGAAAAATCGTATAAAACCAGCACCTCCGGCTTGTCACCCAACCGGACCTCATTCAACTCCACCCGCACCCGCACCACCGTTTTCCGCCACTCTTGCCATCCCCCGTACAACACCATACACCCGATCGCCGCCGCGATCCCGATCCAGACATTTCGGTGCCACCCTCTCGCCACCTGCCAGGCTTTCTTCCCCAAATCCTGCAAACTCCGGCCGACCCCGATTCTTTTTTCCTCCGTGCCCGGCGGCCTGGCTTCCGCACCTGGCACTGCCACCGGTGGCCGCGCAAAAATTCTTCGCCGCATCCGCGGCTGGTTCTCCTCCACCCGCGTGACCTTGAGGCGCAGCTTTTTTTTGGCGGTCTCCACCTCGCCGCCCGCCGGGGGCGGAGCGTTTTCCTCAGCCATGGTCAGCGCTCTTCCGGATAACTGCCCAGCACCCGCAGGTCCTGCGTCTGCTTGCGCAACGCCGCCAGCGCCCGTTGAAACTCCGGCCGGTCCGCATGCCCGCGCAGATCCACAAAGAAAACATACTCCCACGGTTTTCCCGGCGCCGGCCGCGACTCCACCTTGAGCAGGTTCAGTTTCCGCGAGGAGAAAATCCCCAGGGCCCGGTGCAACGCCCCCGCCCGGTGCGGCAGGCTGAACACCAGGCTGGTCCGATCCTTGCCGGTGACCGGCACCGGATCCTGCCCCAAGACCAGAAATCTTGTCGTGTTGCCCACCCGGTCTTGCACATCCCGCTGGCGGATCTTCAGCTTGTAGAGGTCGGCTGCCAACGCGCTGGCCAACGCCGCCGCCCCTTTCTCTTTGGCCGCACGGCGCGCCCCCTCCGCGGTGCTCGCCACTTCCACCCACTGCGCCTCCGGATGGTGCGTCGCCAACCAGTGCCGACACTGGGCCAAGGCCTGGGCATGACTATAGACCACCCGGATCGGTCCCTGCGCCGCCCGGCTCAACAACGCGTGCCGGACCGGCAAATAAATTTCCCCCGTAATCCAGGCGCACGTGTCCCAAAGGGCATCTTGGGTGGCCCCCACCGAGCCCTCCCCCGAATTTTCCGCCGGCACCACGCCGGCATCCACCTCCGCCCGGTCCACGGCGGAAAAAATCTCCGCAATCGTGGCACACGGCACCAGATGGGCCGCGGCCCCAAAACGGGACCGGGCGGCCTGATGGCAATAGGAGGACTCCGGCCCAAGGTAGGCGATTCGCACTCCCCCCTGGGCTTCCCGCGCACTCGACAGAATTTCCCGATAAACGGCATGGAGAGAGCCCCGATCCAAACCGCGGCCCGCCACGGCCTCCAGACGGCGGAGCAAGCTCGCTTCCCGGGCCGGCGCAAGAATGGAAAACCCGTCCCGGCGCTTGAGCCGGCCGATGTCCCGGGCCACCCGGGTCCGCTCCGCGAGGAGCCGGACCAGTTGGTCATCCAGCCGGTCAACCTTGTGCCGCAGGCTCGCCAGCTTCACGGATCAGTTCCTCCTGTTTGGGACCCGCCGGATCAGCCGCCAGCGGCAGCTTCACGCGCCGCAACTCCTCCGAATTCGGCAGCTCCTCCAGATCCTTTAATCCGAAATGCTCCAAAAACAGGGGCGTAGTCCCGTACAGGATCGGCCGCCCGGGCGCATCGCTCCGCCCCGTAATTCTCGCCACGCCCCGTTCCACCAGCGTGTCGAGCGTACCGCTGCAATCCACCCCGCGCACCGCCTCGATCTCCGCCCGCGAGATCGGTTGCCGGTACGCAATCACCGCCATGGTTTCCAGGGCGGGTGGACTGAGGCGCGGCGGCCGCACCACCCCCTTGAGCTTGGCCACCCAACCCGCCAGCTCCGGGGCCGTGCCGATTCGGAATCCGCCGGCCACTTCCCGCAAAATCAGGCCCCGCGCCGGCAGAGCCTCCGCCAGCTTGGCCAGTTCCTCCCGAACCTCGGCCTCCTTCACCTCAGGAAAACCCTGGCCACCCTCCGGTCCCTCCCTCAGGAGGAGAGCCAGCCGCCGCGGCTCCAAAGGCTCGGTCGCCGCGAACAACAACGCTTCCAGGACTCTGGCCCATTCCCTCATACCGCCTCCTACGCTGGGGTTTCCACGGACGGTTGACCAGTCCCATCCCCCTCCTCCCGGTCGGGGATCGGTGCCCTGGCCCCGCCCTCCGCGACCCGCTGGATGAAAATGGGCTGCAGGGGCTTTTCCTGCCGTGCCGTCAATTGGCGGAGCCGGATCAATTCGAGCAACGCCAAAAAAGTGACCACCACCTCGCCGCGGGATGACATCGAGCGGAACAAATCTTCAAAAGGCACCTCTTGCCCGGCCGGAACCCGGTCCATAAGAAATTCAATTTTTTCGCTCACCGTGTACTCGTCCTCCGCGAACCGCCCCGCCCGCGCCCGCTCCTCCACCCCCCGCAGCACCTTCTGGAAGGCCCAGACCAGATCGAACATCGAAACTTGGCCCGGTCCCTGCATGCCCGTCGGGACCGTCACCCGCTCGGGCGTCCGGCCAAAAATCTTTGAGTGAAGCGCCTCCCGGTCTCCCAACTGCCCCGCCGCCTCCTTGAACTTCCGGTATTCAATCAACTGCCGGATCAGCTCCCATTTTGGATCCTCCTCCTCCACCTCCTCGGGGGGCCGATCCTGCACGGGCAGCAGCGTCCGGCTCTTCAGGTATAAAAGGGTTGCCGCCATCACCAGGAATTCCCCGGCGATCGCAAGGTTTTCCTCCTTCATCTTGTCCAGCCGCGCCAGGTATTGCTCGGTCAGCTTCTCCAGCCGGATGTCGTAAATATCCATCTCCTGTTCCTTGATAAGGTGCAGGAGAAGGTCCAGGGGTCCGGTGAAGGCACTTAACTCCACCCGCAGATTTTCGTTGGCGGGGATTTCCAGACCGGGATTCATGGCCGGGTCCCCACCGCTGCCCGCACCCGGGCCAACACGCCTTCCGCCGTCTGCCGGGCCTTGCCTGCGCCTTCCTGCATCCAACGGGCCACCTTGCCCGGATCAGCCGCCAGTTCCTCCCGCCTCTTCCGCAGGGTTGCAAACTCCCTCAGGACTGTATCGGCCAACATTTTTTTTAAATCCCCATACCCTGTGCCACCCTTTTCCATCTTCCGGCGAAACTCCGCCCGCTCCGCCTCCGTCCCCATCAACCGCCCCAAACCCCAGAGCGTGCTTCCTTCAACCGTCTTGGGCGCCTCGACCGGGGTCGAGTCAGTCTGGATTCCCATAATCGCCTTCCGCAGGTCCTTTTCCGGGGCAAAAATCTCCAGCGTGTTGTGGTAGGACTTGCTCATCTTCTGCCCATCCACCCCCGGCACCACCCCGGCGTCCTCCCGGATGATCGATTCCGGCAGCTTGAAGACGGTCCCGAATTTGTCGTTGAACTTGCCGGCGATGTCCCGCGCCACCTCCAGATGTTGCTTCTGGTCCTGCCCGACTGGAACCCGATCGGCATCATAGAGCAGAATATCCGCCGCCATCAGGACAGGGTAGGCAAAGAGTCCATGCGAGGGGGAAATTCCCTTGGTCACCTTGTCCTTGTAGCTGTGACATCGCTCCAGCAGCCCCATCGGCGTCACCGCGGAAAGATACCAGGCCAACTCGTGAACCTCCGGTACCGCACTTTGGCGGAACACCACCGCTTTGTTCGGATCCACCCCGCACCCCAAGAGGTCCAGCAGGGTCTCCCTCACCAGTCCGGGCAACTCCCCCTTCCCCGCCGTCCCGGTCAGAGCGTGGTAGTCTGCCAGGAAATAATAAGCCTCCCCTTGGGCCTGAAGCTCGACGGCGGGCCGGATCATGCCGAAGTAGTTGCCCAGATGCAGCCGCCCCGTCGGCTGAATCCCCGAAAGATAACGCATCCTTGATCGTGGCCTCGGGAACCCCTTGTCGGCCAGAATTTTCCTGAAAGTTGTTCAGTCTTTCCACCGCCGAACCAGCCCCACCAGCACCCCCTGCACCTCCAGATCCCGCCGGGGGGTCAAATCCGGGAAATCCGGGTTTTCTGATTTTAAAAACCATCCCCTCCGCTCCGTCACTAACCGCTTCAGGGTCACCTCTCCGTCCACCAACGCCGCCACCACATCCCCCGCCTTAGGCTCTTTCTTCTCCAAGACCGCCAAGTCTCCATCCCGGATGCCGGCACCTTCCATACTCCTCCCCCTCACCCTCACCACAAACGCCCGGTCCGGGGTCCGCAGCCCAAAAAGGGTCGGCTCCATCGCCAGCTGCCGATCCGGCTCGCTTTCCGCCAAGTCTGCCCGACCCGCCGGAATGGCGGAGAAAAACGGAAAACACGCGGCTGTTTCCGGCTCCCGGCGAAGCCCTTCCGTGCCCGCTAAAAAAATCCCGCGGGATCGACCCCGCCGGACGATCCGCCGGGTTTTCTCCAGCTTGTCGAGGAAGTAGCTTACTCCTCGCGGACTCTTGAAACCCACCGCCCGCTGAATCTCGCGCACCGTGGGCGGTCGGCGATGCTTGTCCGTGTAGCTGCGCAAAAACTTGAGAATTCTCTCACCGGAATTCATTACACATTTGTATAACAAAAAAGCGAAGAATCAAGCTTCTCGCCCTTTTTACGTCTTTTTGGCAAAATACCCAAATGCACTCTGTGGAGTCTTTTCCGGCCCAAACGGCCGTTCCAACCCCCGATCCCTACGTGGCCTGCACCAAGCTGGCCCGGGAACATTACGAAAACTTCCCCGTCGGCCGGCTCGTCCCCAAGAAAATCCGGCCCCACGTCCACGCCGTCTATGCCTTTGCCCGGGTGGCCGACGATCTCGCCGACGAGGGCTATGCCGACCCCCGCCTTCGGGAGGCCAACCGTTCCGCCCCCACCGAGGCCGAGCGACTCACCGTCTTCCGGGCCTACCGCCAAGCCTGGCAAAGCGCCCTGGCGGATAAGCCCTACGACAACCAGTACGAATGGATCTTCACCCCCCTCCTTCGTACTAAGGCGGAGTTCGATTTGCCCGACTCCCTCTTTCTCGACCTCCTCAGCGCCTTCGAACAGGACATCGTCAAGCGCCGCTACGAGGATTTCCCCTCCGTCCTCGACTACTGCCGCCGCAGCGCCAACCCCATCGGCCGACTGGTTCTTCTGCTCCACGGCCATCGCGAGGACGAGCTCGCCAAATTATCCGACCACATCTGCACCGCTCTCCAACTCGCCAACTTTTGGCAGGACGTCTCGGTCGACCTCGGCAAGGACCGTATCTACATCCCGCAGGTCGATCTCCGCCGCTTTGACGTCCCAGAGACCGATCTCTTCGCCGGCAAAGTCACCCCCAACTTCCGTAACTGCCTCCGCTACCAGGTCGAACGGACTTGGGATCTGTTCCGCGAAGGCGAACCTCTTCCGTCTAAATTGAAACGGCCCCTTTCCTGGGAAATCCGCCTCACCTGGCTCGGGGGCACGAAAATTCTCCGGAAGATCGAAGCCCAGCGCTACGACACCCTCAGCCGCCGTCCGGAGGTTTCCAAATTCGACTTCCTCAGCCTCGGGTTTCAGGCATTCCTGGGCGGATGAGTTCGCAGCCCCTCCCGGGAGGCACCGGGGAACGCATCACTCGGAAGAGCGGTTCCAATCTCGCCCTCTCCTTTATCTGCCTGCCCAAAGAGCAACGGCGGGCCATGTCCACGTTCTACGCCTTCTGCCGAACGGTGGACGATGTGGTCGATGAAACCACCGCCCCCCTGCCCATGAGGCAGGCGAGACTCCATAAATGGCGCGACGACATCGCCGCTCTTTACCACGGGACGCCGGAACAACCCCTCGCCAAAGAGTTGGCCCCGGTGGTCCGGAAATATCTGATCCCGCCGGAACCCCTCCTCCAGATCCTCGACGGGGTGGAGATGGATCTGACCAAAAGCCGCTACGAAACCTTCGCGGAACTCGGCAAATACTGTTACGGAGTGGCCTCCGCCGTCGGTCTAGTTTCAATCAATATTTTCTGCTGCCAGACCCGGGCGGCCCGCGATTACGCCATCGCCCTTGGCATGGCCTTCCAGCTGACCAACATTCTCCGCGACGTCGCCTACGACCTGCAACGCTTTGGCCGCATCTACCTTCCCCGCTCGGAATGGGAGGTTTTTGGCGTGCAGGAAAAGGACTTCCAGGGACCCCACTTGACCCCCGGCCTGAATCGCCTCCTGCGGATGCAGTATTTTCGCGCCCGGCACTACTTTGAGAAGGCCGACCGCCTTCTCCCGGAAGCCGACCGTCCCCATCTTTCCGCCGCCCTGCTCATGACCGGGGTCTACCGTGATCTGTTGGAGAAAATCCGCCGAAAAAACTTTGATGTCCTGAAAGGCCCCATCAAACTTTCCCGTTGGGAAAAGCTCCTGGCCTTGCGGCGGGGGCAGAAGCTTCTCAAAAAGAAAGTCCTCCCCCGTCGACTCCCGGCTCGCATTGCCGTCATCGGGGGCGGTTATGCCGGTTGTGCCGCCGCTTTTTCCCTCGCCCGGGAGGGCCACCTTGTTGACCTCATCGAGGCCAAACCGTTGCTGGGCGGACGTGCCCACAGCTATCGCGAGGCCAAGACCGGCACCATTCTCGACAACGGCCAACATATTCTCATGGGCTGCTACCACGAGACCCTCGCCCTGGTGGCCGAGATGGGAAATCTGGACCGGCTCGAACGCCACGACCGTTTGGACCTTCATTTTGTTAGCCCAAAAAAAGGCCAAACGGTTCTCCGGTCCTCACCCCTCCCCCCGCCCTTTCACCTGCTCACGGGCCTCTTTGGTTTCCGGGAACTGGGCTGGTTGGATCGCTGGGCCATCCTCCGTCTCCCGGGGCGAGCTCGGAGTTCTCCGCCCAAGCAGGGAGAGACGGTCCAAGCCTGGCTGGAGCGAGTCCGTCAGACACCCGGATCCGTCCGCGCGCTTTGGGAGCCCTTCTGCCTCGCCGCCCTCAACGCCCCTATCCAACTGGCGGATGCCTGTCTTTTTTGGGAAGTCACCCGCCGCGGACTTTTTGGAACCTCCCAGGATGCCGCCATCTACCTTGATAAGGACGGGCTCTCCGGCCTGCTCAGCCCCGAGCTGAATGCGTTTATTGAGTCCGCCGAGGGGCGGATCTGCTTGGCATCGCCTGTGGAGGAGCTGCAGTACGACGAGATCCACCAGCAGGTGGAAAAGGTGAGGTTCAAGGACGGCTCGGTGGAGAAGTTCGATCTGGTGGTCCTGGCCGTTCCATGGACCCCTGCCGCTAAGCTGATCCCGAATGTCGACCGCGCCTCCCAACTGGCCGCCATGCTGAAGCCTGGCCCCATTTTAGGCGTTCACCTTTGGACTGATCGCCCCCTGACTCCGGGTCTCATCACCGGATTTTTGGATTCCCCGCTCCACTGGGTCTTCGACCGTACTTCCACCCTGCCCCCGGGCTCGAACGGCTACCTTTACGCAGCCGTCATCAGCGCCGTGACCGACCTGATTGACCAGACCGGAAAATATCTGGTGGAACTCATCATGGGTGAGATTCAGAAAATGGTTCCGGAAAGCCGTGAGGCGAAGGTCACCCACCATGTGGTCTACAAGTCTCGGGACGCCACTTTCTGGGGCCCACCCGGCATGCCTTTGGCCCGCCCGGGCCCGGTCACCTCCGTGGAAAATCTCTTCCTTGCCGGCGATTGGACCGAAACTGGCCTGCCCGCCACCATCGAGGGCGCCGTCGTCTCCGGCTTCCAAGCCGCTCACGCGGTAGGCTAAAGAGTCATGGATTCGGTAGGCCACTTTGATCAAACATGGCCTACCTCGATTCACAACTCTCGATCCAGAATTCTTAACCCCTTAATCCCTTAGCCCCTTCATCCCGCCACTCATCCAATCCAAAAACTCCCCCAGAGCTTTGGACATCACTTCCCTGGCCTGCAGACAACCCCCCACGGCCGGAAGAAGTTCCCGCAATCGCCAAGGCCTGAGGGCCAGATGCAGTCCGAGCTTCACGGGCGTGCTCTTGCCGGTGACCGCATCGCATCCCAGAAGAAAAAGATCCGCCGGCAACAATTGTTCCGCGTGGTCGCTTACCGCCCGTAACCCCACCAAAGGCACATCCTTCCTTCGGCAGGCTGCCGCCACGTAGTCCCATTCCATCTCCACCAGCCCACAAGCGGTTTTTCGTCCGAGTTCCAGCTTCGCCAGCCCGGTCTCGATGATCGCGTGGGCCGTGTGCCATTTCCCCGCCCGCACGGCCGGTTTCGTCCGAGCCCAAACCGCGAACCCCGGCCAGGCCTCCGCATGGAACGAACTGAGATCGCCTTCGTTCCAAGCCGGATCCAAGGCCCCGGCCAGCCCGGCCAACACGACCGCCCGACAGGGATGTTCGTTAAGCCATGCTTCGACTTTTTGATCCAGCCCCGCATGCCCCATACCGATCCGTGCGGAAACCACCGGCAACCCCTGCCAACTCCCTTTGAGAGTTTCCAAGCCCGCTTCAGGCCGACTCCGGCCGCCGATCGTTCTCCACGTCGGCTCCGCTTCGAACTCCATGGGAAAAAGGATCCCAACCGGCAGAGGGGAGTCGGACATGGGGGTTCTGGCGGACGAATCCGCGGCTGAGTTCAGCGTACGCCGGAGGTCCGGACCTGATCGAGATATTCGCCGAGGGCGAGGAGCGGCCAATTGTTGCGGTACATGTCGTAACGAAGATAGAAAACGCATGGGAATCCCGTGCCGGTGATAAGTTTTTCCTCCCAACTCCCGTCCTTCGACTGGGTCTCCACCAGATACCGGACGGCTCGGCGCACGCTCGGGCGCTGAATGTCCCCACAGGCCAGTAAGCCCATCAGTCCCCAGCCGGTCTGGGAGGCGGTGCTGATCCCCCGCCCCTTCATCCGAGGATCATCATACGAACCGCAACTCTCCCCCCAGCCGCCGTCGGGATTCTGAGCACACTCCAGCCAGTCCCGGGCCCGGACGGCCCAGGTATCGTTCATGTCATAGCCGATCGCCTGCAGTCCGCGGAGTGCCTGCCAGGTGCCGTACACATAATTGACCCCCCAGCGGCCGAACCAGGAACCGTCTTCCTCCTGCGTTGTCCGCAGGAAGGCCAGCGCCCGCTGAATCTGCGGGTGGTTTTTGGCAATCCCTAGCTTGCCCATGGTCTCAAGCAGTCTCCCGGTGATGTCAGCACAGGGCGGATCAAGTATGGCGTTGTGGTCGGCAAACGGGACGTCTTCGAGCCACGCCTTATTCACGTTCTTGTCAAAGGCTGCATAGCCGCCGTTATCGCACTGAAAGCTCATCGCCCATCCCAGCCCACGATCCATCGCCTCCTTTTGCTGGTTGGGGTTCGAGGCCTTGGCCTGACGGAGACCGAGCAGGACCTTGGCAGTGTCATCCACGTCGGGATACCAATCGTTAAAGAACTCGAAGGCCCAGCCGCCGGTGATCGGCGTCGGATTCTTCATCACGTAGTCCCCCCGCATCTTGACTTCCTTAGAAAGCAGCCAATCGGCCCCCTTCTGCATCGCCGGGTGATCAGGGCTCACCCCAGCGGCTCCGAGGGCGGTCAGGGTGATCGCCGTGTCCCAAACCGGGCTGAGGCAGGGCTGGATGCGAAAATCCCCGTTGGCGGGATCGTCGACTTCCAAACCTTCCAGATCCTTCACCGCTTTGATCATCCAAGGATGGTCCTCGGCATAATCGAGACACCGGAAGGCCAGAATCGAGTTCATCATCGAGGGGAAAATCGCGGCCAAGCCCTCGGACTCCGGCCCGGTCCGGTCAAGGATCCACTTCTCTGCCAGCTGGAGAGCCTTTTTGCGGAATGGTTTCCAGGGCAGGGCTTCGAGAAAGCCCAAGAGTTCATTAACCCGCACGAAGAAATTCTTCATGGAAAAGAAACGGTTTTCGACCGGGTGAAAGAAAGGACCGCCCTCGACCCCGTATGGGTACAGTTCATGCAATTGTTTCTCCGGCGGGAGATGGGTGACGGGGCGGAAACTGCGGATGATGGACATCGGCACCACGATGGCCCGGGTCCACGAACTCATTTCCGACATGTCGAACGGCGCCCATTTCGGCAGCAGGAGAATTTCCGGGGGAATGTTGGGGAGATACTTCCACGGATACTGGCCGAACATCGCCAGATAAAATTTGCAGTAGGTGTTGCTGCTGGGAATCCCGCCCAAACGCATCGCCGCGGAGCGGGCTTTGCGCATCTCGGGCTCATCCGGGGTGAACCCCGCCAACTTCAGGCTGAAGTAGGCCTTCACCGTGGCGGTCACGTTGCTGGGGCCACCCGGATAGATGGGCCAACCGCCGTCGGGCAACTGGCGCTGGAGAATGTGGCGGACGATCTTGGCTTCCTTGGCGCGGTCCACTTTCCCGCGCAAATACATCAGCAAGTGGTAATCACAGGCCACCGTGCTGTCCACGAACAGCTCCCCGACCCAGTACCCCTCGGGCTTTTGCAGCCCCAAAAGATAATCGCGGCAGGCATGAATAGTCTTCTCGACCGCGGAAAGATTTACGTCGGCAGGATCCAAGCCCACCAGTTCAGGGCTGGTGGAGACCCCTTTCCGCAGTTCAGCTGGCGAAACCGGGCCTGACATAGTCCCAAACCCTAGCGAGGCCAAAAATTCGGTCAAACCGAAGAGAAAAATCCCTTTTTTTCCTTCCTTCCAGTTTAAAATCCTTCCCTACTTTTTCATAAATATCTGATCATCAACATAAATACCGCTTTCCCGACCCAAACCTAAACCCCTAATTACAAACAACTTACATGGGGTCAGAGGTCGTTTAAATATATAAGTTGCAATGGCTTAGAAACTGGATTTCTAGGCTCTGGGGTCAGAGGTCAAAATTGGGGATGGATCGCTGGGTTGCAACCCAACAAGGGGAAAAAATTGGGGAACATTAGGGGCTAACTGCCCAGGTGATTAGCCGAAGCTCATGGGCTTGGGTTAAAGAAGAATTCGAAGGACGAACTCGCACATTGAATTGGAAATTACCGCTATCCTTCATCTCTACTCGACCGGCGTATTTCGCCCAACCTTGGGAGGTCTCCCCGGTTGGCTCCAGTCGCGTGGCCAGAGAAGGCCCGTTTGGATCGACCGCCTTCACATACGCCTCCACGGCTACTTCCTCATTTTTGAGGGACCCCAGATGAACCTGGACCGAGACGGACACCTGATCGCCCACACTGACCGTGGTTCCATTGCCTCCAGCCCATGTCACCGCGTTGGCCTTCACCTCGGACCAAGCGGTCCGCAATTTGTCTTTCCAGACCGCCAGGTTCCGGGACTTCGCGAACTTGTTTTCCGCAAACATTCGTCCCTTCTCGGCGGCCTTCTTGTAAAAATTCTCCGCATATTCCGCCACCATTCGCTGGGTGTTATAGACCGGCCCGATCGTTATCAGGCTGCGCCGGACGCGCTCAATCCAGCGCTTCGGGACTCCGTCGGCACTCCGTTCATAATACATCGGCACAACTTCATGCTGGAGGATCTCGTAAATTGAGAAAGCGTCGAACTCGTCCTGCACCTCGGGTTCCAAGCGCAAGGCATCCTCCCCGATCGCCCAGCCGTTGGTGCCGTCAAAGGCCTCGTCCCACCAGCCGTCCCGGACAGAAAAGTTCAGACATCCGCTGGTGATCACCTTCTCGCCACTCGTGCCGCTGGCTTCCAACGGCCGCGTCGGATTATTCAGCCAGACGTCGCAGCCGTGATAGAGGTGGCGGGCCACGTTGAAATCATAATTTTCCACGAAGACGATCTTGTTTTTGAAAACCGGCAGCTCGGAGACCTTCACGATCAGCTGAATGAGCTTCTTGCCCCCCTCATCGGCGGGGTGGGCTTTCCCGGCAAACAGAAACTGCACCGGCCGCTCCGGGTCATTGACGATGGCTGCCAGTTTATCCAGATCCCGGAACAAAAGAGCGGCTCGCTTATAAGTGGCAAAACGCCGGGCAAATCCGATGGTAAGCGCCTTGGGATCGAGCATGGTCTGGGTGGAAAGAATCTCCTCTGGCTTGACTCCGTTCCGAATTCTTTGGTTTTTGACGTTGCGACGCACAAATTCCAAGAGGCGAGCCTTAAGCTTCTGATGGACGGTCCAGTAGTCCTTGTCCTTAAATTCGACTCTTTTTTTCCATTGGGCGGCATCCGCTAGGTCGTCCTCCGTGAAGGCCCCTTCCTCTTTTTCCAGCAAATCCCGAATTTCCGGAGCCATCCAGGTGAACGTATGGATTCCATTAGTCACATGGCGGATCGGAATTTCTTTCTTGGGCACCCCCGGCCAGACCGTCTGCCACATTTCACGGGAAACCCTCCCGTGAATGGCGCTGACCCCGTTGGCCTGACGGGAAAGACGGAGCGCCAGGATGGTCATGCTGAACGGCTCCTCTTCCGGGTGCGCCCACGGGCGGCCGAGCTTGAGCAATTCGTCAAAGCTGATGTGACAGTCGCGGACGTAGGCGGCGAAGTACTTCTCCATCAGCTTGGGGTCAAAGGCATCGTTCCCAGCGGGCACCGGCGTGTGCGTGGTGAAGACACTGCTGGCGGCTACCGGTTGCAAAGCTTCAATGAAGGAAAGCTTCTCCTCGGAAATCAGCCTTCGGATCCGCTCCAAACCCAGAAAGGCGGCGTGGCCCTCATTCATATGAAACACGGAGGGCTTAATTCCCATGGCATCCAGAGCCTTTACCCCACCAATGCCCAGTAGGATCTCCTGGCGGACCCGCATGTCGTGATCTCCGCCGTAGAGTTGGTACGTGATATTCCGGTCGTCGGGCGCATTGGAGGGCAGATCCGTATCCAGCAGGAAAAGGCGCGTCAGACCGATCCTGACCTCCCAAACCTTGGCTTTGACCTTGCGCCCGGGCATGTCGAGCTCGACCACCACGGTTGTTTTGCCGTCGGCCGCGAGGGCTTCACTCGCCGGCAGGTCATGGAAAACATTGTCGACGATGTTGGCCTCCTGCCATCCGTCCCGGTTGATCTTCTGTGCGAAGTAACCAAAGCGGTACAACAAGCCCACCGCCACAAACGGCAGCCCTAGATCGCTGGCCGATTTGCAATGATCGCCGGCCAGGATGCCAAGACCGCCGGAGTAAACGGGCAAAGATTCGTGAAAACCGAACTCCGCCGAGAAGTAGGCCACCAAAGGCTGATCCTTCGTTTCCTTGGGCAGGTTTTTGGTGAACCAAGTCGACTTACGATTGAGGTAGGCCTCTAGCTTGTCGTGGACTTTCTCCACCCGACCCCGGTACGCCTTGTCCTTGGCCACCGCTTCCAGACGTGACTGTTTGATCAACCGCAGCATTTTGACCGGACTGTGGCCACACTCTTCCCAAAGGGTCGGATCCAACTCCTTGAAGAGCTCCAGCGCGTCAAAGTTCCAACTGAACCAGAGATTGAAGGCAATCCGCCGAAGGGATTCCAAGCCCTCGGGAACCCTGGGAACCACGGAGACATTGAAAGGCCATTTTTGGGCCGTCGCGGCAGGCGTTGCCATAAGCGGATGAGAATGAGAGGGTTAGCTCTTCTTGGCCAGCAGATTTTCTGATACAGTGAAGCCGGGTGGGCACTCCCCTGGACACCTCATTCAGGGTCAAGCCAACGACAACTTAGCCAGGCGGGTTGTGGACAGCCCTCCCTCCCGGATTATTTGATGAGGCTTTGAATCTCCTTAAATTTCGGATGCTCCGCCGTCTCCAGCAACTCAAACAACACCGCCTCCGTGGAAGCAATCACGATTCCGTCCTGCCTCATTTCCTGCAGAGCCAGTTGCCGGTCTGCTTCCCTCCTCGATCCCACCGCATCGGCTACCAGCACCGGTTGGACCTCCTTTTGCCTTAAATCGTACACGGTCTGCCGCACGCAAATGTGAGCCTCACACCCCACCACCAAAATCCTTTTTCGGCCCAGGGCTTTGCCGGCCTCCACCGCCGAGAAGGCACTTTTGGCATGGGGCCCGCCCTTCCCCGCCGCCCGCTGAATCGCCACAACGGTTTTACCCAGTTTAGCCGGCACCTGCTCGGTGATAGCCATGGGGATTTCCAGAAGTTTGGCCGCTTTCACCAAAACTTCGACCCTTTCCACCCATCCCTCCGGCTCTTTTACCGCCGCCACCAGCTTCTCCTGCACGTCCACGACCAGCAGACCGGTTTCGGAAAGCTTCAGGCGCCAGGACATCTCAACCCTCCTCGGAAGAAGACGACTGTAGCGAAGCGATCACGTTCAGGTCCTCCAGCGTGGTCACATCCCCCTTCACCGTCCCGCCGGCAGCAATCTCTTTGAGCAAACGCCGCATGATCTTTCCGCTTCTCGTTTTAGGTAGGGCTTCAGCAAAGCGGATCTGATCCGGTTTGGCGATCGGACCGATCTCTTTACTCACTTGGTTCCGCAACGCCGCCACCAGCTCTTCCCCGGCCTTTTGCCCGGATTTTAGGGTGACAAAGGCCACCACCGCTTGGCCTTTCAAATCATCGGGCCGGCCGACCACCGCCGCTTCCGCCACGGCCGGATGACTCACCAGCGCACTCTCCAATTCAGCCGTGCCCAACCGGTGACCCGAGACATTCAGTACGTCGTCAATCCGTCCAATCACGTGGAAATACCCATCCTTGTCCCGTTTGGCCCCGTCGCCCGTGAAATAGCAACCCGGCACCTCACTCCAGTACTGTGTCTTGTACCGCTCCGGATCACCGTAAATCGTCCGCAACATCGACGGCCAGGGTTTCCGGATCACCAGTTTTCCCTGTACCCCGTCTTTGACCGATTTCCCGCGGTCGTCCACCACCGCCAAATCCGCCCCGAAGAAAGGTACCCCGGCCAGCCCCGGCTTCATCGCATGGACCCCCGGCAGAGTCGTCAGCATGTGGCTGCCCGTTTCCGTCTGCCACCAGGTGTCCACGATCGGACACCGCCCCCCACCCACCACCCGGTAATACCAAAGCCAAGCCTCGGGATTGATCGGCTCCCCCACCGAACCCAGCAGGCGCAGGGAAGACAGATCATGTTTTTTTACCCATTGATCGCCCCAACGGATAAAGGCCCGGATCGCCGTGGGGGCCGTGTAAAAAATGCTCACACGGTGCTTGGCAATGATCCGCCAAAACCGATCCGGCTCCGGTTGGTTGGGCGCCCCCTCGTACATCAGCGTCGTCGCCCCATTGCTCAAGGCGCCGTACACCGCGTAGCTATGGCCGGTTACCCAGCCGACATCCGCCGTGCACCAAAAAAGATCCTCCTCCCGAAGGTCAAACACCCACTTCGTTGTCAGGTGGGCGCCCAACAGATATCCGGCCGTGGTGTGTAAAATCCCCTTGGGTTTCCCGGTGCTACCGCTCGTGTAGAGAATAAAGAGAGGATCCTCGCTCTCCATTTTTTCCGGCGGAAAGTCCGGCGGTTGGTGGTCCGTGATCTCGTGCCACCAACGGTCCATCCCGTTCAGCGCCTTCACCGTCCCGGTCCGCTTCAGCACGATCACCCTTTGCACTCCGGGACAACCAGCAACCGCCGCATCGACATTTTTTTTCAGATCCACCACCTGGCCCCGCCGGTAACCCCCATCCGCGGTGATCACCAGCTTGGCGCCGCAATCATGAATCCGGTCCTTGAGCGCTTCGGCGCTGAAGCCACCAAAAACCACACTGTGCACCGCCCCGATCCGGGCACAGGCCAGCATGGCGATCGCGGCCTCCGGCACCATGGGCAGATAAATCATCACCCGATCCCCCTTGCGGATTCCCTCCCCCTTCAGCGCATGGGCAAAACGGCAGACTTCATCATGGAGTTGCTGATAGGTCAGGACGCGGACATCCCCGGGTTCCCCTTCAAACACGATGGCCGCCTTGTGCCGCCGCGGCCCGTCCCGGTGCCGATCCAAGCAGTTATGGCTAAGATTCAATCGCCCGCCGCCAAACCACTTGGCAAATGGTGCTTTCCACTCCAGCACCTTTTTTGGCTCCTGGAACCAGCTCAACTCCTGCTGCGCCATCCGCCCCCAGAACTTGTTGGGATTCTGGATGGATTCGCGGTGCAGGGATTTGTACTTGGCCGGACTGTTGAACGCCGCCCGTTTCACAAAGGCAGCCGACGGTTTGCAGAGTCCGGCTTGGCTCATCTTGATTTCCCCTTTTGCAAAACTTTTTTCACCACGCCTAGAATGGCTGTCGTGGGAGCCAGCCGGCCTGGTCCCTCTGCTCCACAGGCCAACCGCCCCTCGGCCGGCCCCGCCCAAATCACCCCGCGGGAAGAGAGAAGCTTCACGTTCTCCTGGGTCGCTGGATGGATCCACATGTTGCTGTTCATCGCCGGTGCGATGACCAGCGGGGCACGGGTGGCCAGGAATACCGCCCCCAGCACGTCCCCGGCAAAACCATGGGCGGTCCGCGCGAGAAAGTCGGCGCTGGCCGGTGCCACCACCACCACATCCGCCGTCTGGGCCAGATCCAGATGGGACATTCTTCCGCCCTCCCCTTCTTCCCATAACGAGGTGTGCACCGGTCGGTGCGTCAGGGCGGCCAAGGTCAACGCCGGAAGAAAACGGGCCCCGTCCGCCGTCAGCACCGCATGCACTTCCCAACCCTCTTTCCCCATGGCGCTGGCCAGATCCGCCGCCCGGAACGCGGCGATCGATCCGGTCACCCCCAGGACGATGCGCACCGTTTTTTTCTCAGCCACGATTGAGGTCCAGCCTCCGGCTGAGATAGCGCTCCGCCCGAATGATCGCGCGGAACTTGATCAGATCCTCCTCCATGGAACTACTCAGGATCGTGTAGCGGTAACTTTTCCAATCGGCCATCTCGGCATTGGCTGCGTCGATCCGCTTGTCGATCTGCGCGGCGGTCTCGGTCCCACGCCCCTCCAGCCTTCGTCTTAATTCTTCCAGATCGGGCGGCATGATGAAAATATCCGCCAAGGCGGCCCGGATTTTTGGATCCTTGGAGTCCCGGATTTGCCGGGCTCCCTGCACGTCAATGTCGAGCAAGACATCCCGCCCCGCCACCAGATGGCTGAGGATGGGCCCCTTCGGCGTCCCGTAGAAGTGCCCGTACACATCGGCGTGCTCCAGCATGTCGCCGGCCTGCACTTTTTTCTCAAAATCTTTGCGCTGGAGAAAATCATAATCCGTCCCGTCCTTTTCCCCGGCCCGGATCGGCCGGGTGGTGCAGCTGACCGAATACACCAGATCGGGAGTTTGCCGGACATTGGCGCAAAGGGTGCTCTTGCCGGTTCCCGACGGGGCCGAAACCACGAACAAAATTCCGGAGCGGGTGAAGTTATTCAAGGTTCGCCGCCTGCTCCCGGAGCTTCTCCAGCTCCGATTTGAACTCGATCGCCAGCCGGGTCAGCTCCATCTCCCCGGATTTCGATCCCACCGTGTTGGCCTCGCGCATCAGTTCTTGGATCAGAAACTCCAGCGTCCGCCCGCCGGGAGCCTGCTTTCCAGTCAACCCACCCGCCTCCCTCAAATGGGCACGAATTCGACCAATTTCCTCGGTCACATCCCCACGATCGGCCGCCGAGGCCACTTCCTTAAAGAGACGTTCAGGTTCCAGCTCCACCCCGGCCTCGTTGGCCAGCTCCTGCAACCGGCCCCGCAAACGTTCTCCTTGGGCCTTGCGCATGGCCGCGGCCGCCTTTCCCATCTTCGTACGGACCGACTCCATCCGGCCAAGGTGCTGCTTCAGGGAACGGACCATGTGGCTCCCTTCCCGTTCCCGGCTGGCCACCATTTTAGTTAAAGCCACCCGCACCCCCGCCAAGATTTTCCGGTCTTCTTTCGGCGTGAGCGCATGGCTCTGGGTGGAAACCACCCCCGGAAGACCCAACAGATCCGACCAGGTCGGCCCTCCTTGCACCCCGAGCTTTTTCCCGGCGGCCCGTAGCTGGGAGGCGTAGAGGGCCGCTTTCGCCAGATCCAAACTGCGCCCATTGCGGGAAGGCGCCGACTCCGCTTGCACGGCCACGGTCACTTTGCCCCGGGCAATCTGGCCGGCCACTTCCTCCCGGATCTCCCGCTCCAGCCGCGCCAGGTCACCGGGTAGATAGACGATGATTTCCAGCCCGCGCTTGTTCACGGAAGAAGCTTCAATCCGGAAACCGGCATGTGCGGTGGCCACCTTGGCGGAACCAAAACCGGTCATGCTACGCATCGTGAAATCCTACGGGGAAACCCCCCGCGGCTCAAAACCCTTTAAACAGATTTCCAACTCCCTGCAGGATGCTGCCGGCCGCCCCCGCCGCTCCCCCGGCCGCGCCTCCCGCGCCCTGCAAAACCCCCGAAGGGGCGTTCAGTAATAAGTTGATTCCCCCTTCCGCCAGCATTTTTCCAATGTCCATCTGCACCTTGGGATCTGCCAAGGTGCCGGTGATCGTGGCCGATCCGGGTATTTTTGTGTAAAACTCCGAGCTGGTTCCCACCAATTGGGTCATCACTCCCTGCAATTGCCCGCTGCTCTGGATCGCCTCCCGTGTCAGCGCCAGATTCACAAGAAAATCGATCGCCTGGCTTGACCAATCCAGCGAACCCCGCATCCCGGTTGCCAAGGCCGATCCAGAGGTGCGCAAATCTTCGGTCGTGATCCGGGTGCCAGCTATCTGGAAAGCTCCTGCTAAGGAATTGATCTCACTCCCCGCTACAAATGCGGATCCCAGCAGCGCGCCGGCTCCCTGCAAGGCCCTGGCGATCGCCGGAAGATTCTCAAGATGGGCCTGTTCAAGACGAAGGTTGCCCTGTCCCGACAACGTCCGCTGCAGATCCTCCAGTTTGGCTCCCGCCGCCTGACCGGTGAACTTCAGGTCGGCCAAGCCTCCCACCGGACCGCGGGCATCTTGGATCAAGGGGCCGAGAATCGCGCCCAATGGAAACCTTTCGATAAATAGACTCACCTGCAGAGGCCGGCCGGCTCCCCCCGTCGGCACCACCGAACCCCGAATCACCCCGCCTTGCACCTCCACGCTGGAAGGGTCCAGCAGAATTCCCTCAGGCCCATACCGAAAACGGGAAATTTTCACCGGCCCCACCCGCGCCTCCGGCAAAATCGCCTGATCCAGTTTTACATCAATCTCTAGACGAGTGGGTTCAGACTTGGCGCCAGACGGGGTGGGAGGGAACTTCCAACTTTCGTATTGATCCAAAAAACCTCTTAGGTCGACAACCCCACCCTCCAATTTGATATCGAAAAGGCCTGGGGCGGTCTGGCAAAGGGGAATTTGGACGGCCGGAAGATCGATGATTTTTTTTTCTGCAGAATCAAAGGAGGAACAAATCAGAAAGGCATCTTTTAGGGTAAAACCTTGAGTCCGGTTATCATGCTCCCATTCCCCCTTACATCGGAAGGAAAGAGACATCCGCTGGCTCTCCTCACTGATGCGGGCCTCCAGCAGCAAAAGGTCGATCTCCCCCGAAGACCCGTGCTCACCCAGCTCCCAAAAGCCCGGTCCTAGAACCAGATCCCCGTCTACCCATCGGTTTTGCCCCAACCAAGGTTTGGCCAGCGTCGCCACCCACCCCTTCGGCAGGCGGGCTGACTCCCACGCCCAGGCCCCGTTTTTTCGGTAATCCACTTTGCCTATGAACAGCTCTCCGCCCGCGGACTGGACGGTGAGATTCAGGTCATCCAAAGCCGCCAACCCGTCCGCCCCCCAACTCAAAATTCCCTGCGCGTCCGCCCGCAGACCGGGCAGGGTCCCAATCTCGGGCAGGGTAAACGACAGGCCCTGCGCCTCGGCGCTGAATCCCAGCTTCCGCAGGCCGCCCTTGGGCTCACCCACGTTTGCCTTTAAAAGAAGGCTCCCCGCGGAAACGTAGGGGGCCGCCGCCGGCACGTTCTGCTTTGCCACGCTCAGATCCACCTTGCCCACCACCGCCAGACCCGGCTGCGTCGCCTTTTCCGCGGACAACTCCAGCCAGTCCACTCCCCCTTGCCGCGAAGCCAACATGACTTTCTGCACCGCCAGGTCCCCGTCCGACTTCAGCGTCAAGTCGGCCTTCAGATTGACCTGGTTTTCCGGCAACCGCAGTTCCGGCAACTGGACCGAAAGATCCGGGCTGCTGAGGTCCATCTGGGCGGCCAAGGATCTCTTTTGGGGATCGCTTTGTACCCGCAAAAAGCCCGAAAGGGTTCCGGCAATCGAGGTTTCGTTGGCCTTGGGCAAAATCAGCGGAGCCACGATGCCCATCGGCCATCCGGCAAACTGCACCATTCCGGAAGAGGGCTTGGTGCCGGCGGGTTCCCACTCCTTGGCACCCTTTTTCGTTAAAACCAGCGGTGCATCCAAGGAGGCGCGCACCGCCTCCGTCCCGTCCCGGTGCTTCGCCACCAAGGTCACCGCTTCGATGGCCAGCTCTCCCTCCGTCCCCGACGGCCACGAGGCCTGCAGGTTTCCCTGCACGGAAGCGAAATCCACGGGGCGCGGTCGCTGTGCGGTGCCCGTCTCCACGGTGACCGCTCCCTGTAGGTCTGCCTTCAACAAGTCATGCCGGTTTTTCCGAGAAAAGTCGAAGGACCCGCTGCCGGAGGCCTCGGTCCACTGCCAGTCAGGCGTGAAGTTTTTCAAGAGGGGCACCACGAAAGCCGATTCCGCCCTCGCCAACTCCACCCGCATCCGTCCCATGTCCTGCGCCGGGTTCCACAGCGCCAGCACCTTGGCGTCCAGCAACGGTTCTCCCGCCCGGTTCGCCTGCAGTTCCAGGGCCGGCAACGTCCAGGTCCCCTGCTCCGCCTGCAGCTCGGAGGTTAACTTTGCCCCCCAGGATCCCGCCTTCTCCTCCGGCCAACGCATGCCATCCAGGGTTAGCGAGACCAGGCCGGCTCCCTTCTGGCTGAAGTTGCCGGAAAATTCCACATGCGCCTTGGCTTGGCCCTCCGCCGGCCAGAATTTGGCGCCCGCCCAGGCTTTCCCCAGGCCCGCCAACCCGGCGCTCAAATCTCCCGCCAGAAAGCCCTCCTTTTTGACCCAATCCCACTCCGCCTTGGCCGTCAGCGTCAGGTCTTCCGCCGTTCCCCCTTCCCAGGAAGCCTTCACCTGGGCGCTTTCCAAGTGGATCTTGGTTCCCTTTTCGATGAATCCCTGAAAATCCGCGGTGGCGGACTGCATGGAAAGGTTGCCCTGCACCCATGACCCGGCCGCCGTCAGCGCACGGCTCTCCACCTTGCCACCCAAGCCCACCTTCTCGCCCTCAATCCTTGCCTGGCCGCTCCCGGAAATTTTCCCGCCCTCCACTTTGAGCTTGGCGGGGTCGATCAGAATCGGCACCACCGCCGCCAACTCCAATCCCCGGGCCGCCCACTGCAACATGGCCGGCTCGGCCGCCTCCGCCTTGGGTTTGCCGGTCAGTTGCAGCACCGCCGGCCGGTCCAGAGATAGTTGCAAGTCCGCCGGTTGGCCCGCTCTCCCCAGATTCATCGTCAAACTCTCGACTTTCAGCAGGCTCTCCGCCTCGGCCCACTCGGCCCGCGAGGAAATTCCCAACGCCGCCGGTTGGCTGGGCCAGTTCGCTCCCGCCGCGGCCAGCTGGACCGTCTGTCCGTTCATCTCCACCTCGACGCCCAGCGGCTTCTTGGGGCCTCCCTGCAGGTTCACCCTTCCAGCCAGGGACCCGTACACGTTTTGGATTCCGCGGGGCTGGAGAAACACTCCCGCCAGCTGTAGATTGGTCGTCTCCAAATCCAACTCCGCGGTCCACTGGCCCGAAGCCGCATAGGTCCCACCAATTTTTGCGGCCACGCGGATGCCCCCCACCCCTTGCCAGACCGCGTGGAGTCCATCCATCCGCCAGTCCCCTTCTCCGCCTTGCGTCGCCTTGCCCTCCAACACTAGTTGGCAGGGTGCAACCAGATTCCAGGGAGGCAGATCCACCACGGTGGAAACATCGGTCGTGAGCTTGAGGTCCCAGAGATCCCCGCCGGCCGGGTCCTTGGACTTCTGCGCCGTCGCCTTTGTGGTCGTGGCCAGCTCCTGTTGGCCTGGGCCATTCCAGTCCAATCGGCCCAGTTGCACTCGGATCTCCCGTGGAGTCCGACCATCCCAACCCTCCGCCGAGGCGTGGACCGACTTCAGGATCCAGGCGCCGGTTTCAGTTCTTAACCTCCCCTCCACCAAATCCAGCGAGGCCTCCCGTAAAGAAAAGGGAATGGAAAAAGGGGCAACTTCCTTTTTCTGTTCCGGGGCGGCCGTCAATTCCAGGTCCATCATCGCGAACTTGAAATCCGCCCGGAGGATCTCCGGCCGGCCCGTCAACAGCCGGATCGGATCAAACTCCACCTTGGCTGAGTCCAAGGCAAACCGGGACTTCCTCTCGTTCACCGCCTCAAGTTCCAGGATCTCCAGAGTGCCAAAGGCGGACAGCCGGGCCGACACCGCCTGCGCCTTCCACCCCGCCAACTTGGCCGCCACTGGCACGGTGATTTCACAGAACACCGTGGGCTGAAAGAGCAGGGTCCCAATCGACCCCCCCACCACACCCAACAGGCTGAGAAAGAATTTCCAGAACTTCACGGAACATAAAGTATGTCTCCTCCCATCCCCTTCCCGCAACCACGGAGGAAATCTCGCCACCCCGCCCCTTTGCTCTTAATGTAAAGGATGGTTCTTGGGATCGGATGCCTTGTCCTGCTCCTGACCTCTGCCGCACTCCCGTCCGTTGAGGTACCCGACCTCCGCGCCCTGGCCAAACAGGCCCGGCCCGCCGTTTACCTCCTTGCTATCCAGGATGACGAGGGAGAGGTGAAAGGCTCCGGGACCGGTTTTCTTGTTTCTTCCGACGGTCTTCTCGTCACCAACCACCACGTTATCGCCGGGGCCAAACAGATCATCGCCAAAGCAGAAAACGGCGGTCTTTTCCCCGTCCTGCGGGTGGTCGCCTCAGATCCGGGCAACGATCTTGCCCTTCTCCAATTCGAGGCCAAAGGTCTCCCCTGCCTCACCCTCGCCCCAGCCGGTTCCGCCGAAGCCGGCACCCGCATCGCCGTCATCGGTAGCCCCCTAGGCCTCGAGGGCACCCTGACAGAGGGAATCGTCTCGGCCCGCCGCAAACTGCCCGGCCAAAAACGGGAAGTCCTCCAAATCAGTGCCGCCATCTCGCAAGGCTCCAGCGGTTCCCCGGTCCTGGACCCACAAGGCCGGGTCGTCGGGGTGGCTTCATTTCTCTTGGCGGAGGGCCAAAGCCTCCATTTTGCCATTCCGGCAGAAAAACTTCAGGTCCTGATCCGCAAGGCCGGACAGACCTCCGCCGAGGCTCTGCCGTCCTCTCCGTCTTCCCCCGCAACCCGTACCTATACCGTCCGCTCCGGCGACACTCTTACCCGGATTAGCCGGGAGTTAAAAAGCCAAGGTGTTTTGGCCAGCCCGGAACAACTCCGCACTTTCAACCAACTCCCCACCAACGCGGTCATCCGGCCTGGGCAGGTTCTGAAAATTCCCTAGCCGATGATGTCCGCGCTGCCGCCCGGGCCTTCCCGTTTTTTGGTCAAACCCCTTCCCGGGTCCACCGGCTTTCTTAGCCAGATTCTGGTAGCCACCCGCAAGGGAGATCCCCATCGCTATATTCTTAAGGTCGGCAGCGACATCCCCCAGCGCCGGCAATGGGCCGGAGCACTGCGGGTTTTTGAACGCGAACTTGCCGCCTACCGATTACTGGGTCCGCTCAAGGAAAAACTGTCCCCGCGGCTGTTTTCGGGTGGGACTGCCCTCCATGGCTCCGATGGACTCCTGCGGCTGGAGTTTATCCGCGATGGACGGAATCGCGACCAACTCCGTGGTCTGACCTGGCCTGAGCTGGTCTCCGCCACCCGCGCAATCGCCCGGATTCATGCGCGGTTCTGGAACTCCCCCGCCCTCAAAAAGGCTCAAGGTCTTCCGCAACACCATTACATGCGGGCTCACCAGACTCGCCACCACCTGCCTGGCTTCCTCCGTTGGGCCAAACTTTCGGCCAACACCGAAAAAATCTTCCGCGCTTTACCCCCGCAGGTGCATCAGGCTCTCGCCAGGCTACGGCAACGACCTCTGACCCTTGTCCATGGCGATCTGCGTGCAGACAACATCTTCTACGGTCGCAAGTCCGTCCGGTTTATTGACTGGGGCCTCTCCCTCGCTGGCAACGCGGCCTTCGACCTCGCTCGCCTGGCCGGTGGCAGCGCTCGAAAGCCGCTATCCCTGATCCAACACGTCGACCTTTTCGCGGTTTGGCATGCGGAGCTCCTCCGTCGAGGTGTCCGCAACTACCCCCTGCACGAGGCTTGGCAGGACTATCGTGACTCCGCCCTCCTCACCCTCACCATCCCCGTCACCAACGCCCCGACCCTCGCCTCGCTTTCGACCCGCGGGAAAAAATTGGCAAGGTTGATCAGCCGGCGTTACTTACAGCTCTTGCAGGTCTTGGGGCCCGGATAAGCAAAGGTGACCCGCGCCGGCCTGAAGTCCGTCTACTGACAGGCCTCGCACTCCCCGCCGTTTCGCATCGCTTCAATGGAGCACGCTGCTTTTTGCTCGGCGGTGTACTCCGGCTTGGATGGTTCTGCCGGCTCACCTTCCTGCAAGGAGGCCTTGACCTCCTTTTTCAGTTTTACGGTGGCTTTCTCAATATTGGAGGCGCCGAGCGTCCGCAGGTAATAGGTCGTCTTGAGCCCGAGATGCCATGCCAAGCGATACATCCGAGAAAGTGCCTTCAGGTCGGGCTGACCCAGAAAAAGATTTAACGACTGACTCTGGTCGATCCATTTCTGGCGTCGGGCTGCGGCTGCCATGATCCACTCAAAACCAACCGCAAAGGCCGTCAGATACCGCTGTTTAAGTTCCTCGGGCATGCCCTCCACCGGGCCGAGCTCGCCGTCAAAATACTTGAGCTGATCCACCATCTGCTGATTCCACAGACCCGCCTTCTTCAGGTCGCGCACCAGGAAGGGGTTCAACACGATGAACTCACCCGACAGGTTGCTCTTCACAAAAAGATTTTTGTAGGTCGGCTCGATGCAGGGCGAAGTCGCCGTGATGTTGGAAATCGTCGCGGTGGGCGCGATCGCCAGCACGTTCGAATTCCTCATCCCATGCGCGCGGATTTTCTCCCGCAAGGGGGCCCAATCCATCCGGCCGCTCCGCGGCACTTCCACTGGCACCCCCCGCTCCTGCTCCAAGAGGTCAATTGTGTCTTGGGGCATCAGCCCGCGGTCCCATTTCGAGCCGCGGTAGCTGGAGTAAGTCCCCCGCTCCGCCGCCAGGTCGCTGGAGGCCTCGTAGGCAAAATACGCAATTGCCTCCATCATTTCGTCGTTGAACTCCACCGCCGCCTCGGAGGCAAACGACAGGCCCTTCATGTAGAGCGCGTTCTGCAGTCCCATGACTCCCAGGCCGATCGGCCGATGACGCGAATTGGCCGTCTTGGCGGCCTCCGTGGGATAAAAATTGATGTCGATCACATTGTCCAGGGCTCGCACGGCCACCCGCACGGTCTCCCGCAACTTCGGCAGATCCAGCGAGCCGTCTGCCGCGAGATGGGTGTCCAGAATAACCGATCCAAGGTTGCACACCGCGGTCTCGTCTTTCCCGGTGTTCAAAGTGATCTCCGTGCAAAGATTGGAACTGTGGATCACGCCGGTGTGGTCCTGCGGACTGCGCACATTGCACGCATCCTTGAAGGTGATCCACGGATGGCCTGTCTCAAAGAGCATCGCCAGCATCCGCTTCCACACCTCGATGGCCGGGACCTTGTGGCCCCAGATCTCGCCGCGATCCGCCTTCTTTTCGTAGGCCAGATAAGCCTCTTCAAACTTTTTGCCGTAGGCATGGTGCAGATCCGGCACCTCACTGGAGCGGAAGAACGTCCAAGGTTCCCGGGCTTCCATCCGTTTCATGAACAGGTCCGGAATCCAGTTCGCCGTGTTCATGTCATGGCAGCGACGGCGGTCATCCCCGGTGTTTTTGCGCAGCTCCAGAAAATCAAAGAGGTCGTTGTGCCACGTCTCCAAATACGAGCAGCCGGAACCTTTTCGTTTTCCGCCCTGATTTACCGCCACCAGCAGATCGTTGTGCAGCTTGAGGAACGGAATGACCCCCTGACTCTCGCCATTGGTGCCCCCGATGTAGCTGCCGGTACCGCGCACGCTCGTCCACGACCCGCCCAGGCCGCCCGCCCATTTGGACAGCATCGCATTTTCCGCCACCCCCCTTTGCATGATTCCGTCGATCGAGTCGTCAACCCAATAGAGGTAACAGGAGGAAAGCTGGCTGTGATTGGTGCCCGAATTAAACAGGGTCGGCGTCGAGGAACAGAACCGGCGGCTCTTGTAGAGCTGATACAGCTCGATCGCCCGTTGCTCCCGATCCTTCGGCTCGGCATGGAACAAGCCCATCGCCACCCGCATCCAGAAAAACTGCGGGGTCTCCAATCGGCGGCTGACCGCCGCTTTCTTGTCGATGATCAGGTACCGGTCGTACAGGGTCTGCACGCCCAGGAAGTCGAACTCCAGATCGGCCAGCGGATCGAGGGCTGCCGCCATCTTTTCAAGGTCGTACTTGCGCAGGTCCTGGCTGAAGCGGCCGATCGCAATCCCGCGATCGATGGTTTCGCGGAACCGACGCCGGTGAAAGTCCCGCAGCGCCCCCACCCCGTCCCGCACAATGTCCCATCCCAGTACCTCCTCGTAGATGAAGGAAAGCTGAATCCGCCCGGCAAATTTTGCAAAGTCGGCGTCTTTTTCAATCAGGGTCTTGGCATTCAGCCCGATGGTGTTGTTCAGATCCGTTTTTTTAATTCCGTCGAATACCGACCGACGCAACTCTTTCTCAATCTCGCCCGCCCCCAGGCAGAGATCCAGGCCGATGGAGGCAAATTCGATCCGCGCCCGCAAATCAGCCCCGTCCCAAAGGAAGGTCGTGCTGTCAGCATTTGCCACCACCACCATGCCCTCGGATGGCACGGTCGCGGCTTCGGTCTCCTCCCCTCGGGCTTTTTTCTCCCGGATCTCCATCCGGGTGGCACGGTAAAGGATGTATCGCTCTGCCACCTTGTAGTGGCCCGCCTTCATCAGTTCCTCTTGGACCAGGTCCTGGACCTCCTCGATGTGGATCGTGGCCTGACCCAGTTCGATGACCCGCAGGGTCACACCCCGGGCAATCGCCGCGGCCGCCGCCGAATCCATTCTCAAGGCCAGGAAAGCCTGCCGGACCGCCACTTCGATCTTCGATTCGTTCCACGGCACCACCTGGCCCAACCGCCGAATTAGCCTCGTGGTGCAGACCGGCATCTCCCCGTCCGCCTGGATGTCCTCAGGGCGGCGCTTTCGCTCCACCACTAGGCTTCGGGCGACATCATAGGCGTTGTTGTCTACCAGGGTTTTTTCCACAAGGGTCCGTAGGTCTTCGATCTTGAGCCGCAAAGGCCGTTCCGCCAAGGCTTGCCGGGCCAGATTTTTTCCCACTTCGGTGCAGATGCGGGCGACCCAGCGCCGATTGGATTCGGTGAAAATCGAATCCTGCCCCTTGGCCTTGAGGAGGCGCGCCAGACTGCGCCCAACCATTTCGGCCACCTCGGCCAGGCTGAAGGCGTGGTGTTTTTCGCCGTCGATGACCTCGATTTCCGGCAAATCGACCTGGACCTCCTCCACCGTCTTGCCCCATTCCGCCGGGGATCCCTCCGGCAGATTGAGAAACCGCTTCATCGCCAAGTCCACATCGACTTCGCGCCGGTCCATCTTCATCCGATGAGGTTCTCCATGGGGAATGGGTTCCGTGGGGCCCCGGAATCAGAGCTCGTCATCATGCACCGCCGCAAGCGCCGATGACTTTTGATATTCCGTCACCCGGCCCTCAAAAAAGTTCTGCTCTTTTTTGATGTCCATCATCTCCGCCAGCCACGGCAGCGGGTTGGCCATGTCACCCCGCAACGGCTTTAGACCCACCCCCTCCAGGCGCCGATCCGCGATGTAATCAATGTAGGCGGTGAATTCTTCCAGGCTCAGCCCCACGGCATTCACCGGCAAGCAGTCCCGGATGAAGGTTTTTTCCAGTTCCACGGCCTGCGCCATCGTTTGCCGCAACTCCTCCTTGAACGCCTCGTCCCAGATTTCACGGTTTTCCTCCACCAGATCCATGAATAGGTTGCGGAACACCTCAATGTGGTTGGACTCGTCCCGCAGGGTGTAGCGGAACATCTGCCCGATTCCCGGAAACTTGTTTTGCCGGTAAAGGGATAGGACCATCCCAAACAGTCCGTAGAATTGCGTTCCCTCCATGCACTGCCCAAACACAAACATGTTCTTCGCCAGCAGCTTTTTGTTCTCCGCCTTGGTCAAATCCAGGTCGCGCCGCAGATCCTTGGAGATCCCCGTGACGAACTCGTTCTTTTTCACGATGGACTGCACATCTTCGAACATTGCTTCGCACTCGTGCGGGTTGATCCCCAGCGAGCTGATCATGTAAAGCAGCGAGTCGGCGTGGATGTTCTCCTCGTGGGCATGCCGGCCCAGGACCAGCTTCAGCTCGGGCGCGGTGACCAGTTCCCGCACCACGTGTTGGATGTTGTCCCCCACGATCCCCTCCGCCGCCGAAAAATAGCCGATCCCCATCCGGATGATCCACCGCTCCACATCGCTGACCGCTTTGGCGTCCTTCCATTGTTCGATGTCCTTACCCATGCCGATGTCTTCGGGCTCCCAGTGGTTAGCCTTCATTTTGCGGTATAGGTCGTAGGCCCACGCGTATTTCAGCGGCAGTAAATTAAAGGTCATGGTTTCTTTGCCCAAAATGACTCTCTTCCCCGCAAAGGCCGCTTCCGCTTTCTTTTTATCGAGGACAAATTTTCGCCCCCCCACGTTGAATTCAGTTTGCATCATGGTGATGGGTTTTCCTTAGGCGGCCCTGCAGGAACGCACCGGCCACGCTCCTGTTTGGACCATGAATTTGGGTTTATTTACGCTTATATACGTAAATTGTATGGTTTGCCGATTGCACCATTGAGTTGTGGTGGGAGTGATCAAGAGAACTAGGAATAGTGTGCAATTGACTCGTGTCAACCCCCCCTTTCAATTTTTTTTTAATTATGCGGATATGGTTGTAATAAAGCCAAATAGAAGCTCATTCCCTCGGAAAAATATCGTCCTATCCAGCCAAGTTATTCACCGTGACCCTGCTCCGCTGGATTTCCCTCTCACGCGCAAATTTTTAATGGCACATCTACGACCTCACCGCCCCTACCTTCATCCCCGGTGTCGCCAAGACGGCTTCCCTTCTTCCCCGTCTATCTCCTCCTAGATTCTTCTCCTCACGCCTTCAATCTGCCCAGCGCCGCCGCCGGATCCCCGTCGCGCATCAACAACTCCCCCACCAACAGGCAGAAAATTCCCTGCGCGGTCACAAAATTCACATCCTCCTTGGTCCGGATCCCGCTTTCGCTGATGCCTAAACACTCGGCCGGGATTTCCGGAGCCAGCTCCTCGGTGGTCCTCAGATTCACCTCGAACGTATGCAGGTTGCGGTTGTTGATGCCGATGATGTCCGCTTCGATCTCCAGGGCTCGATCCATCTCCTTCATATCATGAACTTCCACCAACACATCCGCCCCCAGCCCTTTCCCTAGATCGTAAAGCCCCTTTAATTCCGGATCGGTTAAGGCGGCAACGATCAGGAGGAACGCATCTGCCCCGGCCGCCACGCTTTCGTACACCTGCCCCTCCGTCAGGATAAAATCCTTCCGCAGGACCGGCACCCGCACGGCGGCCCGTACCTTCTGCATGTCCTCCAGGCATCCCCGGAAAAATTCCCGGTCCGTCAGCACGGAAATGGCGCCCGCCCCACCACCCTCATACAACTTGGCTTGGGCCACCGGATCGTACTTCTCCGCGATCAGCCCGGCCGTCGGTGAGGCCGCCTTGCACTCGGCAATGACCGTGACCTTGCCGGGATGAAAGAGACTGCTGCGGAATCCCCGGTACTCGTTTCTCTGCAACGCCGCCTTGCGGAGTTGGGCCTTGCGGGATTCCAGCGCCGCCGCCTCCTTGCGCTTGGCGGCAAGGATTCCGGCTAGACGGTCGGATCTTTTCATTCCTCCTCCTCTTCCTCGATGGGTCCGGATCGTTTTTTGCCTTTCAGAAAAGCATTCAAAAAGGGGTCGATCTCCCCGTCCAGCACCGCTTGCACATCGCTGGTCTGCTCGCCCGTCCGCAGGTCCTTTACCATCTGATACGGCTGCAGGACGTAGGAGCGGATCTGGTGGCCCCAACCAATCTGCCCTTTGGCCGCATAGTTTTGTTCCTGTTCCGCCTTCTTTTTATCCAGTTCCAGTTGACGCAATCGGGCCGCCAGCACCTTCATGGCCGTGGCCCGGTTTTTGATTTGGGAGCGCTCGTTTTGACACGTCACCACCAGCCCGCTCGGCAAGTGGGTGATCCGGACGGCCGAGTCGGTCGTATTCACCCCTTGCCCCCCGTGACCTCCGGCCCGGAACACATCCACCCGAAGGTCTTTTTCGGGAATTTCAATTTCCTGTTCCTCATCCGGTTCCGGCACCACCTCCGCTGAGGCAAAGGAAGTTTGTCGCTTCCCCTGGGCGTTGAACGGCGAAATCCGCACCAACCGATGCACCCCCCGCTCCGGTTTGAGATAGCCGTATGCGTTTTCGCCGACGATGCGGAGCATCGCGTTTTTGATTCCGGCCTCTTCCCCGGAAAGGATGTCCAGCATCTCTACTTTGTAGCCGCGCCGCTCAGCCCAACGCTGGTACATGCGCAGCAGCATATTAGCCCAGTCACACGCCTCGGTCCCCCCCGCGCCGGCGTTCAGGCTGAGGATGGCGTTTCGCCGGTCGTCGGGCTGGGACAGGATGAACTGCACTTCCGCCTGATCGAGTTGGACCAAGGCCTGCTTCATCTCCTCGGCAAAATCCTTGCGGGCAGTCTCCGACCCATCCTCCTCCGCCAGCTCAAGGTGCACCGGCAGGTCGGCGATGCGTTTTTCCAGGTCCCGCATCTGTTCAAGTTTGCGCCGAATGGCGGTGGCCTCAGCCGATACTTTTTGCGCCTTGCCGCTGTCGTTCCAGAAATCCGGCGCCGCCATCCGGCCGTCGAGGTCTTTTAGCTGGGCTTCGAGCTTGGCCGGGTCAAAGAAACCTCCGTAATTCCCGTAAACGGGAATCAACGGAGGCCAAATCGATCGTCTCTGCCGGCAGGGTCATGGGAAAAGAATGCCCGCTCTCTCGGCTTGGCTCAAGCGGGTTCCCTTCGCCACCCCAAGCCCACCGCCACCAATCCCATCGACAACCACACCGGCCATTCCCCCCAGCGGGTATACGCAGTGGCCTTGGGCTCAGGTAACTCCAGTTTCCCTTGAAGAAATCCAGGTTCCCGCACGGTCCCAGTCTTTGGATCCCTCACCTCGGCCAGAATCACCCCGCGCGGACTGATCAGGGCAGTCACCCCGTCATTGGTTACCCGCAACAAAGGCAGCCGAGTTTCCACTGCCCGCAGCCGGGCGTTTTCCAGGTGTTGCCGGGAACCAGCGGAGGCCCCGAACCATGCATCGTTGGTCAGATTCACCAGCAGATGCGGAAGCTTTTGGGCCACTCGGCGGACCACCCGCGGCACCGCGTCCTCAAAGCAGATCAGCGGAGCCAGGCGGATCGCCGGGGACTCCAACGAAAGCACCCGGGAATTTTTTCCGGCGGTCAGGTCGCCCCCGGGGGGAACCAGTTTCCGCAACCACGGAAAAAATCCCGCCAACGGCACGTACTCCCCCATCACGACCAGATGGGTTTTGTCGTAGACCTCAGGCGGCCTTCCCTCGGAACCCTGAAAAAGGAGCGCGCAGTTGAAGGTTTCCGGCCCGCGTACGTCCAGCGATCCCGTCAACAGGGCCCGCGCGCCCATCTGCCGCACCGCTTGGACCGCCGCCTGCAATTCCGGTTCCTCCCGCCAGCCGGTGCCCGCCAGACTTTCCGGCCACACCAGCAAATCGACGGGGCCCCCGCCGACCAGCGCCAGTTCGCTCCACTTTTTCAATTCCTGCGCCACCCGGGCAACCTTCGCCGCGCGCCACGGATCCTGCGGAACCGAGGGCTGGATCGCGGCATACCGCAGCGTGACGACCGACTCAGGCAAAGGTCGCAGCAAAGTCCGTGCCCCGTAGACCATGGTCAGGCCGACCACGAGTACCCCGGCGGTAAAATCCCAACGCGGCCGCCACTTTTGGGATCCCCGGATCTCCAACTCAAACCGCCTTGCCGTGAGCGCCAGGGTCAGTCCGGCGAATGCCACCACCCAAGACACCAGTAAGACCCCACCCAGATCCGCCACCTGCGCAATCAACAGGAGGTCTCCTTGCGAAACCCCGAGCGCGTTCCATCCGAATCCCGTAAGGACCACTCCCCGCAACCATTCGGTCAAAATCCATGCCGATGCCCCCAGACAAGCATGGCGAATATTTCCCCAGCTGGTCATCCGGTCCGGGTCGCGGCCGGCCAAGCGCACCCACAGCACCAACCATAGTGCCGGATAAATCGCCAGATACGCGCTCAACACCGCCCAACCGGAAATCGTCACGGTCTGCAGCCAGCTCAGGCTCGTTAAGAAATGGCTGAAGCCGAAAAACCACCCCAAAAGGAAGGCCTCGCGAATGTCCGGTTGCTGTCTTTGTCCGTAGTAAGCGAGCGGGATCAGGCCGATCCAGGCGGCCACCGGCTGGAAGAAGGGAGCGTACCCCAGCGTCAGGATCAGGCCGCTCCCGCCGGCGCAAAGCCAACCGGTGATGGGGATCCCCAGAATCTGCCGTACGCGGGACATCTCTCTTTTTCCTCCCCGCGGTGAATCGAGTCAACGCCGACCGGCTTGTTTCCCGCCGGCTCCTGCCCTTACCTCGATGGGTGATTCCGGGACATGCCCGCGAGGCTTTGTGGAAATTTTTCCTGATTTGGGCGGGGATCGGTTTGGTCACGGTCGCCTTTCGCCTCACCCCGGCGTGGGCCGAGTCGCTTCCTCTGCCAGGTTGGTGCACGGCCTTTGTCGCCTGCTGCCTGCGGAACGGCGACTTCGTCTCGATGCTCTTGGCCTGCTGCCACGTCTACTTTTCCGCCGTCCACCGGCTCGGCCTGCGGAAGGCGAGAATTTCCGCCGCCATCATCCTGGTGGCTTCCGGGATTCTGGAAACGGTGGGCACGCTTACCGGCATTCCCTTCGGCAGCTACACCTACACCGATGCCTTCGGCCCGCGGATCGGCGGCGTTTTGCCATGGGCGATTCCGCTGGCGTGGTTCGTGGTGGTGGCTGGTGCCAACCTGACGCTCAGCCAATACTGGCAGGGCGCCTCCCGCGCCCCTCTGGCGATTGCCACCGGGGCTTTCGCCCTTTTTTTTGACTTTTTGATGGAACCCTTCGCCTACGCGATTCGCGGCTACTGGATCTGGGCGGGCAACTATGTCCCACCCCAGAACTACTTCTCCTGGTTTATTTTCAGCGCCCTGATGGCGTGGATCACTCCCATCCATGCCAAACCCTCTTCCAAACCTGATCCCCGCCCCGCCATCACTCTCGCCATCATTCTCGGCTTGTTTATCGCCGGCCGCGTTTCCCACGGGATCTGATCAGATTCGGCCCCCGGCCCGGCGGATCACCACCCGCAGCCCCCGGAAAGTTTTTTGCCCCCACGAAAGGGCGTGGCGCCGGGAAAAAACGTCGTAACCGGATTGCTCAATCGGATCCAGAATTCCCGCGTAAAGTTCACGCATCAACCAGGTCGCCAGCCGCGGTCCTCCCGCGGCCAAGTGCCCGATTCCCGGCTCGGACCTCCGGTACTGCTCCCGCGCCCTCTCGACCTGGAATTTCATGAACTCTTTCCATCTTCCCGAGGACCGCCCTTGCCCAAGGGCCTCCCGGTCCACCCCGTACTCGCGGCACTCGTCCGCCGGCAGGTAAATCCGCCCGGCCGCCGCGTCCTCCGCCACGTCCCGCAGAATGTTCGTCAATTGCATCCCCCGCCCGAGGTCCAGCGCCCTGGGCTCGGCCGCCTCGTCCTCCAGCCCGAACACCCGCATCATCATCAATCCCACCGTGCCCGCCACGCGGTAGCAGTAGAGATCCAATTCCGGCCAGGACGTCAGGTCCACCGGCCCGGCGTCACCGGCCACACCCACGGCCAGATCCTCAAACCATTGCCGGCGGATGTTTTTCCGGTCTGCCGTCTCCCGAAACGCCGGCATCCATTCCTCCCCCGCCTGGTCCCCGCCGGCCCCATAGGCGCGCTCCAAAATCTGCCCGGCCACTTCGGGACGGACCTGCTCCCCCCGGGCCGCCGCCCGGTCGACCGCATCGTCGATTGAGCGGCAGCAGGCATAGACCGCATACGCATCCCGCTGGAGGGACGGCCCGAGCACATGCGAGGCAAAATAAAAAGTGCGCGCGTGTTCGCGGGTGATCGCACGGGCCGCCGCTTGGGCGCGGGCCAGATTGCTCGGCAAAACCGAAGACAACGGACTAGGCGGCGCGCACGGATTGGCGGACCCAACCCAAGGCCTGGGAGAACGACGCCTGCTCGGCCGGGGCCAGGCGGGACCGCCCGAGCTGGGCCGAGGCCTCCTCAAAGAGCGCCTGACACCGTTCCTGCATCGCCGCGATCGCCCCCGATTTTCGGATCAGATCCTGCACCTTGGAGATGTTGGAATCGTTGCGGGTGGGATTTTGCAGGCACATCTGGAGGAACGACCGGTCTACGTCGTTCAGCCGCTCGTAAGCTTCGCGAACCAGTAGTGTTTTTTTTCCTTCCAGCAGATCCGTGGGCAGAAGCTGGTCCTGGCTGTCGAAATGGGAAAATTCCAGCAGGTCGTTCTGGATCTGAAAAGCCAGGCCGAGCGGCTCCATCACCGCCGCCAGGTCCTCCTGCGTCTGCGCCGGGGCCCCGGCGAGGATCGCCCCCAGCACACAGGGCGCCTCAAAGGTGTAGCGGGTGGTTTTGAGGAGATAGGTTCGCTCGATTTCCTCGGAAGTGACCCGGCCAATGTCGCGGGCACCCAGCAGGATGTCGAAAATTTCCCCCACCCCGGTGTCGGTGATGTAGGCCAAAAGTTTGCGGAGGGCCGCGCTTCTGTGCGGTTCCTCGAAATCCGCGGTCTGCAGGGTCTCCACCGCTAGCGCGAACAGCAGATCCCCCACCACCACCGCCACACCCTGCCCGGTACGCTCCGCATTGCTCAACCGCCCCAGCCGCTGCTCGACCAGCTTGTGGAAGGTCGGCAGGCCCCGCCGCTTTTCCGAGCGGTCGATTAAGTCGTCATGGACCAGCACAAACGCGTGCAGCAGTTCCAGGGAAAGTGCCCCGGCCAAGACGGCCGGATCCGCGATCGTCTTCGGCCCCCCCAGGGCCCGGTAGGTCAGCGCAAAGAGCAGCGGCCGGATTCGTTTTCCCTTGCGCCCGACAAACTCGCACAGATCGAAATAAATCGGCTCAAACAGGTCTCCATACTCATAGCGCTCCTTTTGGCGGTGAAAAAAGGCTTGGATCTCCTTCTCCAGCAGGGAGGGCAACATCTCGATTTCACGGCGTTGGACGGATTCCATACAGCCTTATCGGGATCCCCCACCCGCTCGCCAACGGCAAAACCGGGAGTTATTCATATCGAATACTCGCTCCCCCTCGGCCGCTCCGCCTTGGGAATGATCTTCAACGCCGCATGCTCCGCAAACACCAGGTGCTCTGGCGGCACACTTTTGGTGAGGAAGACCCCGCCCCCCACCGTGCTGCCCCGGCCCACCACCGTCTCCCCTCCCAAAATCGTCGCCCCGGGATAAATCGTCACGCGATCCTCAATCGTGGGGTGTCGTTTCCGGCCGCGCAGGCTCTCCGCCCCGCTGACCGAGCGCGCCCCGAGCGTCACGCCGTGATAAATGCGCACTTCCCGGCCGATTTCCGTGGTCTCCCCGATGACAATGCCGGTGCCGTGATCGATGAAAAAGGACGGCCCCAGATTGGCCCCCGGATGAATGTCAATGCCCGTCCGGCTGTGGGCCCACTCCGTCATCATCCGGGGGAGCAGCGGGGTGCCCAACAGGTAAAGCTCATGGGCCATCCTCTGCACCGCAATCGCCTCGATGCCCGGATAGGCCAGCAAGATCTCCTCCACGTTGCGCGCCGCCGGATCCCCTCCAAGCACCGCCTCCACGTCGGTTTTTAAAAGCGCCCGCACCGCCGGGACGCGGGAAAGAAAGGCGCGGACCTTCGCCTGGGCCGACTCCCCGCCTCCGCCCTTGGGTGCGCTTTTAGCCATCTCTTTTTCCAGGGCTTTTTCCACGCCTCCCAACAGTTCGGTGATCGCCGGCCCCAATTCGCGCCCCTCCAGATGATCCCCGTCATAAAAACCGGGAAAGAGCAGATGAAGCAGATCCTCCGTGATCGAGGATACCGCCGCCTTCGAGGGCAGTTGCGCAGCTCCCAGGTGATTGATCGCCCCCAACTCGGCGTAGGAACGAATGTACTCTCCGGTCAATGGGTGATGAGGGTTCAAGCGAAACACCCTAGAGAACCGGTTCCCCGGGGGCAATCGCCTGACCATGCCGTTTTTGTTGGGCGAAAGGCCCCGCCGATGGCTCAATCGGAGGATGAAACCTCTCGTGTTTCAGCCCGATGCCCTGCCACCGGCTCTTCCCGGAAAAAAAAGGTACGGGGTGTTGGGTTCACCGATCGCCCATTCTCTTTCCCCCGCCATGCAGGAGGCCGGTTTTGCCGCCTTGGGCATCCCCGCGGAATACCTGCGCGTCGAAATTCCGCCGGGCGGCTTGGCCGAGGCTCTGCCCCGCCTCCTCGCGGCCGGTTTCCAGGGATGGAATTGCACTCTTCCACACAAGGAGGCGATGTTTGGACTCTGCCCGGAAACGGACGCGACAGCCCGGGCATCCGCAACCGTCAACACCGTGGTGGTTTTGCCAAGCGGCCGGCGCGGCCACAGCACGGACGGCGACGGCTGGGAAGACCACATCGCGGAGGCTTGGCAGCTGGAACTTGCCCGCCAGCGCGTCCTGCTGCTCGGTTGCGGAGGCGTGGGCCGAACCCTGGCGTTTCACCTCACCCGGCGCGGCTGCCGCCATCTGCGGTTGGCCAACCGTACGTCATCCAAGGCAACCCAACTCGCCGAAAAACTCACCTCAAAACAATGCCCCGTGGTGGCCGTCCCTTGGGACCCGTTGGAAATTTCCCGGGCCCTGCAGGCCTCCGACTTGCTCATTCAGGCCACTCCCCTGGGCTTGGCGACCGGCGATCCCCTGCCGGTCTCCGCCACCGAACTGCACCCCGGTTTGCGCATCTACGACACCGTCTATCACCGGGATTTCACTCCGCTGATTCGCGCCGCCCGCGCCCGGCACCTTCCCGCTTTGGATGGCTTGGGCATGCTCCTGCACCAAGGGGCC
>Ga0194129_10001362_pt1 | contig 40495 bp, 60 predicted proteins | sample TA2KigCa35mmetaG_FD_150862 | JGI IMG/M metagenome (GOLD analysis project Ga0194129, IMG submission 150862) | Freshwater microbial communities from Lake Tanganyika, Tanzania - TA2015038 Kigoma Deep Cast 35m | ecosystem: Environmental > Aquatic > Freshwater > Lake | place: Tanzania: Lake...
TTATTATCCAGATGCAGATAATGCAATTGAAGATATAGTGAATGAATCAATTGTTCTTGATTCGCAACGACTTTCTCTTGATGTAGTATTAGATGATTTAAAAGCATCAGATACAATCAAAGAAGCTATAAGAAAAGAGTTTGAACAAGTTTATAAACTTTTAACTTTTGATATAAAAGGACATGATATATTTCGTACATGGTATGTTGATGGAAGACTATACTATCATATAGTTGTAGATCCAAAAAATACTAAAAGCGGAATTAATGAATTAAGATACATAGATCCTCGTAAAATACGAAAGATTAAAAATTATAAAAAAGAAAAAAATGATAAAGGTGTTGATGTAGTAAAAGAAATTGAAGAATACTACATTTATAATGATAAAGGTATTACAGATAGTTTAGCAACAGGAATCAAATTATCTTTAGATTCAGTTGTGTTTTGTCCATCTGGATTGACTGATTTAAATTCTGGTATGATATTATCGCATTTACATAAAGCGATAAAACCAGTAAATCAATTAAAGATGGTCGAAGATTCTGTGGTGATATATCGTTTATCAAGAGCACCTGAAAGAAGAATATTTTATATTGATGTTGGTAATTTACCAAAGCTAAAAGCAGAGCAATACGTTAATGATATTATGAACAAATTTAGAAATAAAGTTGTTTATGATGCATCAACTGGTGAAGTACGAGATGATCGTAAGCATATGTCAATGCTTGAAGATTTTTGGATGCCGAGAAGAGAGGGTGGTAGAGGAACTGAAATTACTACACTCCAAGGTGGACAAAATTTAGGTGAAATAGCTGACGTACAATATTTTCAAAGAAAATTATATCAATCTTTAAATGTACCAATTTCTAGATTGATGACTGAAACAGGTTTTAATTTAGGAAGAGCAAGTGAAATATCTCGTGATGAATTAAACTTTCAAAAGTTTATTGATCGTTTAAGAAGAAAATTTAGTTCATTATTTTATAGTATTTTAAGAGTACAATTAATTCTAAAAGGAATTATAAAAGATCAAGAGTGGGAACAATTTTCTCAAGATATACGTTTTGATTTTTTAAGAGATAATTTCTTTACTGAATTAAAAGAAAATGAAATATTGGCTCAAAGAATTAATATGTTAAGTTCTATTGAGCAATACATTGGAAAATATTACAGTGTAAATTGGGTGCGTAAGAATATTCTTCGTCAAACTGAAGATGATATAACTAAGAATGACAAAGAAATAGCAGGTGAGCAAGATAAACTACAAGATTTAAAAGTAGCTCAAACTGCTGAAACAGATGATGAAGCAATAGATGCTAAACAAGATGAAATTGATCTTGAAACACCTATTACTGATGAACCAGAAAAGGAATAATTTGTGAATATAAAAACTAAAATTAAAGACTTAATTGATAATATTGAAATAGGAAATGCTGAAGCAATCAATGGATCATTTTCAACAGTGATGGCTGAAAAAGTATCAGCTCGATTAGATAGTATGAAAAAAGAAGTTGCAAGCACAATATTTAAAGATGAAATAACTAGCATTGATGAAGGAATGTTTAAGAATATGGCGATAGATTTAAAAGATGTATCAGCTGATGATTTTTATAACAAATATAAAATAACAAAGGCAGATGCAATGCGTAAGTATGGAAAAAGTAAAAACCCTGCAGCTTCTTGGCTAGGTGATAAAAAAGGTGATTATTCCTCACCTGAAGTTAAAGCAAAGCTTGTTAAGCAGGCAAAAGACAGAGTTGCTTATGCAGCTAAACATAAGGTTTATGATCCTCATGCAGATTCAGAGGCTGGTAAACATGGGATCTCTAAATCTGAGATAAAAGCTATTAAACAAAAGCCAGATCAACATCTGAGTAAGTAGTAATGTTGAAGGATAAGAAAACTAATTAAGGAGTTTAACTAAATGGCAGTCACAAAGACTATATTGAAGAAATCGAAAAATGAAGTTGTAGTAAAATTTGCTAACACTAGCGGTTCAAACCAATCATCTACTTTCGATTTAGATGTTGATGCATTATTAAGTACAGAAGTCATTGAAGGTACAGTAAAAGTTAATATTGTAGCAATGTCTTTTTCTGGTATTAGTGGATCTAGTTTTCAACTATCAAGAAATAGTGTAGGAATATTTGCAGCAACTTGTGACCAACCACATCAGTTTTATTTTGACGGATTTGTTGATGGGATTGGCAATACACACGATATAGTTTGTACTATGAATGGCGAATCATATGTTTATTTAACACTGCGTAAGAATTCAGGATTTGAAACTAAAATAGAGACAGCACAGTTTGGTTCTTATGATGATCCAACTGCTAGAGGTAGTTAATTAAATGAAGCTTATAAGAGAATTTACAGAATCAGTAAAATATTTAATTTCGGGAGATAATACACAAGGTAAGAATTACTTTATTGAAGGAGTATTTTTACAAGGTGAAATTAAAAATCGAAATGGTAGAGTATATCCTATGGAAGTTATGAAAAAAGAAGTTGAAAGATATACAAAGGAAAGTATTGAAAAGAATCGTGCGTATGGAGAATTAGGACATCCTGATTCACCAACTATCAATCTAGATAGAGTATCGCATATGATTAAAGAGTTAAAACTTGATGGAAACAATTACATCGGTAAAGCTAAAATTATGGATACTCCTTATGGCAAAATCGTTAAAAGTTTAATTGACGAGGGAGCAAATTTAGGAGTTTCTTCAAGAGGGATGGGTACTTTGAGGGCTAAAAACGATGGAACACAACTTGTACAGGATGACTTTATGCTTGCTACAGCAGGTGATATAGTTGCCGATCCTTCAGCACCAGACGCATTTGTTCGTGGTGTTATGGAAGGAAAAGAGTGGGTGTTCGTTGATGGTAAATTCATTGAGAAAGATATCGAACAAGTAAGAAGAGAAATAGCTAGTACAAATCGTATAGCACTTGCTGAAGCCCAAGCATTACAGTTCGCTAAATTTCTTGAAAAGATAAAATAACTAAATATGAATGGAAAACCATTCTTTTACACGAAAAATTAGGAGAAAAAAATGAAGATTGAAGAAACAATTGCAAAGCTACTCGCTGAAGCGAAAACTGCTAAAGCAATTATATCTGAACAAGATAAAGAAGGATCTGCTTATGCTATTGGTATGGCAAAGGCAAAAAAGATTACAGGTGATGAACCACCTCTTGAAAAAGAAACAATTAAGAAAGCACACGAAATTGCTAAAAGTATTCTGAAAAAAGAAGAAACAGAAGAAGAAAAGAAAAAAAGAGAAGAAGAAGAAAAAGCAAAAGCAGAAGCTGAAAAGGCATCTATGAAATCTGAATCAGAAGCGACTCCTAACGCAGACGAAGATGAAAAAGAAGATGATAAGAAAAAAGAAGATGTAAAAGAAAAAGAAATGACTGACGACGAAAAGAAAAAAGCTGAAGATGAAAAGTCTAAAGAAGTTAAAGAATTAACAGACAAGCAAAAAACTTTACCACCTGAATTGCAAAAAGCAATTAAGGATAAAGAAGAGAAAGATGCTGTTAAGAAAGAAGAGACTGAAGAAGAAAAAGCTAAAAAAGAAGCAGAAGCGAAAGCTAAAGCTGAAAAAGAAAAAGAAGCAGTCAAATCAGAGTCTGAAGATAAAGAAGATAAAAAAGACGAAGATGAAAAAGATGAAGACAAAAAAGAAATGAAATCTGAGTCTGAAGATAAAGAAGAAGATAAAAAAGATGATGAAAAGAAAGAAGACGAAAAAGAAGTGAAATCTGAATCTGATGATGAAGAAGAAAAAATTAAAGACAAAGATAAAAAAGAAAAAGACGAAATTAAAGTCAACGAAACAGTAAAAGAAACTGTATCAGTTGATGTATCAGCTGATGTTGAAGCACTTTTAAAAGGCGAAACATTATCTGAGGATTTTAAAACTAAAGCAAGAATAATATTCGAAAACGTAGTAATCAATCGTGTTAAGACAGAGATTGCTCGTATTTCAAATGAATTGACTGCTGAAAATGCTAAAAACATGACAGCAATCAAAGAGAGCCTAATTGATAAAGTTGATGGATATCTCAGCTATGTAGTTGAGCAGTGGATCTTACAGAATGAAATTGCTCTTGAATCTGGTATTAAGAATGAAATCCTAGAAGAATTCATTGGTGGTTTAAGAAATCTATTCGAAGACCATTATATTGAAGTACCGAATGAAAGATTTGACGTATTAACAGATCTTTCGGATCAACTTAATACTACCAAGAAAAAACTTGATGAAGCAATGTCAGAGAATGCTAAAATCACAAAAGCATTCAGTGATTTACGAAAAAATGAAATCATATCTGCAGCTTCAAAAGATCTAGTTTCAACTGATTCAGAAAAATTAAGAGGACTATGTGAAGAACTATCCTTTGAAGATTCTGATTCATTTGAGAAAAAAGTACAGACAATAAAGAATAATTATTTTTCAGTATTGTCTCAAACCAACAACTCAACAGTGGCAAAGACCATTGTTGATTCAATTGTGACTGATGAGCCAGTCGTTGTAAACGAGTCAACTAAGATAGTTGATACTAAGATAGCTGCATACGCAGATCTACTTACTCGCTCGAAGAAACAGATTTAACAATAATATAGGAGAATAACATGGCAGATCGTAAAGATCTTTTAAAGAAATGGGCTCCAGTATTAGATCATTCAGGTGTAGCACCTATTAAAGATGCATACCGAAAAGAAGTGACAGCAGTTCTTCTAGAGAACCAAGAGCGTTCTATCAATGAAGAAAAGCAAGCACTTTTTGAAGCAACTCATGCTAACCAAGCTGGTGCAATGCCAGACAGTTCAGGAGTAGCTAAGTTTGATCCAGTGCTTATCTCATTAGTACGTCGTGCAGTTCCACAAATGATCGCTTATGACGTTTGCGGAGTGCAGCCGATGACACAACCAACTGGCTTAATATTTGCGATGAAAAGCAGATTTACGTCACAAAGTGGTACAGAAGCATTATTCAACGAAGCTAATACAGGTTTCTCTGGTACAGGTACAAACCAAACTGGTTCAAACCCTACATCAGCTGGTTATGATGTTCAAGGTGGTATGACAACTACTGCAGCTGAAGGTCTTGGTGATTCAGGAACGTTCAATCAAATGGCGTTCTCAATCGAGAAGACATCAGTGACAGCAAAGACTCGTGCATTAAAAGCAGAGTACACTGTTGAATTAGCACAAGATCTAAAATCAGTTCATGGTCTAGACGCAGAAAGTGAATTATCAAATATCCTATCTACTGAAATCCTTTCGGAAATCAATAGAGAAGTAATTCGAACAATTTACATATCAGCTAGAACAGGAGCGACAACAGGAACTGCAACAGCAGGAACTTTTGATCTTGATGTAGATTCAAACGGAAGATGGTCAGTTGAAAAATTCAAAGGATTATTATTCCAAGTAGAAAGAGAAGCAAACGTTATAGCACAAGAAACACGTAGAGGAAAAGGTAATTTCATTATCGCATCTTCTGATGTGGCAAGTGCATTAGCAATGTCAGGTATATTAGATTATACACCTGCTTTATCAACTAATTTAAATGTAGATGAAGCATCAACAACATTCGCTGGTGTTCTAAATGGTCGTTATAAAGTGTTTGTAGATCCATATTCAGCAAACAATGCAGCTACTCAACTTTTATTAGTTGGATATAAAGGTAGTTCAGCATTTGATGCTGGTATTTTCTATTGCCCATACGTTCCACTACAATTGGTGCGTGCAGTAGATCCTTCTACTTTCCAACCAAAAATAGCGTTTAAAACACGTTATGGTATGGTAGCGAACCCATTCGCAGGATTAACAGCAAATTCTAACTTCTACTACAGAAAAGTAGCAGTGACGAACTTGATGTAATTCTTTTTTGGAATATCAGGTATTCCAAAAGGTTGAATATATAATTTAAAGGGGGGGATGAAAGTCTCCCCCTTTTTCATTTAAACTAAATAATTATAATATGGTTTTTAATCCTTCAAATAATCCCTCTAATATTAATCCATTAAATGTTAATGGGTTTACTTTCTCATTTGCACGTATTCCAAATGTAAATTACTTTGTTCAAGAAGTTAATTTACCAGATTTATCGCTTGGTGAGCCAGTTCAAGCTACACCTCTTTCAGATGTTTATCTTCCAGGAGAAAAATTAACTTATGGTGTTTGTACAATCAATTATATTGTCGATGAAGATATGACAAATTATATGTCATTATATCGATGGATGGTTGCATTAGGTAAACCAAAAAATTATGAACAATATCTAGATTTTCCAACCACTGACACAGAATCTTTTAAAAAAAATTTATCAGAATTAGCAAAAAATTATTCAGATGCAACATTAATTATACTAAATAATAATAACAAACCTAGTAAGATTGTGACTTTTAAAGATATGTTTCCTACTAGTTTAGCGTCGATCTCTTTCGATTCACGAAACACTGATGCGACTTACATAACACATTCTGTCACTCTGAGATATAGCTATTTTACAATAACGAATCCAAATTCATCGACAGCCTACTAATAATAATTTAAATAGAAAGCTGTAAATGTATAAACATAAAATTCTATCATCTGTTCCAAGGCGACTATATTTGGTCCTGTTATTTTGTTTTTCTATTTTATTCACATTTACTACAAGTGCTAAAGTACCATTATTTCCTCCAAACTCACAGATTCAAGATATACCTATTATCTGCTCTGATGCAACTTCACTTGATTCTTATTTAAAAGAACAAGGATATACTCCAAGCACTTCTTGGTTTGGTAGAAGAGGTGCTTCTGCTTCAGGAGATGTTGTATTTGTAGTCGTTAATTATACAAACAAGTCCGAACCATCAAGAATTGTTGCAACAATTACTACTCCATCAGGAGATAGTTGTTTATTATTCGTTGGATTTGATGGAAAAAAATTGAATTAAACCCTTTACTTACAAGCATTTTTATAGTATAATTAGATTATGACACTTGAAGAAATACAATCAAATTGGAGTACAGATTGTGCGATTGACGATAATCATCTAGATCGTGAATCTGTTCGCACACCTGTACTTCACTCAAAATATTTAAATTTACTCATTTCTTATAAACATCGAATTACAACAGCACAATCTGACTATAATAGTTTGCGTGTAAAGAAGTTTAGATATTATCGTGGTGAAATGAGTAAGAGTGAATTAGAGTCTGCTGGTTGGCAACAGTGGCAAGGTATTAAACCATTAAGGAATGAAATGGATGAATTTCTTAATGGTGATTCAGATTTAATTAAGTCAAAACTTAAAATAGATTATTTGTCGAGCATACAAGAACTTCTTGAATCTATATTGCAACAGATCAAGTCACGAGATTGGATTATAAGAAATTCATTGGAGTGGAAAAAGTTCATTAGTGGTGCATAATGTCCTCTCTTACAATTGAATATCTTAACGAAACACACGTCCGTGTTCTTTCTCCTGATCTAAGTACCGAAAAAGAATTATCCGAATATTTTACATTTTATAGTCCTGGAGCACATTTCACACCTGCATTTAGAGCAAGACTTTGGGATGGTAAAGTACGTCTTTATGATTTGCTTCGAAAAACAATCTACACAGGACTAATTCCTTATATTGAAAAATTTACATTAGAAAGAGGTTATGATTTAAATTTAGTAGGAATTCCTAGTAATAATATAGAAATATCAAAAGAAGATTCAAATTCATTTATAAAATCATTAAATATTGGTTTAAAAAATGATCCCTCCTTTGAGATACGAGACTATCAAATAAATGCAGTTTACTCTGCTATTTCTCAACGAAGAGTGCTTCTTTTAAGCCCAACCGCTAGTGGGAAGTCTCTAATAATGTATATTATATTGAGATGGTATTTGCAACAAAATAAACGTTGTTTAATTATTGTTCCAACGACCAATTTAGTTGAACAATTATATAAAGACTTTGATTCATATTCTGCTTTCAATGGATTCTCTGTTTCTTCAAATATTCAAAGACTCTATTCAGGTCGATCCAAAGAAATAAGTTTAAATGTATTAATTACAACTTGGCAGAGTATATACAAATTACCAAAAGCTTTTTTTGAACAATTTGATGTAATATTTGGTGATGAAGTCCATAAATTTAAAGCAAGATCATTAGTCTCTATAATGGAAAAATCGAATAAAGTAAGTTATAGAATTGGTACAACAGGAACAATTGATAATAGTAAAATACACAAATTAGTTCTTGAAGGACTCTTTGGAATTGTAAATCAAGTGACTACAACAAGTCAATTAATGGATTCAGGAAGATTAGCTAACTTAAAAATTACATGTCTTCTTCTTAAATATGATGATATTAGTCGTGAAGGAAGAAAAAATAATGTTTATGCTGATGAGATTGATTGGATAGTTTCTTGTAATAAAAGAAATTCATATATTTGTAATCTTGCACTTAATTGTAAAGGCAACACACTTATACTTTATCAATATGTAAAAAAACATGGAATCCCTCTTTACGAATACCTAAATAAGTTAGAGAAAAAATATAATAAAAAAGTTTACCTTATTTCTGGTGATACGATTGTAGCTGATCGTGAAGAAGTTCGAGAGATTGCAAAAGATTCAAATAATTGTATCATCGTAGCAAGTTATGGAACATTTAGTACAGGTGTAAATATACCGAGTATTGAAAACATAATCTTAGCAAGTCCAATTAAGAGTAAAATCCTTAATTTACAAAGTATTGGGCGAGGACTTCGTTTAAATGATGGAAAGAAAATTTGTAATTTGTTTGACATATCAGATGATTTATCCTCTAAGTCTTGGAAAAATCATACCTATCGTCATTTGTTAGCGAGGATACAAACATATTCAGATGAAAAATTTAACTATTCATTAGTAGAGGTAAAAATAAATGCAGCAGAAATTAGAAACACCGAGAATAATCAAATCCAATGAAGATTTTGTTATAATTAAACTCTCAACAGGAGAGCAATTATTAGCAATTAGAACAATTGAAGATAAAGATAATATCAGTTGTGAATTTCCATTTTTGCTAAGAAATTATCCTAGAATAACAAAAGATGGTGGAATTATTGAACAAGTGACAGCTGGTCCTTTTTGTAGTTTTGCTAATAATAGACAATTTACTTTTGCAAAGAAAGATGTAGTACTTTGTAAGAAATTACATACTTTCGCAATTCCATTTTATATGTCACTCTATAATCAACATGAACGAATGGTGAGTATGGGGTCTTATGAGCAGTTTTCAAATAACTTCATGACAGATGAAGAAATGCAATCTTTGGATAAAGATTCTTATGATGAAATTTCAAACGAAGAGTTGGATGAATTTAAAGATATATACAATGAGATTAAAAAGAATTCTAAGAATAGATTACATTAGATAGCCGACAGGGCTATTATACTGTATAAAATCTTGGGAGACAAGTAGTTGCTTTCCAATTAAAAATAATATATAATACAGTCTCTTATTCTCTGATTTTCTAAAAATACATTTATGAAAAAAACTAAAGTGATTAAAGCACATTATGTCAATAATGCAGAATTACTCAAAGCATTAATCCAATGGAAAAAAGATTGTGGCGATGCTGAAGATTCTGGTGATGAAACTCCAAGAGTGCCAAATTATATAGGTGAGTGTATATTAAAAATAGCAAACCGACTTGCTACTCGTCCAAATTTTAATAATTATACTTATCGAGATGATATGATTCTTGATGGGGTTGAAAACTGTATTCAATACATTCATAACTTCGATCCAAACAAATCTAAAAATCCATTCGCATATTTTACACAAATAATTTATTACGCATTTCTTCGTCGTATAATGCGTGAAAGAAAACAAGCATATATAAAAACTAAAATCCTCACTTCACTACCACCAACTTTCTTTGCAGAATTAGGAATGAGTGAAGAAGAAATATCAGAGTCAACTAGAAATCTTGACAAGTTTGTTCAAAAGATGAATTCAGCAATTGAAACTCAAAAGAACTTTGACTTATGGTTAGAGAAAAGAGCAGTTGCTAAAAAAATAAAAAATAATATTGAAACGATATACGATGACAAAGACGAAGATAGCAATTATAACTGATACTCACTTCGGTGTAAGAAATGATATTTCTCACTTCTTAGAATCACAAGGCAGATTTTTTAAAGATACATTTTTTCCTAAAATAGATGAATTAGGAATTGATACCATATTACATATGGGTGATGTTTTTGATAGAAGAAAGTATGTAAATTTTTCTACATTAAATGAGTGTCGTAAATTTTTTTTTAATGAAGTTGCGAAAAGAAATATAAAACTTTATATTATTCTTGGCAATCACGACACATATTATCGAAATACAAACTCAATCAATTCTATATCATTACTCCTTCAAGAATATCCTAACATTCATATTCTATACGAACCTCAAACAATTCAAATTAAAGAAACATTATTCGTAAGTATTCCATGGATTTGCGAAGAGAATGAAAAACAGTGTTGGGAAGAAATGTCTAAAACAAAAGCAGAGGTTTGTATAGGTCACTTCGCTATTCAAGGATTTGAGATGCATGTTGGTGCACCTTCAAAGGATGGAATACCTCATACTGAATTTAAAAAGTTTGATTTACTTTTATCAGGGCATTTTCATCATAGATCTAAAGGAGATAATATATTTTATCTTGGTGCACCTTATGAAATGACTTGGTCTGACTATAACGATAAAAAAGGATTCCATATATTTGATACAGCAACAAGAAATTTAGAATTTGTACAAAATCCTTGTAATATGTTTACTAAAATTGAATATGACGAATCTTATTTTTTAGATAATCCTATCAATTATGAAAATTATAGAAACAAATATATTAAAGTCATTATAACAAATCGTAAAAATTTATTAAAGTTTGATGGGTTTTTAAAAAGTTTATATAATGTAAATCCTTATGATGTGAAGATACTAGAGACATTTGTAGATTTTTCATCTGGGAATATTTCTGATGAAATAAATGTAGAAGATACTATGAGCATCTTAAATGGTTATATTGATACAGTCACAACGAGTGTAAATAAAGAAAAACTAAAATTGTATTTAAAATCGCTTCATGCGGAAGCAATTGCTTCATCAAATGTTATTAAAGAATGATTATATTTCGTAAATTAAAATGGCGTAATTTCCTTTCAACAGGTAATTCTTGGTGTGAGGTACAACTTGATAGATCTAGAAGCACTATTGTTATTGGTAAGAATGGTGATGGTAAATCTACGATACTTGATGCATTAACATTTGTATTATTTGGCGAACCATTTAGACAAGTAAAAAAGAATCAATTAATTAATTCAATTAATGGTAAAAATGCAGAAGTAGAAATTGAATTTACTTCTGGAACGAATGTCTATAAAATACGAAGAGGAATTAAACCTAATTTATTTGAGTATTATGAAAATGGTGTAATACAGAATCAAAATGCTGCTATGGTAGATTGTCAAAAAAACATAGAGGAGCAAATTCTTAAAATTAATTATAGTACATTTTGTCAAGTTTGTATATTAGGATCTGCATCATATGTTCCTTTTATGCAATTACCAGCAAATCAAAGAAGATTTGTAATTGAAAGTATATTAGATATTGGTATATTCAGTACAATGAATGATATGCTAAAGATTCGTTCACAAGATACAAAACTTTCATTAATTGATGTAAATAAAAATATTGAAATAGCAAAATCAAATATACAAGCACAGAAAACTATTGTAGAAAATTTGTCTAATTCCAAAGCTGATAATATAGCAAAAATTGATGATAAAATAGAAAAGAATAAAATTTCAATACAAGAGATAATTAATCATATCTCTATTCTTACAAAGACTGCTTTAAATCTTGAGGAATCAATTAAAGATTCAATTGAAGTTTTTGATAAACTTGAGAAAGCTAAAAAACTTATTGCTGTCAATGATACACGTATAGAAACGATTGATGAAAAAATAATGTTTTTTAATGATAATGAATCTTGTCCTACTTGTGACTCAACTATACAGCATAAAGAACGCACTATTGAAAAACTTAATAAAGAAAAAAACGATATATATGCAAGAGTATCTAAGATAAAAGAAGTACTTGAAAAACTTGAAATGAGAACAAGAGAAATAAGAAACATTTCAAATTCAAAGTTAGAAACATTAAATGAAATATCAAGTTTACAATCAAGTATTTCATTACTAGAAAATACTATAAAAGAATTAGAAATTGATAAAACACAAATAAACGAAACAAACAATAATGCAGATAAATATAAAGATAAGATTAAACAACTAGCAGAATCAGCATTAGTTGAGGTTGATAAGAAAAACAGTTTGATGGAAATTACTGAAATTGAAAATACATCAAAATTACTTCTTCAAGACTCTGGTGTTAAAACTGCCATTGTTAAGAAGTATTTACCAATAATGAATAAGTTAATTAATAAATATTTACAAGCGATGGACTTTTTTGTTCATTTTGAATTAGATGAGAACTTCAATGAAACAATACGTTCAAGACACCGAGATGAATTTACTTATGATAGTTTTTCAGAGGGTGAAAAGATGCGTATTGATTTAGCAATACTCTTTACATGGAGACATATTGCTAAAATGAAGAACAGTATTAATACATCATTATTAATACTAGATGAAATATTTGATTCATCATTAGATACTGCAGGTGTTGATTATTTCTTAACACTTATTTCGCAGTTAGATAAAGATGTCAATGTTTTCGTCATTAGCCATAAAGGCGATACTCTAATTGAAAAATTTATGAGTACAATTAAATTTGAGAAGAAAAATGACTTCTCTACAATCGTAAATGCATAATATGAAACAAAAACAAAAACCACAACGACAGGGATTCTCTTCTCAAACAAATGCTGATAGAAGAAGTGAATCACGCACAGCATTAAAAGATAAAATGAATCATTTAATGTTTAAATTAAAAATGCTAGAATCTTGGATATATGAAAAACGAGCAAAAAAAGAAAAGGATTCAGCATTGCAAGAACTAGAAACAAAACAACATAATATGAAATACGAATATAATCGTGTTTGTAAATTATTAAAGGAAAGTAAATCATGAGCGAAATAAAAGAAGTAGTTTGGGACTCAATAGATGAAAATGGCAATCCGATAAATCCTCGTGTTGCAACACCAGAAGAACTTGCAGCCAAACAAGCAAAAGAAGATTCGCAAAGACCGAGTCCTTCAAATCCAAACCCAACTCCGAAAGCAGAGCCTATTCATATGCAAGTTGATATGATAAAAGATGGAGATGGCAAGTCATTAATGTCACCAGTGCGTTTGACTGATGGAATGATTCATTGGAACGATCCAAGATTAAGAACACCACCAAAGTTATGGGACTTTAAACAGCCAGTAGAAGAAGCAGCAAAATTAGGATTACTTTTAATTAAAGTTGCTGTCAAATTAGGTGGTGCTGGATTATCAGCAAATCAATTAGGAATAGATTCAAAGGTATTCGCATTGACAGTAATACAAAATCATCATTATGCTGTTTTTAATCCTGAAATATTAGAGTCTTCTGAAGAAACTGTATTAATCGAAGAGGGATGTCTTTCTCGTCCAGGATTATGGTTAAGAATATCAAGACCAAAATCAATTAAAGTAAAATATTTTACATTTAAAGGCGATGAAGTTATTACTGAATATGATGGCTATCTATCAAGAGTGTTTCAGCACGAATACGATCATATGTTAGGAATTGATTTTACACAAAGAGTAAGCAAAATGAAATTAGATATGGCTCTTAAAAAAGTAGATAAAAAGATTAAAAAAGCAATGAGTACAAAACAATTTGATTATGAAGGACGTGTTCGACCTGTAATAATTGCTGAATAACTTTACTTGCAACTTTTTTTATAGTATAATTAATCTAATAACCAACAAATATACATTATGGACTCGCGATTAGACCACATCAACTCTCAAGAAAAACAGAAACAAGCATTCGAACAACAACTAAGAAAACAACGTGAAAGAGAAAAAATATACGATGAATTATATCGTATTGGAATTATATTTGGTATAGGTACATTGTTTGGATTGTTAATTAGTTATTGGATTCATTAAAATGTATTATTCTTTTAAATCACATAATGAAATAGATAAAAGTTTGGCTGATTATATTTCAACAGTCACTGCTAAAAAAGATATTTCAAAAATACCGATCGAATCAATTAATGATTTTTTAAATGGTTTAGAAACATATTTGGAAGAAGTTAGCTACAATTAAGGCGAAATTAAGGCGAATTTTTTAAAAAGTGTTATAAATCAATAGTTTATTAATGCATTAATTATTTTACTTTTATATCATTGTATGATATAATATATGTATATATTATGAATTTTAAAGATTTAGTTGCGAAATTATTAGCCACTGAAAACATAACAGTAATTAGAGGTAATGCTGCTACAGCATCTTTTAATATACAGACAAGAGTTCTTACACTTCCAATCTGGAAAAATCTAAAAGACGACGTTGAGACTATGTTAATTGCTCACGAAGTCGGTCACGCACTTTATACACCCTTAAAACATACCAAAGAATTAACTGAAGACAAATTACTACATTCTTGGATGAATGTTATCGAAGATGTAAGAATTGAAAAAGCAATTCAAAACAAATTTCCTGGATTACAACCATATTTTAAAAGAGCATATAAACAATTAGTTGATGATAACTTTTTTGGTTTGAAAGGTAGAAATTTATCAAAATTAATGTTTATTGATAAAGCAAATTTATTTTATAAAGCTGGATATAACTGTGGTGTTAAATTTAATGAAAAAGAATACTCTTATATTAAAAGAATAGATGAATGTAAATCTTTTAAAGATGTATTTAAACTAGCAAAAGAACTTACTGGATACTCTAAAAAAATAAAAGAAGATGAATTAAAAGCATTAGAGATGCTGGCGAAATTATATTTAAATTCCGATGACATAGAAGAAGATAAAGAGCAAAAAGCATTAGCTGAATCTTTAAAAATAGGATTAATGGAAGATGGTTTAGAAAGTGATTCAAATGGTGGAAGTGAATCAGACGCATCTCATAATGCTGCTAGACTTCCTGATGACAAATCAATACAAGATATCTTAAATGAAAATCTAGAAGAGAGAGCAAATGGTACTCAATTTCATATCGTAGATTATTCAAAAATGACGAAATATGTTGGCTACAACCCATTCGTTGAATATAAAGAAATTTTTAAACAAGCTGATAGTCACAAAAAAGCTAGAATAGATGAATTTCTAAAAATGAAAAAAGATCATCCTAATAAAGAATATGAATCTTATGCAATGGGCTTAATTAAGTCATCTATGGAAAACGAAGCAAAAGCAAGAAAAGACTATGAAACTTTTATTAATGATTCTAAAAAAGAAGTATCTTATCTTATAAAAGAATTTGAAATGAGAAAATCAGCAAATCAATACTATAAGACAAAACAACATAAAAGTGGTTTAATTGATGTTAAGAAAATATTTGCTTATAAAATTAAAGATGAAATTTTTAAAACTATTCAAATCTTACCACAAGGCAAAAATCATGGAATGATTATGTTAATGGACTGGTCTGGTAGTATGTCTTCTATTCTAGAAGATGTAGTGAAACAAACTATATTATTGACACAATTTTGTAAACGAATAAACATACCATTTTCAGTAATTGCATTTACTAATCATTTGAACGAACAAAGTGATATAGCAAAAAAATATCATGATGATGTGCGTGACCACTATGCAAGTCTAGGAACTGGTGTAAGTGAGAATTTAGCATCAAATTATTTTAAATGTGTTGAATTATTTAATCACACTATGTCAAAAAAAGATTATGATAAAATGGCTTCTTTATTATTTGAAAATGTGTGGGAGTGGTTGCCAAACTATCAACTTGCATCAACACCTTTGAATGAATCATTAGGATTTATGTTAGAGTTTATTCCTAAATTTAAAAATGATTATAAAGTGCATAAACTTTCTTTTATCACATTAACAGATGGTGAAGGACATGCTGTCGCACCAAGAAATTATAATCCATGGGCTGGTATATATAAAAATAAATTAATTATTAAGAAAGGAAATAAAGATTATCCATTTGATGGTTATTTACAAACTGGTACTTTAATCCAGTTAATTAAAGAATTAGATCCAGCAAATATTACAACATTTAATTTCAATTTAGTTTACGATACAAAAAGAAATGTGGCTCAAGCAATATCGTATGCTAGAGCATGGAATGAAGGCAGAAGAAGATCTTGTGATGAAGCAGAAGAAATTTTAACTAGAAAAGAATTTAAAGAGAAAGGTTGTTCTATTAAATTAGGATATAATAACTATGATGAGATGTATATGATTCCTTTAAATAGATTAAAGACAGAAAACAATACTATAGAACAGGGTCTTGCTAGTGGTAAATTGAAAACTAGTCATCAAATAGCAAAATCATTTACTAAATTGTTAAAAAGAAATAGATCAAGTAGATTTTTATTAAACAGCTTTGCAAAGAAAGTAGCATAATGGAACATAATCATGACAAAGAAGTATTAGGTTTGGTTGAAAGAATTAAAGAATTAAGAACTAAAATTCTTATACATTCTTACTTATATTGGTATAAAGACAATCCAATGGTAAGTGACACTCTTTTTGATAACTGGAAAATCAATCTTGTACATTTACAAAAACAATTTTCGGAAGATGAAAAATTTAAACTTATAAAAATAGATTTTTTTGATTCAGCATTTACTAATTGGGATGGTAAAAATAGTAAAGCTTTACCACTTTTTGACGATTGGGTTGTATCAAGAGTTGATATGTTAGACAAATATAAAAATGCGACTCCATATTTTAATATTTAAGATTGTGATATTACTTTCTCTATCTGGTTGTTTTGGTTCAACACTTTTTACAATCGGTGGAATATACAAAGTGACTATCGGTGATGTAATTACAAAGACAGCGAGAGTAATACCAAAAATTGATGATAATAAAGAAGACTATGAAAATAAAAAGTTATAAGCTATTGATTTTAAACACTTTTTTCTTTTTCATAACTATATACTTTTTCATCAAACTATGATAAAATATAAGGTAAATATAAACAAAATAAAGGTAAATATATGATGAATAATGTGAACGTAAAAAGATTTGTTGAATTACTTCATAAGTCGTATTCAAACGATGAAAGTAAATTTACAAAACAACAAATTCTAAAAACAATTAGGAATAATAAGTACGAGAAAAAAGCTGATATTTGGGATTGGATTAAAACCCAAAAAGCTGGCAGAGGAAATTACTATATTCCTCTTTCAAGTGTTTCTTCTTCGGTCACTTCAAATGTTTCTAATGTAGTTATCAATAAACAAGAAAATCTATTAGATCCAAAATCTTTAATTCCTGTTAAAGATTCTAATTATGTTCCATTCGGAAATTTTAAAGATCTAGAAACAATCATAACTTCTAGAAATTTTTATCCAGCATTTATTACTGGTCCGACTGGTAATGGTAAATCTACATCAGTTGAGCAAATATGCGCAAAGCATAAAATTCCTCTAATCAGAGTTAATTTAAACAGCTTAACAGATGAAGACCAATTAATTGGTACTAAAACATTATTAAATGGAAACATTGAAATAGTCGAGGGTCCAGTGGTAATTGCAATGAGACTTGGAATTCCACTATTACTTGATGAGATCGATGCTGGTGGTGCAAATACTTTATTGTGTTTACAGCCTATCCTTGAAGGAAAACCATTTTATTTCAAATTAAGAAATGAAATCATAACACCAAGATTTGGTTTTAATATTATTGCTACTGCTAACACCAAAGGTAAGGGGTCAGAAGATGGCAAATATATTGGTACAAATGTGTTGAATGAAGCATTCCTTGAAAGATTTGCTGTGACATTTGCACAAGAGTATCCATCGGCTCAAGTTGAAATTAAAATCGTTAAAAATTTAATGACAGCATATAAATGTATGAATGTTAAATTTGCAGAACAATTAGTAAAATGGGCTGATGTAATTAGAAAAACTAATGAATCAGGTGGTGTTGATGAAACAATTACTACAAGAAGATTAGTCCATATTGTAAGAGCATATTCAGTATTTAAAGATATTGAAAAATCTATCGCTCTTTGTACTAATAGATTTGATGATTCAACTAGATTAGCATTTGTTGATCTTTTTGATAAGGTGTCAAGTAATAAAAAAATAGAGACTGAAAAAGTGTCAGAGCAAACTATTAAAGCTGAAGTTGTATCACAACCAGTTGTATCACAACCAATGGATGATTATTTAAAAAGTAAAATTGCACAGGTGGGAGCGACAACTTAATGCTGACATACGAATTACTGACTAAATTTCAAAAAAGATGGGTGGATGCAGTTTCTCAATTGTATCCACAATGCATCGAAAGTGGTTCAATCACTGCAGTACAGTGTATCGAAGCATATCGTATTCTTAAAACAAAACGAGCCGATGGTATTGGCAAAGTGGGATATCCAAATTGGTTATTCAATAAGAATAAAATAAAAAGAGGTTTGTATATGTTTCCAGCAAAGGGAGTGACCATAAGTAAGTGGATGCAAACTACAACACAATCTAAGAATACAGAACAGAAATCTTCGCCTGTAATTATTCCAGATAGAGAAATAGATCCTAAAGATAAACAATTCTTTGATGATCTTTCTTCTCATGGATTAAATTTTAAAAAGAATTCCTAGTGGGGGTTTGTTTATGTTAAGCACCCTTTCGGGGGGGTGCATTTAGTAAAGTGGGGATCCCACGTAGGAATACCTTTTCGTCCCCACTTTACTTACAATTATTTTTATAGTATAATATACATTTTATGAAAGAATATAATCAACTTACTGAATCACAAAAAAGATATATTGACGCAGTAATTAAAATAATACCAAAAATTGCAATTGAAGGCAGAATAACTGCAGCAGTAATAGATAGTCTTTATTGGAAATTAAAATCTGAAAGAACTGCTGATAAGAAAACACATTTGGGCTTTCCTAATTGGATTATAAAATCATATAAAATATCTTCAGGTGTTTATGTATTTCCTGCTCCAGGAATTAATCCAACTGATATAGTTAAAACAACACCAGTGGGAAATAACTCAATAGCATCTGAAGTTTCAAAAACTGAAGAAGATACTAAATTTTTTAAGGATGCTATAAATGTATAGATTTAAAGAAGACAAACTATTAAAAGAATTCAAAGAACATATTGACCAAACATATAAAGGTCATTATTCTAAAAACAAATTTCAATCAACAGAGTTTATTGTTGATTGCGGTCATGGTCTAGGATTTACACTAGGCAATGTTTTAAAGTACGTGCAAAGATATGGTCATAAAGATGGTGCTAATCGTAAAGACTTGTTAAAAGTTTTACATTATGCATTACTTGCTCTTTATGTCCATGATAGTCAACATAATGATAACAATAAGGAGTGAAACAAATGAAGTTAAGTAATGAAACACTAGCAATAATGAAAAATTTTGCAGGAATTAATTCAAACTTGCTGTTGAAAGCAGGTGATAGATTAACAACAATTTCTCCTGCTAAAAACGTGATGGCAGTAGCAAAGATTGCAGAAAAACTTCCAATTAATGGAACTGGTGCATTTGGTATTTACGAACTAAATGACTTTTTATCTGCTTATTCTCTTCTTGAGAGTCCAGATATAAGTTTTGCAGACAAGTATTTACTAATTGAAAGAGGAAATCAAAAGATTAGATTTTATTCTGCTGACACAGAAATGATCTTATCACCAGCAAAAGAATCTCTTCCAGTAAATGAAGATGTATCATTTTCTATTTCTAAAGATAATTTAGATATGATAAACAAAACTGCAAGTGTATTAAAAGCTAGTGATGTATCAGTAGTTTCTGAAGATGGTAGAATTAAAGTAATCGTTGGTGATAAAAAGAATAATTCATCAAATAATTTTACAATTGATCTAGGTGCTTCAACTACAAAAGCAGAATTCAAAGTTTATCTTAAAGCAGAAAATCTAGCAAAATTGGTTGTGACAGATTATACTGTAGCTGTTGATAGTAAAAAATTATCTAAATTTACTGCAACAAAGGGTTCAATTGTTTATTATGTAGCAATTGAAGCTGATTCAATCATCAAAAAATAATATAATGGGAGGAACACTCCCATTGTACAACTAGATTATATTATGATAAACACCATTGACAACCAATTCGTTTGGGTCGAAAAATATAGACCACGCAAAATAGACGAATGTATTCTTCCAAAACATTTTAAACAATCTTTGAAATCCTTTATTAAGGAAGGACAGATACCAAATTTCTTATTCTTTGGTACAGCTGGTGTTGGTAAAACAACAGTGGCTCGTGCACTCTGTGAAGAAATAGGTGCTGATTATATTTTAATTAATGGATCAGAAGAGGGAAGAAGCATTGATACCTTAAGAACTAAAATTAAATCTTTTGCTTCAACTATATCTTTAACTGATGCAAGGAAAGTAGTTATTTTAGATGAAGCAGATTATATGACTGCTACATCAATGCAACCAGCATTAAGAGCATTTATTGAAGAGTTTGCTTCAAATTGTAGATTTATTTTTACTTGTAATTACAAAAATAAAATTATAGATCCAATCAAATCAAGATGTGCTGTGATTGACTTTAGAATACCAGTAGAAGAAAAAGAAGTCATATCAGTTGAATTCTTTAATAGAGTTAAACAAATTTTAGAAAAAGAAAAAGTAAAATATGATGGTAAAGTGATTGCTACTCTTATCACTAAATTCTTTCCAGATTTTAGAAAAACAATAAATGAATTACAAAGATATTCAGTTGGTGGCACTATTGACACAGGAATACTTGTAGGAATTTCTGATGACTCCTATATCAAATTGTTTAGGTATTTAAGAAACAAAGAATGGGATAAGATGCGTGAGTGGATTGATTTAAATTCCGATATTGATACAGCTAATTTGTTTTCAGATATTTTTGATAAAATACAACCAATTATAGACAAAAATTCATTACCAGAATTGGTTCTGATCCTTGCTGACTATCAATACAAATCTGCCTTTGTGGCTGATCCAACTATTAATAAAGTTGCAGCTATGACAGAAATAATGAAAAAATGTCAGTGGAAATAAAACAATATAAATCGAATCCTTTTAGATATGTTGCTGCAATCAACTATTCTAAAGAAGATCTAACAAATAACTTCCCTTTATTCGAAGAAGAATATAATTCTTATTTAACAAATAGATCTCTATCTTATTTCCCAGATACTGTGCTAATCGCCAATGAAATTAACATTTTTAACTTCATTCCGAAGCATTGGCAATTTCTATTTTACCTAAATATAGTGTCTAAGAAGAAAAGATATTCCAGTAAGAAATGGGCGAAACGATCAAAAGATTCGAATGAAAGCTTGGTTATGGAATATTATAATTGTTCTTTACAAAAAGCAAAAGAAATTTTAAGTCTCTTAACTAAAGAACAAATTGACATTATTAAACAAAAATTATTTAAAGGTGGAATTAATAAATGAGTGAAATTGAAAACAAAACTTCTCAAGAATCTTTAGAGAAATCTCAGTATAAATCTGAGCAAGTCTCCTTTGATTGGAAACCTGAGAAGATGCTTGAGGTTATACTGATTGAACCAGATAACTTTTTAAAAATTAGAGAAACATTAACACGTATTGGTATCGCAAGTCGTACTGATAAAAAGTTATATCAATCTTGTCATATATTACATAAACAAGGAAGATATTACATTGTACATTTTAAAGAATTATTTTCTTTAGATGGTAAAGAATCAAATATCACATTAAACGATATTGAAAGAAGAAATACTATTGCTGCATTGTTAGCAGATTGGGGTCTTTTAAAAATTAAAGACGAAACTGCAATTACTCAAAAAGCTTCTTTGAGTCAAATTAAAGTTTTAACACATAAAGAAAAAGGCAACTGGGAACTAGTTGCTAAATACAATATTGGAAAACGAGTAAAATAAAAATGTTTACAACTTTTTTTTTAGGACCGAATGTCATTGCTTTTATAGCTATGACATTCTTTTTGGGTCTGGTTTTAGGATACAATATTGGAAAACGAGTAAAATAAAAATGTTTTATATTTGGCATACTTTATTAATAATTGCTTTTATAGCTATGGCATTCTTTTTGGGTCTGGTTTTAGGTAAGAATATAGACTCATGGACACGGAATTTAAGCATATTGGACAAGAAAAAAGATAATAAATCCAATAACTTAGATAAATAATATTGTATAGGTACTTGTATTTTTTAAAATAATACCTATATAATAGTGTATATTCGATCGTTGTATCGAGTATAACACACCTGACTGTTTCAATAGTGAAAAGTCAGTAGTAAATAATAACCTTGCTTTCATAGGAGGATATAAAATGATAGCATACATCAATCAAGCGATTGACACTCTGTCAAACGCACAAAAGTCTTTTGTTGAAACATTCATCAAAGACTCAAAAGTAGCAGGTTCAGTAAATACAATTATTGACTCTACTCAAACTTTTAGCAAAACATCAGTAAAATCAGTTCTAGATTATCTAGATTCGATATCGACTGTAATTAGCAAAGGAGGAAAGTAATATGGTATATAAACTTCCTTCATTGTTTAATGATTCATTTTTCAAAGACTTCGATAAGTTTTTCGTAGGATTTGATGACCAATTGGCAAAGTATCACGACATACATGAGTCATTTGGAAAAATGATACCAAACTATCCACCATACAACTTAAAAAAAGTTGACGAGAACAAATATGTAATCGAAGTGGCAGTAGCTGGATTCGCAAAATCAGATATTGAAATCACATTAGAAGATGACAAGTTAATCATCAGAGGTGAATCAAAATCTGATAGTGAGAAATCAGAATCAAAAGATGTTGAGTTATACAAAGGTATAGCAAATCGTGCTTTCGAAAGATCGTTTGCACTATCTGAGAATATCGAAGTAAAAGATGCTCAATACTTAAATGGTATGTTAAAAGTTATTCTTGAAAGAATAATCCCAGAACATAAAAAGCCAAAAAAGATAGCAGTAAAGTAATATTGCTAAAAATGGTGGGGTGTTTATTCACTCCACCATTCTTTATTTAATTAAACAATGTCTTTTAAAGATTGTATTTTTCATTTAACTTGTATTGGCATTCAATGCTGTTTACTTAAACAATGCAAGTGCGAGGAATCGTACAATCTTGAAAAAGAATATCCAACACCAGATAAATCAATTAAAACCCCATCAGAAGAACTACAAGAACAATTAGAACCAATTTTTTAACTATTTACTTACAATTATTTTTATAGTATAATATTATCCATTATGTCGGAAAATAAAAATCAAATAAGAATAATTGTATTATTATCAGGACAACAGCTAATCGCAAAAGTCCTTGATGAAGATAAACACAATGTTATATTAGATAAACCAGCGATTATAATGACACAGATGGACGATGGTAAAGGAAAATTCCAATTAGGACTTGCACCATTTTTACCATACTCTAAAGATGCATCATTTTCAATTAAAACTAATATAATTGTAAACATATCAACACCAGTCGAGGCACTTGCAAACGAATATAATCGTATGTTTGGTTCTGGTTTGGATATTATAACAAAACCATCTTTAATAGTGTAATTAAAGGAACTTTACTTCCAAGTATTTTTATGATATAATATACGGAGTAAAGTAAAAAATAACAATTATAATATAGATAGGAGAAATATATAATGACTATATTAAAAAGAGTGTTCGGTAGATCTGCTAAATCAAATGCAGGAAGACCAGCATTATCGAAAAAGCAAAGAGTGTTAAACCTTTTAAGTAAAGGTGAAAACGTTGCTTGGCAGACTTTAAGAAACAGATTTGATCTTGAATCTCCAAGAGCGATGATTGACACTTTAAGAGCAGAAGGAAATATGATTTATGGCAATAAAGTTGCTGGTAAAACATATTACAGACTCGGCAATCCAACTAGAGCAATTATTGCTGCAGGGATTGAAGCTTTATATGGTACGAAGTTCAAATATTCAAACTGGAAAAATCCAGTGAGAAAAGCTGAATTAGCACCAATTAACTAATTAAAGAATTTACTGAGAGGTGTTTGAATCGGTTCTGCCCTCGCCAGTAAATAGTGGTGTGCCTTTATCTTCTTCTTCTTAGAAATGAAGAAATTTGTTATGTGCCTTCAAATGTGGCACACCACTCTTTTAAACTAAAAAAGTACAGCGATATATTCGCGAGAACAAAATTATGTCAATAGGCAAATTCTACACAAACGTCACAGCATCAACCAACGAAATTCTCGTAAGATCCATCAGTAATGGTGGCACACATCATTTAGAACGAATTCCTTTTAAACCTCATTGTTATATTACCAAAGGCAAAGGTGATACAGCATTTAAAACATTAGATGGTAAACCTGCATATAGAGTTAATTTTGACTCTATGAAACACGCAAAGACATTCTTTGAAGAGTTTAAGAGTGTATCTAATTTTGACGTTCATGGTCTTTTATCATTCACTCACCAATATATTGCAGAAACTTATCCAGAATCAAATATAGATTTTGATTATTATAAGATTAAAATTTATTCATTAGATATAGAAACTACTACAGAAACTGGTTTTCCAGATCCTTTAAATCCAGTTGAAGAAATAATACTTCTCTCAATTCAAGATATTCATTCAAAAAAAATAATCACTTGGGGTACTCATAGATACACAGGTGAACGTAAAGATATAGAATATCGTGCATTTCCAAATGAAAAAGAAATGCTTGCTGATTTTATAAAATGGTGGAGTAAGAATACACCAGATATTATTACTGGTTGGAATGTTGCTGCATTTGATACAGTTTATCTTTATAAAAGAATATTACATTGTCTTGGAGAAAATACAGCTAAAAAATTAAGTCCATGGAACTACATCAACACTAAAACAATCTCTGTAAGAAATAAAGGAATAACTTATTATGATTTTGAAGGGATCTCTCTTCTTGATTATATGACATTATATAAAAAATATACTTATTCAAGTAGAGAATCTTACAAACTAGTTGATATTTGTCAAGATGAATTAGGTATCACTAAATTGAATCATGATGAATATGCATCATTCAAAGAATTCTATACAAAAAATTGGAATAAATTTGTTGATTATAATATAAGAGATACAGAATTAATTACTCTTCTCGAAGATAAAATGCGTCTTTTAGAATTAATTATAACTTTTGCTTATACTGCTAAAGTAAATTACACAGATGTATTTTCTCAAACAAGAACTTGGGATATGATTATTCATAATCATTTACTTGATGATAAAATTATTATTCCACCAAAAAGACCTTTAGATAAAAAGAGTTCGATATTTGAAGGAGCATTTGTTAAAGATCCAATCATTGGTATGCATAATTGGGTAGTTGGATTTGACTTAACATCTCTATATCCACATCTAATAATGCAATATAATATTTCACCAGAAACTATTTTAGATAAAAAATACACTTCAGGAGTTGAACATTATTTAAACAATACACCAACATTCGAACCAAATGAAATAGTTGCTGCCAATGGTACTGTTTATAACAAGGAAATTTTAGGAATTTTCCCAAGAGTTATGGATAAAATTTATAAAAGTAGATTTACTGCTAAGAAACAAATGCTAGAAGCTGAAAAGGAATTTCAAAAAACAAAAGATCCAAAATTTAAAAAGATTATTTCAAAGTATAATAATTTACAAATGGCTACGAAGATTGCACTGAATAGTGCATATGGTGCTATGGGAAATGAATACTTTAGATATTTTGATGTTCGTATGGCTGAAGCAATTACATTATCAGGACAATTAGCTATTCGATGGATTCACAATAAGATGAATGAGTTTTTAAATAAAATTTTAAAAACAGAAAATAAAGATTATATCATAGCTGTTGATACAGATTCAATATATGTAAACTTTGATAAAGTAGTTGAACGTGCATTTCTTGATATACCTGAAAAGATTAAAGTAGTACAGTTTATTGATAAGATATGTGAAGAGAAATTTATACCATATATGAATACTTGCTTTGAAGAATTAGCAAAGAGACATAATGCATCAAATAGAATGATAATGAAACGTGAAAGCATTTCTGATAAGGGTATATGGACTGCTAAAAAGAGATATGTATTATCAGTTTACGATCAAGAGGGTGTTTCATATTCTACACCAAAATTTAAAGTAATGGGATTAGAACTTGTTAAATCAAGTACACCACTTGTTGTTCGTAAAAAACTTAAAGATGCTTTACCAACAATTATGTATGGGAATCAATATGAACTTTTTAATTTTATTTCTAATTACAAAAAAGAATTCTTTAACTTATCGCCAGAAGAGATAGCATTTCCTCGTTCTTGTCAGGGAATAAATCATTATGCAAGCGAAGCCAAAATTTATAAATTGTCAACACCTATGCATACAAGAGGTGCTTTAATTTATAATCATTATCGTAAGAAACATCATTTGATGAAAAAGATACAAGAGATAAAAGAGGGTGATAAGATTAAATTTATTTCTTTAAAAACACCAAATCCATTACAATCAGAAAATTGTGTTGCATTCTTAGATAAACTTCCGATTGAGTTTAATGTCCATAAGTATATTGATTATGATACGATGTTTCAAAAAGTATTTTTAGATGCTTTGAAGCTAATTATTACACCATTAGGATGGAAAACTGAAGAAGAAAGCACTTTAGAAAATTTCTTTTGAATAAGTTATTGATTTTAAACACTTTTATTTTGCTCGAAAGCTTTACTTTTTAGGGTTTTTATAGTATAATAGTAGGTATATGATTAATAAAAGTGTAATAACAGATGCTGATATAGATGTTTCTGTAAAAGTATGTAAACATTTACTCATAGATATAATGAAAGATATTGAGTATTTACAGGCAAAGAAAACAGACGCAGAAAATTGGCTAACTGACAGTGAATTTCAAGAACTACAAGATGCTCGTGTATTCGCTGATTCTTTAAAGACAACGATTAATTATATGGAAAGTATAAAATAACTAAATGATGAAAGGCACTAATATAATATGACTACAATGACATTTAATGGTGAAATCCCATTATCTTATAGAGAAAAAATTAATCTTAAAAAACGAAGTAATTGGGATGAACAAAGTATTCTTCCTGATGCAGAAGATATAAAATTTGCTGATTTAATTGATGCATCATGGGGTAATTCTCAAAAACAAAGAGAAATGAATGAGTATGTTGCAAAACGTCTTAATGAAAATGAGCATTTTGTTAAAATGTGTGGTGAAATTACTCATACTACGAAAGACAGTAAATCAAGAATAGATGGTGTAAATAAAGATTATATATTTGAATTCAGATCTAGAAATTTTAACTTATTTGCTAATGATGGACTTTACTGTTGGAAAGTGGACAAGAATGACAGATGTATGTTGTGCACATTAAGTAAATATGATAGTTTGCGTAAATACAGAGAACAAGGTAAAAAACCATTGTATATAAGTTTTTTATATGGAGGACACTTTATATTAAATGATTATACTACTTTTGAAGATTCAACTTTTGAACTTTTTAAAACATCAAAACTTAAAAATGGTAAATTAAGATATTTTGATCCTAATATGAAAATACGAAATGGTGGTGGTCGTGATGATAAAGAAATGAATTATTATCTTCCATTTCATATGAGCAAAATTTTTGTTAATAAAAATAAAATGCCATCAAATCATCAAATTGGTAAACTTGCTTTTAACAACCCTAATGTATATGTTTAAATTTATATTTAGAATTTTATTAGTGTTTTGTGTAATTTTTACAGTGCATAGTCTTGCTCGTAAGAATACAACATATAATAATGTGGTACTAAATTTGATGCCAAATAGTTGCGATCGTGATTGTAAGAAAAAACTATTTGAAGCTGAGATGGAAGACTCAATGCAACAAATGGCAAGAAGTATAATGTCAGAGTTGTTATATCAAACTAAAAAACTAACAGAGGAGAGAACTAATGGGAAATAAAGACTTTTCATATAAACAAAAAGCACATGTTTCACCACAAACAGATTTTAGAAAACTGCATAGAAAACAAGATTTAATTGGTGCTTTTATATTCGCTGTTATCTTGATTATTATATTGGCTTTTGCACCGAGAGCGATATCTAGTGAAACGAAAATAAAAGATGAAATTACAGCTTGGTATGAAGAAACTGGTACAACAATTAAAAACGAATTACTTGGTGTTAGTAATTTTGTATTCAGCATTCCTGAAAATGTAGGTGGTGGTTTGCTTAATTATTGGGAGGAAGTAAAGAAGTATCAAAATGAATCTTGGGCGAAAGCAAGAGAAGAAAATCCAAAAGTGTATTCAGTATTTGATAAATTTTTAGATATATTTAAAAAAAATGATGAATAATATATTAATTAAAACTGTTCAAGATCTAGATGATGTAAGAGATTATATCGAAAATGGTATGATGATTGCAGCAAAAACTAGAATTAATCTGATTAAAAGAGATTTATTAAAAGAATCTAAAAAAGAAAATAAAATTAGAGGCAAATTAACAGTAATCAGAAGAAAGGGAAACCACTGCTAATGAAAAAATTCGCACGTTTAACTGTATTCTATATTGTGTTGAGTTTATTTTTGACTCAAAATGCAAAGGCACAATCAATAGTAAGATCTTTCAATTCAGATGCGTTTGTCACAGCTTATATTAATGGACATGCATATGGATATAACGCAGACCAAATTAATCGTCACTCTAGACCGAATAATTCCTGTGTTTATGAAAGTCAAGAAAGAACCAAAGATGGTGTAGTTATTGGCAGAGAAGAAGTAAAACGATGCCACGAAGAAGTAAAAACTGGTGAAAGTCAGTCTTCTTTTATAAAAGATTTTATTACATCACCTCTTGGTGAAACATTGATAGTACTAACATCTTCTCTTTTATTACAAAGAGTTGCTGCTGGTGCATCATCTAGATAGAAAGGAGGAAACGATGAAAAAAATATTATTACTCGGATCGTTCATGTTGTTAGGAGCATGTGCTGGTAGTTTGTCTAAATTAGATGGCAAAGCATCAGTTGACGGAAACGAAGATTTAATTAAAGTTGCATCATTAGTATGTAATGAGTTTAAATCTACTGATTCAGTATTATATGGCTGTGGTTCTGGTATATCTTCTGATTTAGAATTATCAAAATCAAAAGCGATACTAAATGCTAAAATTGCAGTTGCTGACGTGTTATCAAACAGCTTAACAAAGCAAGAAACATTAGCTACAACTGAAACTACAAAGGACGGAGTAAATCGTCAGTATCAGTCAACAGAGAGAAACCAAACATTTGAACAATCCTTATCAAAATATAAAGTTGTTTACGATAAACAATTTTTAGATCAAGGAAGATTCAGATCTTTTATAGTGATTGAGTATAAAGTAAAATCTCTATAATCCCATCTTTACTTGCAATTAAAAATGGGGTATAATATGACTATACCCCATAAAAATATTATGAAAACACTGAAACAATTAAAAGAAGATCTAAAGAATTTAGAACAAGAATACGAATTTCAAGCATCCTCTGTTCTTGTATCGTCAAATAATCTAAAACAAATTCAAGAAGAAATCTACGAATTAAAAGACACAATAACTAAAAGGAGTATTTACAAATGAATGATTTTTTAAAAGATGTAATTAAAGATATTAATAACGAATATGCAGGAACAGCTGATAGTGATTTAGTTGGTGATACAGGATCGTTTGTAGATACTGGTTCTTATGCTCTTAATGCATTATTATCAGGAAGTATATATGATGGACTTCCTTCAAATAAAATTACTGCACTTGCTGGTGAAGCATCAACTGGTAAAACATTCTTCACATTAGGTATTGCTAAAAAATGGCAAGAACAAAGTAAACAAGCTGGTATAATTTATTTTGAAACTGAAGGAGCATTAACAAAAGATATGCTTGCTGAAAGAAAGATTGATTCAAAAAGATTCGTTGTTATTCCTGTTGCAACAGTACAAGAATTTAGAACACAATGTACTAAAATCTTAGATAATATTGAGAAAGTACCTTTAGAGCATAGACATCCAATATTACTTGTTTTAGATTCACTTGGTAATCTTTCAACAGAAAAAGAAGTTAGAGATACTCTTGAAGGAAATGATACACGTGATATGACAAGAGCACAGTTAATTCGTGGTGCATTTAGAGTGATTGCTTTAAGATTATCAAAATTAGATACACCAATGATTGTGACTAACCACACATACGATGTAATTGGTGCTTATGTACCAACAAAAGAAATGGGTGGTGGCTCTGGTTTAAAATATGCTGCATCTACAATTGTATATTTAAGTAAATCAAAAGATAAAGATTCAGATAAAAATGTTGTGGGAAATATTATTAAAGCAACATTACAAAAATCTAGATTTACAAGAGAGTTTTTAAGAGTTGAAACAAAACTTTCATTTGAAACAGGTTTAGATCCATACTATGGACTTATTGATATAGCAATTGATGCTGGTATCTTTAAAGAAGAGGGTGGAAGAATAGATGTAGGTGGAACTAAAGTATTTGGTAAGAATATAAAAGAAGAACCTGAAAAATATTTTACAAAAGAAGTTCTTGATAAAATTAACGATTATACAAAGAAAGCTTTTAAATATGGTTCTACTATTGAATTATCAAGCAATATAAGTGATGCACCAATAGAAAAAGAAAGTAAAACAAATGGTGGAAAATCCAAAAAATCCAAAGAGTGAAACCATAGAAACAAATAAGGATACAATATTTCCTTTCTTAGATCCAAATAGTTTTGAAACACCAGAACTATATGAGAAAGCAAAACAAGAATATTTAAACAAAAAACCAGTACAAATAATTCCACATGAAGTATTATCTGAAAAAGGTAAGTATGGAACACAAAATATTCGATTCAAAGCAAACAAACTTGAAGGTGTAGTTGTCAATTTTGGTAAAGTTGAATTTGTACCACAGAAAGATAGTACAATTAATCTTTCATATGATTATGATGCTGATGTCAGTGGAGCAACATGGCCAGTAATTAAAATTGATTCACCAGAAAGTAAAAAAATATTAGAAAAAGAACTTGGTGATTTTCTAATGAGTTGTATTGAAGAACAATTAAAACAAGGTAAGATTCTATTTCGAGGAGGGTCTGATGAAATGGAAGCTTATGTGAAAGAACGAAATGAGAATAGAAACAACGATACTGAGAAATCTTCTTCATAACGAAGACTATGCTCGTAAAGTAGTCCCACATTTAAAAGAAGAATACTTTCAAGATAAAATTGAAAAAGCAATAGCAAATGCTTCTTTAAAATTTTTTATCAAATATAATAAACCAGCAACAGTTGAAATTATTGATATTGAACTTGGTAATGATAAATCTTTATTTGAAAATGACTATCAACAAGCACAAGCTTATTTAAACGAACTAAAAACAAAAGAAGATACTAATAGCAAATGGTTATTAGAAGAAACTGAAAAATTTTGTAAATCAAAAGCTGTTTATAATTCAATTATGGACAGTATTAAAATTATAGATGGTCGTGATAAAGTAAGAAGACAGGATAGTATTCCTGCTTTATTATCTGATGCACTTTCTGTTTCATTTGATAAGTCAGTAGGACACGACTATATTGAAAACTCAGATGATCGTTTTGAATTTTATAAGAAAACAGAAGAAAAGATTCCTTTTGATATAGATTTATTTAATACAATCACACGTGGTGGATTAAGTAATAAAACATTGAATGTAGCACTTGCTGGTACAGGTGTTGGTAAATCTTTATTTTTATGTCATTTTGCAGCACAGCACTTAATGATGAATTACAATGTTCTTTACATAACACTTGAAATGTCAGAAGAGAAGATTGCTGAACGTATAGATGCGAATTTATTAAACGTGACTATTGATGATTTAAAAATAATGAATAAAATGGATTTTGATACTCGTGTTGAAAGAGTAAAAATGAAAACTAAAGGGAAATTAATTGTTAAAGAATTTCCTACAGCATCAGCCCATGTAGGTCATTTCAAAGCATTACTTGATGAACTAAAAATAAAAAGAGATTTTGTACCAGATATTATATACATTGATTATCTAAACCTTTGTATTTCTTCAAGATTAAAAGCTAATGCTGCTGTTAATTCATATACGATTATTAAGAGTATAGCAGAAGAATTAAGAGGTATGGCAGTACAATATGATGTACCAATTGTTTCTGCTACACAAACTACAAGACAAGGATTTACTTCATCAGATATAGGTCTTGAAGATACTTCTGAATCATTTGGTTTACCAGCAACTGCTGACTTTATGTTTGCAATTATAGCAACAGATGATATGATTAAAGAGGGTATCGTAGCAATAAAACAATTAAAGAATAGATATAACGATCCTAATTATTTTAAAAGATTTATTGTTGGGGTTGAAAGAAATAAGATGAAAGTTTATAATATTGAAGTGGATCGTCAAAAGAATTTCGATCTAGCTGACAAAGGAGATTCAGAGACTGTATTCGATAACACATCAATCGGTCAAAGAATAAAAGAAGAATCATCATATTTAGATTTTAAATTTGATGACAAATAACAATAAGGAGAAACAATGAGCGATAAAACAGTAAAAGTACTTGTAGCTAAAGAAAAAATAGACTGCGAGCATTTGCTGGCTACATTTGTGGATCATTCACATTATGATACACTAGTTGAATACGATTGTGATTTTTACGCACCATCAATTGATGGTATCAACAGTGAGAAGAACATTCTTTTTAAATTTAGAAAGAATTGGTTCACAAAAGAACAGCAAGATCTAGCATATAAAGGTCTTAGAGAAGCAGCAGTAGAAACTCAAAATAGAGGTATTGCAGCTGGTCCAAAGGGATCAAAGCTAGGTGGTCGTGACTGGGTGACAGAATATCAAGAAGAGATGCTTGAAGCATTAACAAAGTATGAAACTACACTTGATGGTTCAGATCCTATTACATCAATTAAATCAAAATACGAAAACAAAGATAAAACATCAGCAGGAAACAGAGGATCTGTTTGGCTTAAGAATAAAGTGACTGATGAAGGATTTGTTTTTGAAGAATGGCTAAATGAGTTGAAACAGTTATCTCGTGAAGAAATTATTAAAGAAGCAACACGAGTAAAAACTAAATTGACTTCAACAACCTCATATGCACAAGCAGTTTGGTCAGGGATAGCAGGATTCTTTGATAGATATCCTCGTATTCCTTATGGTAGAGCGACAGCCTTTACTGAAAAGAATCCTGATAAATTTGCTATGGGCTTTCCTTTCTTACAACAACTTTCAGAAGGATTTAGAAAACTTCTGCCAGTAAGATATGGTAAGCAAAAGGAAGCTTGTGATAAAATGGATCCAAAATTTATTATTCCAGGAACTGTATTCACTACAGCAACTGTAAATAAAACTTTTAGAACAGCAGCACATAGAGATGCTGGTGATTTAAATGAAGGATTCAGTAATCTTACAGTTGTTTCAAATAATGGTAAATTTAGAGGTGGTTATCTTGTATTACCAGAATATAGAGTGGCTGTAAATATACGTCCAGGAGATTTATTATTAATTAATAATCACGAGGGTATTCACGGAAATACTGAAATGATTGTTGAAGATCCTGAAGCAGAACGTATTTCTTTCGTTTGTTATTTCAGAGAAAAGATGCTAGAACTTGGCTCTTGGAACTATGAATTGACAAGAAAAAATTATGTTGATGACAGACGTAAAAACAAAAATCATCCTCTTCAGAGAGAACTTTGGAATGGTGTATCTGAAGGAATGTGGACAGAACAAGAATGGTATGACTATTTAAAAGCCAGACTTGGTCAAGAAACATTATACAAATATCATCCAGAAGCTAATAAGTCCTCACTTGAAGCTTTCTTCTAGTCATGTGCGCAGTTATAGGTGTTATCCTAAAACAACCAACTGAAGCACAACTACTTATTGTTAAGCGAGTATTCCTCGAATCAAAAATTCGAGGACTGCACGCAACAGGCATTTCTTATTTAAAGAATAATGAAATAATAACAATAAGAGAATCAATTCCAGCAGACCAATTCGTAAATCGTTATTTTAACAATCTTTCTGAATTCATTAATTCAGATGGCAATTTATATTTAATTGGTCACTGTCGGTATAGTACAAGTGATTTAGAATTCAATCAACCATTATATAATAAAGAAAAAAGTATAGTGCATAATGGTGTTATATCTCAAGAGTTTCCAGAGAAATGGAAATCAATTTATGGTTATGATTGTATTACAAAGAATGACAGTGAGTTAATTTTACACTCTAATAATCCATTAAAAGAATTTAAAGATATGTCAATGGGTGTTTGTGAATTGAATACAAATAAAACTTTAAAAGCATATCGTAGTGGTAAAAGACCATTATATATTACAGAATTATCAAATGGCTTTATTATTACATCAACAAAAGATATTGTAAAACGTTCAGAGATTAATGGTATAATGACACAAGTTGTAAATGGAGCATATGTGACTTTATATTCGAACTTAAAAAGAGTTGATTCAATAATATCATTATCAAATAAAGATTATCAATTATGCTAATGAGACATTATAAGATCGGATTATTTTCATATGGAGTCGAATTAGAATATGGCAATTGCGAAAGAAGACTTAAAAATCTTCCAAATAATGCTCAATGGAATAATATGGATAAAACTTGTGTATCTAGTACTGGTATCGCGAATGATCCAAAAGGAGAATTATATAATTTTGGTGGTGAGATTAATGTAGCACCAACTAACACTGTAGATGAACAATGCGATTTTATTGAAAATATTAATAAGTATTTGAGTGATAATGGTGAGAAACCAATTGTAAATTATAGAAGCAATTTACATATTCATATTCGTGTTCCAGAATTAGAAACAGATTTAGATGCTCTTAAACAGTTATTAAAATATATACACACATATCAACAACAATTCTTTGATATGGCTGAAACAATACCAGTACCAAATAAACAATTATTATCAGCAGAGGAATATAAATGGGCAAAGAGAAGATATAATCGTAGATTAGTATCTCATCAACATAAGCTATCAAATGAGAGAGTAGATGCTATGTTAAATGCAACAACACCATTACAATTTTGGCATGAACACGCACATAAAGATAAGAAAGGAAATCCTGCTTGGTTCCAATGTCCTCGTGCTGGTATCAACTTGCGTCAAATATTTGAAAGAACAAATACAATAGAATTCAGATGTTTTCCTGGAACATTAGATAGAGGAGAAATGCGATCAGCGATTAGATTATGTAGAGATTTTTTAGATATGGCATTTAATCATAATGAATCTTCACCATATGAACTTTTAAAAAGAAATTCAGGCTCACCAGAATATAGAGTAAACAGATACAATACTCCTAAATTTGAACCATATGAATACGAAACAGAACAAGTTTATCAATATACAAATTTTGAGAAGAATAATCGTAAGCAAGTTAAAGAAAAACTAGATATGTTGAGAAAACATATTAATATAGATGATATGAGTACATCATCAAAAAGTGTTTATAAAATAATAAAGGAAATGAAATGAAAAAAGTATTGTTTGTTTGTCTTGGAAATATAAATCGTTCAGCTGCAGCTGAAATAATTTCTAAAAAAGACTATCCAAATTTAGAAGTAAAGTCTTGTGGACTTAAAGCAAAACAAGGACAAATTACTTCAAGGAAAATGCGTGATGCATTAGCACTTAATGGATATGAAACAAATTCTATTCGTTCAACACTCATTACAGAAGAACTAGTTAGTTGGGCTGATAAAGTATTTTATATGGATAATTCTAATGAAAAAAGATTTAAAGAAAAATTTGGTGAATTGAATAAAGCAGAGAAACTTTCTAATTATGCAAATGTAGATAAAATACCAGACCCACATTTTGCGAAGGCAAGCGATGGCTTATCACAGCATTTAAATGTTATTAAATTAATTCAAACTGCGTTAAAAAAATGGACTACAGAATAAAACAAAATAGACGTGAAGCTTTTATTCGTTGGTATGCTTGGTCTTTAGAATATAAAGATTGCGATCCAGCTGTTTGGTTGACTAACTATCTTCATGAAAGATATGAACATAACGACGAACAAAAATTATGGTTAGCTTGGCTTTATGGAAACACATATAATTTACCAACAGCTTGGTTATTGTTTAATGAATTTCCTGATTTTGAATTAGCTACTGTGGATAGAATAGAGAAATGGAATACTAATAATTACTCTCGTTTAAGATATCAAACAGATACCAAATGGAATAAAGGTCATCTTCCTAAAATGTTTGAATCATATAAAACATTTATTGGATCAAACAATCAAAGAGATGTTATAGAAAGTTATTATGAGGATGATAAAGAAAGTAATTTTAATTGTCTATGGAATATAATTAAGAGTAATCTATATAAGTTTGGTAGATATTCAACTTGGTTTTATCTTCAACATTTAAAACATACAGCAGCAGTAGAAATAACACCAACTTCTCTTATGTTTAATGATTACAGCGGATCTCGCTCTCATCGTAATGGTTTTCTTTATGTGATTGGGAAAGATGATGATATAGATAAAAAATTAACTTCTAAAGAATATAATAATTTAGAAGCACAAGCAAAAGATATAACTGTTGAAATGAAATCAAGATTTAAACATTTAGCAGAACAAGTTGACTTTTTTACAATGGAAACTTGTCTTTGTTCTTACAAAAAAATATTTAGAGAATCTCATAGTCGTTATCTTGGCTATTATCTTGATAGACAAGCTGAAGAAATTATTAATGCTGAAAATGACGGATGGTATGGTATTGATTGGGATGTATTATGGCAAGCAAGAAAAGAAACAATAGATTCAAGATTAAATATTAAGAGTGGTGTAGATAAAACAAAATATAAACAATTTTATAATACAGGAAATATACAGAATTTAAACTGGATGTTTAGTGATGAAAAAACAAACTTAATAGGATTAGAGGCAATTCAATGAGAAAGATTATAGCAGTTGGTGGTAATCCAGGATCTGGTAAAACAACATTATTTAGAAAGTTTATGGAGAATAAACAATGGGAAATGTATAAAGACAAATTAGTACACTCTCATTTTAATGCAGAATATAATCTTCATATACTTGGAAGATATGATGATGGTGAAACCTTTGCAGGAACAGATAGATTGTCAATGGCAGTACAGCCACAACTTCAATCTTGGTGTGTTTCAAATACATATAATATTTTATTTGAAGGAGATCGCGTGTTTAATTCTTCATTTTTAGAATTTTGTTCTAAATTACCTGACACTACATTAGAAATAATTTATTTAAATGTAGAAAAAACTACACTACAAGAAAGATATAAAGAAAGAAACTCAAACCAATCTGAGAAATTTCTTCAAGGAAGAGAGACTAAATATAATAACATACTCGCAAACTTTGATTTAAGACCACATATAATTGAATATGATAACAAAAATTTAGAAAATCAAAGTATAGTTTTAAAATATTTAAACGATACACTATGCCCAGCAACTACTTCCATTTAAATTTACCATTTAAATATCCTTTAAACGAAGAAGGAATGGAATGGTTTTTTAATTTAAAACCTTGTTTCCTACAAGTACCAAAGGAATATTTTAATCCAGAAGCTGTTGAATTTTTTAAATCTAAAAGATTATTATATTGGGATGCTGAAGTATTTTCATTTCCTGAAAATTATAAAATGGAAATACATGTTGATGCTGTTGAGTTTTCAAATAAATGTAAATTAAATTGGGCTTATAGTGAAGGTGAGCATTATAATGTTTGGTATAAACCAAAATCAAATTGGTCACCAAAATCAACAGATGGTGAACAGGATGATGGACGTTATGATGAGTATAGCTACAGTTTTGACGACAATGAAGTAGATGAAGTTGAAAGAACTACTGTAAGAACACCAACTTGTATAGTAAGTGGTCAACCACATAGTGTAATTACTTTTAACGAACCACGTAAAGCAATCTCTGTCACTCTATACCCACTAGGAACTAACCCACCATCCTTACCAAAGGATTGGGGAATACCATTAGAAAATATGAGAGAGGTTTTAAATGTTTATATTGTGGATTAAAGAACTAGTTTTTGAATTGTTCTTTTTTTTCGTAAATATAATTACTTATACTATTCTTTTTATTTTATTTGCTATGGTTGTAATTGTTATTTCTGCAAGTTATTTACTTAAATGTATTTTTCGCAGAGAAAAAAAATATGAAAAAGAAAACACAAATACACGTAAATCAACATAAGATTCGTTCGAATAAAAAGAACAATTTAAATGAACCTGTGATTACAGTAAAACAAGGATCTAAAAATACATATTGTCACGAGGTGATATTAAAAGGTTCAAGTCGTGTAATTTATGGTGGCAACGATAAACCTTTATTAAATTGTGGTGCAAGAGTTGTAATTGAAACTGAAGATGAAGTGGAGATTATACGATGAATAATTTTTTTTTTCATTTAAAAGAACAATTTGATCCATTACAAAATATGGAAATAATTAAAAAATTTCCTGTAGGAAGACATGTTTTAAATAAAAACTATGCATCATCTAATCTTAAATCTTTTGAAACTGATATATTCAAAATTGGTCAAATAGAATTATTCGTCACTCAAGCTGGAGGAAGATTAGGTACTCATGTCGACGCAAACTCACCAAGTGGTTCAATTAAAATGAATTTCAGTTATGGCGATTCTAATGCTTATATGGAATGGTATAAATTTAAAAACGGATTTGCCATACCTATATATGAGTGGATTGATGATAAAATTGATGATACAGGTTCTGAACGTCCAGAAACTTTAAGATATCATGATAATGACTGCGAACTTATTCGTTCAGAACTTATAAGAAGACCATCAGTTGTAAATGTTTCAATTCCTCATGGATTAAATTGTACAAACAGTGATATAAAATGTATGACTGTTGCTGTTCTTTTCGAACAATATTTAGATAATGAATGGAAGAAAATCACAATGTCAAAAGCATTAGAATTGTGGGGGAATAGATGAGAAAAAGAAATCCAGTAGCAAAATCTTTAAGAACACCAAAATTTAAAACAAAAGTAATAAAAAATAAAAAACGATATAATAGAAAAAAGGATAAATTAATATATGAAGACCAGTGGTCTCCATATTTCTAAAATATGACTGAACAATATAACAAATACGATTCATTTGATGCTGATTGGGTAAAGGAAATAGAATCAATTAATCCATCAGGTCAAAGTCAAGGAAATGAAGAAATAGATTCATATAAAACTGATTCATTATGGGAAACAATAAAGGATATATTTAATGGAAAAAGAAAGTTTAAGTAAAGCTTGGGAATTTGAAGCAATCTTTAAAGAGAGTAAGAACAAAATCAAGTCTTGGTTTTATGCAGATTCTAAAGAAGACGCAAAAAATAGGATTGAAGATTATATGGAAGCAACTATTATTTCTTTAGAGGAAATAGAAAAACCAAAATATGTATATAATAAAACAAATAAGACAACTAAAGAAAACAAAATTTGATCTTTTTGCAAGATGGATTGCAGCAATCACAGGTATTCTTGCAGCAATTTTTACTGGAAGTGCAATAGTCTCTCTTCAAGTTTGGGGATGGGTATTTGCTTTTATATCTTCTTGTTGTTGGTTTTACGCAGCAACAGCAGATTCTGATAAACCAAGATCTTTAATGAATTGTTTTTATGTAATTTGGTGTCTAATTGCAATAGTAAACTGGATTCGTTTTTAACCTAAATAATTTTATGGCTTATATAACTTTTAGAGGTGGGACAAAAGAAGAAAAAAAGTATGCTAGATCTTTAGCAGAATTTGTTTTAAACAAACTTGTTTCACCACGTTTAAATAATCTACTTGAAATACGAATTAATTTCGTAGAAAATTTACATGAAAAAACAGATTCATATGGCGAAACTGCATACTATGAAGATTCAAGAGTACCACCAAGAGAATTCATAATCGATTTATATTCAAAATTAAAATTAAGAAGTTTATTAGAAACATTAGCACACGAGTTGGTTCATGTAAAGCAATGGGCAACTGGTGAAATGAGAGAAACTCGAAATCCATTTTTTACAAGATATCGTAAAGTTTTAGTCAACTCAAATAAAACTGACTACTGGGATCAACCTTGGGAAATAGAAGCAATCGGAAGAGAAGAAGGATTGTTTATTCAATGGGTTGAAGCAAATAAGAATACTATCGGAAAACTATCTTGGACAAAAAGGAGATACACCTAAA
>Ga0194129_10001363_pt1 | contig 40483 bp, 35 predicted proteins | sample TA2KigCa35mmetaG_FD_150862 | JGI IMG/M metagenome (GOLD analysis project Ga0194129, IMG submission 150862) | Freshwater microbial communities from Lake Tanganyika, Tanzania - TA2015038 Kigoma Deep Cast 35m | ecosystem: Environmental > Aquatic > Freshwater > Lake | place: Tanzania: Lake...
TGGCGGACCGCCTTCGCCACGCTGGCCGGGGCGTGGGCACCGGTCCAGCGCGTGCCCGAGCTCGTGCGCGACCCGCAGGTGGTCGCCAACGGCTACGTGCAGGTGGTCTCCGACCAGGCCGGCCACTCGTTCGACCTCGTGGGCGCGCCCGCCCAGTTCGACGGGCAGGCGCACTCCCTCGGGCCCGCCCCCGAGCACGGCGAGCACACCGACGAGGTGCTGCTCGACCTCGGCTACACCTGGGACGAGCTGGTCGAGCACAAGGTCGCCGGAACCATCACCTGACCGGCCCACCGGCACCATCACCTCACCGGCGGGCCCGGAAGGTCACGGGACCAGCGGCACCGCCAGTGTCTGCTCGATCAACGACTCGTCGAGGGGCCGCAGCCGGGCGTGGCGCGACCAGGTGATGGCCGCGTAGCCCAGCAGCAGGAGCCCCGAGCCCACGATCACGACCCGCAGGTCGACGTGCTCGGCGATCTTCCCCTGGACCAGCGAGCCGAGGGGGACCCCGAGCAGGAGCGACGACAGGTAGATCGCCATCACCCGGGCCCGGTACTCGTCCTCCACCCGGGCCTGCACTCCCGTGTTGAGCGAGGTGGCGAGGAGCAGATAGGTGAGGCCCATGACGAACATGGCCGCCACGCCGACCCCGTAGACCGGCGCGAGCCCGAGCGCCATCACCCCGAGCGCGAGGCCCAGGATGCCGACGCTCGCCACCACCGACCGCAGCATCCGGTCGGCGATGAACGCGATGACGACCGAGCCGGTCACCGCGCCGACCCCGAAGGCGGCGACGAGGAGCCCGTAGGCCCCCCGGCCGACCGAGAACATCTCCTTGGCGATGGCCGGCGCGAGCTGGATCACCGAGGTGCCGAGCAGCGACACGATCCCGATCATGAAGATCGGCAGGAACAGCGAGGTCCGGCTCCGCACCAGTCGCCAGCCGTCGCGCAGGTGACCGAGCACGCTGCCCCCCGTCGCCGAGAAGACCTGCGTCCGGGGCTGCACGAAGGCCAGGGCGGCCAGCACCAGGAGGAACGACGCGGCGTTCATGAAGAACGCGGCCGAGGCCCCGAAGGCCTGGAGGACGATGCCGGCGATGGCCGGACCGAGGGCGCGCGCGCCCATGAACTGCATCGAGTTGAGGCGGACGGCGTCGACCAGCTCGCCGGGCTCCACCAGTTGGGTGACGAAGGCCTGCCAGGTCGTGATGTTGATGCCGGCGACCAAGCCCGAGAGGAAGACGATCCCGACGATGAGCCCGGGGGTTGCGATGCCCGACACCCAGGTCGCCCACAGCGCGAACGCGGAGAGCATCATCACCGTCTGGGTCACGACGAGGATCCGCTTGCGCGAGTGCCGGTCGGCGTACGAGCCCCCGAACGGCCCGGCGATCATCGCCGGGATGAAGTTCATGAACGCGGCGAAGCCGAGCCAGGCGGTGGACCGGGTCATCTGGTAGACGACGAACGGCACCGCGATCGTCTGCATCCAGCTCCCCGTGTTCGACACGAGGGCCGCGCTCCAGAAGACGGCGAAGTCCCGACGGCGCAGGACCCGGAAGGAGGTCCCCGACCGGCGTTCGGCGTCGCTCACCCGGCCTCGCCGGTCGCCGCCGACCGGAAGGGCCCCGCAGTCATCCCACCGTCGATCACGAACTCGGCGCCGGTGCAGTAGGACGCCGCGTCCGACGACAGCCAGGCCACCAGCTCGGCGACCTCCTCGGGGGTGCCCACCCGGCCGAGGGGCACGCCCTCGCCCAGCCGGGGGCGGACGTCGGCGCCCCCGAAGGCCTCGGGCGAGATCATGTAGGTGTCGATGGCGCCGGGGTGGAGCGAGTTCACCCGGATGCCGTCGCGCCCCAGCTCGAGGGCGGCGACCTTGGCCAGGCCCCGGACCGCGAACTTGCCCGACGTGTACGCGGCGGAGCCCGCCGACCCGACCAGCCCGTTGACCGACGAGACCAGCGTGATCGCGCCCCCACCGCTCGCGCGGATCAGCGGGATGCAGTGGTGCAGGGCCCGGTAGGTGCCGACCTGGTTGATCGCGATGACCCGCTCGTACTCGGCCGCCGGGGTGTCGGCGATGCGCTGGACCCGGGTGAACGTGGCGGCGTTGCTGACGAGCACGTGCAGGGCTCCCCACCGGTCGCGCACGTCGGCGACCGCGGCGGCCCAGTCGGCGTCGACACCGACGTCGAGGTGGCGGTAGACCGCAGCCGGGCCGATCGCCTCGGCCACGGCGCGACCCTCGTCGTCGAGCACGTCGCCGAGCAGCACCCGGGCACCCTCACGCGCGAACAGCCGCGCCTCGGCCGCGCCCTGACCCCGGGCCGCGCCCGTGACCAGGGCGACCTTGCCGTCGAGTCGACCCACCGGGCTCAGCGGTCCGGGAGCCGGTCGGGGACGTGGTCGAGCTTGTACAGGCGCTTGCAGTTGTCGTGCAGCATCTTCTTGACCTCGGCCCGGGGCACCCCGCGGAAGTTGCGTTCGATCGTCAACCGGCTGTTCGGCCAGTCGCAACCCGAGTGCGGGTAGTCGCTCGACCACATGAGGTGATCGACGTTGAGGCGGTGCCGCAGGTCCATGCCGACGGTGTCGACCATGAACGACGCCCAGAAGTTGCGGTGGAAGATCCGGCTCGGGGTCACCTGCATGTCGGTGCCGTTGGTGAAGAAGCGGTACCGGTAGAACATGTCGTCGACCTGCTCGAGCAGGGTGGGGATCCAGCCGATGTTCGACTCCACCAGCAGCAGGTCGACCTCGGTGAAGCGCTCGAACACTCCCGAGAACAGCAGTTGGCAGACCACCGGGAGCGTCTGGGAGCCCGACTTGGTCGCACCGGCGGCGCCCATGAACTGCTTGACGTCCATGGGGGGCGGTTTCGCCGCCGCCGCGGTGCCGAGGTTGGGCAGGAAGCTGCCGATGTGCACGGCGACCGGGGTGCGGGAGTCCTGGACCAGGTGCCAGAACGGCTCGTCCTCGGGCAGCGGCGTGAGCCCGCCGTTGGGGAACGACGAGATCACCACGCCGCGGTGGTCGAGGTCGAGCACCCGCTTGGTCTCGTCGACCATGTCCTGCACGCCGGTGGTGGGCAGGATCGCCTGTCCGACGAGGCGCCCGTCGGAGTCTGCGCAGAACTCGGCCAGCCAGTCGTTGTAGGCCCGCACGCAGGCGAGCTGCAGCTCGCGGTCGGAGCCGTAGACCTTGGCCCCGAACAGGGTGACGCTGGGGTACAGCACCTGGAGCCAGATGCCGTCGAGGTCCATGTCGGCGAGGCGGGCGTCGGTGTCGAAGCTGCCCGGCCGCATTGTCTCGTAGCGCCCACCCACCGGGGCGTAGTCGAGGAACGACCGGCCCGCCGTGGCGGTCAGCCCCACCGGCCGGATGCTCTCCCCGTCGTTGAAGGACCAGTGGTCACCGTCGTCGCGGCGCACCACCTTGGGGGCCCGGTCCCGCAGCGCCGCCGGGACCCGGGTCGTCCAGGTGTCGGGCGGTTCGTTGACGTGGGCGTCGCAGTCGAGGATCGGGTAGTCGATCGAGGCGGCGTCGTGGAAGAGGGTTTCGGAGTCCATACCTGACAACCGTGTCACCCCGGGCGGGTCCGTGCAAGCACCGGGGCGCTCAGGCCCGTGGGCATCAGCCGGGGAAGACCGCGACCGGACCGGCCACCGTGCACCCGACCGTCGCCCCCGGCTCGGGCAGGGCCCAGGAGCCGACCCGGGCCCGCACCGGGTTGGCCAGGCCGTCGACGGCGAGGTCCACCAGGGCGTCGGGACCGAGGAACGTCCGTCCCACCACCCGGGCCGGGACCCCGGTGCCCGTCGACGCGAGCACGAGCTGCTCGGGCCGCACCAGCACGGTCACCGGGCCGACGTACGGGCCTGGTCCGGCCGGGACGAGGACCCCGAGCGGGGTGTCGATCCCGCCCGGCCCGCCCGGCCCGCCGGCTCTCGCGTCGGCCCGTCCGGCCACGACCACCGCCTCGCCGACGAACCGGGCGACCTCGAGGCTCACCGGCTCCCGGTACAGCCGGACCGGATCGGCGTGCTGGACCACGCGGCCGCCGAGCAGGACTCCCACGAAGTCGGCCACCGAGAGGGCCTCCTGCTGGTCGTGGGTGACGAGCACGGCGGTCGCCCCGGCCCGGCGCAGCACCTCGCACACCTCGGCCCGCACCTGGGCCCGCAGCCCGGCGTCGAGCGCGGAGAACGGCTCGTCGAGCAGCACGAGGTCGGGCCGGGGGGCCAGCGCGCGGGCCAGGGCGACCCGCTGCTGCATGCCCCCCGACAGCTCGTCGGGCCGGGCCCGCTCGGTGCCGGACAGGCCGACGAGCTCGAGGCACTCGGCCACCCGCTCGACCCGGCCGGCCCGGGCCAGCCCGAACCCTACGTTCGCGCCGACCGAGAGGTGCGGAAAGAGCGCGCCCTCCTGGGGCACGACCCCGACCCGGCGCCGGTGCGGCGGGACCGGGCGCCCCGCCCCGTCGACCACCTGGCCCCGGATCGCCACGGTGCCGGCGTCGGCGGTCTCGAACCCGGCCACGATGCGCAGCAGGGTGGTCTTGCCCTCCCCCGACGGCCCGAGGATCGCGGTGATCGTCCCGGGCTCGACCTCGAGGTCGATGCCATCGAGCACCGTCCGACCTCCGAAGGCCTTGGTGACCCCGGTGCACGCGAGCGCGCGGTCAGTCATGGCGCGCCCGCGCGCGGTCAGTCATGGCGCGCCCGCGCGCGGTCAGTCATGGCGCGCCCGCGCGCGGTCAGTCATGGCGCGCCCGCGCGTGATCAGTCACGGTGCTCCTCGAGCCGGGCGCCCGCGTCGACGACGAATCGGGAGAGCAGGGCGGTGGGGATCGCAGCGAAGCAGACCAACGCGACCACGTAGGGCGCACCCGCGGCGTAGTTGCTCTCCGAGGTGAACGTCCACAGCCGGGTGGCCAGGGTGTCGAGTCCGGTCGGACGGAGCAGCAGCGTGGCCGGCAGCTCCTTCATCGCGGTCACGAACACCAACGCGGCGCCTCCGGCGAGCGCCGGCGCCGCCTGGGGCAGGGTCACCCGAGCCAGCACCTGCCCGGGCCGCCGCCCGAGCGAGCGGGCGACCTCCTCCTGGGCCACCGGCGTCTGCTCGACCCCGGTCCGGACCGTACCGATCGCGAGCGACAAGAAGAGGACCACGTACGCGAGGATGAGCAGCGGGACCTCCTGGTACACCGGGCGCAACACGGTGACCCCCACGTAGACGAGTGCGATCGCGACCACGATCCCGGGGAGGGCGTGGGCCACGTACGTGGACCGCTCGAGCCCGGCGGTGAGGCGCGAACGGTACCGCGCGACGAGGACGCCGACCGGGATGGCCAGGACCAGCGTGGCGGCTGCCGCGAGCAGCGACCACCACAGCGTGTGCCCGAGCGCATCGGCGACCTCACCCCACGGCACCGTGCGGTCGAGCGCCTCCCGGGTCCAGTACAGGAAGCGCCACATGGGGAACCCGATGCCGAGCGCGAACACCGCAACGAGGAACGCGACCGCGATCGGGCGACCGCCCCGCAACGCGACCGGATACTGGCGTCGGGGCGCCCCCGATCCGATCCGGGCGTAGGCGGGTCGCCCGCGGACCCACGCCTCGGCCACCACGACGAGCGCGGCCACGAACACCAGCGCGAGGCCGAGCACGGCCGCCCGCGTCGGGTCGAAGCCGGCGTTGTACGCGCCGTAGATGACGAACGTGAACACCTCGTAGCGGAACAGCGCCGGGGCCCCAAAGTCCGAGAGGGCGTACAGCGCCACGAGCAGCGCACCCGACGCGACGGCTGGGCGGACCTGGCGCAGGGTCAGCGTCACCGCGACCCGGGCCGGGTGCTGGCCGAGCGAGCGGGCGACCTCCTCCTGGGCCGGATCGAGCCGACGCAGCGCCGCTGCGACCGGGAGGTACACGTACGGGTAGGCGACCAGGGTCAGCACCAACACGGTTCCCGGGAACGGGGCCATCGCCGGCCGCCACGAGAGCCATGCGTAGGCCGCGGCGTAGGAGGGCATGGCGAGCGGGAGCACGACGAGGACCGACCAGAGGCGGCGCCCGGGGACGTCGCTGCGGACGACGAGCCAGGCGGCGGCGACCCCGATCACCGAGGCGAGCACGGTGACGGTCCCGGCCAGCACGACGCTGCGCCACAGCAGCGCAACGGTCCGACGCTGGGCCAGCTCGCCGACCGCCGCCGACCAGCCGAGGCTCCCGGCCCGGTCGACCAGGTAGACGAGCGGCAGGACCGCGACGACCACCGCGACGAGGGCCCCGAGCACCAGCACGACGGGGGGGCGGCGACGGAGCGGCCCGCGCGGGGCCACCACCGCGACTCCGGTCACCGCGTGAGGAGCCCCGTCTCGGCCAGGAGCTCCTGGGTCGCGGCGAGGGAGTCCAGATCGGACAGGTCGAGCGCCGGCGCCCGCAGCTTGGCGAGACTCGGCAACCGCACCGAGGGCTGGACGCCCGCAGCGAGCGGATATTCATAGGTGCTGTCGGCGAAGTACGCCTGACCTCTCTCCGAGAGCAGGTAGTCGACGAAGGCCTGTGCGGCCTTCTTGTTCGTCGAGGACTTCAGCACACCCACCCCGGCGACGTTGACCAGCCCACCCGGGTCCCCCGGCGCCATGAACTGGTTGCGCGCCACCACCGACGCCTCCCCCACCTGCACGATCTTCTGCCACAGGTAGTAGTGGTTGACCAGGCCCATCCAGATCTGTCCGGCATCGACGGCGTCACGGATCGCTGCGTTGCTCGCGTACGCCTTCGGCTCGTTGGCCGCGAACGCCCGCAGCCACTTCTCGGCCTTGCGCTCGCCCCGCAGGACCCGCAGACCGCTGACGAAGGACTGCCACGACGCATTGGTCGGCGCGTACCCGACCTTCCCCTTGTAGCGGGGATCGACGACCTCGTCGATCGTGGTGGGGGGATCGGGCAGCAACTTCGGGTTGTACACGAGGACCCGGACCCGACCGCTGGTCCCGACCCAGGTGCCGTCGTCGGCCCGGTACTCCGGTGCGACCGCGTTGCGACTCCGGGCCGGCAGCTTCGCCAGGAGCTTGGCGTTCGTCAGCGCGCCGAGCGCGCCGGCGTCCTGGGACACGAAGACGTCGGCGGGGCTGGCGCCTCCCTCCGTCAGCATCTGCGAAGCCAGGGCACCGCTGTCGCCGTAGCGGACCTGCACCGCGATGCCGGTGTCCCGGGTGAACTGGTCGAACAACGGCTTGATCAACGCTTCGTTGCGGCCGCTGTAGACGGTGATCGAGTCCCCGGGGGCGGCTCCGGCCGGCCCGGCGACGAGCCCGGCGACCAACCCCGCGACCAGCCCGACGACGAGGGCGGCCCGCCCGACCCGCCCGGCTCCGCCGACCCGCCCGGATCCGCCGCCGCCCGCCCGTGCCGTCACCTTGCCCCCCGCTTTCCGAGATCCCCGGTTACTAAGGGCAGCCTAACTTGAGATGACCGACGCAGCAACCCGGGGCGGGCCCCGGCGGCCACCGACGCACTAGAACGGGGCGGGAGCGCGGCCTCGGCACCGACCGCCCGCCCGCCCGCACGCCCGACCGAGCGCTCCAGGGGGATCGCCATGACCAACGTCGCCGAGCTGATCCGGAGCCGGGCCGGGGACCCCCGGGCGGCCCTCCGGTTCGAGGACCGGTCCTGGACCTGGGCCGAGTACGTCGACGCCTGCAGCCGCCGGGCCGCGTACCTGCTCGACCGGCTCCCCGCCGGGCGGCCGCCCCACGTGGGCGTCCTGCTCGACAACACCCCCGAGTACCTGATGTGGCTGGGGGCCACCGCGCTGTCGGGCACCGTCCTCGTGGGGGTCAACCCCACCCGCCGGGGCGCCGAGCTCGCCCGTGACATCACCTACACCGACTGCCAGATCGTGGTCACCGAGACCCGCCACCTGTCGCTCGTCGACGGCCTCGACCTCGGCGACGCCAACGGGAACCTCCTCGTGGTCGACGATCCCGCCTCGGCCGCCGCGCTCGACCCCTACCCGACCACGCCGCCAGAGGTCGAGGTCGACGAGGACGGCACCTACAACCTGCTGTTCACCTCGGGCACGAGCGGCGCGCCCAAGGCCTGCATCCTCTCGCAGCGCCGGCTGCTGTACAGCGCCACGATCCTGAGCGGGAACATGGGGCTGAGCGCCGACGACGTCTTCTACCTCGCGATGCCGCTGTTCCACTCCAACGCGGTGATCACGTCGTTCTGCCCGTGGGTGCTCGTCGGGTCGGTGGCCGTGCCCCGCCGGCGGTTCTCGGCCTCGGGCTTCCTGCCCGACGTCCGCAAGTACGGCGTCACGTACTTCAACTACGTCGGCAAGCCGCTCTCGTACATCCTGGCCACGCCCCCCCAGCCCGACGACGCCGACAACACGCTGCGGCTCGCGTTCGGCAACGAGGCCGCCGACCTCGACATCGAGCGGTTCGAGACCCGGTTCGGCTGCCCCGTGGTCGACGGCTACGGCTCGACCGAAGGCGGCGCGCACGTGAACCGGAGCCCCGAGATGCCCAAGGGCGCACTCGGGATGCCCGCCGACGGCATCGTCGTGTGCGATCCCGAGACGCTCGAGGAGATGCCCCGGGCCCGCTTCGACGCCCAGGGCCGGCTCCTGAACCCCGACGAGTGCATCGGGGAGATGGTCAACAAGAACGGCGCCGCGGGGTTCGAGGGCTACTACAAGAACGACGAGGCCAACCAGCAGCGGGTCCGCAACGGCTGGTACTGGACCGGCGACCTCGCCTACCGCGACGACGAGGGCTACATCTACTTCGCCGGTCGCGACTTCGAGTGGATCCGGGTCGACGGCGAGAACTTCGCCGCCGCGCCGATCGAGCGCATCCTGGCCCGACACGAGTCGGTGGTGCTCGCCGCGGTCTACGCCGTCCCCGACGCCGAGGTCGGCGACCAGGTGATGGCCACGCTCCAGGTGCGACCCGGCACCGTCGTCGACCCGGCCGACTTCGACGAGTTCCTCGGCGAGCAGACCGACCTGGGCACGAAGTGGTCGCCCCGCTACGTGCGGGTGACCGAGGCGATGCCGGTGACCGAGAGCCAGAAGCCGCTCAAGCGCGTGCTGCGCCGCGAGCGGTGGGACACCGCCGAGCCCGTCTTCTGGCGCCCGGCCCGCGGGGCGGGGCTGGTCCCGATGACCGCGGCCGACCGGGAGACGCTCCTCGCCGAGTTCGCCCGCCACGAGCGCCTCGGCGCGCTCGACGCGGGCTGAGCGGTCACGCCAGCGGCCGGAACCGCACGCCGCCGCCCGGACCCGTCACGAGGTGACCCGCCGTCGGCGGCGGGAAGTGCGTCCCGATCACCAGCACGTCGCGGTCGCAGCACTCGGCCACGAGCGCATGCCGCGTGGCGCTCGACCGCGCCCGGTCGTGGTCGACACGGGTGAACCAGTCCGGCTCGGCCAGCTGCACGGGGCTGTGGACGCAGTCGCCGGTGATGCAGGCCTCGGCGCCGCCCGAGCGGATGCGGACCGAGACGTGCCCGGGCGAGTGCCCGGGCGTGGGCATCAGCGCGACGTCGTCGGTGATCGCGTGGTCGGGGTCGACCAGGTCCACCACGCCGGCGTCGACCAGGGGCAGCACCGCGTCGGCGAACGACACCGCCGACTGCGCCGCCCACGCCTCGGGTCCCGCGTCACGCCAGTGCTCGTACTCGGTGCGGGCCAGCACGTAGCGGGCGTTCGGGAAGGTGGGCACCCACCCGGTCCCGTCCCAGGTGGTGTTCCAGCCGACGTGATCGAAGTGCAGATGGGTGCACACCACGACGTCGACCTCGTCGGGACCGAACCCCGCCGCGGTGAGGGCGGTGAGGAAGCCGCCGTCGTCGGCCAGGTGGGAGAAGGGCTCCGGCAGCGGTCGCTGCCCGACGCAGGTGTCGACGAGGATGCGCCGTCCCGCCGATTCCACCCCGAGCGCCTGGATCACGATCCGCACCTCCCCGGCGGGCGTCAGCGCCCACGGCTGGAGCCAGTCGTGCGCCGCGAGGGCGGTGTCGGTCGCCGACGGGAAGAAGGCGGCCGCCGGGATCGCCGTCGCCCGCTCCACCACCGGGGTCACCCGCACCGCCCCCACCGCCCAGCCCAACTCGGACATGTGCCCGCTCCCCCGTCGACCCGATACGGTCCCCCGGCATCCTCGCAGACCGCACCGCCGACCCCGGCGGTGCCGAGCCGTCCAGGAGTCCGACCATGCCCGACGACCCCACCCCGCCGAGCGCCGCCCTGCTCGAGCCCAGCGCCACCCCCGAGGCCGACCGCATGCTGGCCGGCCGGGTCGCGGTGGTCACCGGCGGCGGTCGCGGGATCGGCCGCGCCCACGCGATGCGCCTCGCCGCGTACGGCGCCAAGGTGGTGGTCAACGACCTCGGCGTCAACACCGACGGCACGCCCTCCGACGAGGCCCCGGCCGAGCAGGTCGCGGCCGAGATCCGCGCCGCGGGCGGGGAAGCGGTCACCGACGGTCACGACATCTCCACCGCCGCCGGCGGCGAGGCGGTCGTGCAGCGGGCGATCGACGAGTGGGGTCGCATCGACGTCGTGGTGAACAACGCGGGCTTCGGGCGGCCCCGAATGGTCTACAACCTCTCCGAGGCCGAGTGGGACGACGTCATCCGGGTGCACCTCAAGGGCACGTTCTCGGTGACCGCCCCCGCCACCCGCTGGTGGCGCAGCGAGCACAAGGCGGGCCGGGCCGTGTACGGACGGGTCGTCAACACCTCGACCGGCCTGCTGCTCATGGCCGGGGCAGGGCAGTCGAACTACACCGCGGCCAAGGCGGGGTGCCTGGCCTTCACCGAGGCGATCGCCACCGAGCTCGCCCCCATCGGCGCCACCGCGAACTGCATCCTCCCCGGGGCCCGGACCCGGCTCGCGGCGGTGGGCTGGCGCACCGCCCGCAACGCCGGCACCGGCCCGGGCACCTTCGACCACCAGAGCCCGGTGCACGTGGCCGAGCTGGTCTGCTACCTCGCCTCGCCGTACGCGCAGTGGATCAGCGGGCAGGCGTTCACGGTGAGCGGCGGCCTCATCCAGCACGTCGCGACCTTCGTCGCGCAGGAGCGCATCCACCGCGACGACCGGGGCTGGGCCGTCGGCGACCTCAAGGACGAGGTTCCGCGCATGTTCGGCGCCGGGCCGCACCGCTCCGACCCGCCCCCCAGGGAGTGGCAGGACCGGTACCGGGCCAAGGGCGGCTCGGCCACCAGCCCCGACGGCGGCTGAGCCCCGGAATCAGCCGAAGACGACCGGGAGCGCCGCCGGCGCCCGGAACGCGAGCCCGCTCACGTGCACGTCCTCGGCCGTCGGGTCGAGCGCGAGCCCCGGGAGGTCGAGCACGGCGTTGACCGCGACCGCGGTCTCCATCCGGGCGAGGTGCATCCCGAGGCACATGTGGGGACCGAAGGCGAAGGCCATGTGCTGCTTGGGGTCGCGGTGCAGGTCGAACTCGTCGGGCCGGTCCCAGCGGGCGGGGTCGCGGTTGGCCGCGGCCATGCACACGTGCACCGGCGAGCCGGCCGGGATCAGCACGCCCTCCACCACGGTGTCGCGGGTGCACGTGCGCCCGATGCTCGTGAGGGGCGGGTCCCAGCGGATGCCCTCCTCGATCGCCTGGGGCATCAGCGACCGGTCGTCGCGCAGCGCCGCGAGCTGATCGGGGTTGCTGAGCAGGCCGATCATGAGGTTGCTCGACGAGCGGTAGGTGGTCTCGGCCCCGGCCGGGAGCAGCAACCGCAGGAACGCGATGATCTCGTCGTCGGTGAGGCGCTGCCCGTCGAGCTCGGCCTGGGCGAGGACGCTGATGAGGTCGTGGCGCGGGGCGGCCCGGCGCTCGGTGATGATCCCCTGGAAGTAGTCGTAGAGCCAGGCCGAGGCGTTGAGCCCGGTCTCGATGTTCGACGCGATCGAGATGAGCTCGACCGCCTTCTTGTGGAATGCAGGGAGGTCCTCGGTCGGGAGACCGATCATCTCGGCGATCACGGTGACCGGGAACGGGAACAGCAGCTCGCGCACGAGGTCGGCCGAGCCCCGGTCACGGAACTCGGCGACGTGGCGCTCCACCACCGGCCGCACGATCTCGGCTTCCCAGGTCTCCATCGCCTTGCGCGTGAACGCCTGCTGGATCAGCGCGCGGTAGGCGTGGTGCTCGGGCTCGTCCATCTCGAGGATCGAGTGGCCGAACACGAGGCCGATGGTGTTGGCGTACCCGGCCGACGAGAACGTCTCGCCGTCGCGCAGGATCTGCTGCACCGCCGCGTAGGTGAGCGGGGTGTACGGGGTCTGCGTGAGGAGGGCGTCCTCCACTGATGCCACCCCGAACCGCTCGGCGAGCGACCCGGCGTGGACCGGCGTCTGGGCCCGCAACTCGGCCCAGACCGGATACGGGTCCCGGACCGCCCCGATTCCGGCGGCGGCGTCGAACTCGGCGAACGGGTCGGACTCGGGGGTGCTGTCGGTCGTCATGACCCCAGCCTGCCACGCCGGCGGGGCGCCCGGCACCCCGATGTCCCACCCGAACGGCCGCCCGCCGGGCCCCGGGCCCCGGGCCCCGGGCCCCGGGCCCCGGGCTCAGGATGCGGGCGGCATCACCGGCTCGGCCCGCAGCAGGTGCTCCTGGGCCAGCGACGCGACGAGCCGCCCGGCCTCGTCGCGCAGCACCCCCCGGTAGAGCGCCCGCCCCGGGGTCGCCTTCCAGGGCTCGAGGTCGAGGCGGAGCCAGGCGTCGGCCCGGGCCGGCTCGTGCAGCCAGAGGGCGTGGTCGATGCTCGGCCCACCCTGCCCCGACGTCCCGGGGACCACCGTGCGCCCGAAGCCGGTGCCGAGGTCCGACAGGTACGCGAGGGCGCAGGCCTGGACCATCGGGTCGTCGGGGAGGGGGTGGGCGGTGCGCACCCACAGCCGGTCGGAGTAGAGCTGGCGCCCGTCGACCACCTCGGTCATCGTGATCTGGCGCACCTCGAGGAGCTCGTCGTTGCCGGAGCGGGCGCACGCATCGGGGGGCGGCGCCGGGAGCGGCCCGACGTCCTCGAAGCGGTGCTCGGCCGCCCCGGTGGAGAACGACGCCAGCATCGAGAAGATGACCTCGCCGTCCTGGAGGGCCGCCACGTGGCGGGCGGAGAAGGAGCGCCCGTCGCGGTCGCGGTCCACCCGCAGGACCACCGGGAGGTCGATCCGGCCCGGGCGCAGGAAGTAGCCGTGCAGGGAGTGGGGCAGGCGCCCGTCGGGCACCGTGCGGCCCGCAGCCATCAGCGCCTGCGCGCACACCTGGCCCCCGAACAGCGACGGGCGGATCTTGGCCGCCACGGTGTTGGCCCCCCGGTAGAGGTCCCGGTCGAGCGGCTCGAGGGCAAGGGTGGCGGCGAGGTCGGTCGCGTACTCCATCGCCCGACCGTAGTATCGGTCCGGTTCGACGAGGAGGAGCAGACCATGGCCGACCCGCAGACCGGATCCCCCCGCACCGGCGCCCTGCGCACCGCAGCGCGGGAACCCGACGACATGATCTGGGCCAACTCCGGCGACTCCCACCTGGTGGAGCCGGCCGACCTGTGGCGCACGGCCCTCAGCCCGGACCTCGCCGACCGCATGCCCCGCAGCGAGTTCGACCTCGAGCGCGGCTTCGAGACCATCTTCGTCGACGGCCAGTCGTTCGAGCGCCGCATCCCGAAGGCGTTCAGCCTGCGCGACCACGAGGGCAACGGCCTCGGCGACCGCGTCGGCCGGGGCAACGACCCCGTCCTGCGGCTCGAGGACCTCGACTCGGAGGGGATCTGGGCCGAGCTCATCTACCCCTCGATCGGCTTCTGGATGTCGTCGATCCACGACCCCGAGCTGCTCGCGGCGGGCTGCCGGGCCATCAACGACTGGGCGATCGAGTTCCAGGCCCACTCCCCCCGCTTCGTGTGCACCGCGACCCTGCCGCTGCTCACGGTCGAGACGGCAGTCGCCGAGCTCGAGCGGGCGGCCGACCTCGGATACCGGGCCGCGTACTGCTCGGTCGCCCCGCCCACCGCCGAGGACTGGACCGATCCGGTGTGGGAGCCCCTCTGGGCCACGCTCGAGGAGACCGGCCTCGTGCTCGGCTACCACATCGGCACCGAGCCCCACGATGCCGCCGGGTTCCACGGCAACTACTACCGCGGACCGGGTGGCGCGATCCTCAACTACATGGAGACCACCTACGGCGGGCAGCGCGCGGTGGCGAAGATGATCGCGAGCGGCGTGTTCGACCGCTACCCGGGGCTGCGGGTGATCGTCTCCGAGGGTGGCGCGACCTGGGGGCCGTTCGTGGCCGACCGCCTCGACGAGGGGTACCGCCAGCACGCGTCCGCTGTGCGCCCCACGCTGTCGCGGCTCCCGAGCGAGTACCTCTACGAGCACGTCTACGCCTCGTTCCAGCACGACCGGTCGGCCCCGGCGGCCAACTGGGCGATGGGCTGGCGCAACGTGTGCTGGGGCAGCGACTACCCCCACCTCGAGGGCACGTTCGGCCACACGCAGAAGACGCTGCACGAGCTCTTCGACGACGTCGACCCCGCGACCCGGCGCCGCATCACCATCGAGACGTTCGAGGAGCTGTTCCCCCACGTCCCGGCGGCCCCGGGCACCTGAGCCGGGCCCGGCCCGTGCCTCCCGGTCCCGCCGCGCTCGACGCCGCCGTCGCTGCGGCAGCCGCCGACGTGCCGGCGGCACGCGCCGAGCTCGAGGCGCTCGTCCGCATCCCGAGCATCAGCGCGGATCCGGCCCGGGCGGCTGACGTCGTCGCCAGCGCCGAGGCGACCGCCGCGCTGCTCGAGGCGTCGGGGCTCGAGCACGTGCGCCTCGCCACGGTCGACGACGCGCCCCCGTGCGTCATCGGCGAGTGGGGTCATCACCCCGATGCACCCACGGTGCTGCTCTACGCCCACCACGACGTGCAGCCACCCGGCTTCGTCGACCGGTGGACCAGCGACCCGTTCACGCCGGTCGAACGCGACGGTCGGCTCTTCGGCCGGGGCACCGCCGACGACAAGGCCGGCGCGGTCGCCCACGCCGCGGCGGTGCGGGCCTGGCTGCGCACCGCCGGGACCCTGCCCTGCAACGTCAAGGTGCTGGTCGAGGGCGAGGAGGAGATCGGCTCACCCCGGCTGGGTCGCTTCCTCGCCGAGTACGGCGAGGCGCTCGCCGCCGACGTCCTCCTCCTCGCCGACGCCGGCAACTGGGCCGTGGGCACCCCCGGGCTCACCTATTCGCTGCGCGGCCTGGCCGGCGGGACCGTGCGCCTGCGCTCGGCCGGGAGCCCGTTGCACTCGGGCATGACCGGCGGCGTCGCCCCCGACCCGGTGATGGCCCTGGCCCGGCTGCTCGCCTCGCTCGTCGACGAGCACGGGGACCCCGCCTTCGACGGGTGCTACGACGACTGGCGACCGCCCGGACCGGACGAGCGGGCCCGCCTGGCCGCCCTGGCCACGGACCCGGCGACGTTCCACGCCACCTGGGGGCTCCTGCCCGGGGTCGGGTTCGCGGGCGACGACGCGATCGACGTGCTCGAGCGCCTGTGGCTCCGACCGGTCGTGACCGTCGTCGGGATCGACGGTCATCCCATCGCGGGCTCGTCGAACCAGATCGTGTCCGAGGCGGCCGCCCGCATCAGCGTCCGGGTCGCCACCGGCCAGGACCCCCACCGGATCAACGCCGCCCTCGCCGCGCACCTGGAGCGCCGGGTGCCGTTCGGGCTCGAGTGCACGTTCACCCCCGGTGAGGCCACGCCGGCGTGGCGCTGCGAGCCCACGGGCCCGGCGTTCGACGCGGCCGGCCGGGCCCTGCGCGAGGCGTTCGCGACCGAGCCGGTCCTCATGGGCGTGGGCGCCACGATCCCGTTCGTCGGACCGTTCGCCGACGCGTTCGGCGGGATCCCCGCCCTGCTCCTCGGTCCGGCCGACCCGGGCAGCCGCATCCACGGCGAGGACGAGAGCCTCCACCTGGGCGACTGGGCCCGGCTCATCGAGGCGGAGACCCGCCTCCTCGCCTACCTCTGAAGCCGAACGAGCGGGTCGACGGCGCCGGGAGCGCCCCGCCCCGGTCGGCCCCGAGCACGAGCGCGCTGGTCGGGACCATCGTGCCTGCGGTCACGAGCACGTGCTCCACGCCGGGCACCTGGTTGACCGAGGTGCCCCGGACCTGCCGCACGCCCTCGGCGATGCCGTTCATGCCGTGGATGTACGCCTCGCCGAGCTGCCCGCCGTGGGTGTTGATCGGCAGTCGGCCCCCGAGCTCGATCGCGCCGTCGGCGATGAAGTCCTTGGCCTCGCCCCGACCGCAGAAGCCGAACTCCTCGAACTGCGGCAGGGCCAACGGGGTGAAGTGGTCGTAGATGACGGCGGTCTGGAAGTCCGAGGGGCCGAGCCCGGTGGTGTTGTAGAGCTGGCGGGCGCACAGGTTCATCTCGGGCAGGCCCGTGATCGACGGGCGGTAGTAGCTCGTCATCATCTCCTGGTGGTCCCCCGCCGCCTGGGCCGCCGCCCGCACCAGCACCGGCGGGTTGGGCAGGTCCCGGGCCCGGTCGGGCGTGGTGACGACGATGGCCTGGGCGCCATCGGACTCCTGGCAGCAGTCGAGCAGGTGCAGTGGCTCGACGATCCAGCGCGACTGCTGGTGGTCCTCGAGGGTGATCGGCGCGTTGTAGAAGTACGCCTTCGGGTTGGTGGCGGCATGGGTCCGGTCGGCGACTGCGATCCGTCCGAAGTCCTCGCTGGTCGCGCCGTACTCGTGCATGTACCGGCGGGCGAACATCGCCACCCACTGGGCCGGGGTGAGCAGACCGAAGGGGGCGTACCAGGCGAAGCCTGCGCTCTCGGCCGTCGCCTGGGCGGGTCGGTCCTGGACCCCCGCGCCGAAGCGGCGGCCGGACCGCTCGTTGAACGCCCGGTAGCACACGACGTAGTCGGCGACCCCGGCGCTCACGGCCAGCACGGCCTGCTGGATGACGCCGCAGGCGGCGCCGCCGCCGTGGTGGATCCGGGAGAAGAACGTCATCTCGCCGGCGCCGAGGTTCTTGGCCACCTCGATCTCGGGGTTGGTCTCGGCGCTGTAGGTGACCCAGCCGTCGATCTGGTCGGGGGTGAGCCCCGCGTCGGCGATGGCCGCCTCGCAGGCCTCGACCGCGAGGCGCATCTCCGAACGGCCGGAGTTCTTGGAGAACTCGGTGGCCCCGATCCCCACGATGGCGGCTGCATCGAGCAGCCGGTGACGCTCGCTCACCGTCGCGCACCCTTCGTCGCCTGCTTCGGCTCGTTCTGCTTCGACTGCTTCTTCGACTTCTGCTTCGACTTCTGCTTCGACTGCTTCTTCGACTTCCGCTTCGACTCGTGCTTCGACGTCGGCTGCTGCTCGTCCGGCTCCGACCGCCCGGGCACGACCGGGCCGGGCAGCTCGAGCGACACGGTGCCGGTCACGTGGTCGCCGAGCGCGTTGGCCCCCCGGATCCCCACCTCCACGCGACCCTCGGCCTTGGCGGTGACCGCTCCGGTCAGGCGCATGGTGTCACCCGGGTGGTTGGGGGCGCCGAGGCGGATCTTCACCGCGCGCACGACCGCATCGGGTCCGGCCCACTCGGTGACGTAGCGGCCGACGAACCCGTTGGTGGTGAGGATGTTCATGAAGATGTCGGGCGAGCCCTTCGCCTCGGCCAGGGCCGGGTCGTGGTGCACGTCCTGGTAATCGCGCGAGGCGATGGCGGTGGCGACGATCAGGGACCGGGTCAGGGGGACCTCGAGCACGGGGAGCTCGTCGCCGACCCGGACGTCGTCGTAGCGCAGGGATCGCAGGGAAGTCGTCATGGGTCCTCTCACGCGTGGGCCTGGGCCGCGAGCGTGCGGCCCAGGCGGGCCAGGGTGGCGCTGGCGCCGCCCAGGGTGTCCTCGATCTGCTTGCCCCACAGGAAGTACCGGTGGACCGGGTACTCGACGTCGGCCCCCATGCCGCCGTGGAGGTGCTGCACGTGGTGCACCACCCGCTGGCCGGCCTCGGCCGCCCACCACTTGGCCACGAGCACGTCGGCGGTCGCGGCCCGGCCGGTGTCGAGCATCCAGGCGGCCTGGAGCATCGTCACCCGGATGGCCTCGGTGTCGATGTACGCGTCGGCGCCCCGGATCTGGGATCCCTGGAACGCCGACAGCGGCTTGCCGAACTGGAAGCGGCCCGAGGTGTACTCGGCGGCCTGGCGCACCGCGGCCTCGCACACGCCGAGCTGGAGCGCGCACAGCCCCACGAGGGCGCGGTCCACGAGGGCGGCGACGACCCGCTCCCCCCGGTGGGCGTCACCCCCGAGCCGCTCGGCCGGCGCCCCCGCGAAGGTGCAGTGGGCCACGATCCCGCGGTCGGTGGTGACCGCCCGCTCCCGGGACACGCCGGGTGCGGTCGGGTCGACCAGGAACACCGCCGGACCGTCGGCAGTCGTCGCGGGCACGAGGATCCGGTCGGCGAGGTGCCCGGCGGGCACCGCGGGCTTCACCCCGTCGATGCGCCAGTGGTCGCCGTCGGCGACCGCCACGGTGCCGGGGGCGTTCGGGTCGTTGACCCCGGACTCGGCCAGCGCGGCGCTGAGGCACACGTCACCGGCCACCACCCCGGGGAGCAACGCCTGCTGCTGGGCCGGCGTGCCGAAGGCCGCGACCGGGAGGGCGCCCAGGACCACCGTCGCCCAGTACGGCACCGGTGCCACGACCCGGCCCTGCTGCTCGAGCACCAGGGCGGTCTCGGTCAGCCCGAGGCCCGAGCCCCCGTGCTCCTCGGGCAGGGCGATGCCGAGCAGGTTGGCGTCGGCGAGCTCGCGCCAGAGCGCGCGGTCGATGCGGTCGTCGGAGGCCTCGATCTCCTTGACCCGGTCGACCGTGACCGTGCCGGTGAAGATCTGCTCGGCGAGGTCGCGGACCGCGGTCTGCTCCTCGGTCAGCGCGAAGTTCACGAGCCGCTCCCTGCGGGGCGGAACGCCGGCACGACCAGGTCGGGGTCGTCGTCGAGCCACGTCACCTCGACCGCCATGCCGACGGCGATCTCCTCGATCGGGCAGTCGACGATCTGGGCGACGAGACGCGTGCCCTCCTCGAGCTCGATCAGCCCGATGGGCAGGGGGTAGTCGAACGCCGGGACCTGCGGGTAGTGGTTGACCACGAAGCTGTACACGGTGCCCCGACCGCACGCCTCGACCGTGTCCCAGTCGTAGGCACCGCAGCGATCGCAGCGGGGCTGGGGCGGGTGCCGGAGCACCTGACACGCCGCGCACCGCTGGATCAGCAGGCGGCGCTCCATGGCGCCCTCGAAGAAGAAGAGGTTGTCGAGCGTCGTGCCGGGCCGCGGGCGGGGCATCCGTCGCGGCGGCTCGGGCTCGGGCTCCGGCTCCGCTGCGACGGGCGGATTCACCGTGCCCCGACCGGTGCCGGGGCGGAACTTGAGGATGCGCCAGCGCTGCGTGCCGACCAGCTCGCCGTCGGCGGCGGTGTAGTCGATCCGGGTGGTGATGAAGTGGCCCACCCCGAGGGCGGTGCGCTTCTCCGCCGACACCTCGTCGATCACGGAGCGGGCGGTGATCCGGTCGCCGAGGTGGAGCATCCGGGCGTACTCCTGCTCGCTGTCGGTCGCCACGACCCCGACGAATCCGGCGTCGTCGAGCAGGTTGAGCAGCTGCGACTGCGGGTTGGTGTCACCCGGACCGCGCGCGGTGCCGCGGAGTCCCGGCATGGTCCAGGCCTGCAGCATCACCGCCGGGGCGATGATCTCGCCGTGGACCGAGGCCGCCGCCGCCTCCGGGTCGGTGTACACGGGGTTGGTGTCGCCGATCGCCTCGACCCAGTGCCGGATCATCGCCTGGTTCACCGGGTCGGGCGCGACCAGCGCGTCGACCTCCCGCCCCTCGAACGCCTTGCACCGGGCCAGGAACGCGGCCCCATCGGTGGTCCCGCTCTCGTGCATCGCTCTCCGCTCTCGGCCGCCGGGCTGGGCGGGCCATTCTGGGCCCTACCGGGCCTGGCGCACCATCCCCAGGCCGGCCGTCGCCACGATCTCGCGCAGGACCTCGGTGACCCCGCCGCCGAAGCTGTTGATCTGGGCGGCCCGGCCGTTGCGCTCCACGTCGCCGCGCAGCACCGCACCCGGCGAACCGGCGGGGAGATAGCCCGCCGCCCCGAGCACGCTCAGCATCAGCCGGTACATGGCGATCTGGGTCTCGACGCCGAACACCTTCGCCGCCGATGCGTCGGCGGGGGTGAGCGTGTTGTCGGCGACCGCGGCGGCCATCCGCCAGTTCAGGAGCTTCATCGCCTCACCGCGGGCGTAGGCCTCGGCGAGGTCGCGCTGCACCCAGTCGACGTCGATCATCATCCGGCCACTGCCGTCGGCCGCCGGCGTCGTCCGGCACCACTCGACCACGTCGTCGTAGCAGCGGTGGGTCTGTCCGGCGAGGGCAGCGAGGCCGACCCGCTCGTGGTTGAGCTGGCTGGTGATGAGCCGCCAGCCGCCGTTGACCTCACCGACGACGTTGTCCTTCGGGACGCGGATGTCCTCGTAGTAGGTGGCCTGGGTCACGACGCTGCCGACGGTCACGATCGGGGTGGTGGAGAACCCCGGCGCCGACGTGGGCACCACGATGATGGAGATGCCTTTGTGCTTGGGTGCGTCGGGGTCGGTCCGACAGGCGAGCCACACGTAGTCGGCCTGGTTGGCCCCACTCGTATACACCTTGTTGCCGTTGATCACCCACTCGTCGCCGTCGAGCACCGCCCGGGTCCGGAGCGCGGCGAGGTCGGTCCCGGCCTCGGGCTCCGTGTAGCCGATGGCGAAGTTGATCTCCCCGGCGAGGATCCCGGGGAGGTACCGCTGCCTCTGCGCGTCGGTGCCGTGCTCCATGAGCGCAGGACCCACCGTGTTGACGGTGACGAACGGGAACGGCGCGTTGGCCCGCTGCACCTCGTCGAAGAACACGAACTGGTCGAGGACGCCCCGCCCCTGCCCGCCGTACTCGGTGGGCCACCCGATGCCGAGCCAGCCGTCCCGGCCCATCTGGCGGACGATCTCGCGGAAGCGGGGGCTGCCCTCCCCCGAGGCGCCGATCTCGGCCCGCAGCTCCGGCGGGAGCAGCCGGGCGAAGTACTCCCGGAGCTCCTTGCTCAGCGCCTTCTGCTCGTCGGTGTAGTCGAGGAACATCGTCACCTCCCGGGATCGACTCAGGCTACGCCGTCCCGGCGGCTCAGGCGCCCGCCATCCGGGTGCCGACGATCCCGTCGGCCTCCAGGCGGGCCAGGTCGGCCGGGCCCACGCCGAGCTCCCCCAGCACCTCGGCGTTGTGCTGGCCCAGGGTGGGGGGCCCGAAGCGGTGCGGGGCCGCGGCGAACGAGAACCGCATCGGCCACCCCGGGTACCGGCGGACCCCGGTCTTCGGGTTCTCGAGGGGCACGAAGTACCCCCTGGCCGCGAGCTGGGGGTCGTCGTACATGGCCGGGGCCCGCAGGACCCGCCCCACGGCGAGACCGCGGGGGCGCAGGAGGGCGAGCGCGTCGTCGGCCGACCGTTCGGCGAACCACTCGCCCAGCAGCTGGTCGAGGTCGTCGCGGCCGGCCTGGCGACCCGCCGCCGTCGCGAAGTCGTCGGTGACCCACAGCGGCCGCCCCAGCGCCTCCACCAGGTCGCGCCACGCCGCATCGTTGCGCACGGTCAACGCGACCCACTCCCCGTCACTCGTGCGGTACACGCCCTGGGGCGCCATGCGGAGGTCGTGGTTGCCGATCCGGGTCGCGGTGCGGCCGTTCCACTGGAAGTCCATGGGCTGGTCCGCGGTCAGGCAGCATGCGGTCTCGAGCTGGGCCACCTCGATCATCTGGCCCTCGCCGGTGCGTTCCCGGTGCGCGAGCGCGGCCTGCAGCGCGGTGGCTGCATGCATCGCGATCATCGGGTCGGCGAACCCACCGGGGTGCATGGGCGTGTCGGCGAACCCGGTGACCTGCGCCATCCCCGACGCCTGCTCGATGCCCATGGCCCAGCCGACGTAGTCGCGCCACGGCCCGTCGAGCCCGAACCCGGGCATGCGCAGCATGATGACGTCGGGGCGCAGCGCGCGCACCCCCTCGTAGTCGAGACCGAACTGCTCGACCACCCGGGCCGAGAAGTTCTCGATCACGACGTCGGCCCCGGCGACGAGCCGGCGCAGCAGGTCGATCCCGTCGGGGCGCGTGGCGTCGAGGGTCACGTCGCGCTTGTCGAGGTTCGTGCCCTGCCACACGCCGGCCCGGTCGTACCAGTCCTCGCCCTCCTGGGGGAACGCCCCCGAGAAGCGGAAGCCGTCGGGGCGCTGGATCGACTCGACCTTCACGACGTCGGCCCCGAACGCGCCGAGGTACATGCCCACGTACGGACCGGCCCAGAACGTGCCGAGGTCCAGCACCCGCAGGCCCGCGAAGGGCAGTGCGGCGGTGGCGCCGACGCCGACCGGGGCGGGCCCGGGGTCGGCGAACCCGGCCGGGGTCGCCTGCGCCTCGACCAGGGTGGGGGCTCGTCGCCGGGCGGCGGCGGGCGTGGCGCCGAGGCGCCACGGCGGCCCGGGGAACACGAGGTCGGTCCCCGGCTCGGTCGTCCAGAAGCCCCGGGCCACGAGCTGGGGGTTGCGCAGCAGCGTCTCACCGTTCCCCACCGGCGCGGCCGGGATGCGGAAGGCCTGGGCCAGCCCGACGATCTCGTCGACCGTGTGGGCGTCGAGCCAGGGCGCCACGGCGGCGAAGAACTCGGCCAGTGGCGCACCCCCCCACGAGATCTCCTGCTGACGGGGGGCGAACTCGGGGGCGCCGAGCATCGCGCAGATGTCCTGGAAGTGCTGCCCGGTGAGCGCGTTGATCCCGACCCATCCGTCGGCGCAGCGGACGATCCCGGGGATGGTCGAGTACCGCTCCTCCCCGATCGGGAAGCCGAGGGCCATGAAGGTCTCGTGGAGCAGCATCGGGTACGGCAGCGTGGAGACCATCACCTCCATCGCCGAGAGATCGGCCACCGCGGGGCCGCCCCCGACGGCCGCCGCGCGCACGGTGGTCAACGCGGCGCACGCGGCGTAGGCGCCCACGGTGTAGTCGTGGAGACGACCCCCGGTCTGCACGGGCGGCACCCCGGGGATCCCGTGGTTCGACACCCAGCCGCCCGTCGCCATCACGGTGAAACCGGTGGCCGGGTCGTCGGCGGCGGGCCCGGTCTGACCGAATGGACTGATGCGCACGATCCCGAGGGGCGTGCCGATCCCGTCGGGGGTCAGGCCCAGCGCCTCGAGCCCGCCGGGACCGAGCGCCTCGACCAGCACGTCGGCCTCGCCCACCAACCGGCGCAGCGTCCCGACGTCGGCGGTGGCGGCGGGATCGAGCAGCACCGAGCGCTTGTCGGCATTGAGGTAGCGGAACAGCCCGCCGCCCGAGTCGCGGTCGACGGCGTCACCGGGGAACGGGCCCCGGCCCCGCTCGGGGTCCCCGGTCGTGGGCTCGACCTTGACCACGTCGGCCCCGAGCAGCGCAAGGAGCTTCGTCGCGTAGCTCGCGGGCAGGCCGCAGCCCAGCTCCACGACCCGCAGTCCCCCCAGCGCAGTGGCCACGGGGCGCAGCGTAGAGCGCGGCGTACGCTCCCGTCATGTCCTCCATCGCCGACGCCTTCGACCTCTCGGACCGGGTCGCCCTGGTGACCGGGGCCGGGCGCGGCCTCGGGCGGGCCATCGCCCTCCGGCTCGCCGAAGCCGGGGCCGCCGTGGGCTGCGCCGACGTCGTGGCCGCCACCGCCGAGGCCACCGCCGCCGCGATCACCGCCACCGGCGGACGGGCCTGGGCCCGAACCGTCGACGTCAGCCGGCGGACCGAGGTGGACGACCTCGTGGCCGACGCGGTGGCGCGCCACGGTCGCCTCGACGTGATGGTGAACAACGCCGCGGTCATCGTCGACTCGTCGGTGCTCGACACCACCGAGGCCGACCTGGACCGGGTCATGGCCGTGAACTTCAAGGGCGTCTTCTTCGGATGCCAGGCCGCCGGTCGGGTCATGCGCGACCAGCGCAGCGGCTCCATCATCAACCTCGCGTCGGGTGCGATCGACATCGCGACTCCGGGGATCATCTGCTACTCCGCGAGCAAGGTCGCGGTCGCGCAGCTGTCACGCACGCTCGCCGCCGAGCTCGCCCCCTTCCACGTGCGCGTCAACGCGATCGCGCCGGGCTGGATCGACACCCCCATGAACGAGCGCCACGCGCGCCGCCCCGACGGCACCGTCGACCCCGAGCGCAAGCGGGCCTACGTCGAGGAGCGGGGTGCGAAGCTCTCGCCCATGGGGATCCCCGGCGAACCCGACGACATCGCCTTCGCCGCGCTCTACCTCGCCGCCCCGGCGGCGAAGTTCGTCACCGGGATCGTCATGCGCCCCAACGGCGGATCGACCATGCCGATCTGAGCCCGGGGACGTCGCCGGTCATCCGTTCTGCGGGAGGTCCTTGAACGGGAGGGTCTTGTCGGGCCGGGGCTCCCCGGGCAGACCGAGGACCCGCTCGCCGATCACGTTGCGCTGGATCTGCTCCGTGCCGCCCCCGATGCGCATGCCCCACTGGCCGACGAACATCTGCTGGAACATCCCCCGCCGGAACGCGTCGGGCCCGGCCAGCATGCCGCCCGCACCCTGGATCTGGAGGCCGAGGTCGCCGTTAGCCGCGGAGTGCAGCGACGCGACGAGCTTGCCGACCGACGTCTCGGGACCGGGCTGGCGTCCCGCCCGGGCCGCGGCCTGGGCCCGGATGAACGCAGCGGCGAGCGCCTGGCGGATCGTCGGATCGTCGGTGACTCCCAGCTCGCGGGCCATGCGCAGGTAGTCGCCGAAGCCGACGCCCATCCCACCGCTGCCGATCACGTTGCGCTCGTTCATCAGCATGGTCTGGGCGACGCCCCACCCGCCGTTGACCTCACCGAGCACGCAGTCGGCCGGGATCCGCACGTCGGTGAGGAACACCTCGTTGAAGTGGGCCACGCCGGTCGCCTGGCGCAGCGGACGCACCTCGACCCCGGGCAGGCGCATGTCGACCAGGAAGTAGGTGATCCCCCGGTGCTTGGGCACGTCGACGTCGGTGCGGGCGATGAGGGCCCCGTAGTCGGCGTGGTGCGCACCCGAGTTCCACACCTTCTGGCCGTTGACCACGAACTCGTCGCCGTCGCGGACGGCCCGCGTGGTGAGCCCGGCGAGGTCGGACCCCGCCCCGGGCTCGGAGAACAGCTGGCACCAGATCTCCCCGCCCTGCAGCATCGACGGGATGTGCCGGCGCTTCTGCTCCTCGGTGCCGTGGGCCAGGATCGTCGGCAGGACCATGCCGAGGCACACCGCGAACAGGCCGGTGTCGATGGTGAAGCGGGCCTGCTCCTGACGAAAGATCCGCTCCTGCCACCGCTCGCCGCCCCGACCGCCGTACTCCTCGGGCACGCAGAACCCGGCCCACCCGGCGTCGGCGATGCGGCGCTGGGCGTCGCGGTTGCGCTCGACGTGGCGCCGGTGCGTCTCCGGGTCGTTGTCGGCCATCGCGAAGTAGTTCCCGGTCTCGTCCCGGTCGGTGCGGCGCTCCGAGACGCCCTCGAAGAACGCCCGGGCCTCGGCCCGGAAGGCGGCCTCCTCGGGCGTGTCCTCGGTGCCGAAGCGGGCACCGACGGGGCGGTCGGCCGTGGTGGTCATGGCTGCTCCTGGGGACTCGGATCGGACGATCGGCACCGGCGTGCCGCGCCTACATCGTGGCACCACCGGACCGACCGGCGGTACCCGGGGCGGCCCGCCGTCGGCGACGGCCCGTCACACAGGCGCGCCGCCCAGCAGCCGGGCCACCCGGGACAGCGACGCGGCGAGGCGCTCGGCGGTGGCCCGGTAGAGCTCGTCCGACCCGCCCGCCGGGTCGGGCACCTCGTCCTCGGGGCGGGCGGGCACCGGCGGGTCGGGCCGACGCCGGGCGACCCGGACCACCCAGTCGGCCGGCGGCTCGTCGGGCCGGCGGGGCCCCACTGCGGCCCCGAGCCGGGCCAGCTCCCCCGGGAGGAACGCCCGGTCGGCCCGATCGGGCGCGGCCGCCCGGGCGGCCACCACGTGGTCCCGGGTCATCCCGAGGACGAGGTCGGCGGCCCGCAGGTCCTCGAGCTGCGTGCGTCGGCTCCGGTGGTCGGCGAGGTCGAGCCCCCGGGCGCGCAGTGCAGCGGTCGCACCGGGGCTCGGCGGCCCCGGCACCGCATGGGTCCCGGCCGAGTGGACCCGGGCCGCGACCCCGAGCCGAGCCAGCTCGTCGGCCAGGATCGCCCCGGCCATCGGCGAGCGGCACGTGTTCCCGGTGCAGACCACGAGGATCGCGAGCGGATCGAACGGCAGTGGAGCGAACGGCGCGGGACGGGCGTCGATCCGGGCAGAGTACGGTCCGCGGTCACCACCCTGGGGACCCGAAGGAGCACACCGTGACCGGACCCCTCGCAGGCATCCGTGTGGTCGAGCTCGGCGTGTGGGTCGCCGGCCCCGCCGCGGGCGGCATCCTCGCCGACTGGGGCGCCGACGTGGTCAAGATCGAGCCCCCGACCGGCGACCCGGCCCGGCAGTTCATGACGATGATGGGCGGGAGTCCCGACGTGAACCCGCCGTTCGAGCTCGACAACCGCTCGAAGCGCAGCATCGTCGTCGACCTCACCACCGACGAGGGTCGTCGGGTCGCGCTCGACCTCGTCGCCGGGGCCGACGTGTTCGTCACCAATCTCCGCATGGACGCCCTCGAGCGCCTCGGGCTCGACCACGAGGCGTGCGCCACGCGGAGCCCGCGGCTCGTCTACGGGATCATCACCGGATACGGCACCACGGGCGAGGACCGCGACCGGGCCGCCTACGACGTGGGCGCGTTCTGGGCCCGGTCGGGCATCGCGTCGGTGCTGACCGCTCCGGGCGGCACCCCGCCCTTCCAGCGCGGCGGCATGGGCGACCACAGCGCGGCGATGAGCCTCGCCGGGGCGATCTGCGCCGCCCTGGTCGCACGCGACGGTCCCGCGGGCGACGGACGCGGGCAGATGGTCTCCACCTCGCTCCTCCGGCAGGGGATGTACACGATCGGGTTCGACCTCAACACGCACCTGCGCCTGGGTGTGCCCATCGGCATCGGTGGCCACACCGTGATGGCGAACCCCGCGATGAACTGGTACCGCACCGCCGACGACGCGTACGTGTGGCTGATCGGGCTCGAGGGCGACCGCCACTGGCCCGGGCTGTGCCGGGCCGTCGGTCACCCGGAGTGGATCGACGACCCGCGCTTTCGCGACGCGGCCGCCCGCCGGGCCAACGTCGGCGACATGATCGCCGCCTTCGACGAGGTGTTCGCCACCCGCACCCGGGCCGAGTGGGGGGTCGCGCTGGACGCCGAGGACGTGTGGTGGGCCCCGGTGCAGACGACCGAGGAGGTCCTGGCCGACCCGCAGGCCTGGGCCGGAGGCGCATTCGTCGAGGTCCCCGACGGCCCGGGCACGACCCTCATGGTGAACTCACCGTGCGACTTCACCGGCACGCCGACCGGGGCCCGGGGCATGCCGCCCGCGCTCGGCGCCGACACCGACGCGGTCCTCGCCGAGCTGGGGCTCGACGCCGGCGCCGTCGGGCACCTGCGCCGGTCGGGCGCCGTCGGCTGACGCCCGGCGGCCTCAGTGCGCCGGGGCGTCGGGACCCCAGAACGCCGACCAGGACGGCCACCCCTCGGGGAGCTCGCCCCAGCCGGTGTGATTGGCCGGCCAGTGCGCCGGGGGCAGGCCGACGGGGTTGGTCCCGACGTCACGGCCGTACCACAGCAGATGACGACGACGGACGAAGTACCAGTGACGGTCGCGACGCTCGTAGACGTCGCGGTACTGGATCGCCTGGACGATCCAGCGCTCCCCCACCTGGACCTCGCCCCGGCAGTAGACGACGCCCCGGGCGTGGTCGGCATCGTCGAACTCGATCACGTGGGTGCCCACGTTGAGGATGGTGACGCCGACGTCGCGCAGCGAACGGTCGAAGAAGTCGCGGAGGGCGGCCCGACCCACCTGGTCGGCACCGACCCGGACGTCGTCGACGAACAGCGCGACGAGCGCGTCGAGGTCGCGGGCGTCGGTCGCCACCGCGTAGCGGGCGACGAGCTGTCCGATCTCCTCGTGGGCGAGGAGCCGCTCGATCGCGGCGTCGTGCTTGGCCATGCCGGTCCGATCTGCTCGAGCAGGGTCGTCGGGAGCGGGGTCGTCGGGAGCGGGGGCGTCGGGAGCGGGGGCGTCGGGAGCGGGGTCGTCGGGTCCTGAGGCTCAGCGCCCGAGCTCGGCCCGCACGATCGCCTCGGCGCGGGCGGTGTCCTCCTGGAGGAAGAAGTGTCCGCCCGGGATCGTACGCAACTCGGTGCCGGCGGCGTCGGCCTGGGCCCGGAACCACGGCTCGGGCAGGTACGACGCCTCACCCCGGAGCACCGCCACCCGACCCCGCATCACGGCGAGGTGCGCGAAGGCACGATCGGCGCCACCGGGCTCGGACGTCACCTCGAAGATCGCCGCCTCGGTCTCGGGATCGCAGGCGAGCTCGACCTGGCCGTCGGGTCGATCGACGAAGCCCCACCGCAGGTAGCCCGCGAGCGCCTCGGGGGCGACGACGTCGAACGGCGGTCGATCCGAGTAGCGGGCCCGCACCGCCTCCCGGTCGGGCCACACCGCCCGGCGGGCCCGGGCGATGTCGGCCATGAAGTTCCCCGAGGCGCCACCCTCCCCGGGCGCGGCGCCCCGCGGGAAGGCGGCGGCGTCGAACGCGATCCCCTCGCAGCACACGAGTCGGCGCATCGCACCGGGGCGCAGCTCGTCGACCACCGCGCTCACACCTCCGCCGAGCGACTCTCCGACTGCACTGAACTCCTCGATCCCGAGGGCGTCGAGCACGGCGAGGACGTCGCCGGCCATCGGCTCGTAGCGCAGTCCCGCGCGCGTGGGCGGCGGGTCGGAGCCCCCGTGACCCCGCAGGTCCACCCCGATCACCCGGAAGGTGTCGGTGAGCCGGACGGCCAGCGGGTCGAAGAACCCGGCGCAGAGCCCGTTGGGGTGGAGCAGCAGCAGCACCTCGCCCGACCCGCCCCAGTCGAGCACGGAGTGGCGGAGGCCGTCGTGGTCCACGACGGCCTCGACCACGGCGGGCGCCACGGCCGGACGGGGGTCAGACGGGCTCGGCGGCGAGGATGCCACCGAGCCGCACGAGCTGCGGGGTGGCGCCCCCGAGCGCGAGCTCGAGCTTCTTCGCCAGCAGGAAGTAGCGGTGCAGCGGGTAGTCACGGTCGACACCCATCCCGCCGTGGAGGTGCTGGGCCGCGTGCACCACGCGCTGGCCGCCCTCGGCGGCCCAGAACTTGGCCACCGCGACCTCGGCCGTGGCGGGCAGCCCTTCGGCGAGTCGCCACACGGCCTGCCAGGTGGTGAGCCGGATGGCCTCGGTGTCGATGTAGGCGTCGGCCGCGCGCTGACCGACCGCCTGGAAGGTGGCGATGGCCCGCCCGAACTGCTCGCGGGTCTTCGTGTACTCCGCGGTCATCCGCAGCGCCGCCTCGCACACGCCGACCATCACCGCGCACTGCGCGGCGGTGGCCCGCTCCACGATCCAGGCGAGCATCGCGGCACCGTCGGCCGGCGATCCGAGCACGTCGGCGGCGTCGACCCGCACCCCCGCCAGGGTGCAGCGGGCCTCGGGGTCGTCGTTCGTGGTGTCCTGGCGCTCCCGGGTCAGCCCGGGCGCGCCGGCCGCCACGAGCGCGAGCAGGATCCCGCCGTCGTCGGTCCGGGCCGGCACCAGGACCGTGTCGGCCACGGTTCCGGCGGGCACGCACTCCTTCACGCCGTCGAGGACCCACGCCGAGCCGTCGCGGCGCGCCGTGGTGCGCGGGGCAAGCGGGTCGGCGCCGAACTCGACCAGGGCCGCGGTGCACACCGTCTCCCCGGCCGCCAGCCCGGGCAGGTACCGGGCCTGCTGGGCGTCGGTGCCGAAGCGGGCGATCGGCAGAGCCCCGAGGACCACCGCCGCGAGGTACGGCACCGGCGCCACCGTGCGCCCGACCTGCTCGAGCACGACCGCCGCCTCGAGGAACCCGTAGCCGAGGCCGCCGTGCGCCTCGGGCACCGCCACCCCGAGCAGGCCGGCTGCGGCCAGCGTGCGCCAGAGCTCGCGGTCGAAGTGGTCGGGGCCGGCGTCGACCTCCTTGAGCCGCTCGGTCGAGAGCTCGCCCTCCATGATCTGCGTCGCGAGGGTCCGCAGGTCCTGCTGCTCGTCGGAGAGGTTGAAGTCCACTGGTCGTCTCCTACCGGTCGGGCCGGGTCGTCACCGGGGGGCGAGGGGCATGCCGAGGCCGAACACGCAGATGAGATCGCGCTGGATCTCGTTGGTGCCCCCGCCGAAGGTGAGGATGATCAGGCCGCGGTACTGGTGCTCGAGCCGGGCCTGCAGCTCGACCCCGGGCGCGTCGTCCTTGAGGTACGCCCGCTCGCCGAGGACCTCCATGAGCAGCCGGAAGGCCTCGATGTAGAACTCGGTGCCGAAGACCTTGGTGGCCGACGCGTCGGCCGGGTGGAGGTCGCCGGTGGTGGAGGCCCAGGCGATCTTCCAGTTGAGGAGCCGGAGGAACTCGAGCCGGGCGTGCACCCGGGCCAGCGACACCTGGACCCACTCCTGGTCGATCACGCGACGCCCGTCGGGCAGGACCGAACGTTGGGCCCACGCGCGCACGTCGGTGAGGGCCCGCTCCACGATCCCCGACGAGCACAGGGTCACCCGCTCGTGGTTCAGCTGCGCGGTGATGATCTGCCAGCCGGCGTTCTCGTCGCCGACCCGCATCGACGCCGGCACCCGGACGTCCTCGAAGTAGGTCTGGTTGATGTTGGACTCACCCATCACATGGATGGGGACGACCTTGATGCCGGGCGTGTCCATCGGGATGACGAACAGCGAGATGCCCTTGTGCTTCTTGGCCTCCTGGTTGGTGCGCACCGCGAGCCAGATGTAGTCGGCGTCGCTCGCCAGGCTCGTCCACATCTTCTGGCCGTTGATGACGTACTCGTCGCCGTCGCGGTCGGCCCGGGTCCGCAGCGCCGCGAGGTCGGTCCCGGCCCCCGGCTCGGAGTAGCCGATGCAGAAGTGGATCTCCCCCTTCAGGATCTTGGGGAGGAAGGACTCGCGCTGCTCGTCGGAGCCGTAGCGCATGATCGTCGGCCCGACCGTGTTGATGGTGAGCATCGGGACCGGGGCACCGGCCCGCATCGACTCGTCGAACCAGAGGAACTGCTCGACCGGCGTGAAGCCCCGGCCGCCGTACTCGGTCGGCCACCCGACCCCGAGCCAACCGTCCTCGCCCATCTGACGCACGACCCGGCGCATCGCCGGACCCACACCGCCGTTGCCGACGAGCTCGGCCCGCACCTCCGGGGTGAGCAGCTCGTCGTAGTAGGCCCGCACCTCCTGGCGCAGGGCCTCCTGCTCCGCTGTCAGACCGATGTACATGGGCACGTCTCCCCTCGGGGCCGGACCGGGCGTGAGACACGTTACAGAAGCCCCACCGGCCCGGTGTACCGTCCCCCGGTGCGCCCGACCGTGCCCACCCTGTCCGAAATCGACCTCACCGACCCCGACGCCTACGTCCCCGGGGTGCCCCACGAGTGGTTCGCCCGGCTGCGACGCGAAGCCCCCGTCTACTGGCACCCCGACGAGGAGTCGGTCGGGGGCGGGTTCTGGGCGGTGACCGGCTACGACCAGTGCGCGACGGTCAACCGCGACTGGCAGACCTTCTCCTCGATGCGCAGCGCGGTGTACCTCTGGGACCTGCCCGAGGAGGCGCTCGAGCAGCAGCGCTTCATCATGTTGAACATGGACCCGCCGCTGCACACGCGGTACCGGCTCCTCGTCAACAAGGGCTTCACGCCCCGCATGGTCGCCGCGCTCGAGGAGACCATGCGCCTCCGGACCCGCGAGATCCTCGACCGGGTCGCCGAGCAGGGCTCGTGCGACTTCGTGGTCGACGTCGCCGCCGAGCTGCCGCTGCAGGTCATCGCCGACCTCATGGGCGTGCCCCAGGAGGACCGGCACCGGATCTTCGACTGGTCGAACCGGATGATCGGTGGCGAGGACCCCGAGTACGCGCTCACCGAGGAGGACCGGGCCATGGCCTCCATGGAGCTGTACGCGTACTCCTCCGAGCTCGCGGCGAAGCGCCGGCTCGAGCCCCACGAGGACCTCATCAGCGTCCTGACCAAGGCCGAGGTCGACGGCGAGGTGCTCTCGGACCTCGAGATCGACCTGTTCTTCCTCCTGCTCTCCGTGGCCGGCAACGAGACCACCCGGAACCTGATCTCGCACGGGATCATCGCCCTGCACGAGAACCCCGGCGAGCTCGCCCGGCTCCGGGCCGACCGGTCGCTGATGCCGTCGGCCATCGACGAGATGCTGCGCTGGGGCACGCCGGTGATGAACTTCCGTCGCACCGCCACCCGCGACACCGAGCTCGGCGGCCAGCAGATCTCCGAGGGCGACAAGGTCGTCTTCTGGCACATCTCGGCGAACCGCGACGAGGCCATGTTCCCCGACCCGTACCGCTTCGACATCGGCCGCAGCCCGAACGAGCACATGGCGTTCGGCAGCGGGGGCCCGCACTACTGCCTCGGCGCCAACCTCGCCAAGATGGAGATTCGGGTGATGTTCGAGGAGCTGCTCGACCGGTTCCCCGAGTTCGAGATCACCGGCGACTGCCCGCGCCTGCGCTCCAGCTTCATCAACGGCATCAAGCACATCCCCCTGCGCGTCTCCTGACCCGCCGGCCCGGCGGTCAGGCCTGGTGCAGATTGGGCGGGGTGGGCAGCCGGGCGATCATCCCGGCGACGAAGCCGTCGTGGTCGGCGGCCCGCTCCTGCACGCGCGCGCGCACCAGGTCGTCGGCCGTCGTCACGAGGAACCGACCCGCCGCGACCGCCTCGCACACGCGGGTCGCGACCTCCTCGGGGGCCACCGGATCGGGCAGCTCGATCGCCTGCAGCCACCGGCCGGGGTCGTCGACCCCCGGGAAGCGCGCGGTCTCGCCCAGGTTCGTGTCGACGAGGCCGGGGCACACCAGGGTGACGCCGACCCCGAGCGGGTTGGCGTACAGCGCGAGGGCCTCGGTGAAGCCGGCCACCGCGAACTTGCCCGTGATGTAGGGGATGGAGTCCCAGGCGTACGCGAAGAGACCGGCGAGCGACGCGGTGTTCACCACGTGCCCGCTCCCCCGGGCCAGCATGTGGGGAAGGAACGCCCGCACGCCCCGGACGACCCCGTACAGGTTGACCTGCAGGATCCAGTCCCAGTCGGCCATGGTCATGGTCTCGGGTGGCCCCAGCGCGACGACGCCGGCGTTGTTCATCAGGAGGTCGACGCGCCCCATCTCCTCGAGCACCTCGTCGCGCAGGTGCTCGACCTGGGCGTCGAGGCTCACGTCGCAGCGCACGGTGAGGATGCGGGCACCCGTCGCCTCCACCGCGACCCGGACCTCCTCGAGCCGGTCCTCGTGCAGGTCGGCCGCGACCACCCGGGCCCCCCGGCGGGCCAGCTCGAGCACGGTGGCCCGACCGATGCCGCTGGCACCGCCGGTGACGACCGCGACCTTGCCCGCGACGTCGAGGGCCGGCATCACGAGCCCGCCACCAGGCGCCACCGCGGGTCGGCGCCGTAGACGCCCTGGGCGAACGCCCCGTAGTCGGCGCCCTTGCGCAACGACTGCCCACCGTCGACCGAAATCGCCTGGCCCGTGATCCAGCCCGATTCGGGGCCGACCAGGAACCGGACCAGCGCGGCCACGTCCTCGGGCTCGCCGACCCGACCCAGCGGGATCTCGGCGAGGTAGGAGTCGAGCACCGGGCCGCCGTCGGTGATCGCGACCATCAGCTCGGTCGCGATCACCCCGGGGAGCACGGTGTTCACCCGCACCCCCGAGGGACCGAGCTCGTCGGCGAAGACCCGCAGGAGATGGTCCATGCCCGCCTTCCCCGCGCCGTAGGCCCCGAGGAAGCGGAAGGTGTCGCGCCCCGCGTGCGACGACACGCCGACGTAGGACCCCCGTCCCGACTCGGCGAGCAGCGGCGCCGCGCACTTGAGGGTCACGAACGCGCCGAGCACGTTGAGCTCCACGGTGGCCCGCACTGCGTCGAGGTCGGCCATCACGAGCGGTCCCATGTGCAGCGAGCCGCCGGCGTTCCCCACCACCGCGTCGAGGCGCCCACCACCGTGCTCGGCCGCCTGGGCCACCGCCGCCTCCATGGCGGCCTCGACCGTGACGTCGGCCGCGACCCGGGCGACCGCCCGCCCGAGGCGCGCCGCGGCGGCGTCGAGTCGGTCGGCGCTGCGTCCGCAGATCGTGACCGCGGCCCCGTCGGCCAGCAGCGCCGCCGCGCAGGCCTCGCCGATGCCACTGCCGCCGCCGGTGACCAGCACCGAGTAGCCGTCGAGCGTTCCCATCCCGATCTCCTCCGTGGTCGGTGCCGGGCCGGACCCGGGCGCCCCGCATGTTCGCACCCCGCCGGGCACCCGCACCACGCGCGCACCCGACGCGGACCGCCCGCGGACCGCCCGCGGACCGCCCACGCACCGCCCACGCACCGCCCGCACCGCCCGCACGGCCCGGGCGGCACGCACCCGGGCTAGGGTCCGACGGTGCTTGGTCGCCGTGCCCTTCCCCTGTCCGGCGTGGCCGTCGCCGCGCTCCTCGTCGCCGCGGCGACGATCGCCGTCCCGGCCGGACCGGTCACCGCCACCCCCGGCGGGACGACCACCGAGACCGTGACCGAGACCGTGACGCTCGACTGCACGGGTACCCCGGTGCCGTGGACCGTCCCGGCCGGGGTCACCAGCATCGGCGTCGAGCTCCTGGGCGGGGCCGGTGGCCAGGGGACGACCGGGATCGTCCCGGCGACCCCGTTGCCCCCCACGGGCGGGGCCGGGGGAAGCGTCACGGCGACCCTGACCACGACGCCGGGGGAGACCCTGACCTTCACCGTCGGCTGCCCCGGTGCCGACGCCGCCGCCCAGGTCGGCGGTCTGGGCGGCTTCGGCGGGACCCTCGGCGGGAACGGCGGCAGCGCGTCGGCCGGCGGGGCCGGCGGCGGCGGGGGCGGCGGGTCCACCGACGTCCGCCAGGGCGGCACCGGCCTCGTCCACCGGGTCGCGGTCGCCGGCGGGGGCGGCGGCAGCGGTGGCGCCAGCGGGGGCGTCTGCGGCGGCGCCGGGCCGCTGGGCTGCGGGCTCGGTGGGGAGCACGGCAACGGCCAGGAGCACGGCGCCGGCGGTGACGCTGCGATCTGCGGCTTCGTCGTCCTCTACGGCTCCGGCGGCGCCGGGGGCGGTCCGACCGGCGGGGACGGCGTGGCCGGCGGGACGTGCGACGCCGGTGACGGGGGCGGCGGCGGCGGCCCTGTTAGCGACGGGGCCGGCGGCGGCACCGACTGCGGCGGCTTCGCGAGCCCCGGGACCGCAGGGTCCGGCGGCGGGGGCGGATTCGGCGGCGGGGCCGGCGGACCGACCGGACCGACCGGCGGCGGCGGGGGCGGCGGCGGCTTCTACGGCGGCGGGGGCGGGGGCGCCTGCCAGTTCGGCGGCGGGGGCGGTGGCGGTGGCGCCGGCCACGTCGGCGCGACCCCGACCGGCGCGGTCAAGGGCACCACGACCGCCGGCCCGGGCCGGATCACCATCACCTACACGGTGACCCGAGAGGTGGCCGACCCCACCCTGGTCCCGGCACCCACGTTCACCGGGTGAGCCCCTCGGCGGCGAGCCCGGTCGTCATCGAGGCCGCGATCAACGGCGGCAGCACCAAGGCCCGCAACCCCCACACCCCGATCACCCCCGAGGAGATCGCGAGCGACGCGCTGGCCTGCATCGCGGCCGGCGCTGCGATCGTGCACAACCACGTCGAGGTCGTGATGGTCCCCGGCGCCGAGGCAGCCGCCCGGTACCTCGAGGGGTGGGAGCCGGTGCTCGCCGAGCGACCCGACGCGTTGCTCTACCCGACCACGAACTTCGGCCCCGGGGTCGAGGGCGCCTACGCGCACATCGAGCCGCTCGCGGCCACCGGACACCTCCACATCGGGGTACTCGACCCCGGCTCGGTGAACCTCGGGCCGATCGGCCCCGACGGCGTGCCCACGGGGGGCATCGTCTACACGAACGACTTCGCGGCGGTCCGCCACATGCGCGACCTGTGCGCCCGCTTCGGCCTCGGCCCGAGCGTGGCGATCTTCGAGCCCGGGTTCCTGCGCACGGCCCTGCGCTACGAGCGGGCCGGCCTCATGCCCCCGGGTGCGCTGGTCAAGCTGTACTTCGGGGGGCACCCCGACGACGCCGCCGGCGCGGCCTTCGGCCTGCCGCCCACCCGGGCCGGGCTCGACGCCTACTGCGAGCTGCTGGCCGGGAGCGCCCTGCCCTGGTCGGTGGCGGTGGTCGGGGGCGACCTGACCGAGCACCGGGAGTTCGCGCTCGAGGCACTGGCGCGCGGCGCGCACCTGCACGTCGGGCTCGAGGACCACGTCGGGAGCCGCGCGCCCACCAACGTCGAGCTGGTGACCGAGGCCGTCGCGCTCTGCGCCGACGCCGGCCGTCCGGTCGCGACGATCGCCGAGACCGACCGCATCCTCGGTCTCCCCCGCCGCCCCCTCCCTCCCCCGACTCCTCCCCCTCTCCCGACTCCTCCCCCTCCCCCGAGCATGTGACGTACAGCCACCGATTTGGTGGCTGTACGTCACATGCTCGGACGGGACGCGCCGCGGGACGCGCCGCGGGACGGGACGCGGGACGCGCCGCGGGACGGGACGCGCCGCGGGACGGGACGCGCCGCGGGGCACGAGACCCGGGTCGAGCCGGGTCAGGTGCGGGTCAGGTGCGGGTGTCGGTGCGGCGGTCGACGCCGACCGGCAGGTTCAGCTCGACCCAGCCCCGCCCCACCGCACCGTCGGCGGTCTCGAACCGGCACAGCGAGCGGGCGAAGCGCACCGCCGCGCCGTCGGGCGACGCGATCGCGACCGGGGCGTGGCACTCGGGGACGACCCGGGCCGTGAACCCACCGATGCGGAGGTCGGCGCCGGTGGGGAGGTCGTGGGCGTCGAGCGCGTACGCGATGTCGACCGACGACACCGCCTCGAGGTCGCGCTCCGGCTCGACCAGGTAGCCCACCTCCAGGTTCGCCGTCCCGGGGATGAGCGTCCGCACCGCGTGGAACCAGCGGTTGCCGGGCACGTGGCCCGACGCCCACAGCCACGGGAAGCTCCACACCCGGTTGCCCCACGAGTGGTCCCGCTGGCCGGGGCAGTAGACGTCGAGGTGGCTCCCGCCGATGGCGACGTCGCCCTGCACCCACGCCGACTGCTCGTAGCGCGTCGTGGCGACGTACGGGTAGGCCACCGCCGCCGCCCGCCACTCGAGGTCGTAGGTGACGTCGACGTCCCCGTCGCCGGGATGCCCCGGGTCGAACACGGCGGCCGGGTCCCGGTAGGTGCGGGCCGATCCCGCGCCCCGGATCCGCCACGCCATGAGCGGATCGGTGCACTCCCAGGCGGTCGTGTACCGGTCGGTGCGCAGGGCCAGGGCGTCGTCCCGGGCCGGGCACGGCGCCGCCGTGTCGCTGATCAGGACCAGGGGCTCACCCGGGCGGACCAGGGCCAACCAGTACCAGGCGACCCCGAGGTTGGGGTAGAGCCCGAGGCGCAGCCACCCGCCGTAGCCGCCGTCGGCGGCCGCGAAGTCGTGGTACCAGGACTCACCCCACGCCGCATCGGTCCCGGGGAGGTGCCGACCCTCGTCGGCCCCCCGGAGGTGGAACGCACTCATGGATCGCCTCCTCGTCGGGGTCCTGCCCGGGCCGAGGCTACGCCACCGGCACGACCGGGGGGCCGGGTCCACCGGGTCCACCGGGTCCACCGGGTCCACCGGGTCCACCGGGTCCACCGGGTCCACCGGGTCCACCGGGTCCGCCGGGAGCCCCGGGGTACCCTCGCAGTGAGCCGCGAGCCGAGGGGTGGCCATGGGGGACAAGTCCGGGCGGGGTGAGGCGGGCCGAGCCGAGATCTTCGTGCTCGGCGCCTTCGCCCTCGTGATCGCGGCCGCCTTCCTGTGGGCCCTCGTCCTGCACGAGAAGCCCCCCGCCGACGTCGCGACCACTGCCGATCCCGCCGTCGCCGCCGGGAGCCCCACCCCGGGCCCCACCGCGGCCCCGGCCCCGGCCCCGGCCGCTCCCGCTGCGGCGCCGCTCCCCCCGCCCCGGACCTATCGGATCGTCGGCGGGGTCAACCTGCGCGAGGGCCCCGCCTCGAACACGAAGCTGCTCAGCCGCCTCGACGACCGCCAGAAGGTCGTCGTGGTCTGCAGGACCGTCGGCCAGAACGTCACCGGCGGCGACGGCTCGACCGACCTCTGGCTGCGCCTCGACCTCGGCGAGTACGGGGCCGGCTTCGTCTCGGCGCTGTACGTGGCCGTGGGCGACGACCTCGAGAACCCCCGCCGCATCGGCGACTGCGCCACCCCGGCCACTCGCTGACGCATCCGGTCGGCGCCCCGCCGGGGGCTCAGGGCTCGGAGATCTGGAGCACGCCCCGGGCCAGCTTGCCGTCGTGCAGGTCGTCGGCGGCCCGGCGCCACTCGGTGAGCGGGTAGCGCGCGCTGACCAGCTCGTCGAGCTTGATGATCCCCCGGCGGTACATGTCGACGATGAGGGGGATGTCCTTCTGGGGTCGGTGCGAGCCCGCCCGCGACCCGGTCAGGTTGCGCTCGACGTGGGTGAGCAGCGTGACCCGGGTGTCGACGGTGGTCGTCGGGGCGGGCACCCCGACCGCGACCGCGGTGCCACCCCAGTCGAGCATGTCGAGCGCGGCCTGGAGCAGGGCCGGGTGGCCGACGCACTCGAACACGTAGTCGACGCCCCCGGCGCCGAACGGGCCGGTGTTGGGCGCGGTCGTGGCGGGCCCGTCGAAGGGCACCATCTCGCGGACCCGGGCGGGCAGGTCGAGGTCGGGGGTGCTGCAGATGAAGTCGGTCGCCCCGAAGTCGCGGGCGAACGGCTCCTTCTCGGCCAGCGTGTCGACCGCGATGATCCGGCCCGCGCCCTTGGCCCGAGCTCCCTGGATCACGTTGAGGCCGACGCCGCCGACGCCGATCACCACACAGGTGTCGCCGAGGCCGAGGTCGGTCCGGTTCCACACCGATCCGATGCCGGTGAGCACACCGCAGCCGATCAGGCACGCCACCGAGAGGTCGATGTCCTCGGGGATCTTGACGCACTGGTTGGCCTGCACCACGCTGTACTCGGAGAAGAACGAGGCGCCCGCGAAGTTCCAGGCCGGCTCCCCACCGAGCATGAACGGCTGGCTGGCGTTGCCCATGCTCTTGCGGCAGTGGGCGGGCCGCCCGGTCACGCAGTGCTTGCACAGCCCGCAGAACGCAAGCGTGTGGAGCACCACGTGGTCGCCGGGGGCGACGTGGGTCACGGCCTCGCCCACCTCGGCCACGACCCCGGCCCCCTCGTGTCCGAGCACGCAGGGCACGTTCCAGGGGATGACGCCGTCGATCACCGACAGATCGCTGTGGCAGAGCCCGGCGGCCACCAGCCGCACCTTGACCTCGGTGGGCCCGGGGGCCCGGACCGCGAGGTCGTCGCGGATCTCGGCCTTCTCGCCGTCGTACACCAGTCCGAGCATCGCCCGCCTCCCGTCCGGGGCGCCCCGCCGGGTCGCCACCTCACCGCTTCGCTGCGTCACCGTCTCGACGGTTCTGGATCGTAGGGCACCCGCACCCGCCGGTCAGGCCGGAGCGCTCCAGCCCTGGCGCAGCTCGTACTTGAGCACCTTGCCGCCCGCGTTGCAGGGGAGGTCGGCGCGAACCTCGACGTACCGGGGGACCTTGTAGTTGGCAATGTGCTCCCGGGCCCAGGCGATGACCGCGTCGGGGTCGACGACCGCGCCGGCCCGGGCGATCACGAAGGCCGCCCCGACCTCGCCGAGGCGGTCGTCGGGCACGCCGACCACCGCGGCCTGGGCGATCCCCGGGTGGGTGCAGAGGATCCCCTCGATCTCGGCCGGGTACGCGTTGAACCCGCCGACGATGTACATGTCCTTCAGGCGGTCGGTGATCCGGAGGTACCCGCGCTCGTCCATGATCCCGATGTCGCCGGTGTGCAGCCACCCGTCGGCGTCGATGGTCGCCGCGGTCGCATCGGGGTCGCCGTAGTAGCCGGGCATCAGGTGGTACCCGCGGGTCACGACCTCACCGGGCGTACCGGGCGGCAGCTCCAGGCCATCGGGATCGACGATCCGCAGCTCGGTGTCGGGGATGGCCCGGCCCGAGAAGTTGGCGATCGTCTCGGGATCGTCGTCGTAGCGGCACATCGACACCGTGCCGGTGGTCTCGG
>Ga0194129_10001364_pt1 | contig 40481 bp, 32 predicted proteins | sample TA2KigCa35mmetaG_FD_150862 | JGI IMG/M metagenome (GOLD analysis project Ga0194129, IMG submission 150862) | Freshwater microbial communities from Lake Tanganyika, Tanzania - TA2015038 Kigoma Deep Cast 35m | ecosystem: Environmental > Aquatic > Freshwater > Lake | place: Tanzania: Lake...
CGGCAACGAATCGAGCTCGATCTGCCGGCGCTCGAAGTCGAGCGCCCCCTCGTACACATAACCGGTGTCCCCTTCGGCGCAGGAGACCGTGACCGGCTGACCCTCGCGGATGACGTCGGTGGCGTTGCCGCAGCCGACGACTGCCGGAATTCCGAGCTCACGCGCGATGATTGCGGCGTGGCAGGTGCGGCCACCGCGGTTGGTGACGATGGCCGAGGCACGCTTCATGACAGGCTCCCAATCGGGATCGGTCATGTCGGCGATGAGGACGTCACCTTCCTGCACGCGGGCCATTTGCGACACCGAGGAGATCACCCGCGCAGGTCCTGCGCCGATGCGCTGACCAATGCTGCGCCCCTCGGTGAGCACTCGCGAGCGCTTGGCAAGCGTGTAACGCTGGATAGTGCGACCGCTGCGGCTTTGCACGGTCTCAGGGCGTGCCTGCAGGATGAAGAGCTCGCCGCTCGCGCCATCCTTGCCCCACTCGATATCCATCGGTCGGCCGTAGTGCTGCTCGATGATCAAGGCCTGCTGCGCCAGCGCGACCAGGTCGGCATCGTTCAAAGAAAAGCGATTACGATCCGCCTGCGATACATCGACGGTGCGCACGCGTTCGCCCGAGCCCTGCGCGCCGTAAACCATCTTGATGGCCTTGGCGCCGAGGTTGCGTCGCAGCACGGCAGAACGATGCTCGCGGATCGCCGGCTTGTAGAGATAGAACTCGTCCGGGTTGACGGCGCCCTGCACGACGGTTTCGCCGAGACCGTAAGAGGCTGTGATGAACACCACGTCGCGAAAACCCGAGTCGGTATCGAGCGTGAACATGACGCCACTCGCACCGAGATCGGAGCGCACCATCTGCTGGATACCGGCAGAGAGTGCAACCAGCGAATGATCAAACCCCTGATGCACGCGATAGGCAATCGCCCGATCATTGAAGAGCGAGGCGAACACGTGGCGCATGGCCTCGATGACTGCATCTTCGCCCTGCACATTGAGAAAGGTTTCTTGCTGGCCGGCAAAAGAAGCCTCAGGCAAATCTTCGGCGGTCGCCGAGGAGCGCACAGCGACCGCGGCGTCTGTACCGAAGCGACGATAACCTTCGCGCACCGCGCGCTCGAGTTCGGCGGGCAAGGGCACTTCGAGAATCCAGCGGCGGATGTTGGCGCCCACTTCGGCCAGACGGACGACATCATCGACATCAAGGTCGGCGAGTACTTTGCGGATGCGTTCATCGAGCCCATCTTGCGCGAGCATTTGCCGATAGGCTGCCGCGGTGGTCGCAAAACCACCCGGCACTTTCACGCCGAGTCGCGCGAGCGAGCCAATCATTTCGCCGATCGAGGCATTTTTGCCGCCGACGATTTCGACGTCGTGCATGGTCAGGCCTTCGAACGGCATTACGAGTGCGGTCGTGGGGTCTACGCGCAATGGCTTGTCCTCGGGCAACGGCGGTGAAAGACTGGCGGTCGGGGCGGGGAGATCGGGGGAGGGACGAGAGTGACGACCAGAACGGTGTTTTTCGTTTCGGACCAGACCGGCGTGACGGCGGAGACCATGGGGCACAGCCTCTTGACGCAGTTCGACGGTCAAGGTTTTCGGGCCGTGACTCTGCCATTTGTGTCCAGCATTGACAAGGCGGAAGACGCCGTACGGCGCATCCACGCCGCCGGTGCCGAGGACGGCGCGCGACCGATCGTTTTCAGCACGCTCGTGCAAGATGACCTGCGCTTGGTATTGAAGTCTACCAACGCACTTTTTTTGGACTTTTTTGAGGCCTTCGTCGGGCCGATGGAGCGCGAGCTCGGCACTCGGTCAAGTCACAGTTCGGGCAAGGCGCATGGCATTTCGGACTCGATCGGTTACGCCATTCGCATCGATGCCACCAACTACGCACTCGCCAACGATGACGGCTCGGCCCATGAATATGGCCGCGCCGATTTGATCCTGGTCGGAGTTTCGCGCTCGGGCAAGACGCCGACGTGTCTTTATCTCGCCATGCAATACGGCGTGTTTGCCGCCAACTATCCGCTGACCGATGACGATCTCGAGTCGACGCGGCTTCCGCCCGCACTGCAAGCGTACAAAGGCAAGCTGTTCGGTCTGCGCATTGCGCCGCCGCGACTGCAGCAGATCAGACAGGAGCGCCGTCCGAACAGTCGCTATTCTTCGGCGCAACAAGTGCAGTTCGAGACGCGCGCAGCCGATGCCATCTTTCAGCGCAACGGCATTCCGGTGCTCGATACGACCGAGTGTTCGATCGAGGAAATTTCGGCGCGTATTCTGGAAGCGACCGGTGTCGAGCGACGCATTCGTCCATGACGGCGAGGTCTGCCAAAGCGCCTGCCTCGCAGCTCGCGATTCCTCAAGGATTTTGGCTATAGTGTCGGATATGGATTCGCGTACGCGTGGCAAAGGCGATTTGCGGCAGTGGCTCTCGCAGCACCTGCCCACTGAATCTTTGCTGCCGACGAGCTGGCGCTCGCGCCCGGGCAGTTTCGTCGCGCTGATGAGTCTTTACGAGAGCAATTACCGCCGGCTCGGGCAGCTGGCGGGCGAACTGCGTTCTCTCGATGGGCTGCATCGCTCGAGCGTGCAGAGTGATGTCGAGCTCGAGCTTGCCGTCATCGAACGCTCCCCGTACACCACCATGCTGCAACTCACCTATGTGCTTGGCGAGGGCTCTGCAATCCCCTCGGCGCCTGACATGGAAGTACGCATCTATCACGATGCACGGCTTGCCGAGGCGCACTCATGGGCCAATCGCCACGAGCACCCCTTGCTGCGCAGTTGGCGGCAGCACGCCGGTCTCGATCTCGATCAGCGCTGGGCGCGCAACATCATGCTCAATAAATGGCTCGAGTATTGCCTCGAGCGCGGACACGGCTTTACGCGGCTTCGCGCCGTGCCGTGACCGGACGGGGCTTCGCGGGTTTCGCGGGCGCCGTCGTCTTCAGCATGTCGACCATGACTTCGGCGGACTGATCAAGCACCACATCCTGAAGCTTCGAGCCATCGAGTTCGCCGATCGCCTTGAGCGGCGTCTCGGCGCGCGCGCTGCGGCGCGCGTTTTCACGGCTGAGGCGCTCGTTTTCGAGACGCGTGCGTTCGGCCTTGCGCTTCTCGAGATTGAGTGACAGCGACTTTTGCTCGCGCATTTCATTGAGCGCGGCAATATCGCTCACCAGCCAACGGTAGTCCGGGTCACGTTGCTGGCGGGCATTTTCTTCCATGGCGAGCTTGGCGATCGACGGCAGTTGGGTGTCGAGCGCCCGGAAATCCGCGCCCTGGATACGATCCCAGGGCAGAGCGTCGTCGAGGGCGCTTTCGCCAATATCTTTGAGATTGATGGGCGAGGCGAGCTCGACGTCAGGCTCGACGCCGCGATGCTGCGTGCTCTCGCCGGTGACCCGATAGAACTTGCCGATGGTGACGGTGAGCTGACCGTTGACCGGGCGCGCGCTCCAGCGCGACAGCGGCACCAGATTTTGAACTGTGCCCTTGCCGAAGCTGCGCTGACCAACGACTACGCCGCGTCGATAATCCTGGATGGCACCGGCAAAGATTTCGCTGGCCGAGGCGCTGAAGCGGTCGATCAGCACGATGAGCGGACCGTTATAGACGACCCCCGAAGTCGCGTCGTCGAGAACTTCTTTTTGACCGTTGGAGAACTGCACCTGCACTACCGGTCCGCGATCCACGAAAAGACCGGTCAATGATTGCGCCTCGGGCAGAAAGCCACCGCCGTTGCCGCGCAAATCCATCACCAGGCCATCGATTTTTTCGCTCTTGAGCTCTTCGATCAGCTTGCGCGTATCGCGCGTGGTGCTGCGATAGTTGGCATCACCGGCGCGTTGACCGTCGTAGTCGGAATAGAAGCCCGGTACATTGATTATGCCGACGCGGTACTCGGTATCGCCCCGCTTGATGGTTTTGAGGGTTTTGCGCGCCGCTTGTGCTTCGAGCGTGACCTTGCCGCGCGTGAACTCGACGATTTTTTCGGGTGTGCCCGGCGCCGCGCCCACCGGCAGGATCTGCAGGCGCACCAGCGTGCCGCCCTTGCCGCGAATGAGCTGCACGACATCATCGATGCGCCAGCCAACCACGTCGGTGAGCGCGCCATCCTTGCCTTGACCGACCGCGGTGATGCGATCGTTGACGCTGAGCGTGCCTGCCGCTGCGGCCGGGCCACCCTCGATGAGATTCATGATGGTGACGTAATCGTCGACCAGCTGCAGCGAGGCACCGATGCCCTCGTAATTGAGGCTCATCTGGATTTTGTATTCCTCGGAATTGCGCGGCGAGAAATAGTTGGAGTGCGGGTCGAAGGTACGCGCGTAAGAATTGAGGAAGAGTTCGAACACTTCTTCGGGCTTGATTTGGTCGCCGCGCTTGAGCACGCGATCGTAGCGCGTACGCAGCACGTCACGGGCCTCGGCCCAGGTTTTGCCCGCGAGCAGCAGCGAGAGCGCATCGTTCTTCACGCGCTTGCGCCAAAGTTCATCGAGCTCGGCGACCGTGGTGGGCCACGGCGCTTTTTCGCGATCGAACTCGAAGACTTCATCGAGCGTGAAGTCGGGTTCGCGATCAAGCAGCGAGAGCGCGTGTTGAATGCGCTCGCGATTACGTTGCTGGTAGCGCGCGAACATGGCGTATGCCGGTTCGATATCGCCGGTGCGGATCATGTCGTCGAAGCGCAGGCGGTACGGCTGAAACTCGGCGATATCACTGGCCAAAAAATAACTGCGCTGGCCATCGAGCCCGTCGATGAATTTGTCCATCACGCGAGGGGACATCGCGTCATCGATTTTCATCTGGCTGTAGTGGTTGTCTTCGAGCAGCGAGCCCACCTGCCGCGCGATCATGCGCTCGCGTGCCGAGGGCACGAGGGCCCCGGGCGGCAGGGCGGAGGTATTGGCCGTGAGCCGCGAGGAGCTGCCCACGGTGAGCAAACCAATCGACAGCAGGGTGACGGCGAAGAGCGCGGTGGGACGGCGTCCGGAGGGATTCATCGGCGGTGGATGTCCTGTAAGATTCGTGCAGCCTAGAACGCCGGCCGCGCCCCTTCAAGTGCGGCGTCGCCCCAGTCGGTTTTTCCACATGCGCCCACTGTCTATTTTGCTCGGCATCGTGATGGGTTCGACGATCTCGATCACCGTCGCGCTGGTGCTGACCCTCATCGTCTTTTTGCTGCTGCCGGAATACGCCGATCGCATCGGCGAGGAGTTCCCGCCGCTGCTGCGGGCGCTCGGCGGTTCGGCGGTGCTGGCCGTCCTGTCGGCAGCCGGTTTTTATGGTGAATTGCGCGAGACGGGATGGCGGCGCTGGCCTCAAGTGCTGCTTTCCCTCATGCTTTTGCTCCTCGGCTGGACCGTGTGGCCGAGGGAATGACCGGACGGAGAGAGTCATGACGCTGTTTTCCATGTTGTCTGCCAAACGTGGTCAGTCTGCCTGCCGTGCGGCGCCCGCCGCGGCGCTGCTTTTGCTCGCCGCCTGTTCCGGCGCGCCACGCGAGAGCCTGCCGCCGCCGATCTCCGCGTCCGAATACGAGCGCCACATCGTCACGCTCGCTAGCGATGAGTTCGAAGGTCGCAAGCCGGGAACCGCGGGCGAGCGCAAGACGGTCGACTACCTCATCAGCGAGTTCAAAAAGCTGGGCCTCGAGCCGGGCAATGGCGATTCCTGGGTGCAGCAGGTGCCCATTGTCGAGATCACTGCGGGGAGCGACGCCAGCCTCAATTTCGGCGCGACGCAGCTTGCCTATGGCAAGGACATGGTCATTTGGACTAAGCGACCCGTCCCCGAGGTTAAGGTGGCCGAGAGTCCGCTCGTGTTCGTGGGGCATGGTGTGGTCGCGCCCGAGTACGGCTGGAACGACTACGCCGGCATCGACATGCGCGGCAAAACCTCCGTCATCCTCATCAACGATCCGGGCTTTGCCACGGGCGATGCCAATCTATTCCGCGGTCGGGCGATGACTTACTACGGTCGCTGGACCTACAAGTTCGAGGAGGCGGCGCGACAGGGCGCTGCCGCGGCCATCATCATCCACGATGACAAACCGGCGGCGTACCCTTGGGACACCGTACAAAACAGTTGGATGGGTTCGCAGCTCGATACGGTGAGCGCCGACGACAACGCAAGCCGCGCCGCGATCGAGGGTTGGATGACAAAAGCGGCAGCCGATGCGCTCTTGAAGGCCAACGGCTATGGCTACGATCAATTATTGATGGCCGCAAGCCAGCCCGGCTTCAAACCGATTCCGCTCGCCGAGCGCGCAGGGGGATTCGTGCGCAACGCCATTCGCCGTTCGGTCTCGCCGAACGTGGTCGCCAAAATCAAGGGCAGTGAGCGTCCTGACGAGTACATCGTCTACATGGCGCATTGGGATCACCTCGGCAAAACTTTGGCGCGCAGCGGCGACAGTATTTTCAATGGGGCGCTCGATAACGCCACGGGCACCGCGGGCTTGCTGACCATTGCCAAGGCCTTCACCGAATCACGTCGCCGCCCCGAGCGCTCGATCGTGTTTTTGGCGGTGACACTCGAAGAGAGTGGTCTGTTGGGTTCGGCGTATTACGCCGCTAACCCGATCTTCCCGCTCAAGCGTACGGTTGCCGCGCTCAACATGGACGCCATTACTTGGGGTGGTCCCACGCGCGATGTCACGGTGGTGGGCGCGGGCGCCTCGCAGCTCGAAGAATATCTCGCGCGCGCGGCGGCCAAACAGGATCGCGTGGTGCGTGAAGAGCCGACACCCGAGAACGGTTTCTTTTATCGCTCGGATCATTTCAACTTTGCCAAGGCCGGCGTGCCCGCGCTCTACATCAAGCTCGGCATCGAAGATCGCGAGAAGGGCGCTGACTGGGCGCGTGCACAAAACGCCGAATGGACGCTGAAGCACTATCACAAGCCTTCGGATGAGTGGGTGCCGGGCACCGACCTGCGCGGCGGCTTGCAGGACATTGCTCTGCTGCAGGAGATTGGCGCGACCCTGGCGCGCGAGAAAAGCTTCCCGAGTTGGTATGCCAAGAGCGAGTTTCGGGCGGCGCGCGAGCGTAGCCTCGCAAGCGCGGACTAGAGACGTCGTAGGGCCCAGTTGGCAAAGCGCAGCGCCGACAGCAACGCGTACGGCGCAAACAGCAGAATCCAAGCGGCGAACGAACCTGAAAAGAGCAGCGTGAAGAAATCGCCGAGAATGGCGAACATGCCGCCGTTGCCATAAGGGCCGAGCAGCCCCCGACCCGTCAGCCAAATAAGCAGCGGCAAGGCCACGGCGCCGAAGATCACGGCACCGAGCAGCAGTCTGGCCTCGCGGTTCAGCGTGACGAGATCGAGCTTCGAGTTCTTGCGCGCCATGGGGGCATAATACGGCATGGCTAGCCTTCGAACAGCAGTGGTCGGTGCCGGTTACCTCGGCCGTTTCCACGCCCAGAAATATGCGAGCGAGAGCGGATCGCAGCTCGTCGGGGTGGTCGATCTGCGCGCCGAGGCGCGCGAGGCGCTGGCTCGCGAGCTCTCGACCACGGCCTACGCCGATTACCGCGAGCTCTTGGGGCAGGTGGATGCGGTCAGCATCGTGACCACCACGCCGGCGCACTTCGCCATCGCCCGCGATTTTCTGGAAGCGGGCGCCCATGTGCTGGTCGAGAAGCCGATCACCGAGACGGTGGCTCAGGCGCGAGAACTCATCGACATCGGCACACGCTGCCAACGGGTTTTGCAGGTGGGTCACCTTGAGCGCTTCAATCCGGCGATCGTGGCGGCGGGTTCGCGACTCGAGGGTGCGCGCTTCATCGAATGCCAGCGGCTCGCGCCCTTCAAAGAACGCGGCACCGACGTCAATGTGATTCTCGATCTCATGATTCACGACATCGATATCGTGCAGAGCATCGTCGGTCAGCCGTTGGAATCGGTCGATGCCGTGGGTACGCCGGTGTTTTCGGGCGCAGTCGATATTGCCAACGTGCGATTGCGCTTCGTCGGTGGCTGCGTGGCCAATGTCACGGCCAGCCGCGTCAGCCTGAAAACCGAGCGCAAGCTGCGCGTGTTTCGCGACGATGCTTATCTCTCGATCGATCTGCAGCAGCGTATTTTGACCACGATTGCAAAGCGCGCGGTCCCGATCGTGGGCGAGTTGCCGGTCAATATCGAAGAACAAAGTTTTGAACAGGGCGATGCCTTGCGCGCCGAGATTCGTTCTTTCCTCGATTGCATTGCTGCTGGGCGCGAGCCGGTGGTCAGCGGCGAAGATGGTTTGCGCGCGCTCGAGACGGCGATCCGCATCACCGATTTGCTGGCGCCGAAAGGGCTGGCGCCCACGGGCCTGAGACCGACAGGAGGCTGAGTTCGATGAGCACTCTCAATGCGTCCTCGCGCAAGGTCACGGTTGCCGCGACACAGTTCGCCTGCAGTTGGGATGCGGCCGCGAATATCGCACGCGCCGAGTCGCTGGTGCGCGAGGCGGCGGCGCGGGGCGCGCAGGTCATCTTGCTGCAAGAGCTTTTCGAAACGCCGTACTTTTGCATCGAGCAGGAGCCGGCGCATTTCGCGCTCGCCACCACGGCCGAGGAAAATCCGGCGCTGCGGCATTTCCGCGCGGTCGCGCGCGAGCTTGGCGTCGTGCTGCCGATCAGTTTCTTTGAGCGAGCGAATCAAGCCTATTTCAATACCGTAGGCATGCTCGATGCCGACGGAGAACTTTTGGGTATTTACCGCAAGTCGCATATCCCGAATGGTCCCGGGTATCAGGAAAAACAATACTTCAGTCCGGGCGACACGGGCTTTCGGGTCTGGAATACCCGTTACGGACGCATTGGCGTCGGTATTTGCTGGGATCAGTGGTTTCCGGAATGCGCACGCGCGATGGCGCTGATGGGGGCTGAGTTGCTGCTTTATCCGACGGCGATCGGCAGCGAGCCGCCGCCTGCGCCGCCCCTCGACTCGCGGCTGCATTGGCAGCGAACTCAGCAAGGGCATGCGGCGGCCAATCTCATGCCGCTGATCGCATCGAATCGTCATGGCGTCGAGCGGTCGACCCAAAACCCCGAAAATCTCTGGATCCGCTTTTACGGCTCCTCGTTCATTGCCGATCAGACGGGCGCCAAGGTGGCCGAGGCCGGCGAGCGGGGCGACGCCGTGATCACGGCGACTTTTGATCTTGCGGAGATCGCGCGGCAGCGCACCGGTTGGGGCGTCTTCCGCGATCGGCGACCCGATCTCTATGCCCCGATCACGGGCTTTGATGGCCAGCCGAGCACCGGCTAAGCCGATCCCCGCGTGGGTGGTCACCGGACCCCTCGGCTGCGGCAAGACGACCTTGATCGCGCAATGGCTCGCCAGCAAAGAGCCGAGCGAGAACTGGGTCGTGCTGCTCAATGAATACAGCGATGCCGGCATCGATGCGCTCACGGTCGCGGCCGCCGCCCGCGGCGCCTATGACGTCAGGCTGGTGCCCGGCGGTTGTCTGTGCTGTGCAGGCGAGGCGGACTTTCGGCGCAATCTCGGCGAGCTCGTCGAGCAGGTGCATCCTGCAGGCATTTTGGTCGAGCCTTCGGGTATTGGTCATCCGGGTGGCATCGTCGAAGAATTGCTCGCCCACGAGGCCGCGGGCGGCATTCAGCTGCGCGGTGTGATCGGCCTGATCGACCCTGCGCACGTCAGCAGTACCGATGAGAATGTCATCGCCGTGCGCGAAATCGCCGATGCGCTGGTGCTGTCGAAAGCGGATGTCGCGAGTGCTGCCGAGCGCGAAAATTTTTGGTCATCCGCTCGCGGCTTGTTCCCGGAAAAGTCCTGGATCGGCGAGATGCAAGGCGGCCGTCTGCCGCCGGTTTTGCTCGAGACGGTGACCACGGGTGCTTCGCTGCGCGCCGCGGCGCGCTTGCGGCCGGCGGCGCATCAGAGCGAGCGTGAGCATGCGCACGATGAATCGCCGCTCGTGATGCTTGAGCGGGGCGCTGAGCGTCGCGATTTTCATCATCTCGGTCGGCATGGTGCACGCTGGATTTTTCCGCGGGCCTTGGCATTTTCCGAGACGCGTTTGCTTTCTTTGCTCAGCAGCGATCTTGCGCTGGTCGATGCGGGCCTTTGTCGGCCCGAGCGTTTCAAGGCGGTGCTGCGAGTCGATGAGGAGCAGTGGTTGCTCGTGCAGACGCACGGCGGCAGGGTGTCAATGCAGACCACCGCCTGGCGTCGTGATAATCGGCTTGAAGTACAGCTGCCGGTCGGTGCCCGTTGGGACGCGGCGGCATGGGATCGGCTCTGGACGCGTTGTCTGCAGGCGTGAACGAGTCGCTACGCCATCAACTTGCCGCGTGGCACTCCGCCGGCGTGCAGGCCGTGCGGGGCGAGGCGATCTTGCCGCGCTACGGCACTGTGGCCGCAGGCGCGTGGCATTTCCGACGTGGCGATAGGCATCTCGCTCTGCCGCTGCCTGATCGGGCGAGCGGTGGCCGGCTGCGCCTGATCGGTTTGGGCAAAGCGGCGCTCGGTATGGCTCGCGGCATGCGCGCGAGTCTGCGCGCCGGCGGCATCGATATCGATGACGGATTTTTGGTCATCCGCGATGCACCGGCTGTGACGACCGATGAACCTTGGAGTATTCATATCGGCGATCACCCCGTACCGGGACCTGCAAGTCTGCGCGCGGCACAGGCGCTACTCGAATTCATTGATGTGCCACGAGCGGAAGATGTTCATGTGGTGTTATTGTCGGGTGGTGCCTCGGCGCTTTGTGCGCTGCCCGCGCCCGGAGTGACCCTCGAAGAAAAGATCCGCATCACGCGCGATTTGATGCGGCGCGGCGCAGCGATCGCCGAACTCAATCGGGTGCGACGTCAGCTTTCGGCCATCAAGGGCGGCAAACTCGCAGAGCGTTTGGCACCCGCTCAATTTCGTACGCTCGCGATCTCCGATGTGCCGAGCGATGACCCCGCCGTCATCGGCTCGGCGCCCACCTGGCGCGATGACAAGCCTGCGCCGTACGCGGTGATTGCGACGCTCGATGACGCGCTCACGGAGATCGCTGCAGTCGCTGCGTGCGCTTGCGAGGTCGTGATGCTCGGGCGCTGTGTGTATGGCTCGGTCACGGTCGAGGTCGAGCGGATGCTCGAACGTATCGACCGCGCGCTCGCCTTACCGCTGCCACCGTCGCAAACACGTTTGCTGCTCGCCGGGGGTGAGCCGCTGGTCGAAATTCGCGGCGGTGGTCGGGGCGGTCGTGCGCAGGAATTTGCGTTGCGGCTCGGGCTTGCGCTCGCGGAGCGTGCGCGTACCGATGCACGCTATTCGAGCGTCTGCGGATTGATGGCGGGGACGGACGGCTCCGATGGTCCAACCGAAGCGGCCGGCGCTTTTTTCGACGGGGCGCTCGCAGCGAGGTTGCGGGCGGTGGGGGTCGATGCGGCAGCCGCACTCGCAGCGAGCGATTCGAACACCGCGTTGCGCGCCAGCGGTGATCTCTTCGTGACTGGGTCGACCGGAACCAATGTGGCGGATGTCCTCATGGTGGCCGTGACTAGCCGTTAGAATTCGCAGCATGACTGCACAGAACTCGATCGATAAAAGCGCTTTGATCGCCATCATCGGTGGCACCGGCGAACTCGGCTCGGCCATCGCGCGACGGCTCGCCAAGGCGGGCGAGCGGGTGATCATCGGCTCACGCGATGCCGCGCGGGCAGCGAGTTGCGCGTCAGCGCTCGCGGCCGAGCTGGCCTCGGCGGTCGGCGATGGCTATGGGCGCAGCATCATCTCTGGGGCCAGCAATGCCGAGGCGGCAGCCCAGGCCGAGCTCATCATCGTGACCGTGCCCTTCGCCTCGCAGGAGGCGACGCTCAAAGATATTGCTGCGGGAGTGACGGGCAAGATCGTGGTCGACACCACGGTGCCGCTGGTGCCGCCCAAAGTCATGCGGGTGCAGCTGCCGTCCGAGGGCAGTGCTGCCGTGCGCGCGCAAAAGTTTCTGGGCGAGGGTGTGCGCGTGGTATCGGCATTCCATAACGTTGCGGCACACAAACTGGCGACCGATGCTGTGGTTGATTGCGATGTACTCGTGTTTGGCGATGACAAGGCGGCGCGCGAAGCCGTGATCCGCGTGGTCTCGGCCTGCGGCCTGCGCGGACTGCACGCCGGAGCCTTGGTCAATTCGGCAGCAGCCGAAGCGCTGACTTCCATCCTGATTTTTTTGAACAAGCAATATGCCGTCGATGGCGCGGGGGTCCGCATCACCGGCGATCTGCAGTCACCTGCTGCCGGCTGAATGCAGCGCGGAGTCAGTTTTTTTGCCTTGCCGGGCATTCCCGAAGTGGCGGCGGGGGCTGACCTCGCTGCCATGATTCGCGCTGCGCTCGATGAGACCGATATCACCCTGCGCAGTGCTGACCTGCTCGTCGTTGCTCAAAAAATAGTGTCCAAGTCGGAGGCGCGGCGGGTGCGGCTCGCCGACGTCGAGCCTTCGGTCGAGGCTCGAGATCTGGCTGCCGAGGTTCGCAAGGATCCGCGCTTCGTCGAACTCGTGTTGCGTGAGTCGAGCGAAATCGTGCGCTCCGTTCCCGATATCCTCATCACTCGGCATCGCTGCGGCTGGGTGATGGCCAACGCGGGCATCGATCGCTCCAATGTGCCGGGGGGCGACGAGGCAGTGTTGTTGTTGCCGCTCGATTGCGATGCCTCGGCGCATCGACTGCGTGAGGCTTTGGCACCCGAGCATCCCGCCATCATCATCAGCGACAGCTTTGGAAGGCCGTGGCGAGAGGGCACGGTCAACGTCGCGCTCGGCGTTGCGGGTTATCCCGCGCTGCGCGATCTGCGCGGCGGGCATGATCGAGAGGGTCGCGTGTTGCAGACGACGCAGATCGCCCAAGCTGATGCCGTCGCCGCAGGCGCCGGCCTCGTGATGGGCGAGACCACCGAAGGCACGCCCGTCGTCTTGGTACGTGGTCTGGACTTTTCTGGTCTGGTGACGGATGGTCAACGACTCATCCGGTCGCGCGAGGGGGATCTGTTCCGTTGAAGCCGGGGGTCAGGGTATTGGCGGTGTCGGGCGGTGCGGGCGGCGCGAAGCTTGCGCTCGGGCTCGCGCGTGCGCTGAATCCGGCGGAACTCGCGGTGCTCGTCAATACGGGCGATGACTTCACGCATCTCGGGCTGCGCATCTGCCCTGACCTCGATACCGTGCTCTACACGCTCGCTGGGGTCGTCAACACGACGCAAGGCTGGGGCCGAGCCAACGAATCTTTTGGATTCATGGACGAGTTGCGGCGGCAGGGTGGGCCCGACTGGTTTTTGCTCGGTGACCGCGATCTCGTGCTGCATGTCGAGCGCACCCGTCGGCTCGCGGCAGGTGAAACGCTGACGCAGATCATGGCAGACCTCGCCACTCGTTTTGGCGTGGCCACTCGGTTGTTGCCGATGACTGACGCGCCGGTCGCAACCTTGCTCGATACCAGCGCCGGACAGCTCGAGTTCCAGCATTATTTTGTTCGACTGCGCACGATCCCTGCAGTGCAGCGCCTGCATTACGCCGGGGCCGCGCAGGCAAGACCCAGCGACGATTTGCTCACGCTGCTGCGCAGCCGCTCGCTCGAGGCCATCATTCTTTGTCCGTCCAATCCGTATCTCAGCATCGACCCGATCCTCGCGGTGCCGGGCATCCGCGCCGCGCTGCGCGCCGCGGATGTGCCAATCGTTGCGGTATCGCCGCTCGTCGGTGGTCGCGCCGTCAAAGGCCCGACGGCCAAAATCATGCAGGAGCTCGGCATCGAGACCCGCGCGCTGGCCATTGCGCGTCACTACGCGGGCCTGATCGATGGCCTGCTGGTCGATGAGGCGGATGCGAGCGCTGAGCTCAAAGGGCCGATGACCGATGAATTTTCGAAGCTTGGCATCGTGGTGGGTACGGCGCGTACCTTGATGCGCACGCTCGAGGATCGGCAGCGACTCGCCGAGTCGGCGCTCGATTTCTCGCGGCGCTTGCAGTCCAAGGCTTCTTTGATGCCACCGAAATCTTTGGCCGGTGGCGCATGAGTGTGGTTGCAATCGTTCCGGTACGCACGCCGGGGGAGGGCAAGTCGCGCCTTTCGGGCGTGCTCTCGGTGCCCAGGCGCAGGGCGCTCGTACAGTCGATGCTGGCGCGGGTGCTTGCAGCCTTGCAGGGTGCAAAGCGCATTGATCAGATCGTAGTCGTGACCCCGGATGATCATCTTGCGCTGCCGAAGGGTATCGAGGTCTTGCACGATCACGCGACGGGGCTCAACGCTGCCGTCAGCCTCGCACAGCGTGCGTTTGCGGATCGCCACGCCGCGATGTTGGTGGTCGCTGCCGATGCGCCGCAGGTCACGGCTGAAGAAATCGATCGCCTTGTCGAGCGTGCTGCCGACTGCGATGTCGTTGTGGTTCCGGATCGTCATGGCTGCGGCACCAACGCGCTTTGGCTGCGCTTGCCCACGCCGCTCGCGCCACAGTACGGCGATGACAGCGCAGCCGCGCATCTCGATGCCGCGACGAGGCTCCGCTTGCGTGCGATGCGGATCGAGGTGCCGGGTCTGTCGCACGATGTGGATGTACCCGACGACTTGCGCGGCGAGCCCATGCCCGCCGAGCAAGCGCGCTTGCTGGCTGACGAGACGGCGCTCGAATCTTTGATGCAGCGTGCCCGCGAGCTCACGCTCGGAGGTTTCGGCGTCCGGGTCGGCTACTCACGCAAGGTGTTCATTCCGCTGACGCATTGGTGCCGCGACGTTTGTCACTACTGCACGTTTGCCGCGCCGCCGCGTCGTGGCGCACGGGCTTTTCTGTCGGTCGATGAGGTGCTGGCGATTGCTCGCCAAGGTGCAGCGGCGGGCTGCGATGAGGCGCTCTTTACGCTCGGCGACAAGCCTGAGCTGCGCTACCCGCGAGCGCGTGAGGAGCTCGCGGAGCTCGGGTTTTCGAGCACCCTCGAATACCTCGAGCATTGCGCCCGACGTGTATTTCAGGAAACAGGATTGCTGCCGCATCTCAATCCGGGTGTGATGAGTCGTGATGAGTTGCTGCGTCTTCGGCCGGTGGCGGCCTCGATGGGCATCATGCTCGAGAGCAGCGTCTTGCGACTCGCCGAAAAAGGCGGTCCGCATCATCGCTCCCCCGATAAAAATCCGGCAGTACGACTTGCGACCTTGGCTGCCGCCGGCGAGCTTGCGATCCCATTCACCACCGGCATCTTGATTGGTATTGGTGAAACGCGGCTCGAACGTATCGAGACACTATTGGCGATTCGCGAAGTCCATGAGCGCTACGGGCACATTCAAGAAGTCATTGTGCAGAACTTCCGGGCGAAACCGGGTACGCGGATGGCTTCGCACCCGGAGCCGAGTCTGCAAGATCTGCAGTGGACAATCGCTGTCGCACGCCGAATCTTTGGGCCGACGATGTCGATACAGGCTCCGCCCAATCTGAGCGCCGGCGCTTTGCAGGGGCTGATCGACGCCGGCCTCAATGATTGGGGCGGCGTGTCACCGGTGACACCTGATCACGTGAACCCCGAGGCGCCGTGGCCCGAGCTCGTCGCGCTCGAACACGAGACCGCCGCAGCGGGGCGTTGGCTGGTGCAACGACTGCCGATCATTCCCGCGTACGCGAATGATCCGCGCTGGATCGACCCTGCGCTGCGTACCGCGGTACTGCATCGCATCGATGCCATGGGCTACGTACGCGATCGTAACTGGCATGCCGGGGCGGGGAATGCGCCACCCGCTCGCGAGTGCGCACTGGTCGCGACCTCGAAGTCCGTCGGGCCAGTGACTGCCCACATCTCGACGGCGATTCGTCGCTGTCTTGAGGGCCAGACGCCGGCAGAGGACAGCATCGCTGCCTTGTTTGCGGCGGACGGCGCAGATTTTCAAGCGGTGGTCGCCGCGGCTGATGGACTGCGCCGCGAGGTCAATGGCGATGCGGTGAGCTACGTCATCAATCGCAATATCAATTACACCAATATTTGCACTTACTCCTGCGGGTTCTGTGCGTTCGCCAAAGGTCGCAGCGCGCGGTCTTTGCGGGGTCCCGGATATCTGCTCGACTACGAAGAAATCTCTGTTCGAGTGGCCGAGGCTGCGGCGCGTGGCGCGACTGAGGTCTGCCTGCAGGGCGGCATTCACCCCTCGTTTACGGGTTCAACCTACCTCGAAGTGGTTCGTGCAGCGCTGCGTGCGGCTCCGGGTATACATGTGCATGCCTTCTCGCCGCTCGAGATCACCCACGGTGCCGAGACGCTGGGTATTCCGGTGCGCGCGTTTCTCGAGCAGCTCGCGTCGGTCGGTTTGCGCACGCTACCCGGTACCGCAGCGGAAATTCTTTGTGATGACGTTCGCGCGATCATCTGTCCCGACAAACTCGATACTGCGGCGTGGCTCGGCGTGATGCGCGATGCACACGCGGTAGGTCTGCGCAGCACGGCAACGATCATGTTCGGGTCTGTCGAGTCACCGCGGCATTGGGCTCGTCATTTGCTCGCGATCCGTCGTTTGCAGAGCGAGACCGGCGGGTTCACGGAGTTCGTGCCGCTGCCCTTCGTGCACATGGAGGCGCCACTCTGGCGCAAGGGACGGGCGCGTAGTGGGCCGAGTTGGCGTGAGTCGCTCCTCATGCACGCGATCGCCCGCCTTGTTCTCGAGCCCGTGTTGCGCAACGTGCAAGCATCTTGGGTGAAGCTCGGTTGCGAGAGCGCCCTGCACGCCTTGCGTGCGGGTGCCAATGATTTGGGCGGCGTTTTGATGAACGAGTCGATCACCCGTGCTGCCGGCGGCGTCAATGGTCAGGAGATGGACGCCGCGAGCATGCAGACGGCCATCCGCTCGATCGGACGCGAGCCGCGTCAGCGCAACACGCTGTACGGGGCGCCTGCCAACTCAGCGCAGCTTCGGAATGACGTACTGGCCAATGATATCGAGGGCTTCCATCGGATCGTCGTGCAGGCGTAGCGCGCACTCGGTGAGGCCGGCCTTGCCGAACATTCGGAAGCGTTCGATCTCGCGGTCAAGATCTTCGAGACCGCCGGTCGAGGTGAAATACTCGCAAAGTCGATTGGCAATTTCGACCGGCACACCCTGCACGTTCCCTGACCGATCAAACCAGGCTGCGACAAACTTGTCGTAGTTGTCGCGCACCAGTTTGGCCTCGTCTTCACTCAGACACTGCTGGATCAGCTCTTTCTGCAGCTTGATGGCGCGCCACGGCAGCTCGCGTCGCGATTCCCGATAGCCTGCCGCGCGTTCGCGCTTGAGGTGCCAGGCCCAGAAAGTGTTGGTGCGCAGGGCGGGCATGTCTGCCTCGCGTTTGGCGGCGCCTTCGTTCACCTCGTTCATGGCCGCCGCCATGACTTCGGGTGGGGTGCAGCCGATGAATACGCCATCAGCCACCCGGGCCTCCATGCGCATCATCTGGCCGCGGTAGGCGGTGCCATAGACGAGCGGAGGGTTGGGCGCCTTCAGCCAGCCGTAGGCGCAGGGCAGGTTGACCACAAAATCTTCGCCCTTGAAACCTTGGGCCAATTTGCCACGACCCGCGCCGCGTACGAGTTCGATGCCTTCACGCACCGCCCGCACGATTTTTTCGGGCCGCTCGATACCCATGCAATCGATGTTGCCTTCGCCGGCGCCCATGGCGATGACGGCGCGGCCGCCACACAATTCGTTGAGCGACAGCAGGCTGTTGGCGATTTTGAGCGGATGCATCTCGAAGGGGCTGACCGCGAGCGGCCCCAACAATAATTTCGAGGTGCTCTGGGCGAGCGGCACCAGCGACAAGAAGCAGTCCCAGTGCGCGAAATAATTGGAGCTCCAGAGCGCGCGAACGCCGTAGCTTTGGGCTTTCTGGCCGAGTTCGGCGACTTGGGCGGGGGTGAGATCCGGCTCGAGGATGATGTCGATTTCCATGCCCCGAGCCTAACCAAACTCGGCCCCCTGCGCAGCAGCGGCCTCCCGGCGCGCGCATCACGCGGGCAGAGGTCAGGGGCTACGAAAGCAAGGATTAGATCAGGCCGCGATCCTGCGCCTTGGTGACGGCCTGGACCTGCGAGTGGACATCGAGTTTGCGGTAGAGGTTGCGGATGTGGGTCTGCACTGTCGAGAGCGCGATGCCCATCTCCAAGGCCGCCTCGGCATAGCTGCGGCCGCGCGAGAGGTTGCGCAAGAGTTCGAGTTCTTTGGGGGTGAGTTCAGCCATATCGCCAGGCCGCTCGCTCGAGCCCGCGAGCTTGAAGAGATAACGTGCGAGCGCGGGGCTGATGGGGTAATTGCCTTGCAGGCTCTGCCGCAAGGCCTCGGCGATGATGGTGGTGCTGTCGTCTTTGAGCACATAGCCACGAGCGCCAGCACGAATGGCCGCAAGCACGCTGCGTTCGGCAGAGATGACCGACACCACCATGATGGGGATCTCCGGAAAGCGCGAGCGGATTTGGCTGATGACCTCGATGCCGCTGATATCCGGCAGACCAATGTCGACGAGGGCGAGATCGATCCGGGTATCGGCCCGGTCAATGAAATGCAGTGCTTCGCTCGCAGTGCGAAACGACGCGTAGCGCCAATGCGCACCGAGCTGCGCTACTGCACGGGTCATCGAGGTCTCGAAGGTCGGGTCGTCTTCGACGATTATCGCGAGGGGCGCGTGCTCTGCTTGCAGCTTTTCGGCGGTGCTCTTGGTCAGGAGTTTAGCGTCTGAAATGGCGCTGCGCGAAGATCTTTTGTCCCTCGGTGCTCATCAAAAAATCAAGGTACGCCGCGGCTTGCGGGTTCGCGCCCGAAACCATGGCAGCGGGGTAAACAAGGGCGGAATGCGCGCGCGGATCGATTGGCGAAACCACGCGCACACGGGGCTCGCCGAGCGCATCGCTCGCATAGACGATACCGAGCGGCGCCTCGCCACGCGCGACCAGTGCGAGCGCGGCCCGAGCATTTTCGGCGCGAGCAAGCCGCGGCCCGAGTTGCGACCACAGACCTAAGAATTGCAGAGCTTCTCGGGCGTAGCGACCGAGCGGTACCGAGTCAGGATCGCCCGTCACCCAGCGCCCGGCGCCGAGTGCACTTGGCCAGTCCTCGGCGCGCGCAGGTTCGATCGCGGTCGCGGGCGCGGTCGCGGGCGCGATGACCACGAGCGTATTACCGGTAAGCACTCGCTGCGTCTCGGCGCGCACGAGCTTGCGCTCGATCGCGTAGTCCATCCACTCGGTGTCTGCGGCGATGAAAAGATCGGCGGGAGCGCCGGCGGCGAGTTGTCGAGCGATCTGCGCGCTCGAGGCAAAAGAGTGACGCACCGTGATCCCGCTGCGTTGGCTGTATTGCCTGCCGGCTTCATTGAGCGCATCGGTCAGTGAGGCGGCGGCAAACACCGTGATGCTCGCGGTCTCGGGTTTGGCGATGGCCGCCGGTGTGATCGAGAGCATCGTCGTACAGAGCATCGCCATGGAGCTGAGCGCAAGCCTCATCAGGCTGCGACGTCGCTGGCTGCGTGCGGGAGCGGTGTCGTGTGACATATGGTGATTGTAGTCGCGCGTATACTTGAAACGCGGTCGGGTGGTGGCCGCATTGCCGGAGCGCAGCATGTTTTCGAGACGCCAAGCTTTGACCGCCGCGACCCTCGCGGCGCTGTCCCCGCTCATGAACGGACCGGTCGCCGCCGGGGATGGCGCCACGCGTAAACCTGCGAAGGGCTCCGCCGCGACCCCGCCTCGCATTATCAAACCGCCACGGATCGTCGCGGGAGACACCATCGGTTTGATGATCCCTTCCAGCGCCAATTGGGATCCGATCGATGTCGACATTTTGCTCGAGGCGCTGGCGGCGCTCGGCCTCAAAGGCAAGCTCGGTCGCCATGTGTTCGATCGCTACGGGTATCTCGCCGGTCGCGACGCTGATCGGGCTGCCGATCTCAATGATCTGTTTCGTGATCCTGAGGTCAAGGCCATTCACTGCATTCGCGGCGGTTGGGGTGCGGCGCGCTTGCTGCCCTTGCTCGACTGGGACGCGATCGCGCGCAACCCAAAGATTTTGATCGGCTACAGCGACATCACGGCGCTGCTGCTGTCGCTGCATGCCAAGACGAATCTCGTCACCTTCCATGGCCCGAACGGGGCCAGCGAGTGGAACAGGACCAATATCGATTGGCTGCAGCGTGTGACCTGGAAAGGCGAGGCTGTCACCTTCGCCAACCCGCAAGACACCTCGAGCACCATCGTGCCTTCGGACGATCGCACGCGTGCCATCACCCGAGGTAAGGCGCGCGGCAAACTCCTCGGCGGCAATCTCACAGTGCTCACCGCAATTCTCGGCTCGCCTTACGTGCCCGATTTTCGTGATGCAATTCTTTTTCTGGAGGACGTGCAGGAGGCGCCGTATCGTATCGATCGCATGCTCGTGCAGATGAAACTCGCGGGGATCCTCGATCAGATCAAAGGTTTCGTGTGGGGCACCTGCAGCAAGTGCACGCCGGGCGAGGGTTTTGGATCGCTCACCATTCCCGACATCCTTGACGATCACATCAAGCCGCTTGGGGTGCCTGCGTATTACGGCGCTATGTTTGGTCATGTCGGCAAGCAGTTCACGTTACCGGTCGGCGTACAGGTTGAGCTCGATGCCGATGTCGGCACGATCACCATGCTTGAGTCTGCGGTGAGCTGAATGAGCCGAGTGTGGGGTGGTTTGCGGTCGGCGTTGTGGTCGGCGATATTTTTGTTCTCGGGGACTGCATTGCTGCATGCTGCGGCAATGCCGGCCCTGCCGGCGGAGCCGCCGACCGAGCCGCCAGCGAACCCTTATCTTGCGGCCGAGTTCAATAATCAAAGCCACTGGAACGATGCGGCGACCGACAGCACGGCGATCGCGGTGCCGCGCGGGCACTATCGCGTGACGCCCGCGAGTTACGACTGGGTGCCCGGCGAGGCACTTGGCATTCCGCACTACAGCGCGCTGGTCGCGGACCGCGAAGTTCACTGGTTTTTTTCGGGCACGACGATGCGCAAGTTTGTCCGCGAGCAGGGCGCGTTGCGCGAAGTCGATCGAAGGTCGGTCAATAACCAGCTGCCCGATTACGTGCTGCCCACTGATGAGCTGCGGCGGCGGCAGGCGGAGGATTTGCGCTCGCTGGTCGTCACCCGCGACGAGCAGGCCGTGATCGACTATCTCGGGCGGCAGCCGAATCGTTTGTTGAGCGCGGTCGAAGATCAGGTTGCGCAAGGGGTGCTTTATTCTTTGATCACCGCCGACCATGCCTTCATCGGCGCCAATGCGCGCGGTATGCTGCGGATCGATCAGGAAAATCCGGCGGACCCGAGCTCGCCTCTGCGTGAGCCCTTGCAGGTGACGCTACCCGATTCTTTGTTCGACGATGCCAAAGTTCGCGCGCGCACCATTTTCCAGACCGATAGCGTGTTCGGGCTGGGCATGACTTTCAACGGCTTCCTGGTGATCAATACGGTGGGTGGTCGCATTGCGACGCTTGATCGGCGCAGCTTGCGCTTGATTGACGTGTATCAAACACCCGAGCCCGAGGAAGTGTTCAGCAACAGCTTCGCGACCAGTCGCGAGGCGAAAGGCGGCGCTGTCTATGTGGCATCCAACCGCAAGATGTACCGCTTTGTGGTCGATGCACGCGGCCGCATCCGCACCGATGCGCGCGCTGGCGCTTGGTCAGCGCGCTACGATGCCGGCGAGCGATTACCGGTCGGCAAGATTGCCGATGGCACCGGAGCAACACCAACGCTGATGGGATTCGGGCGCGGCGAGGATGAACTCGTCGTACTCACCGACGGTCATCGGAAAATGCGGCTGGTGGCGTTTTGGCGTAACGAGATCCGCAGACAGAGTCGATCGCAGCCCGGGGTCGACCCGCGCATTGCCGATCAGCTTGAAGTCGACATGGGGCCCGAACTGGCGACCGTGCAGTCCGAGCAATCGGTCGTGACCTATGGGCCCTACGCGTTTGTGCTCAACGCAGTCCCCGACAAGCCCGCCCCGCCGCTCAAAGCGCGCGGCTCCTATGCTCGTGGCTTGCTGACAGGGCTGACTCGCCCGCTGCCGCGGGGTGTCGCCATCTTTCGTTGGAATGCCGATCAGGACCGCTGGCAGGCGCTCTGGCATCGGTCCGACATTGGCACCGTCGCCACCGTACCCATGATCAGCGGCGGCAGCGCCATGGTGATCGTCAACGGCGGGTTCGTGTCGCGGCCTGGTGAGCTTTATCACCTAGGGTTTGACCTCGATCGTGGCGATCTCGTGATGAGTATCGCTTCGGGCGCTGACCCGCTCTTCAACGGCGCTTTTACGGGGATCAAATGCGATCGGCATGGCGCGCTGATGTACACCACGGTACTTGGCCTTGTGCACTTTGACGTGGGTCGAATGCAGGCGGTGGGCTCTCCGGATCCGCAAGTGGGGCAAACTTCCACCACCCATTGATTGCGTAAAAAACAAGACTTCTTTTTGCGAATCACGATAGTATTACCCTCTGAATTCGCCATTTTCGGGGCAGGGGGCGAACTTGACTGCGACTGACGGCTTGTCTAGCCCACTTTCCTCTGGCCCGCTTTCCACTGGCCCGTTGGCCACGCTCAAGATCATCGAGTTTGCGGGCATCGGTCCCGCACCCTATGCCGGCATGTTGCTCGCCGACTTGGGCGCAAAGGTCATTCGTATCGATCGTCACGACGCGGGGCGCATGGACCCGGGCCACCGAGTGCTCGGTCGGGGACGGCGCAGCATCGCAGTCAATCTCAAAAATGGCGCTGCCCTCGACGTCGTACGGCGCCTGGTGACGCAGAGTGATGCACTCATCGAGGGCTTCAGGCCCGGGGTGATGGAGCGCTTGGGTCTCGGACCTCTGGAATGCCAGAGCCTCAATCCGCGACTCGTTTTTGGTCGCGTGACCGGTTGGGGTCAGCAGGGCCCACTCGCGCAGGCTCCCGGGCACGACCTCAATTACATTGCGCTCACGGGGGTGCTCGATGCGATCGGCACCCGCACGAGTGGGCCGGTGGTGCCGCTAAATGTTTTGGGCGATTTCGCAGGCGGCGGCATGCTGTTGGCCTTTGGTGTGCTGGCGGCCGTCATCGAGGCACGCAGCAGCGGGCGCGGGCAGGTGGTCGATGCCGCGATGGTCGATGGTGCATCGTCCTTGGCGTCTTTGATCTGGGGCATGCGCTCTGGTGGTTGGTGGCCGGGTGGGCGCGGCGAAAATTTGCTCGACGGTGGCGCGCATTTCTATGGTGTCTTCGAGTGTGCCGACGGCAAGTGGATTACTTTGGCGAGCATCGAGCCGCCTTTTTTTGCGGCCATGTTGCAGGCATTACAGTTAGACCCGCAGCTCGCCACCACGCAAATGGATGGCAGGCAGTGGCCCAAACTGCGTGAGCAGGTTGCGGCTGCCGTATGCAGGCGCACACGCGAAGAGTGGTGTGCACGGCTTGAGGGCAGTGACGTCTGTTTTGCCCCCGTACTCGATTTTGACGAAGCGCGGCGCCATCCGCACAACCTCGCGCGCGAGGCTTTCATGGAGCAAGACGGGCTGGTACATCCCGCTCCCGCGCCGCGTTTTTCGAATACACCGTCGCGCGCTGCAGCACCGGCCTCGTTGCCTGGAGCCGAGGGCGTGCAGGTCTTGCAGGAGCTCGGATTCGCTGAATCGCAAATTGCCGAACTCGCCGCGAGTGGCGCGGTTCGGTTGCCAAATTAGGGGAGGATCGACATGTCGAAGATGTTCGACCAATGGCGCATGCGCAGCCCGTATTACAACGACAGTCATCACGAGTGGAGTTATACGGTCCGCCGCTTCGTCGAGCGCGAGATCTCGCCACACATCGATGCCTGGGAGCGTGCCGGCATGTTGCCGCGCGAATTGCATCGCAAGGCGGCTGAGGTCGGCATCCTCGGACTCGGTTTTCCGGAGCAATACGGCGGTACGAGCGAAGGGATCGATCGCTTTCATGGGCTGGTTACCGGCGTCGAACTTGCCGAAGTGGGTGCGGGTGGTCTGCTCGCCAGTCTGATGATTCACGGCGTGGCGCTACCGCCCGTGATCGCAGCGGGTTCGCCTGCGATCAAAGAACGCGTGGTGCCGAGTGTGCTCGCCGGCGAGAAGATCATCGCGCTAGGTGTGACCGAGCCTTCGGGCGGCTCCGATGTCGCAGCGCTGCGAACGCGCGCCGAGTTCAAGGGCGATCGCTATATCGTCAATGGTTCAAAGATTTACATTACCTCGGGAATACGGGCCGACTACTACGTTGTCGCTGTGCGTACCGGTGGCCCCGGAGCGCGCGGCATCAGTCTGCTGCTGCTCGAGAAGGGCATGAAGGGGTTCACGCAGACGCCACTCGACAAAATGGGTTGGCACTGTTCCGATACGGCAACGCTTTATTTTGACAATGTCGAAGTGCCGGTCGAGAACCTGATCGGCGAAGAAGGTGGCGCATTCCGCGGCTTGATGGCCAACTTCAATGGCGAGCGGGTCGGGATCGCCAGCTCCTCGAACGCCTACGCCATGGTCTGCCTCGAAGAGGCGCTGGCGTGGGCGCGCGAGCGTGAGACCTTCGGTACCAAGCTCAACCAAAATCAGGCGATCCGCCACAAGTTCTCGGAGATGTCGCGACAGATTTTCGCGACTCAGGCCTGGGTCGATCGGGCCTGTGACGCTGTGATGCGAGGTCGCGATGACGCCGGTGAGATCGCGCTGCTCAAAATTCAGGGGACGCGCACGCTCGAACACTGCGCGCGCGAGTCCGCGCAAATCCTGGGCGGTGCCTCGTACATGCGCGGTTGCAAGATCGAGCGCATCTATCGCGAGGTCAGACCGAATGTGATCGCAGGCGGCTCCGAAGAAATCATGTTCGATCTGGCGGCCAAGCAATTGGGTTATGTGTGAGGTGAGCTGAACCATGGACGCATTCATCTATGATCACGTGCGCACGCCGCGCGGCAAGGGCAAAAGTGACGGCAAGTTGCACGAAGTGACGGCGGTCAGCCTCGCGAGTCAAACGTTGGCGGCTTTGCGCGATCGCTCTGCGCTCGATACCCAACTGGTCGAAGATGTGGTGATGGGCTGTGTCGCGCCCGTGGGCGAGCAGGGCTCGAATATCACGCGCATCGCCGTGATGATGGCGGGATACGACGAATCGGTTCCGGGGTTTCAGATCAACCGTTACTGTTCCTCCGGCCTCGAGGCGGTGAACATCGCAGCGGCCAAAGTCATGGCCGGTCAGGGGATGGCGGCGATCGGTGGTGGCGTCGAGAGCATGTCTCGCGTGCCGATGGGCACGGGCGGCGGCGCTTGGGCGACCGATCCTGAAGTGGCGTTCCGGACCTATTTCGTTCCGCAGGGTGTGAGTGCTGATCTCATTGCAACCTTGCATGGATATTCACGCAACGACCTTGATGGCTATGCCGTCGCGAGCCAGCAACGTGCCGCCAAAGCCTGGGCTGAGGGTCGCTTCGCCCGCTCGATTGCGCCAGTCAAAGATATCTTGGGTGTCACCTTGCTCGATCACGATGAAACCGTGCGCGGTAACGTCACACTGGAATCTTTGACCTCGCTCAAACCCTCGTTCGCCGAGATGGGCGAGAAATATGGTTCGGACGGAGTCGCATTGTTGCGCTACCCGCAGGTCGAGCGGATCGAGCATCGGCATCACGCCGGTAATTCGAGCGGGATCGTCGATGGTGCGGCAGCGGTGTTGGTCGGCAACGCTGCCTTCGGCCGCAAGGCGGGGCTCAAGCCGCGGGCGCGGATTCGCTCGTTCGCGTCGATCGGTTCCGAGCCCACCATCATGCTGACGGGGCCGACGCCCGCCACGCAGCGTGCGCTCAAACTCGCGCGCATGAGTACGGCCGACATCGACTTGTTCGAACTCAACGAAGCCTTTGCGGCGGTGGTGTTGCGCTACATGGAAGCGCTGTCGATCCCGCACGACAAGATCAACGTCAATGGGGGCGCAATCGCCATGGGTCATCCGCTCGGTGCGACTGGCGCGATGATTCTCGGCACGCTGCTCGATGAGATGGAGCGACGCAATCTGGGTACCGGCCTCGCGACGCTCTGCGTCGGCGCGGGCATGGGTACGGCCACCATCATCGAGCGTGTTTGAGCTCGGGCGCGTCAAAGGAGATTCGACATGAACCAGGTTATTCGCTACGAGCTCGAAGGTGATGTAGCCCTTTGGGTGCTCGACAATCCGCACAAGTCCACCAATACGATAGATCAGGCTTTTCTCGATGATCTCGAGGCCTGCATCACGCGTCTGCAGTCCGAGGAAGGCACGCGGGGTGCCGTTATCACCTCGGCCAAGGCGCTTTTTTTGGCGGGCGCCGACCTCAATGACCTCGAGCGTAACGACGAGGCGATGCGCAAGCTCCCACCCGCCGAAATGTTCGAGAAAATGTTCACGCTGTCGCGCTTGCTGCGCAAACTCGAAACCTGCGGAAAACCCGTTGCCTGTGCGATCAACGGCACGGCGATGGGCGGCGGTCTCGAAATTGCGCTCGCCTGTCATCAAAGATTTGTCGCCGACATTCCGGGCTTGCAGCTTGGTCTGCCCGAAGTGCAGATTGGTCTGCTGCCCGCCGGTGGCGGTACGCAGCGTCTGTCGCGCATGCTCGGCATTCAGGCGGCGATGCCCTATTTGCTCGAAGGCAAGTCGCTCGATCCGCAGGCGGCGCTGGCCGCGCGTATCGTCGATGCGGTGGTGCCTCAGGGCGAGATCGTCGAGCGCGCCAAGCAGTGGGTCCGTTCCGGTCCCGATTGCGTAAAGCCTTGGGACAAAAAAGATTTCCGCATGCCGGGCGGTGCCGGCCCCATGGATCCGCGGGTCGCCGGCTTGCTCGTGGTCTCCAATTCCTTGGTCCACGAGAAGACGGCCGATAACCTGCCCGCGCCGCAGGCGATTCTCTCCTGTCTCTACGAGGGACCACTGCTGCCGATGGATCTCGCGCTGCGACTCGAGTGCAAGTACATGACGCGGCTGCTGATCGATGGCACCACGCGCAACATGGTGCGTACACTCTTCATCAACAAATCGAAGTGCGAAAAGCTTTACCGGCGACCGGTCGATGTGTCGGTGACTCAGTTCACCAAGATTGCCGTGATCGGCTCTGGACTCATGGGTGCAGGCATCGCACAGGTTGCCGCGCGCGCCGGTATCGAGGTCGTGCTGATGGATGTCGATCTTGCCGCGGCCGAGCGAGGCAAGGCGGGAGTCGCCAAGCGCCTCAACGATTCGGTCACCAAGGGACGACTGCCAGCCGACAAGGCCGAGAGCACCCTGGCACGCATCACACCGAGCAACGACTACGCGGCGCTGCGCGGCGCGGAGCTCGTGGTCGAAGCGGTGTTCGAAGATCGCGGTATCAAGTCGACTGTCATTGCTGCAGCTGATGAGATTCTGGGCCCGAATGCCGTGCTGGCGTCCAACACATCGACGCTGCCGATCACCGGCCTTGCCAGCTATTCCAAGCGCGCCAAAAATTTCATCGGCCTGCATTTTTTCTCGCCGGTCGACCGCATGCCCTTGGTCGAGATCATCCGCGGCAAGAAAACGTCCGACGTAACGCTCGCCCGTGCACTCGATTTCGTGCAGCGACTACGCAAGACCCCAATCGTCGTCAACGATTCGCGCGGCTTCTTCACCAGCCGTTTTTTTGGCAGCTATGTGAATGAGGGCATTGCCATGGTGGGTGAGGGCGTGGCGCCTGCGCTGATCGAAAATACGGCCCGCATGCTCGGCATGCCGGTCGGACCACTCGCTGTACAAGATGAGGTCGGGCTCGATCTTGCCGTGAGCGTGACCCGACAAACCAAGGCTGATCTTGGCGATGCCTGGCAACCGGGGACCTCTTACCCCATCGTCGAAAAACTCTCGGTGGGTCTCGGGCGCCACGGTCGCAAGAGCGGCGGTGGTTTTTACGATTACCCGCAGGGCAGCAAAAAGCGCTTGTGGTCGGGCCTCACCGATATTTGGCCTGCAAGCGATCCGCAGCCCGCGGTGAGCGAGGTCCGCCGCCGGATGCTCTGCATCCAGTTGATCGAGGCGATCAAGTGCATGCAAGAAGGCGTGCTCGAATACGCCGCAGACGGCGATGTGGGTGCGGTGTTCGGTGTCGGCTTTCCGGCTTACACCGGGGGTCCGTTTTCCTATGTCGATCATCTGGGCGCCGCCCGTGTTCTGCGTGAGTGCAACGAGCTCGCGAAGCGCTACGGCGAGCGCTTCAAAGCGCCGCGCTTGCTGCGCGAGATGGCGCGCGAGGGCAAGCGCTTTTACGGCTAGCGCAGCTCGATGACGACGTCGCGGACTTGTCCGTCGAACTCGGTCTCGGCCGCGTAGCCGTCCGTGACCGGGCCGCCGAGATCGATACCGACATCAAGCGTCTCGTGGATCGAGAACAAGAACGGCACCGTGCGCTCTATGCGCAGCCGGCCCGCCTCGCGACCGTCAACCGTCATGATGGCGGTCGCAGGGCCGCCCGACATGGGTTTGTCATAGTCGAGATCGAGCGTAATCTTTGAGGCGCCAACAGGCAGCGGCTTGTTGCCCACGAGGCGGAAGGTTTGCGCGTCGACGAAGTTGTAGGAGTAGACCGGGCGTCGGTTGGTATCGATGTGCAATGCCCAGCCGCCGGCGATGCCCCCATAGGCGACCACCGCGCCACCGCGGCTCTTGCGAGGCAGCTCGATGCGGGCCGTCAAAGTATGCGAGCGCACGATGACCGGCGGACTTTGCATCTCGGGAATGCCGCGGCTACCGGCGTAGAGCGTCACTCGCTTGCGGCCGCCGAGCAGCACGGGAAGCCCTGCGGTTTGTGCGTTATCGATCAGCGGCAGTACCTGATTGCGTCCTGCCTCATGCCAGAAAAGCGCCTGCAGTTCTGCAAGCTTTGCAGGTTGTTCTTTGGCGAGGTCGCGCGACTGCGAGAAATCATTGGCGAGATTGAAAAGCTCCCAGCGATCTTCGAGCACCGCGCTCGTGATGGGCTTGCGTACATCCCATGGCGCACGGCCGCGAAAGGCCGTCGCCATCCAGCCGTCGTGATAGATCGCTCGATTGCCATAAACGTTGAAGTATTGCGTGCGGCGCGGCGAGGGCGCTTTGGCATCATCGAACGTGGAGAGCAGGCTTAGGCCATCGATCGGTTGCTGGGCAACGCCATTGACCATGGCAGGGGCTTCGACGCCCGTAGCGGCAAGAATGGTGGGCGCAAGATCGGCAACGAAGGCGAATTGATCGCGCAGCCCGCCGCGGTCTTTGATACGGCTCGGCCAGCTGATCACGAGCGGATTGCGGATGCCGCCAAGATGCGAGGCAATCTGCTTCATCCATGGGAAGGGCGCATTGAGCGCCCAGGCCCAGCCCGCGTTGTAGTGGGCGTGAACTTTAGGGCCACCGATATCATCGAAGTGCGCCAGCATGTCGGCGGTGGTTTCGGGGACGCCCTGTATCGACGACATATAGCGGATCGAGCCCATGGGGCCGGCTTCGCCACTGCTGCCGTTGTCACCGACGATATAGATGAAGAGCGTATTGTCGAGCTCGCCCATCTGCTCGAGCGCGCTGCGCAGACGGCCGACTTGTGCGTCCGTATGCGCAAGGAAGCCCGCATAGGTTTCCATGTAGCGCTCGGCGAGCTTGCGCTGATCCGCGTTGAGTGAAGTCCAGGCGGGCAGAGCCTCGGGCCTTGGTGTGAGCGCGGCATCGGCCGGAATCACGCCCAAAGATTTCTGACGGGCGAAAGATTCCTCACGCAGGCGATCCCAACCTTGGGCGAATCTCCCTTTGTACTGATCGATCCAGGCCTTCGGTACCTGCAGTGGCGCGTGCGCCGCGCCGGGTGCGAAATAGGCAAAGAAAGGACGATCGGGCGTCGCCGATCGATGGCGCTGTATCCAGCCAATCGCTTGATCGGCCAAATCTTCGGTCAGGTGGTAGCCCGCGCGTCGCGGGCGCGTGATGAAGGTTTGATCCTGTACTAAGGTCGGTGCGAACTGATCGACCTCTGCAGGCAGAAAGCCATAGAAATGATCGAAGCCTTGTCGAACCGGCCAGTGGTCATAGGGGCCGGCCGGGGAGCTTTCCCACTCTGGAGCCAGATGCCACTTGCCGAAAGCAGCCGTGCCATAGCCGTTTTGCCGCAGGATCTCGGCAACGGTCGCCGCGCTTTTTGGCAGCAGACCGTTGTAACCAGGATAGGCCGAGGGCGTGTTGAGCACCGCGCCCACGCCCACCGCATGCGGATTGCGGCCCGTGAGCAGCGCCGCGCGCGTCGGCGAACAAATGGCAGTCGTGTGAAAGCGGTTATAGCGCAGACCCTCATTGGCGAGCTGTTGCAACGAGGGGGTGTTGATGGGGCCACCAAAAGTGCTGGCGGCCGCAAAACCGACGTCGTCGAGCAAGACCACCACCACGTTCGGTGCTCCACGCGGCGATGACTGCAGGGACATCTTCATCTTCGGATAGTCGGCGGGCAGTATCTGCGCGCTCGCCGAACCTGCTGCGCCCGTGAGCAGAGCGATCAGGGTGACAACGACCAACAAAGAAAAATGGCGTGTCATCGGTTTGACCTTTATTTGACGGTGGGCTGTGCAGGTGGCGTATAGCGCGGTGCGCTGACGCCGGGTGGCGAGCCGGGTAAGCCAAAGTAATAGTGACCCGCGGTGAGTCCGCCATCAACCGCGAGTTCGCTGCCCATGCAGTAAGAGGACTCATCGGAGGCGAGGAACACAAAGCACTCGGCGGCTTCTTCGGGTCGACCGACGCGCTGTGCGGCAAACTGTTTGAAAGCGAAATCGAGTTGCGCGGTCGGCAGCCCCTGCGGATTCGCCATCGGGGTGTTGATGCCACCCGGATGCACGGAATTGACGCGCACACCGTGCGGGCCGAGTTCGAGCGCCGCCACTTTGGTCATGCCGCGCACGGCGAACTTCGAGCCCACGTAGGCGCTCAGGGCGTTCGCGCCGTGCAGTCCATCCGCCGAGGAATTGTTGATGATCGAGCCCGCGCGCTGGCGGATCATGTGCGGGGCGACGGCGCGCATCCCGTTGAAGGTACCGACGACGTTGACATCGAGTATCCGTCGCAGATCCGCGGCCGAGGTCGACAGCAAATCCTTGAACAGCAAAATCCCTGCGTTGTTGACGAGGACATCGATGCGGCCGTGACGTGCGATCAACGCTTCGGTGAGACTGATCCAACCCGCTTCATCGGCGACGTCATGAATCTTTGAATCTGCGCGGTCGCCGAGCGCAGCGGCCGTCGTGGCGACCTCCGGCAGAACATCGGTGAGGGTGACCCAAGCGCCTTCCTCGATGAACCGCCGGGTAATGGCCGCGCCCATTCCGCGAGCAGCTCCGGTGACGATGGCTACTTTGTCCGCGAGTCTGTCCATGGTGATATGCCTTTTACTGAGTGTGTAGGCTGCTACGGTTTGTTGCGCGCCATGTTGATGGCGACGTCCTCGATCATGTCTTCCTGGCCACCGACGGTTTTCATGCGGCCCATTTCGATGAGGATATCCGCAGAACCCACGCCGTATTTGGCCGCCGCGCGCTTGGCGAACAGCAGGAATGAAGAATAAACCCCCGCGTATCCGAGCACGAGCGAGTCGCGATCGATACGGATGGGCTCGTCCATGATGGGGGTGACGAGCTCTTCGGCGACATCGGCGAGGCGCATGACATCGACGCCGGTATCGATGCCCATGCGATGACACACCGCATTGAAGACCTCGAGCGGCGTATTGCCGGCGCCCGCGCCCAAGCCCGCCGCCGAGCCATCGATGCGCACGGCGCCACACTCGACCGCCGCCAAAGAATTGGCAATGCCCATGGCCAAGTTGTGATGCCCATGGAATCCGATCTCGGTGTCCGGCTGCAGTCGCTCGCGCAGCAAGCTGATACGCGCCTTCACGTCATCCGGCAGCATGTAGCCGGCCGAGTCGGTGCAATAGATGCAGTTGGCGCCGTAGCTTTCCATGAGCAGCGCCTGCTCGACGAGTTTCGCGGGCTCGAGCATGTGCGCCATCATCAAAAAGCCCACGGTGTCGAGGCCGAGTTTGCGGGCCAGGGAAATATGCTGCTCGGAGACATCCGCCTCGGTGCAGTGGGTGGCTACGCGAATGGTTGCGACGCCCAGATCTTTGGCGAGGCGCAGATGCTCAACCGTGCCGATCCCCGGCAACAGCAGCGCCGAAATCTTTGCTCGCTTGACCGTGCCGATGACTGCGCGCAGATATTCCTCGTCGGTGTGCAAGGGGAAGCCGTAGTTGACCGAAGCGCCGCCCAGGCCATCACCATGCGTCACTTCGATAAGCGGCACGCCCGCTTCATCGAGACCGCGAGCGATCGATTGCATTTGCTCGAGCGTGATTTGATGGCGCTTGGGGTGCATGCCATCGCGCAGGCACATGTCGTGCAGGATGATCTTGCGGGCGCTCATGGTCGGACTCATGATCAGGCTCCTGATTGCGGGTTGGTTTGCCCATAGGCACCTGCGGCAATCTCCGGCGCCAGCATCTCGGCCGTACGCAGGGCTGCCGCGGTCATGATGTCGAGATTGCCTGCGTACTTCGGCAGGTAATCGCCAAGTCCTTCGACCTCAAGGTAAATCGACACGCGATTGCCATCGAACACGGGGCCGTTTTTGAGCGTATAGCCCGGCACATAGCGCTGCACCTCGGCGATCATTTTTTTGACCGACTCGGTGATCGCCTGCTGATTCGGCGTGGTCGCCGTCAGACAGTGCACGGTGTCGCGCATGATGAGCGGGGGTTCTGCCGGATTCAGAATGATGATCGCTTTGCCGCGTTTTGCGCCGCCCACGCTCTCGATGCCGTGCGCTGTGGTTCGGGTGAACTCGTCAATGTTTTTACGCGTGCCGGGTCCTGCAGAGCGCGAGGCCACTGTCGCCACGATTTCAGCGTAGTCGACCTGCTGCACGCGGCTTACGGCCGCGACCATCGGGATAGTCGCTTGACCACCGCAGGTCACCATGTTCACGTTCATCTCGCGACGGCCAGCGTGCTCGGCAAGATTCACGGGCGGTACGCAGAACGGGCCGATGGCCGCGGGCGTGAGGTCGATCATCACGACGCCGGCCTCGCGCATCTTGCGTGCATTTTCATGATGCACGTAGGCCGAGGTGGCATCGAAAGCAATACGAATGTCATCGGTCGCCAGATGCGGCAGCAGCCCGTCTACACCTTCGGTCGTGGTTTTGAGCCCATGCGCTCGAGCCCGTGCGAGACCGTCGGAGGCCGGGTCAATGCCCACCATCCACACCGGGTTGATCTCGGCGCTGCGCAGCGCCTTCATCATGAGATCGGTACCGATATTCCCCGAGCCGATGAGCGCGGCGTTGATTCTCTGCGCCATGTTCCGTGACCATCCTCATTGCGAAACACAACATGTTTTTCGCATATTTTATTACCAATTCGTAGAAACGGTGGACTATATTTACGAAATCAACGGTTTTACGGGGGTTCGGCCGATGACACAAGCCGCTTCCATCGAGGCCCGGCTCGATCGTCTGGAGTCGCTCGAGCAGATCCGCCAGTTACCAGCGCGTTATGGGCTCGCGCTCGACATGCGCGACCTCGACGCGCTCGCCGGGTTGTTCGTCGATGACGTGCGGGTGGGGCGCGAGCGCAGTGGGCGTCGCGCGCTGCGCGATTGGCTGGATGAAACCCTGCGTGTGCAGTTCACCGGTACCTCGCACCATATCGGTAATCAGATCATCGAATTTGCAGACGCGGATCACGCCCGCGGCGTCGTTTATTCCAAAAACGAGCACGAGACGCCGACCGACTGGGTGATCATGCAGATGATGTACGTCGATGATTACGAGCGCCGAGCTGGGCGCTGGTTTTTCCGGCGGCGATTGCCGCTTTATTGGTACGCGACCGATCTGAACAAGCCGCCTCTCGGCGAAAACAAGATGCGCTGGCCGGGCGTTACGCCCTACGAAGGCGGTTACCACTCGCTGTTCCCGAGCTGGCAAGAGTTTTGGGATCGTGGTGGCCCTCCCGATGCCGATGTCATCGAGCCCGCGCCGTTCGATGAATTCATCCAGCGTATGCGGCGCGACAGCGCCGCACCCAAGATCAAAGTGCGATGAGTCCAGGCAATCTTTGGGACGAGCTGGATCGCGAAGACGCAACCGGTCTCGCCGAGCTTGTGCGACGCGGCAAGATCAGTCCGGCCGAGTTGCTTGAGCACTCGATCAAGCGCATGAACAAGCTCAATCCGGTCATCAATGCCGTGACGCTGCGCCATGATGAGCTGGCAAGGGAATCTTTGACAATGCTCGATCGAGAGACGCCGTTTGCCGGTGTACCTTTCTTGCTCAAAGATCTCGCCGTGGCGATGGCGGGTACCGGCATCACCAATGGCAGCCGATTCTTTGCCGGCATGCAGCTGGACCATGATGGTGAACTGGTGCGGCGCTTTCGGGCGGCGGGCCTCGTGATTGTCGGCAAGGCTGCAAGTCCCGAACTCGGTCTGACGACCACGACCGAATCTGCCGCTAATGGGCTGGTGCGCAATCCCTGGAATCTTGGCTTGACCGCACGCGGTTCGTCAGGCGGTTCTGCTGCAGCCGTCGCCGCAGGGCTCGTGCCCATTGCGCATGCGAGTGACGGTGGTGGCTCGATCCGCATTCCAGCAGCCGCGTGCGGGCTGTTTGGTCTCAAACCCTCGCGTGGTCGCGTGCCTTTTCCGATCCGTCGCTATCAGGGTTGGGCGGGACTCAGCACGCATTTCGCCGTCACGCGCAGTGTGCGTGATGCGGCGCGCCTGCTTGATGCAGTCGCGGGACCCGAAGCGGGCGCCGCGTTCATGACGGCACCGCGCGGCGGTGAGTTTCTGGCAGCCACACGACAGCGTCAGCGGCCGCTGCGAATCGCGCGCTTGCCTGCGCCGCTTTCGGGTACTCCGGTGGATCCGCAGTGCGAGCGTGCGGTGGACCTTGCCGTCGAGGCTTGCCGCAAGCTCGGTCACAAGGTCGAGGTCGCAACCCCAGCAATCGATTTCAAGGCCTATAACGCGGCTTTCGGAACGGTGGTTGCAGTCAATACGCGGGCGACGCTCAATGACTGCGAAAAGCAGCTCGGCCGTGCCTGCACGCCGCAGGATGTCGAGCCCGTGACCTGGTTCATCGCCGAGGCGGGGCGGCAGATCGATGCGCTGACCTATGCGGCCGCTTGCGAAACTTTTGATCAGACGGCGCGCCAGTCGGCGGCTTTCTTTGCCGACTGGGATCTGCTGCTTTCGCCCACGCTCGCCAAGCCGCCGGTTCCCCTCGGCGTGCTCAGCTTGTCGCCCAAAGATTTTCAGCAATACTCGACTGAGGTCTCGCTGTTTTCGCCGTATGCCTCGCTGGCCAATGTCACCGGGCAGCCCGCGATGTCCTTGCCGCTCGCAGAGTCGAGTGTCGGCATGCCTATTGGTGTGATGTTTCTCGGGCGTTACGCCGAAGAGTCGACCTTGCTTGGTCTTGCGTCAGCGCTGGAGCGCGAGCTGCCGTGGCGGGAGCGGCGTCCGCGCTTCGGCGCAGCGTAGCCCCTGAGGAATACTCGGGGGCCTAACGCGGTTTGGTGCTTGCGAGCTGCTCGGCTTGTACGCGCAGCGTGACCAGGTGTTCGACGTATTCGACCGCCTCTTGCGTGGGCGTGGGGCTACGACGTAATCGTTCCAGCCATGTCGCGCTCGCGGCGGTCAGCACCCGCGCATCGTCGGGCGCGGCGAGCCAGGCCCAGTCGGCCAGGTGACAGGCGAGCACGGGGTCCGTCGCACGCAGGGTTTCGATGTGTGCGATGACGCGATCGATCCCGCCTGCCAAAGAAATCATTTCACGGGCCTGAGCCGTGTGCGTCGCGGGTGACCACTCGGAGGGTAGTTCGTTCCACCAACCGGTGTATTCCTGGGCGACGGTACGCGCGATATCGCGTGGCGTGACGTAGAGCTCGGCGGCATCGGAGCTGGAGGCGAGATCAGCGGGCAATGCAATGCCGCCGGCAACGTCATATTTGCGTGTGCCTTGGTTCAGGGCTTTAAGCGTCTGGGCCGCGATCGACTCGAGCGCACGGGCCTGCGCGCCGAAGCGACGGCTGATTTCTTCGGTGCTGCCGAGTGCAGGGCCGTGCATGGGCAACGCGCGCAGAGGCTCGAGGGCGACCATGTCGCGCAGCGCTTGAGCCCAGCTCGTGACGTAACGCTGCCGACGTTTTCCGTTGCCGGCGTTCGGCAGAAACGGTTGGAAATAATCGGCAGCCACGACGATGCGCCGCGTGGGCACCGAGACCCAAAGTTGATCGGCCGTTTCGCCGGGTGCATGGGTGAGCACGAAGCGATCATCGCCGATTTCGAGTTCGAGCCGACCACGAAACGTGCGGGTCGGCATCGGCAGATCGGCCGGCGAGCGCGGGAAGTCACTGAGTAATTGATTATTGAGACGCGATGTCAGCTCGCGGCTTGCAATGTCTCGATTGACCTCGTCGATGAGCTCGGCGCTGGCAATGATCTCGGGTTTTTCACCCGCTTCGAGCAAGGCCCAAGTGCCGAGCATGTGATCGATATGGTGATGGGTATAAATCACCGTATGCACGCGCTGGCGACTGATCGTACGCAGTGCATCGCGCAGGGCAGGGCCTGCAGGGGCATAGCCCGCGTCGACAAGCACGAGACCCGCGCTTGTTTCGAACACGGCGACATTCACCCAAGGAAATCGCAGCAGCCACGTGCCCGGACCCTGTGGTTCGATGACGAGCTTGCTCGCGGCATCCGCAAGTGCTGGCGCGAACTCGCGGCTGTACATGCGGTTGGCGATGCTGGCAGAGGCCACATTGCCGAAGCCCCCAACGCGGCTGACAGCGCCAATCAAAAATGGATTCTCGCGATAGATCGCCGCGCGCGCTGCTGCCCGCACCGCGGGATCAGTTTGGGCCGTCGCTGGCCCCGCAAGGGACGCGAATGTGACTACGACCGACAGTGCTGCCCAACGCAGAGGTCCCAATCTCATTGCGGTGCGCCACCTGGAGTTGCGCTGCCGAGTGCTGCGTAGTCCGTGTAGCCCCGTGCGCCTGGCGTGTACAACGTTTTGCGATCGAACACGGCAAGGGCTGCTCCGGCTTCGATGCGTTCGACAAGATCCGGATTACTGACATAGTGACGACCAAAAGACACCGCATCGCTGAGGCCTTGAGTCACGGCCGCGGCTGCGGTGTCCGGCTCGTAGCCATCGTTGATGATGAGTGCGCTGTCGTGGTGTGCGCGTGCCAGAGCGAATGCATCAATGGTCGAGAGCGGTGAGCGAATCACATGCAGATAAGCGCAGCGCAGCGGGCGTACGGCTTCGAGCAGGCAACGGTAAGTGTCGAGCGGCTCGAAATCGACGACGTCGTTGAAAGGGTTTGCGGGGCAAATTCGAAAACCGACACGTCCGGCTCCGATGGTAGCGACCAACGCTTCGAGTGTTTCGATGACAAAGCGGGTTCGTCGCGACGTATCACCACCATAGGCATCGCTGCGCAGATTGGTATTGCTCGCCAAAAATTGCATGGGCAGATAGCCGCTCGTGCAGTGCAGTTCGACGCCATCGAAACCTGCCTCGCGCGCGAGTCGCGCAGCACTGGCATAATCTTCGATGACTTTGACAATGTCGGCGATCGATAGCGGTTCCGGATCATCGCAAGGCTGCATGCCTGCGGTGTCGGTGTAGAGCGAAACATTGGCGCGTACGGCGCAGGGCGCGACGGTACGCGCCTCGGCGCGCTTGTTGTAGCGACTCGCGATGCGTCCGACGTGCATCAGTTGCGCAACGATCCGTCCGCCTCGCGCATGCACCGCATCCGTCACGCGCCGCCAGGCCTCGACTTGCGCAGCCTCGTGCAGACCGGGTGTACGCGGGTAGCCTTTGCCATCGATCGAGGGTTGTACGCCCTCGGTGACGATCAGGCCCGCGCTCGCACGCTGCGCGTAGTACTCGACGTGCAGGGCCGTGGGGCAGTCGTTGGCGTCGGCGCGACTGCGCGTCATGGGCGCCATTACGATACGGTTACGACAGTGGATATCGCCGAACTCGACGGGCGAGAGCAGCGCGGCCCGCGAGGTTTGCGTGGGGCTCACAGAGGCCACACTGTCGCTTCGGCACCGCCGTCGAGTTCCAGTGTTTTGCCCGTCATCCAGGACGAAGCCGGCGTTGCGAGGTACAGCGCCGCCGCAGCGATATCTTCGACGCTGCCGAGACGTGCGAGCGGCGTGCGTTTCTCCATGGCTTCGCGCACTTCGGCGGTCAAATATTTACCCAGGGCTTCAGTGACCACGGGCCCGGGTGCAATGGCATTTACCCGGATGTGTGGCGCGAAGTCTTGCGCGAGCAAGCGGGTGAGTTGCGTGAGTGCGGCCTTGGCAGTGCCGTAGCTCGAGAAACTGCGTTGCGCGTAGCGGGCCGCCGCCGAGGTGATGTTGATGACGCTGCCACCCCCTGTGGTGCGCATCGCAGGCACCGCAAGCCGCGTGAGTGCAAATGCCGGCAGCACGTTCCATTCCAGTACTTTCAGAAATTGTTCAGGCGTGGTGCGCAGTGGGTCGTTGGGACCCGCGCCGCCTGCGTTGTTGATCAGCACGTCGAGCCGCCCCAAGCCTTCGATGCAGCGCGGCACCAAAGATTCAAGCTCGGCAGGCTTACCGACATCACAGGCCAGAATCAGCGCGCGGCGCCGAGGCTTTGAATCTCGAGGGCGAGGGAGTCGAGATCCCCCCGAGTACGCGAAGCGATCGCCACATCGGCACCGGCAGCGGCCAACGCGAGCCCGATCGCGCGGCCGATTCCGCGCCCGGCACCCGTCACGAGAGCCGTTTTGCCATCGAGACGGAACCAGGTGGCAATGTCTATGACATTTTACCAGCGACCGGTGAGTTCGATGCCGTAGGTACGCGGCGTCCCGTAATAAACCTGCGTTAGACTGCCGAAGCCCGGCCCGAAGTCGATCATGTTCTGGATGTACTTCTTATCCATCAGATTTTTCGACCAAAGTGCAACATCAACTTGGGCGCCGCCGACCTCCACGCCGTTGAATGACAAGCGCGCATTGACCAGCGTGTAGCTCGGTACCCGCGTGTCGTTGGCGAGAGCGGAGTTGACTGATGAAGGGTCTGTCACCGGCAATACTTTAATTGGGTAAGCATAGAGCAGGTAATCGTCGATATAGCTCGCGTCGAGCAATAAGCGCACCTCAGCGCCACGTATCCTACCAAGCGCCGCATCTACCGTGGCGGAGACAGTGGTTTCGGGTGAATGAACGAGCGCACGGTTGAAAGCGACGTCAACGCCGCGATCGAGGTAACGATCGAACTCACCATCCATCTTACCGAGGGCGAACTGTAGCTGAGTGCCCTGCGGAAACTGCCAACCAAGTTCCACCTCGAGTCCCTTTACATTGGCTTCACCGGCATTTTTGATCGATGAGTTGGCGGCGCCCTTGGCTTCAAAGATCGAGAGTTGTATGTCCTGGGAGTCGTTATTAAATATCGCGACATTCGCGTAACCGCGATTACCGGCGAACAGCCATTTGCCACCAATTTCAATCGATTCAAGACTTTCCGGCAGATAGGGCGTCTGAACCTGAGCAACGTTCACGGGGATCGGATTAGCGGGATCGCCGGCCTCGCCATTGAAGCCACCGCTCTTGAAGCCCTCGGCGTATTTCACGTAGCCCGAGAACGAGTCGCTCGGCTTCCAGGTGAGCACCGCGAGCGGCGTGGTGTCGCTGAAATTGGTCTTGGCGCGCGTGATGCACGGCACGTAATCGAACACGCCGACGAGTCCGGCACAGCGGGCGATCGACTTATCTTCATCGGTGTAACGCAAGCCGGCAGTCACCGAGAATCGATCATTGATCTCGTAATCGACTTGACCGAAGGCGGCGAGGGCCCGCGTCTCAAAGCCGTACTGCGACTTAAAGCGCACGCCTCGCGGTCCAAACTCGACGAAGAAGGCCTGAGGGTTATCGGTGAAGCCGTCGTCTGTAAAATAATAGAGACCGGCTACGTAGGAGAGGGCGCCGTTATTACCAATCCATTGCAGCTCTTGTGAGATCGAGTCGTAGTCAGATAGGCGCTGCGTATGGGCGATATTGAGCGGCGAGCCGTCGAGGTCGAGGCCGTCCTCCCAAGTGAGTTTACGCTCCGCCGTAATCGAGCGCAGAGTGTTGCTGTCGTTTAGCTGCCACTCGAGTGTGAGTGAGTGACCTTGAGTTTCCGAGCGCTCAAACGAGGGACCATCGACCGTGGCCTTTTCTTGTCGCGACGTCGACACGTAGGGTGCGAGAAAGGGCAGAAGCGTTCGATACAACTGCGAGTGCGAAGCGTTCTGGTTGATATCGTTGTAGTCGCCGCGATAAGCGATCTTGAATGACTCATTGACCGGTGCATCGACGGCCAGGCGGACGCTCTTACTATTGATATTGTTGAGCTCCGAGGTCGAC
>Ga0194129_10001365_pt1 | contig 40473 bp, 45 predicted proteins | sample TA2KigCa35mmetaG_FD_150862 | JGI IMG/M metagenome (GOLD analysis project Ga0194129, IMG submission 150862) | Freshwater microbial communities from Lake Tanganyika, Tanzania - TA2015038 Kigoma Deep Cast 35m | ecosystem: Environmental > Aquatic > Freshwater > Lake | place: Tanzania: Lake...
AAAATTGCTACTTTGGAATCTCCCGTGGTTGTCGAACCCGCGTTTTGCACCAATGTTGCATTATTTCCAATTGCAGTAATACCAACACCACTAATAACTGTGGTGCCAGAAACTACAGCGACTTGGAACAACGTATCAGGATCATCAGCAACATAGGCAAAAATCTTTGTGCCTGCTTTAATTGCTTGAGATGCTGGATAAAATTGTTGATTTTGAACTTGACCGGTAGAACCGTTTGTAAAAGTAACGCCAAGAAACACGCCACACGGTGTTGCTGTGGTTGTTCCTGTGTCTTTCTCAATCGTTCCAGCAGCCACCCTTTTTACTAGATCGCCATAGAAAATGTTCGTAGCATAGCCACTTGCAATTTCCATCAGGCGAGTCTGTCCCGCATAGACTTGTCCACCAATTAGATTGACGGGCTTTAGTCCATACGGTGCACTTACGGTTGGATAAGCCATAATTAAGCTCCAAAAGGATTTATTTAGCGCCTTTACCAAAGCTAATGGACGACTTACGATCCGCAAAGATCGGCATCCGTGCATCACTCTGGCGCATTAGATTGTTATCGACGGTTTCCATCTGCCGTTCAGCTTGGTTACCGTAGTACGCATTACGCGCATCTACCATCTCTTCAGCCGCACTGCACAACATCAAGCCGCCAATTTCAATATTGCCGTTAGCATTAGGCGGAAGCAAAAGTTCCGGGTGATCCTCGGCGCGTACTGGCTCCCAACCCTCCCGCATGCGCGTCGAGACGTTAGTCGCCATCGGCTGCCCTAGCAGTTGTGTCGCAATCCACCGGAACTTCTTCCCCGGTTGGGGAGTTGGGTCTGGCAAATGCGAAGGTGGAACATATACTTGCCTTGCTGTTTTTTCGCGTGTTGCAACGTCACGAGGGGTGCGATCTACCATATCAAGCCTCCAATTTAGCTACTTCAGCCGCATACTGCTGTGGGGTTAGTCCATACTTCTTTGCCAAGTCTAGTTGTCTTGTCGTCAACTGGATTTTCTTTGTTCCAGACGAACGAGAAGCAGGCGCTACCACTGCCGCAGGCTTTTTAGGTGTCTCGCTGAATTTTTGCGACGAAACTTGTCTTTGCTGCCCAAATAGCTCGGGGAAAGTGTTTGTCATGCGCTCATCAATTTGAGCGAAGTACTCGTCTGAACGCGGGTCTACCCCTGCGGTGACTAGCTTGTGATGCAGCCCTAGTGCGTAGCTGGTGTATTCTTCGAACCCCGGTTGACCGTACCACTGGTTTTTTGCCTGCCAGCGCAGGGACTTCTCGTCCGGTTGAACCTGTTGGGGCTGAGATTGCGGTAGTTGTATCTCATTATTTTCTTCTTGTAAAGGGGTTGGGCGATAATTATTTATCTGCGACAACCGCATCTTGGCATCGGTCAATGCTTCTTGAGCGGCAATGATGGCATCGGTGTCAAACGCCTCGTGTGCATCCTTGTACATCCGCTTGGCTGCTTCCAACTGCGCCTCGGCCTCCCGCTTGGCGGTGCCAATAAACGCTTCCTGCCCGTAATTGACCGTCTGCTTTAGCTTCTTGTTTTCTTCCGAGTAGTAATGCAACAGGCGTTCCATCTCGTGAGTCTGCCGTTCCAGCTCTTCCTTACGGCGACGCTCATCGTGACGGGCATGTGTTAACTCTTTGATACGAGCCTGCACATTGGCCGAGTACGATTCAATCTCGTCTTCGGAAGGGTCAGCAACGTCTTTGTCTAGGGGCTTACGGCCTCTGTCGCGCTCTGGGGTGTCATCGACGACCTCGATCTCAACTTCGCCACCTTCGGCAAGAACTTCTACCTCGTTCTCGGGTGACGCAGTGGGTTCTTGTTCGTCGGGAAACTTAAACTCATCTAACGTGCTCATTTGATAACACCTCCTAGTTAAGCGCGGGTAATACCGCGTGGGTCATCCACCACACCTTCGACCTGATCGTCGTTGATGAAACGGAACTCTGTGCCATAGACCTTAAGACGCGTGCCTGCGTATGCCCGCACGAGAATGAAATCGCCCGCCTTACACCAAGGACCTGACGGGTATTTGTTTTCATCTTTGTAAGCATCTGGACCAACATCGACGACAAACAAAACAACAGTAGTGAACTCTTCCTGCTTTTTGACTTGCTCAGACTTGATGATGCTGCTGTTCTCAAACGTCTCATCCGCAGGCGGTAGCGTGCATAAAATCTTCCACCCAACAGCTCTGGGCAACATGCGTCCGCGCTCCTCAATGGGAATGTCTTCGCCGGGAGCCTCGCTGGTTTGTATCGGCTCCGGCATTTGAATACCCGGTGGTAGCAGTAGTTCACTCATCTTCATCTCCTTTATTCATTGCTTCAACAAGGTCTAATATATGACGCTCTGCAATGGCAAGACCTTGAATAAGCCCGCAGAGATATTTATAGGAGGTGAAGTCTGGACATTGCCCAGTGGCAATGTCATCAGCGTAGTTGTTCATATCAGCCCGTAACTTGTCGCGCAGTACGGATGCGAAAGAGTCGATCATTTGTTAGGTTTCTCCTTTTTGTTGGACGAGGCGTAAGCGTTTAGTTGATTCACCATTGCCTGCTTACGTTGGAAGTCGGACTGTTCACGTGCTTTAGCCGCTTCCAACCCCAAACGCACGCCTTCTCGTTCTTGTTCACCGACAACACGCGCTTTGGTCTCTTCGATCTGCGCTTGGGTCTTCATCGCATCTAACTGCAACTGACCATCCAAACGCTCTCTATCCAACTCCAGCCTGTCGCTCTGCGCTGCCGCATCGAGGGCTAGTTTCTGTTTCTTAAGATCAAGCTCCTGCTGCTTGATCTGTAGTTCTTGCATCTGCATCTGAACCAACGGGTCTTGTGCCTGTTGTTGTGCTTGCTGCTGTGCAGCCTGCGCTTGGTTCTGCTGCAACACCTGCTGTGCTGCCTGCGCCATCATGGTCGATAGCGCTACCTCAACCTGCGGTGGCAACTGCTCATCTTCAGGTGGCAACGAGAACCCAAGCTGCTGTTCAATCTTCTGGCGATACAGGAACCCTGCATGCTCTGCGATATGCGCCGCCATTGCCGCTTGAATCTGTGGTGCACGCGGGTTCTGCCCAATCAACTGCATCATCATAGGGTCTTGCGCTGCGGACATATGCACAGCAATATGCGACTGATGGTCTTGATACAGGAACGCTTTTAACGGCTCGCCTTTCAGACACGCCATGTTTTCTGACACAGGGTCTTTGGGTTTCTGGTCGCTTGGCAGCGGTACTAACTTCTCAGCGTTCTTGATGTTCAACACGTCCAACATCGCACGGTGCAGCTCTGGCATGTCGTAAATGTTCGGTGCCATCTGCGCCATCTGAATGACTGCTTGATACTGCACCACCCGCTGACTCATGGTGGACGCGTTGGGGTCTGACACGGGGATTACGTCCACCATGTCATAGTCAGTCTTCTTGGCTTTCTTGGTGCCGTACTCTGGCGTGTAGTCGTAGTCCGGATCAGTGAAGTCGCGGATGATGTCTTTGAGTAGTTTGAGTTCTTTCTTCAGCGTGAAGTGAACTCGCGCATGCACCGCAGTCAACACTTTCAGTTGCCGCTCCAAGAGCGCCAGCGTTGTGCCCACCGGGGCTTGTGCCGACATGTCTGAAATCTTCATGTCTGCGGTAGCGGCAAACCGTCGCCCTTCTTCCACGATGGTGTTCATCAACTGGAACAACGTGGCCGATGGTTCTTTGTACGGCAGCGGCAGTATGGAGTCACGGATGTTGCCCGAGGCTACATCCACATCACGCCACTCACCCGGAGCAATCGGTGTGTCGTCGCCCTTAATACGCAAGCCGCGTGACTTCAACCCACCGGGCAAGTTCGACAACGTACCTGAGTCGGTCAACTGCCTCATCAGCGATGTGGCGTTCTTGGCAAACCCACCGATCAAATGAAACAAACCGAAGCCATACGCACCAAAGCCGGGGACATACTGGTAGTGCACAAAGTGCTGACGCTTTAGCTGAAGCGGGTCGTCTTCTAACCAATTACGACGCACTGCTAAAACCGTATTGGTACCTTTTAGTATGGTGACTACGTACGGCAGCGCAATACTCGTTTCTTCACCCTCTTCATTTTTGTCTTCAAAGCCCTTTAAGTTCAAATCCACATGGCACTCAAACAACACATAACGGTCGTCGTTTAAGTTGGTAAAACCTGTTTCTTTGTCTTTGGCTTTCTTAATGTCGTCCTCCATCTTGGGAGGATCAGGCAGCTCGATGTCACAGTAAAACCCGCCTTGCTGCAACTTAATAATCTCGTTTTTGGTTTTGCGCATCACATGCGTCATGCGATGGCAAGTGTCCAAGTCTGTCGTACCGTACGGCAGTAGGATGTCTTCTGCTGGAATAAACATCGCCACTTGGCGACCGAGGTTGGGGTCGTAATAAATTTTCTTAAACGCCGAGCCTGTTGCTGGCAGTGACCACAGCATGCGCTCGTGTTCTGGCCGGTACTCCGTCATCACTTCCGTCAACTGGAAGTTCATATCCTCTTCTACGCGTGCTGCGGCTTCTTGTATGTCTGGCGTATCTTTACCAATAATCTTGGTACGCACCGGCCCCTGTGCAGGGAACGTCTCGGTAATCGTCTCAGCTTGAAAGCGGACAACCGCCTCTGTGATCATTGGGTGGAATACGCCACATGCGCCGTTCCATGGTTCTGTTCTTTCTTCAATCTGCAAGCCCAACAGCTTGATGCCTTCTACGTAAGACTTTTCCCACTCTTTGCGAGCGTTCTTATCGTTGTTGATGTCTTCTTCCAAATCGCCTGCCACTTGCAGCAGCACATCGTCATCAATAAAGTCCGCAAGGTTAGCGTTGAACGTCTCTGCCGTTGTCGGTTCAGGCAGCAATGAAATTTGAAGACCGGCTGTTTTAATGCTGACTTCTTCCGGGTCTACGATCTCAATCTCAAGGTCGGGTTCTTCTTCCCCTAGTGCGGCCAAGCCTGTTGGTGCTGCGTAAAGACTTTTGTCGATTGCCATGATTTAATCCTCAAGTTTGTTAGGGCAACTGCCATGCGTTAAGCCGTTAACATCAAGCCAGTCGTTCCCTACGCAAGAAGGTGGTGTGCCGTTGAGCCATTTTTGAATGGACAAAAAAGAACCGCCCAGATTCCCGGTTATTCCTTCGTGCCAGTAAGATGGGTATATCCTCACCGGAACTGGGTTGTTGGCAATCTGCGTATGCGAGTAAATGACCCCGTTAATGACAAAATCTAAATCCCCCGACAGATATAACTCATAACTGTCTACGTTGGGGTGAATGTGCGACGGAGCACTAGAGTTAGGCCGCGCAGTAAACATCTGTACTTGGTAGCAGCTATCACGGTAAAGACACGTTCCCGTCATGTTGTCATAGACCGTAACTGCATTAGGCGGTGGGAACAACGCTCGGTTGGCAAGCCACCAAGAAGCAAACGCTGTTAGATCGTCAAAGTGTTCCATCAGTAATAAGCCGCTTTGCGTGGGATGCTATACCGCACGTCATCCGGTTCGTCCGTATCTAATGAAATGAAGCCGCCCTGCCTAAAACGCAGAAGGGCTTGAGAGGTGGTGTCTACAAAGTCGTCGTGCTCGCCCACCGGGAACGCTGCCACTTCTTCGATGACTTCTCGTGCCCAGCGGGTATCAGGTGCCCAGACTTTACCAGAGGAGAATAAATCCGCAATAGCGTTGACTCGGACGATCTTGTCGTTGCCTCGGCTGGGGGAGAACTCTTGGACGGGGATGCCCATTGCTCTGAGTTCTTGGATGAGCGGGGCACCGGCTGCCTTTTTCTCCACAATGAACGCATCGGGTTCCCACTCCTTGTAGTGCTTCAAGGCGACTTGTTTTAATTCTGGAAACGCTATTCGGTCTTTAAACGCATCGAGCAGTATGACCTGCGGGGTGTCGTTCTCTTCCTCGTTGTAGAACACGCCCCATGTGGTGCAGGCGGAAAAGTCAGACGAGTTCTTGGTCTCGTACGCCGTATCCCAGCTCTGGATAATGTACTCGCACTTCGGGGGGTCGTCGTTTAGCCAGATGCGCCAGCTTTTTCGCGCGATGATGGCTGACGACTCTGAGGTGGGCTGCTGCATGTACTGGGCGTTCCAGTACCGGGGATCGAGCGCTGCTTTAACTTTCTTTAGCTGGTCTAACGGCCATTGTTCAGGCCACAGGCTTTTCTCTTTATCTGAATTCTCGTGCAGGATGGCGGGGAGTTCGACGATTTCCCACGGCAGGGCTTCTGGATTTCGTGTCTGGTAGTCAATCAGCTTACCGGTTATATCCAACAGCGACCACCTAGTCATAATGACAATGATTGCCCCTCCGGGCATTAGACGCTGCAATGGACCTGTCTGGAACCATGACCACGCGGTATCAAAGGCAAGTCTGGAGTTTGATTTTATGTCCTGTTCCGAATGAGGGTCATCGACCACAAACAAATCAGCCCCACGACCGGCCAACGCACCGCCGACACCAGCAGCGTAGTACTGCCCCCCTGCACCGGTTGACCATTTACCTGCTGCCTTCTGATCGTCTGCAATGCGTGTATCAGGGAACAGCTCTTGATACTCGTCACTCTCAATCAGGTTTCTCACCCGCCGACCAAAGTCTTCCGATAGCCCCGCCGTGTGGGTGCCCATGATGATCTTTTTATTGGGATACTTGCCAAGAAAATAAGCCGGGAACAGATAGGACGAAAATTCGGACTTGCCGTGACGTGGCGCAATATTGATAATGACGCGCTTCTTTTTGCCTTCGATCACGTCTTCGAAAATGCGGGAGAGTTTTCTGTGATGCGCCCCAATCTTGAAGCCGGGGTAGACGTGCGTGGCAAACCCGAGAAGTGAGTCTTTACCTATCTGCTTTGACGCACGGGATGCGCGCTCTTCCAAGTCCGCCAACAGCTCCGCTTTCTCCTGCGGGTTTAGCGTGGGCAAAATGCGGTTTAGCGCCTTGATTTCTTCAGGACTCAGTATTGCGTTCACCGTCGTCCTCTGCTGTGTCTAACTCTTGACAATCTATTTCTTGAATTTCTTGAATTTCTTGAACATCGGTAATGTCCACAATCTTTGCTATTTTGTTAAGCTTTTCTTTGATGCGTGTTTCTAGTTCAACGTCGGATAGTTCGGTCTTCTTGACCTCAATTTTCTCAGTGAATAACCCGACCTCGGTAACCTTGCCCAAGAGAGCAAGCGCTTTTAAGCGGACAGAAGCGGTGGGGTGTTTGGTTTCTTCCAGTAATTGCGCTACCGCATAACCACGAATCTCTTGCGCTTGATTAATAAAATGCCAATCATACGCCGTTAGCATGCCGACCAAGTGCTGAACAGCCGCAGGGGTTTTGATTTGTTCCAGCGCCTTGTGGGTTTGATTAGGCGGTTGGGCCGTAACCAGTTGGGTAAAGGCTGTCCGCGCCGCACTGACCTGCGCTTCGGTAGCAATTTCTTCTTCGTCTATTGCGCCTAGCTCTTTTAGCCAGTCTAAGGTGTTGGTTTGTGCGTCAACATGTTCCGTGGGGTGTGTTTTTTCCACGGGCACAAACCCAACAGGAGCGGCCTCAATTTGCGGCTCAAAATCAATCAAATGGTCAAACATGCGATGGTCCTTGCAACCACGTTGGCCGCAGTGTATAGTTGAAGCTGCAAGCGTGCAAGTGTTGCCGTTTGTTTCTCCCCTCGTTAATCGCGAGATTGGCCCCGGCAACGGGGCTTTTTTTTCGTTTGTGCTGTTAGTTTTTTAACAACAGTGGTTTTTTAAAATTTTTATAATATTGGTGGGGGGTGTGGATGGTGTTGTCTAGGTGATAACGGGAATAGTGGGGATGGTTGTAAAACACTGTTCTATGGGCTGCCCCCCTGCCATGCAAATTTAGGGGGGTGGGGGTACGGTGGGGTGCGAAAAACGGCCAAAATCAGGCCGAAAACGGGGTGAATCTGACCCCATTCGTTTCGATCAAAACATGGTTTCTGGATAATGGGTCTTGTCGCTGGCAAATGCCATGCGGCAAACCCTTTAACGCAATGGAGTCAATCATGCAAAACGTCAAAGCAAACCAATCACTCGAAACCCTAGTCATCACCGCTATCGATCTAGACAAAAAGCAAGTGACAAACCGCGCGCAGCTCGCAGAGCTGGCAAAGCAATTCAAGCTGACAGACTGGCGTGACTTTGTCGCGGCGATTCTTGCTCGTGAGTACGGTGTCGAAGTGAAAATCAGTCAGAAATTCGGCTGGGCGACATTCGATAAGGATACTGCGGCAGAGCAACTACTCTCGCGCATTTTCAAACTGCATCCAGAGCAACCGAAATTCGCTGCGAAGCACACTACGCAAGCGAAAAAAGAGGCCGTTAAAGCGCCGCGCAAGACCTATACCGCCGTCAAAGCGCTCATCCTCGACTCAGGCATGACGCAGCCTGAGTTCAATGCGCTGATCGCTGAGTTGAAAGCCTCGATCACTTTCAAATAATGGGGTCAACTGACCCCGTTTTCTTCCGGCGGGGCAACGGAGAGGGCTGGCCGTTGTTCCGTTTCCTGTCCAATCCAGCCCGATCAACCCGAAAGGCATCACCATGAAAACCATCCAACACTTCGCGCTGGGCGTTGGCCTATCGCTCACTTTCCTTTTGCTTGCATCGGGTTCAATACCCGAATGGGTGGGCATCGTGTATCTCGTATGCCTTGCGCTGCCTATCGTCGTTGACTAAGAACGGGGTCAACTGACCCCATTTCACCTGAGAGAAACCACCATGAACGCCAACAAATACGCAGTCCACGCACAGATCACCAAGCTGCCCGTCACCACCATCGAACGCTACTTCAGCCTGTACCGCCAGCAAGAGATAGCACGAGAGACTAGGAACCGCGAACGTGCCTATCTCATCGGCCTAGACCTGCACAGGCTGAACAAAGCACACCCACAACTACGCAAAGTACTCAATGTTAGTGGGTACTAACACAAAAAACAGTTAAAATGACAGGTATCCTAGATTTGAACAACTATCTGAGAAATCCGTCAATGAAAACCCTCGCCCACTCTAGCGTTAGGCAGGTTGGTGGCTATCTATCTATCTATATATAAATATAAAGATATAGTTAGTTATGTCTTTATATAGGTGCGCGGTTTTCTTTTTTCCTTCCTTCTTTTTTCTGAAGGGCTATAGTTCTTTTTGAAAACGATAGATACCATACCACCAAACCGGTTTTGCCCAGCACCCATGCGGGTTTTGGCCGTCCACTTTTTTGGATAGTTGTTCAAATCTAGGATAGTACGGCGAGCGACCTGCCATTTCTCAACAATAAACCGTCAAAATCTGAATGAACGGAGCAGCGCTTATGGACTACTTATACCCTTCATACATGGCGATGAGCGAGAGCAAACTAAACCGGCATCTCGCCAAGCGCAAGTTCCCCGATGCGCTACGTCATAAGATTGTCGAACTCGTAACGCACCAGCGCAAGCACCGCGCCAACGAGAGAAGAAAACGGGGGCAACTGACCCCATTATGGGAACACCTGATGCAGCCCTTGATGTTCGAGATTCGTTTGGTGCGAAGTGCGCTGTCCTACACCAGCAGGAACGGCGAACGCAATGCTGTCCGAGTTGAGGCATTGAACGCATACCTGATCGTCATGACCACGCTATACAACCGCTTCAAAGACTTACGCAAGGCCAACGACAAGTCGCCTGTGCGTATGGCAAAAGAAAAAGACCCGCCGCTACCCAACGGCGGCGAGCATTGGACAGACTGGATACCTGACCACATCAGGCAGCGCACCCTCGCTTTGTTCAAAGAGATACCCAAACTAGCCCACGCCAAGACCAAGCGCCCGTTCGAGCGGCGTATGCCGCCGTCTGTGCATGATGAAATCAAGCAGCGTGTGGTGAAGAGGCTAGAGAATGACCTTGCTGTATTGGAAACAGATTTGAAACTGATGGAGATGCACCCCAATCCCAACCCTGATGACAACGAAGCCCCGCACAACAAAGCATTAAAGGCACAGCGCAGCAGGGTCAACCGAGCAAAGCGCGCCAGAGAAATACTGGAGGCGATGCACCCCACCGAGGCGCTGCCAATCACATGGCACGCACTGGTGTCCGAGTAGTAGAACGGGGTCACCTGACCCCATTATTAAAAGGAGAAGCAAATGAAGATCGTATACAACAGCAAGGGCTATGGCCTACAGCTAACCGCAGATGAGATGCAGATGATCGCAAAAGAGTTGGGCGAAACGGTACGCGAACCCAACAAAGGCAGCAATGAAACGTGGTTCAGAGGAATGGACTGGATGTCGTTTCGCAAGAACGAGTATCTGGTGTCGTTGGTAGAGCAGGGCAAGCTGAGTAACAAAGACCTGCGCATCGTTGACCTGTGGAATACCGACGACTGGTACATCGACACAGACTGGACCACATTCGAGGATGTGATGTATGCAGAACCTCGCTACGTCAGCGCAGTAACAGACTACTGTGAACCCTAACCACAACGAAAGGAGAAGCAAATGGATGAAGAAGAAATCTTTATGGTCGCTGTCGCTTTGGTCGGCGCTTTGGTTGGCTGCGTACTGGCAGCCATTGTGATGTTGATTGTTTTGAACTAGGAGAAATGAAATGACTGAAGCAGAAAAGTTAGTTTTGCAATTCAAATCAGAGCGTGCCGTGATGCGTGTGGCCGAGCTTTATACCAACGACCAGCTACACGACGCAGCACACAGGATGAAACACGAGGGCGGCCATTTCGCCTCACGCCTAGCCGATGCCTATTTCTACGCTGACCTATCCAACAGACGCAAGCTATTGGATGCGTTTGGGGAGTTGTTCGAGCGGTTCGTACCAAGAGAGGGGGAGTGAGATGAAAACAGCAGACATGACAGGAGCCGCGCTGGACTGGGCGGTAGCGATGATTGAATTTCCTGAGCCTGATTATGAAAATGACGACCGCTTGGTTTACGTTTATGGCGATGACGAGTTTCACTTCAGCCCATCAACCGACTGGGCACAGGGCGGCGCGATTATTGAGCGGGAGAGAATTACGGTGCGCCACTACAACGACGCATTGTGGGACGCATCAATAGGAAGATTGGATTATGTAGCAGATGGCACAACCCCACTCGTCGCAGCCATGCGCTGCTACGTAGCAAGCAAACTAGGAGAGGAGGTGAAGATACCAGACGAGCTTAAATAAAACGGGGTCAACCAACCCCATTTCCAGCAGTAACAAAATCAACAACAGGAGAAACAACCATGCAACTACACACGACAAGTACGTGGGTCAACCCACACGAGTCCGACTTCGATCTGCGGCGACGCCATGATCGAGAGGACAGAGAAGCCCATCACCGCCATTACAAGCTGCACAATTACAACGGCGGCCAAGCACGGAGATTGTTCGACGATCTGGCAGCGGTGCTGCGCAGTATGGCTGTGGCGGCAGAGGACGAGTTCTATACAGCACGGCACTACCCACACATCAAGCGCGAGGATGCGCTTGAGCACAAGTGGCACGCCAACTTGCAAAGCCGGTTCAAAGCCCACCCCGCTGTGTTCGCTGCGATGGTCGATTGGCAACCCCACTCGGTTCACAATCTGGTTTTCGAGTGGCCGCACGTATCTGAGACTGACCCCAACCGGCTGGCCTACACACGCGACAACCGATCCGGCCATGCCGATCGACAGACCGTCACAACGGTGGGTAAGTATCTAGCGCGGCACTTCCCCGGCATGCAAGACCACGCCATCCGTGACTTGGCTGCACGCTTCGCTGGCTACCACTTCGAGCTATGGGATACCACCGACGACATCATCCGTTCGGTGCAGGACGGACCAGCAAGCTGTATGCAGTGGGAAAACGACTGCGACCATCCGTATGAAGTCTATGCCCCTGCGTTGGGCTGGCGTGCGGCGGTGCGCTTGGATGGGCAGAAAAATATCGTTGGCCGCTGTCTGGTGTACGAGTCAGACAGAATAAGTAAACGCTACGTTCGCTCTTACGCCCACAAGGAGGGGGGTTACTCGCACAGCGACGAGGGTCTTGAGGCGTGGCTGCGTGAGCAGGGGTATGACAAGCACTACAATTGGGATGGGTGCAGACTCGCTCGCATCGAGTCATGGGAAGGAAGTACCTTCCTTGCGCCCTACCTCGACGGTGATACCAAGCGGGTGGCCGACGCAGGTACGTACTTAGTCGTTGACCCCAACGGTCGCTTGCTGTTTGACTGTACCGACGGCGGGCACGGCAACTGCGGTGGGCGTGAGTGCGACAACTGCGGCGCTGACCACGACGAGGAAGACACCACATGGGTCGGGCGGCACGGGGATTACGGCGTGTGTCCAGACTGTATGGACAACTTCACCTATGTGTTAGGACGTAGAGGCACCTCGTACTACATCCACCAAGACGATGCGGTTCATGATGCGCACGATGGGCAGGCGTATGACCCCGAGTATCTCGCTGACAACAACATGGTCGAGCTGCACGATGGCGACATCACCTGTCAAGACAACGCTGTGTATCTCGAAACGCGAGGGGAGTGGTGGGACGCTGACGATTGCGACGTAGTGTTCTGCGAGCATGACGATACCTATGAGCACATCGAGGATGTAGTCCAGCTTGCCGACGATACATGGGCAGACCCAGACAACACATGGGAGTGTCACGTATCGGGCGACAGGTATCACAACGATGCGCACAAGCGAGAGCGTGTGCAGTTGTCCACGCTGAACAACCAAGAAGAAATATACGTGCATGAAGACAACATCGAGGAGTACTACGCCAACCTCGACGCTATAACGGGGTCAACGCACCCCATTCTTGCTGTAACAACTACCGTCTAACAATCAAGGAGAAACAATCATGTCTACACAGACTACACACAGCATGCACGGCACAGTTCAGTACAACGTATTGAGCAAGCTTCTTTCAACCAAGCGCCCACATGGGTCACAGACCAACAAGCGCATCACCGAGTGGCTACGCACACAGCTACCGTTCCAACTAAGCAAGGCGGCATTCCTCGATGGGGCGGGTAACCTGCACGTGGATAACAGATCACTCAGTTCTCACAAAACCCTGTTCGTCGCGCACGTGGACACTGTGCATCGTAACGAAGGCAAGAACAAGATCAACAAGACCAAGACGCATTGGTACGCCAAGGGTGACGTGCTTGGCGCTGACGATGGTGCTGGGGTTGCGCTGCTGTTTCATCTCATCTGGTCTAACGTGGCAGGCTACTACATATTCACGCAGGGCGAGGAACGCGGAGGGGTAGGCGCACGCTACCTAGCCGAGCGGATGCCTGACTTGCTGCGCGAGTTTGACCGAGCCATTGCGTTCGACAGACGGGGCATCGACTCCATCATCACACATCAAGGGTGGGGGCGGTGTTGCTCTGATGAGTTCGGTGACGCACTGGCTGATGCGCTGATGGAACACAACGACAACCTGATGATGCTGACCGACGACACGGGCGTGTACACCGACACCGCTGAGTTCACCGAGTTCATACCCGAGTGCACCAACATATCGGTGGGCTATGACCGTGAGCACACGCAGAGCGAGAGCCTCAACCTCGTTCACTATCAACAACTCTCTTCTGCTGCCGCACAGATTGACTGGGACAGCCTCCCCACGTCACGCGATCCTAGCGTGGCTGAAAGTTTGTACGACAACTACAGCACGCATGGTCAAGCTGGTTGGTGGACACAGTACACCATGCCAACCACAAGCTACAGCACAACCAAGTACCACTACCCAGACCCAAGACGCGAGGAGGCCATCGATGCAGTTATCGATGCGCAGTATGGGTACCACTTGCCGTTGTCGGACATGATCGCCGCGTCGGTGTGGCCTGAAGACAAGCAGCTTGCGCTGCGTCACATGAACTTCAAACAGCTAGACCCTGCGATGCTCGATGAGGCGTTCGAGATGCTAGACGCAGGGGAAGATATAGACTTAGTGCTAGGCATGCTGTTCGATGAGATGCACGTACACTAAGACCACAACGGGGTCAGTTGACCCCATTTTTAAGGAGAAGCAAATGGAAGAAGGCCCACGCCTTTTGAAGTACACCATTGACAGTGTGACTGACATCCTGCATGAGGTAATGAACGCCCCTAATATAGATAAGTACGGCGGATTTGCCGCAGCGATGGGCGGCACGTCATTGGCGCTTGTCAGACTCGCGCACCACTTGGGTGTTAACAAAGCGGAACTGAAGCACCGTCTCTGCGAAGACGTAGACCGAATCTATGCCTCGGAAGATGCGATTGATGCAGAGGATTGGCAGTAATGTGTTGTAAACCTGTCAAGCGCTTGACAGGTTTACTTTTCCGCAGTACGGTTAACTTTTCATGGAGGATACATGGAAAAAAAAGTCACGCCTTATGACACCGGCAAAGTAAAGATCGGTGTGTACTACCAACCGCCAAGGTTTCCAATGGAAGACCACGAACTTGCGTTGCAGAATATGTTGTTAGGCAAGAGCGTGTCTGAGGAGTGTCGTGAGCCTTGGTATCGCAAAGTTCCCACATGGTTTGCTGCATGCGCATTCATCGTGGGGTATATCGTACTAATCGGGAGCCTATGACCATGCCAGACCTAAAAACAGCGTTGAACAACGCAATACAGGAGAAACAAATGCAAACAGCCAACGCAACAGCACAACCGCCAACACCACCAGAAGTCTTAGAAACCGTACGTGAGTGGGCAGCAGACGATATGCGCGCGCGTATCCCACGCACACCACAGTACACAGGGTTCCTAACCCGTGATCTGTTCTTGTTCATCCAAGCTAACCCCAAGTCCACTGCCAAGCAAGCGGAGAATGTCATTACAAAACTGCCGTACAAATACAACGGAGGTTCAGTTGGCACGCTGCTCTCGCAGATGATGAGAGCAGGGTTGATGACGCGTGATGAGGAGTCTAGGTATAGCGTTGCAGTAGACCACTACTACCCCGTCAACAAAAACAAAATCCGCAAGCGGTACAAGGTGCGTCAGAACAAACCGGTCAAGCAAGCTACCAGCAAGCCGGGGCCAAAACCTCAAACCGTTGTGGCAACAGTTAAGGCAGCGCAACAACCTCAATCCTTAACAAAAACCCCGAGCGACCTCGATCAACTATTGTCGCAGTTGACGTTTCCGCAAGCGATTGAGCTGTACAAAAAGCTGCGAGATATGTTGGGGTCCGCTACGCGCATGCCGCTGCCATGAGGTACTGGGTTTACGACGAAGACCACAAGCTGATTCGTAAATTCTGGGACAAGTGGGAAGCAGAGCGGTTCATGCAAAAGGGCTGGACGTTAGTTGTTCAGCCCAAACCCAAAGCACGCAAGCCCACCATCGAAGAGTACGGCGCAGCACCTTTCTAATCAAGGAGACAGCATGCTAGAGCTACAACACAGAGAAATGCTAATGGACGCAGCCGCTCGTTACAAAATAACGCGCGACTTGGAAGAATTCAATGAAGCGGTTAACTTGGTTAAGTCGCTTGCACCAGAAAAGTTCTTCAAGACCAACGACCCACGCAACCCTGACCTTGCATTAGAGCGGCGTGTGTTCTTCAACGAACCGTTCAGCACGTTCTGGTCAGGCAAAGCCATTAACAAATACGTCAGAGGAAGCTATATAACGGAGAAGAACATATGAAAGCATTTCCAAATGTAACGAGCGAAAAAGGCATGGACTTACGCGATTACTTTGCGGCTAAATTTATGTACACAGCGTTTAAGATGGTAGAACATAACCATAACTGTGATTTTGGTGATAATTGGGAGTGGTCATACGACGAAGAGGAGTTTGAATCCTTGGCTGATTTAGCGTATGAAATGGCAGCCGCAATGGTAAAAGCAAGGGAGAAGAACACATGATATGTCCCACGTGCGACCACAACAAGCTGCATACGTACGACTCGCGCAAGATGTTAGATGGTGTGTTACGTAAAAGAAAATGCCTAAACTGCGACTTCCGTTTCTATACGTACGAGCGCATAATGTCAGAGGAAGATTACGACAAACTCCAACAGCAGCTAAGAGAGGCCACCTATGACACCGGAAGCCAAAGTGAAATTGAACGTGAGGAAGCTACTTGATGCACACGCTATCTATTATTTTTTTCCTCCTGCTAACGGTTATGGTCGGGCTGGCATTCCTGACATTGTTTTTTGTGTACATGGAATTTTCGGCGCGATTGAATGTAAGGCCGGACGGGGAGTTCTTACAGCCCTTCAAGAACGAGAGCTTGCAAAGATTGACGCAGCAGGTGGCTTCACGTTTGTCGCAAGAGAAACAAACCTCGATGAACTCAAGGAGAAACTGACATGTCTGGTCCAGAAGATTTTTTTCGACGCATAATGAAAATGTCTGAGCAAGACCGTAACCATTTCCAAGGCATTGTTGAACGTCTTGTCCATTGCTACGGAGAAGATGCAGCACAGGCAGTAATTGTTTTTACCCACACCGACGCAGATAAAGCAGAAGCACTAACACTTAATTGCAACGACATGGACGCACTGTCTTTGATTGAATCCATACACACCTACTTTTCTTTTATCAACACTATCGACGCACCGCCCAAGGAGAAATTTAATTGAGCCGCCCCTACGACCGCACACTCGTAATCGATTTTGAAACAAGATGGGACAGCAAGCAGTACACGCTGTCCAAGATGACAACCGAAGAATACGTACGCGACCCCCGATTCAAAGCGTTTGGTGCTTGCATCAAACACCTAGACGAAGAAGGACCCGCGGTCTGGGTACGCGGCGCTGAACTTGCACGCTGGTTTGCAGAGATTGATTGGAGTCGCACCGCAGTGTTGGCACACAACGCGCAGTTTGATGTGTCCATACTAGAGTGGCACTATGACTGTCACCCTGCGTTTATCTTTGACACCTTATCGATGGCGCGTGCCTTGCGTGGGGTGGAGGCAGGCAATAGTCTTGCCAAGCTTGCTGAAGCGTTTGAGTTACCGCCCAAAGGACGAGCGGTGCATAGCACTGATGGGCTGGAAGACTTGACGTGGGACATCGAGATAGAGTTGGCCGACTACTGCAAGCATGACGTGATGTTGTGTGAAGCAGTATTCGCACGACTGCGACCGGGGTATCCGACATCAGAGCTGCGGCTGATCGACATGACGCTAAAGATGTACACCAGACCGCAACTGGTGCTCGATCAAGAGATGTTAGTTAAAGCCATTGATGAGGAAAGGACAACACGTGAGGAACTATTGGCGCGACTTGGGGTGGACGATGCGACGCTATCGAGTAATCCTAAATTCGCGGCTTTGCTTACTTCGTTGGGATGTCGTGTACCTCATAAGCAAAGCAAAACGACAGGTAAAGAAACTCTGGCACTCGCTAAAAACGACGCGCTTTTCCAAGCACTTCTCGAAAACGAGCGTGAAGACGTCAGACTTCTATGCGAAGCGAGGTTGCGAGTTAAATCAACGACGGAACGAACACGAGCGCAACGGTTTCTCGACATCGCGCAGCGCGGTGCGTTACCCGTGCCACTTTCATATTACGGGGCGGTCACCGGACGATGGACCGCGTCGAAGGGAAGTGCCATAAACATGCAGAACTTGAAGCGCGGGTCGTTCTTACGCAACGCAATCACGGCACCTGATGGGCACGTGGTGGTAGCCGGTGACTTGTCGCAGATCGAGCCGCGTGTGTTGGCGTGGCTGTGCGACTACGAGGACATGCTGGATATTTTTCGCAACGGTCAAGACCCCTATGCGCAGTTCGGTGCGCGTATGTTCAACATCCCCGGCATGACCAAAGAAAGTCACCCTGCCCTGCGTCAGAGCGCGAAGTCGGCACTACTGGGGTGTGGGTATGGGTTGGGCTGGGCGTCGTTCGCAAGCCAGCTAATGACGGGGTTTCTTGGCGCACCACCTGTACGATACGAAGCACAGTTTGCGCGGGAGTTGGGGGTCAACGGGGATTTTTATAGAGAGTTTATAAGCTGGAAACAAACCGAGGTGCGTTTGCGCGACATCCCGCACACTTGCACACTGGACGAGTTGGTGATGCACGCTGTCGCCGCCAAGCGGATCATTGACATCTATCGCTTGACTGCGTATCCAGTTGTTTCTTTTTGGGAAATGTGCACACGTTTAATTCGTGACTGTCTTTACGACGGTATGGAGTTCGAGTATAAATGTCTAATCTTCCGCAAGGGCGAGATTGAGCTGCCTAACGGAATGAAACTGCTGTACCCTGATCTGCGCGTTGAGAAAGACGATGAGGGTAGGCCGCAGTATGTGTACGGCGAAGATGCTACTAAGCTGTATGCAGGTAAGGTTACCAACAACGTCACGCAAGCACTGGCAAGAATTGTGATGACGGATGGTATGCGTCGCATCAACGAACGCTATCCTATCGTTGGAACAGTGCATGATGAATTATGGACGGTAGTACCTGAGTCGGAGGCGGAAGAAGCCAAAGATTGGGTTCTATCGCAGATGACTATGGAACCTTCTTACATGCCGGGGATTCCATTGAACGCGGACGTGGGCTACCACCAACGCTACGGCATGGCTAAAAACTAACAGGAGAAACAATGTACGCCAAAAGAAAACCACAACCGCCACCGTTACATTTGCCCACGCGCATTCGTATTGGCAAACGGTTGTACTCCATCGATGTGGTCGAGACGTTAATAAACAAGGGCGACATGGCGCGGCACTACCCTGCCTTGCAGAAAATCAAGATCGCCCAGCGCAGTAATTTAACGGGAAAACGATACACAAGTGACGACCTCAACGATTCGTTCTGGCACGAGATAGTCCACGCTATTCTGCATGACATGGAAGAGCACGAGCTAAACAAGAATGAACGGTTTGTCACAGCGTTTGCCGCCCGACTAACCAAAGCAATCAAGTCCGCGAGGTTCAAGTGAATAAAGTCGTCTGGTCGCACAGTTCATTGAAAGACTACGAGGGCTGCCCGCGCCGTTATCAAGAGGTCAAGGTACTGAAGCACTACCAGTTTGAAGAAACTGAAGCGACACGGTACGGCACGGAGTTTCACAAAGCAGCCGAGGACTACATCAAAGAAGGCAAGGAGTTGCCAGAACATTTCGCGTTTATCAAAGCCACGCTGGACGCGCTCAACAGCAAGCCCGGACGAAAGCTTTGCGAACAAGAGATGGCACTGGACTCCGAGCTTAAACCGTGCGGCTGGAAGTCAGAGCAGGTGTGGGTACGGGGTATTGCTGACTTACTCATCATCGATGATGACAACTTAACTGCATGGATCGTTGACTATAAGACAGGCAACAACAAATACCCAGACCGTGAGCAGCTAAAGCTCATGGGTCTGTTGGTGTTTGCGCACTACCCACACATTCGTAAAGTCAATGCCGCACTGCTGTTCGTGGTCAAGAACGACATGGTCAAGTACAGCCTGACGGTTGACGATGCGCAAGCTGCATGGTGGGAATACAGAGAACGCGTTGCCCGTATCGAACAAGCGCACGATACAGGCGTTTGGAAAGCCAAACCGTCGCCACTATGTCCGTGGTGTCCGGTTATCACATGTGAACACCACCCAAGGAGTTAGTCATGCCGCGCGACTACAAAAAAGAGTACGCCGAATACCACGGCAAGCCTGAACAAATCCAGAACCGTGCAGAGCGCGTCAAGGCGCGGCGCATGCTGGAGAAGACCAACGCTGTTACTAAAGGTGACGGTAAAGATGTAGACCACAAGAAGCCGCTACGCTCTGGCGGCACAACCACCAAGAGCAACCTCCGCGTTCGTAGCGTCAAAGCGAATAGAGGGGATAAATAGGAGATCGTGATGCAAATTATTGAAGACAAAGCACTGCTATTTAAAACGCACAATCCGCACAAGTATCAAATCATTCCGAAGCACAAAATTGTTAACAACTACGACGATGGCAGCGCAGAAATTGCTGTCTACTGGGGGCTAGATGAAGCGCGCGTACTCAAGAATCTTGGCGTTAAAGATGTCCCGTCTCCGATTACTCGCCGCTACGCATGGCCGGGGCGGTTTAAACCCATGTCTCACCAGATTGAAACCTCAGCGTTCCTCACCCTTAACAAGAAGGCTTTTGTTTTCTCGGAACCCGGCACAGGTAAAACTCTCTCAGCGCTTTGGGCTGCTGACTACCTCATGGAGAGAGGCGTAATCAGACGATGTTTGATCCTCTGTCCACTATCGATCATGCATTCAGCATGGTTGGGCGACTTAAATAACAGCATCATTCATCGCACCGCTGTAGTTGCGCATCACTACCAAGCAAGTCGTCGTATTGAGATGGTGCAGCAAAACTACGAGTTTGTTATTACCAACTACGACGGGCTGAACTTAATTGCTGACGAGATACGTAACGATGGCCGCTTCGATCTCATCATCGTTGACGAAGCCAATGCGTACAAAACCACCACCACCAAACGCTGGAAGTCGTTGCAGTCCGTCGTCACCGCCAACACGCACTTGTGGATGATGACGGGAACCCCCGCTTCACAGTCTCCTGCTGATGCCTACGGCCTTGCTAAGATGGTTAATCCTGATGGGGTGCCTCGGTTCTTCACAGGTTGGCGCGACAAAGTAATGAACAAAGTCACGCAGTTTAAGTGGATGCCAAAGATGAACGCTGCCGAGGAAGTACACAAGGCGCTGCAACCAGCGATTCGTTTCACCAAAGAACAATGTCTTGATCTGCCACCAGTGATGACGATGGCGCGTGACGTGCCGCTAACTCCACAGCAGGCCAAGTACTACAACCTGTTGAAAGAACGCATGCTAGTGCAAGCGGCGGGAGAGACCATCACCGCAGTCAATGCCGCTGCTGGTGTATCCAAACTGCTACAAATCTCGTGCGGTGCAGCCTATACGGACGACAAGGAAGTAATCGAGTTTGACGCTGCCCCCCGCCTGTCTGTACTGGAGGAAATACTGGAGGAGACCAGCCGCAAGGTCATCATCTTCGCCCTATTCCGCAGCACCATCGACACCATCCAGACACACTTAACAAAAAAGAACGTAGCCAATGAAGCAATACATGGCGACGTACCACCGAGCAAACGCGCTGACATCATCCGGCGCTTCCAATCAGAACCCAACCCCCGTGTGCTTGTCATGCAGCCTCAAGCGTCTGCACACGGTATCACCTTGACCGCTGCGGATACTGTTATCTTCTACGGTCCACTAATGTCTGTTGAGCAATACACCCAGTGCATAGCACGCGCAGATCGCAAGGGGCAGAACTCAGACAAGGTGACGGTTGTACATATCCAAAGCAGCCCGATTGAACGCAAAATGTTTAAAGCTTTGCAAGATAAGGTGACTGACCACGCGCTGCTGACCCAGTTGTTCAATACCGAAATAAACTCGTGAAAGGGGGTTGCATTGCTAAACAAAACGCAGTAATCTGTCCAACTCTAGACAAAATAAATGGAGAAGCAAATGTCAGACGAGCTAATTCCGCTCGACAAACTTGCAATGGTGTACCGCAAGATCAAAGCGGAGATTGACCAATTAACGCAAGCGTACGATACTAAGTTGGAGCAACTCAAAGCGCAGCAAGACGAGCTTCGATTCGCAATGAAAGACCAGATGAAAGCGCTGGGCGTGACATCTGTTCGCACCGCCTTCGGTACTGTGTCAATGGTTCACAAGACGCGCTACAGCAGCGACGACTGGGACTCGTTCAAGAAGTTTATTGTCGAGCACGATGTCGTTGATTTGTTGGAGAAGCGTATTGCACAAACCAACATGGCACGGTTTCTTGAAGAAAATCCGGGCATTGTTCCACCCGGATTAACATCGTTATCGGATTTTGAAATCCGAGTAACTAAACCTTCTAAGTGAGAACGACATGGACACTATGCCTTTAACTGAAGCCCCCTTATCTTGCGGTATGCAAGAAGGTTTTGCAACAGAAGCTGAAGCGATTGCAGTATGGCACACGCTTGAAAATAAATTCGAGTACAGTATTAAGTATATTGTTTCGCATGTCACAGGCGAAACAATTGCATTTGTCTTTGAAAAATGTGACCCCAAGATGTACCAAACGTATTATGGATTTGGTGAAGTACTTTAACCTTCTAAGTGAGACTCTATATGACTAACGTAACGCTATTTAATCCCGCTAATGTTCCCGCTTTCGCACGTAATAATGAAATGTCGGACACCGCTAAAGCACTAACCGGCGGCATGTCCGCGCCTACTAAGCGTCTGTCTATTAAAGGTGGTGTGTTTCGTCTGTTAGCCAATGGCAAGGAGATTGGTGCCGTAGATGAACGCCATCTTGACGTTATTGTTGTTAAAGCCGCACCTAAAATTAGCCGTATTTTTTATATGGCAAAGTACGATCCAGACAATCATGCAGCACCAGATTGCTGGTCGAACGATGGAGAGCGTCCTGATCCTGCTGCCGAAAACAAACAAGCGTTGACTTGCATCAGTTGCCCGCAGAACGAAGCTGGTTCGGGTAATGGTAATAGCCGCGCTTGCCGTTACCAGCAGCGTCTAGCTGTTGTACTGGCAAACAATCCAGAAGGCGATGTGCTACAGGTAACACTACCTGCTACGTCCATCTTTGGTAAGGAAGATGCAGAGAAACGCCCGTTGCAAGCTTACGCACGGTACTTGGCAATGCAGAATCCGCCGATCAACCCAGAGCAGATCGTTACGCGTATGCGGTTTGATACTACTGCTGAAGCGCCAAAACTTTTCTTCCAACCAATGCGTTGGCTGACAGATAAAGAGTATGAAGTAGTGCAGCGGCAAGCTAATACGACTGAAGCAAACCGCGCTGTTGTTATGACGGTAGCACAGGCCGATGGGGTCAAGCCGTTAGCATTGGCAGGTAAGCCACCTGCGGCGGTCGAGGCAGAGTTCGAAACGCCAAAAGCCAAGAAAGCCAAAGTCGAACCGACGAACGACGATTCGGAACCAGAAGTTCGTAAGACTTCTGCCAAGCCGAGTGCAGTACCGGAGAAGAAAACCAAGTTGGCTGACATCGTAGCCGACTGGGACGAGTCGTAAGTTCACGGGGGAAAGCGGATGCTGTGAACCGAGGGCAGTGTGTTCGGTCTGGGGCACGATGCACGGCCTCACAGACGCAGCGAGTACCCCACCTTCTTAAACGAGTACAAGGAGAGGGGCTTTGGCCCCCAAACTATGCCGATAATATTCCCATCAAATACTAAAGGCGTAACCACCGGGATGCTGCGGCAGATTAAGCAGCAAGGCTATACCACCGCAAACGGGGGTTTCTTTGACCAAACCGAGCTGACCGGCCTCGCTGTAAATGTTTCGTTGTATCTTGAACCGATTGAACCTTTGGGGAAATACATGAGCGCACTAGAGAAAGCAAGAGAAGATGCGGAAGAAATGACCGCAGCACTACTAAAAAACACCAATGCTATGGTGGAGCAAGCAAAAGAAACACACAAGCAGCTAAACGACATCAACGGCAAAATGCGTGACGGAGCGGAAAAACTGGGCGGTGCGTTGGAGAAGTTTAATAAAATCGCAGGCAACACTAATTTTGCAGAAACAGCCAAACAAGCAGAGTCGCTTGTGTCCAGTTTAGAGCGTCTCGCGGCGCTGGAAGCTAGCGGCATGTTAGATAAAGTAATGAAAGCAATGACAAAATAGCCCAGCCGGAGGTGGCGCATATAACACCGGCAGCGGGGGCTGTGGAACTTTCAGGTACATGTGACTCCTAACCGCAGTGACCCCGCATCACTAACTTAATTTACATATATGGCCTACTCACAAAAAACCATCAAAGCTATTGCGTCTGCGCCAAAAACCCCCGGCACTCGGTTAGGTCGATGGGCAGTCCATTTAGATTTTCCCGTTACCAAGATCGCGTATGCGTTGGGCGTGACACGGCAGACGGTTTACAACTGGTTCACCGGCAAGGAAATTTTTGTTGCATACCAACCCCGTGTCGAACTACTACTCAAAATTATGCAGCACTCAAAAACTGCTGATGAAGCATGGAGAAAAATATGTCAGGAATACGGCCTCAAACCCTAAGCGATAAAGAACTATTGAACGCTGCGTACATCTTGTTCGACCCAAACAACGGCATGCCTTTAGATTATCAAAAAGAATTGCTTCGCCGTTTGGCTGAGTTTGTCGATAAGTATCCCGTTCACACAACAGACTACAAGAAGTCCGCAAACCAGCTTTCGCTGTTTGATTAAAACAATAGAGGATCGCTATGGCACCGCTTGAATTTTTAGCGGCGGTTTTACCATCAGTAGGGAATGGATACTACTGCTTGGTGGAACTAACAAAAAAGAACGAGCACCTATTCTTTGAAACAATTGAAGATGCGGCACTCACAATACAGAAATGGAGCGAGCAAAAATACGATAGCTACTTTGCACTAGGCACTTTTAAAAATAACAAATCGCGTGAAGCAAGCAACGCTGGCATGTTGAAATGTATTGCGATTGATATTGACTGCAACCACAAGCTAGATTTGCCTGACAAAACTGGCGTCATCAAAGAAAAAGCCTATGCCTCTGCCAAGGCAGGGTTTGAAGCGATCATTCGCTTCTCAGAAGAAGTCGGGCTATCTGCACTGGGTGATCCTTGGTTCGTGCATTCAGGCGGTGGGGTACACGCATACTGGCCGCTGGAAGAAGCTGTGCCGGTCAGCGAGTGGAAGCCGGTGGCCGAGCAGTTCAAGCGTTTGTGCTTTGAAAAGAAGTTAGGCATTGATGCGACTGTGACGGGGGACGCTGCGCGTATCATGCGTATCCCCGGCACAACCAATACGGGGATTAAAAACCGCGCAGCAGTTCGCGGTGCTACGCAGGTGCGCTTTATGAACGAGGGAACGACGTTCAAGCTGGATGCTATTAGAGACCTTGTACAAGCCCAGCTAGTTGGTACGCCCTACCAACACAAACCCACCCCACCAGCCAACGTCATCGAGCTTCCCGGCAAGCGTCCGTCAGCCCCCGCCCAAAGCACAGCGGTGAAGCTGTTTGAGAATGGCACAACCAAGTGGGCAACGATTGTCGAAAAAACCCAGCAAGGTGGGGGCTGTGGTCAACTCGCATACTACTGCGAGCATGCGGCTGACGATGGAATGGAACCGCTATGGCGGGGGCTGCTGTCGATAGCCCAGAAGTGCGAGGAAGCTGACGAGGCGGCGATCTGGTTGTCCAAGATGCACCCCTATGACGAAGAGCGTATGCACACTAAGCTGCGCGAGATTAAAGGCCCCTATCCCTGCATCAAGTTCGATAGCGAAAACCCCGGCATCTGCACTAGCTGCAAGCACTGGGGCAAGATTACCAACCCGCTGGCCTTGGGGCGGCAGTATGCGGTAGAGACAACGCGCAAAGTCATACAGGTCAATGAAACACCTGTAGAAAGGCCGGAACCCCCTCGGGGGTATGCGTATGGTTCTCAAGGTGGCGTGTTTGTAGAAAGAGAAGATGAGGATGCAGAAGGCAACAAGCTCAAAAAGCAGATATTGCTCACGCCTTATGACTTGTTTCCCGTAGACATTTTAAATATTAACGGCGAGCACACAGTGCACATGATGGCGCTGCGTCCAACGGGACCCCAGACGGTCAAGATTCCGCAGAAGGCCGTGGTCAGTAAAGATGAAACGGTTAAGCATTTAGCTAACCAAAACATCATCGCTGCGTTTGGTACAGGCAATGACAAAAATTTGTTTGACTATGTTCGAGCATCGGTCGAAAAGATGAGCACTGAGAAGCCTCCTGTTATTGTTCCGCACAGTTTTGGTTGGCAAGAAGATGACAGCTTCGTTTTTGCGGGCAAGATATACAGCCGCAAAGGGGCAATCGCTGTGCCGATGGACGGGCTAGAGAATCTGGTGGTACACACACAGCCTAAAGGTACGATTGAGAACTGGCGAGCCTTCATTAACCTGCTGATTAGAAAACGCATGTACAAAGTGCTAACAATCATCTTAGCAGGGGCGGCTTCTCCATTGATGCGTTTTACAGGCATCTACGGGCTAACGTACCACTGTGGTTCTACCGCATCGGGCACAGGTAAATCGTTGGCGTTGGAAGGGGCAGCGTCCATCTGGGGGCATCCCGTTCAGTACCGTACAGGTAAAGGCACGTCTGCTGTTGCCATGCAGCATCGCCTCGGTCTACTACACAGCTTGCCGTTGGTTACGGACGAAATCACCAGCAAGAATCGAAACGACTTCGAGTGGTTTGCAGATTTTCTACTAGACATGACTGAGGGTAAAGGCAAGGAACGTATGGAAGCGGGGGCAAACAAAGAGCGTTTGAACCTGTTGACGTGGATGGCTATCGCCATCATGTCGTCCAACACGCACGTCGTGGACTTTTTTGGCGGCGACCGCAAGCATGCTGCGGAAGGTGAACTGCGACGTGTGCTTGAGTTTGTCATGAGCGACGTTCTAACTTGGCAGGGCGACGAGGTGGAGATCATCAAAATGCTACCGCACAACTACGGTGTCGCAGGTGAGATGATGATTCAGTATATGGTCAATAACGTAGAAGAACTAAAAGAAACCACACCACAGATTGTTAAGCGCATGTACAAAGAGTTTGGCGCAACTAATGATGAGCGTTTCTGGATGGCCGGTATAGGCGCACAGATGGCAGCAGCAATTCTCATGGGTAGTAAGAAGGGCGGCATTGTTGACTTTCCAATAGAACCAATTATGCAGGAGCTTGCTCACTCTGTTAACTATATGCGAGGTAATATACGCAGCACTAGCCGCACAGCTGAAGACGTACTCAACTCTTACACACGCGAGTTTTACGGCAACTTTATTATTCTGAAACAGGATTTAGGATCGCTTTCAGCCGCGCTGGGCAACGGCGATACCATTGACGAATCAACAACAAGGTCGAATATTATGGGGCGAGTGGAACATGGTTTTACTCCCGGCCATGTGGACTACTACATCGAAGAACGATTGCTTAAGACGTATTGTTCATCGATGAGTTTTGGTTTTGCCGACTTCAAGCGCCAACTTGAAAGCGTGTTTACTGTCTCTTATGTGGGACGTAAAGACATGATGGCTAAAACTAAAGGCCCACAAATGCGTGTGGCAGTCATGAAAATATCAAGACGCATAGACGATGACGACTTTACACATAAACTACCCTTGGTCGCAGCTTGAACGCGGTCAGGGATTTTTTGTGCCTTGCATAGACACAGAAGCAGTAAAAGCGGAGGGACTACAAAAAGCACTCCGCTTCCGTCTGTTCGACGCTAGGGCTAGGGTAGGAGTTAAAAACGGCCTTATTGGGGTCTGGTTCTTTCGCTTAGATCGATAAACCGCCTAGCAGTTTCGTATTGCGCCTTATCTATTTTTTCTAATAACGCGTCTTTTTGTTCTGTGGTCAGCTTCGGCATTTCAATGATGATGCGCTTGTACTTGGCAAATTCCCCTAGTTTCTGCTGCACTGCACCCGACACCTGCATCATGGCAACTTGGTTGCGGTATTCTTCCAAGAACTCCATTGCTTCTGCCTTCTTACCGGACTCAACCAAGCGTTTGAATGTCCCGGTCGCTTGCTGAATCTCCAGCATCCGCTCGTACGCAGCGTCTAGCGTGCCCCTTCCTTCTACCGGCTGGAACAGCCCACCAATGAACGGCGTCTTGCTTGCTTTTAAGGTCGGCTCGGCTACGTCTTTGCCGAGTTCGGTATTCAGTATAGGGTTGGCTATCGAAATTATTGCCATACCCAAGCCCCCTGTGTAGCCGCGAATCAGGTAGTCCAGCTTGATCGGCGTAAGTCCTATGTCGCCTGTCAAACTGCCAATCAACTTGGAGAGTTCCGTTGTGCTGGCGCGATATCGTTCGGTTGGCAGCAGTGTGTGCTGCTCGCGCATCGACTCAATATCACCACTAAAGAATGACCTACCTAGTACAACTTCAGTCACCGGCTTAATCGCGGCTGGCAGCGCAAACGGGTTCGACAGCCCAACCAACTTGACCATGCCTTTGGTGATGTCGTCGTTGCGCTCATCGGCGGCAAAAATGTTGTACACGGCTTCTGGCAAAGACTTGAACAAATAACCAAATTCAAACGGAATAGGTACCTTCAACGGCTCGTCTGCGAACGGCGTGTACACAAACCAGTTACCCAACCGCTCTTCCGGTTTGGCGCGTTTGTACGCTTCGTCATCTTCCATCATCATGGCGTACGCAAAAGTTCCCAATGCCATCAACGTACCGCGCATCAACATTTTTTGACGTATCTCAAGCTGCTTATGGTACGGCATCCCGCCGTACTTGTTGGTGAACGTGCGGTACATCACGTCCAAACCTTGAATCTGCGCATTAAAGAACGGGATCAGCGTGGACATATACTGCATGCTAGGCGACAAACCACGGCGGCTAAAGTTCATCGACTCAAGCGTGCGCAGGTAGGCTTGCATATCCGACATACCCTTGGCTATCGAGTCCTTGTAGATAGCAGCACGCGTTGCCGCGTCGCCCTGCATAGCAAACGCATCCGCTTTTGCCATCAGTTTCGTCCATCCACTCTTACCCATACTGATGTCACGAAACGCCTTCTCCATGTCCTTCTCGTCGCCGGTTAAGACGTTGCTGCTAATCGCACCAGCCGCCATGAGCTTGCGTTCTTCTTCGCTGCGTCCGGCCACCATCTTAGCCAACTCTTTAAACGAATTCAGAACCGGCACGCCATCCATGCCTGTAGTCATGTAAGCAGTCAACGGGTCACGCACCGCTTGGCGCAACGCGTAGGCAGGGTTACGTGTAACGAACTTGCGCAGATAGTCAGCAGGTATTCCCATCAAGCGCACCGCCGCAGGGATGGTGGTCTTGATACCTTCCATGCCCTTGACGATTAACTCGGCTGGGATGCCGTATTTGTTTGTGTCAATCACAGCAAAGTGTTCTTTGCCCTTGACGTTAAACCGCACAGTGTCGGGGCCACTAGGACCAACGCCTTCACCCAACGCACTAGCAATACCCATGCGCTTTAGCAAGAACGACGTATCCTTGACGGACTGATTACGCAAGCCCATGTTGGTCAGGATGAACGTGTTCTGCACCGCGCTGGTAAAGATCGGCATGATCTGGGTGTTACCACCTACTAGCGAATGTAGCTCTGGCTGCTCTTTGATATTGGCGATACGGATTGGGCGTTCTTTCTCCACCAGCAACTGCAACTCACCGCCCTTGACGCGGTAGTAGGGCACGTAGTCAATCGCCTTCAACTCAGCGGCTTTCTCTTTGGTCATGTAGCCGGTCTGAACTAGGAAGTCCAGCAGCCCTGCGTTGTACTCCTTGTATATCTTGGCGGCTTCTTCAAACGCGTTGGAAGCCCGTTCGTTGGCTTTCAGTTCAGCCATTACCTCGTTGTACTCTTGCTTGGCAAGCGCGGGGTCGTTGATTAGCAGCTTTTCCCAGCCCACTTGATCGGCACGCATACCCGCCACGTACGCCGTGAACATCGCTTCCAACTGCGTGCCATTGTTGATTCCCGACTTTTCCAGCGCCTCGGCTACCTGCGTCATGTTCGCTCCGGGTTTGCTCTGGTAGCTGAACTCTTTGCCGCGTTTGGTCTGCTGCTCAACAATACTAAGGGGGCCGTTAGTCAGGAACTGGGTGGCAAGCTGCGTGCGCTGCTGGCCGAAGCGCAGGTAGTACTCGGCCTGCTCTGCCTCTAATTCTTTTACAACGTCACTATCAACACCTTTTCTTATAGCCTCTGACAACGCTGCGTACTGGTCAACAAACTGTACGCGACCCGCCAGCCCTAACGAGTTAGCGCGAAAGTTATCAACCGCCGTTTGCTCCTGCGCAACAAACGAGGATGCAAACCGCGTAGGTTGAGTCTGAGACCTAAACCCAAACACGCCCTTGGCCTTTTCCACCACGCCCACGTCTTCCAACGGTTTTGCCCTTTCCTGCTCGGCTACCTTCTGATCCACACTGGTTGGGATCATCAACGCTTCAACTGCCGACACCGATGCGTCCAGCATGTTCTCGACGTTCTTCACACCGATCATGCGCAGGATAATGCTGACAAACCCACGGAACGCATCCGACAAGCGCCACTTTTTCTGACGCAGTTGCTTCTGCAAGTTCTCGTTCGACATCACCTCGGCAGCGAATTCAGATACGCTGCTCTTGGCGTTTTCGCTAGTAATCGCCGGGTCTTTCTTTGCCGCGTTGTATAGCGCCACTAGCTCGCGGTACGCCGCCTGCTGTTCTTTACTCAACAGGTTGATGTCGTCTTCTGCCATCTGAATCGTACGCTCAACCGCAGCGTGGGTGCCTTCGTGCAGCAGCACCTCTTGCGTTAAGCCATAGCTGCGGTTCAGATCGATCTTGCGGCTGGTTGCTTTGCCCAGCAGTTCTTGGCCGTTGGAATGATACAGCCTGTCGTGTATCTCAACGTCTGTCTTGTCTGCGTACACTTCAAGCGCAGCGGCCACCGCACGGTTTAGCGGCTGGTTGGTATCGTCTTCAACAATCCCCTTGTACGCATCGCGCAGCTTGTTCTCTTCCAGCAGCTTGACCTGATCTTTTGTCAAGTCTCTACTTTCAGTTTCCGACCCTTCGGCGTAACGCTCTTTCTCCTGCGCTTCGGCAATGTCGCGCTTCATCTTCTCGTTGGCAGCTTTCGTCATCGCTGCCTGCATCGCGGAACCTTTACCTGCCTTGGCCTCGCGTGCTTTACGTGTGCGCTCTCTTGCTTCTTCGCGTTGCTGGTAGTCGTAGGCTTCGCTCTTCTCAGCGGACAGGCCGCTTTCAAACTCCGCTTGTTTACGCTCAGTCTCTGCACGGCTCTCAGTTGAGGCAGTGCGTGTTGTCTTCATCTTAGGTAGCTTGCGCGTCACCTGCGGCGTGCGTAGGCTCTTGACTTCCTGCACGCTATCTTGCAAGGCTTCCTGATATTCTTCTTTAGCTTCAGCCAGCTTCTTCTTAAAGTCTGGGTGCTGTTTGCCCAACTCAATGGCTTTAGCGCCGACCAGTTTAGTCAACTCGTCTTTCAGTTGGTTCAGTTCGGCAAGGCGCTCTTTAGCAACCTTGACCATATTGGCTTCCGCAGTCTTGTATTTTTCGGACGTGTCGCCGTATTTCTCTTTTAGTTTGGCAAGGCGCTCGTTCGCGGTAGCGATAAATTTGTTGTGCTGCTCTGCTTTGGCAACAAGGCGCTTCTGATACGGCGCAGCAAACGACTGGTACTCGTCCATCGTCTCGCCAAGTTCTTTGGCAACTTTGGTTTCGCTTACCTTTACCTTGCCTTCGGTTGCCCGTTTCGCAGCCTTGGCTTCCTTGGACATCTCACGCTTGGACTTGCCTTCGCGCATCAACGCTTCTTGCTTTTGGCGTGGGGTCAGGATGGTGGGCGTAGCAACTTCTCCCGGCGCTGGGGCTAATTCACCGGTTTGCTTAAATAACCGCCGCCACGTCTTCTCGTACGCATCACGAATAGGCAGAATCTGTTTTAGTGTTTTCTCATAGTCACGCTTGGCAGTCGCAACTTGGTTCTGAAGCGTGGTGAGCTTGTCTTTAGGCGCTTTGGCTTTCTTAGCCTCGGCCAGCTTTGCTTCACGCTCTTCTAACTTAGCCCACTTGTCGTGCAGTATCTGTAGTTTTGAACGCTTGGCGTTGCCTACCGGCTTGTTAACAAGGTCTGTTAAACGCGCCAGCTCTTGCATCACATCGTCGTAAACGTAGACCAGCTCGCCTTTATTGGGGCCACTACGAATCTCACGTACGTCATAGTTGGGTTCACGACGAACGATACCGCCTATCTGCTGGTCAAGCGCAGCAGCCACTAACTCACGTGGTGACTGTCCTGCTTTTTCTGTTCTTGCTTTTTTGTCCGCAGCCTCACGAGCGCGACGCATGGCTTCGATGGTACGTTCGTCCCGGTTGTTAATCGCCGTGTTCAGCAGGTTAAAGTCACCCAGTAGGTCAAGCTGGAACGCTGTTACCGGCTTTTCGCCTTCTTTCTTTCCCGGAAGTAAACCACTAGGTTCAGGCGCAGGCGCTTTCAATCTTGCCAGACGGTTCTCTAGCTCATCTACTTTCTGTTGGGCTGTGTACAGTGCGGCACGCCGCATATCTTTTTCAGCGCCAGTCCCTGCATACTGCAAGCCTCGGGCTTTGTACGCCGTTATGGTGTCTTGTTTAACCAGCGCATCGCGCTCGGCAATCGCTTGATCTAAGACCTTTTGTGTGGTTTCAATGGCGCGTTGTTTTTTCTCATCAACTGGCGGCGCTTCAGCTATAACTTCCTCTGCCTTTGGCGCAGCACCGCCAAACATATCAATCGTCTCATCTTTGGGTGTTGCTTTTACCCGCAGAATTTCACGCTCTTTGTCCAACTGGGTAGCCTGCGTATCGCGCTCGGCTTTTGCAGCGTTTAGTTTCTCCAGCAGTTTAGGCAGCGCATCGAACTCACCCAACTCAGCGGCGTTATCGACTTTCTTCTGGGCAGCGGCAATCTTCTTGTCCAGCGCTTCAAGCGTGGCAGTAGCGTCCTGCTCAAATGTCTCTGGGGATTTGGTCGTGCCGCCCGCCTCCTCGATGCTGGCTTGCATCTGGTCTAGCTGGCTCTTGAGTTCGTTGTACTTGGGCAGTAGCGTGTTGTACGCGTCTGCGTCCCCTGCCTTGGCTGCGTTTTGCATCGCCGTTTCCAACGGCTCCATCTGGGCAACAGCCGTATCGTAGTCATCCATCATCTTGATGACATTAGGCGCTTGCTGTGTCACAGCTTCTTCAGTAGGCGCAAGCTGGGTAGGTACTGGCGTTATGTCACGGAACCGGCGCTCTGGTTCAGCACCGGGGATAGGGGTGATGTCTTGGAACCGGCGCTCTTCAATAGGGATTTCTTCAGCCGCAGGAGCGGGTGGGGTGGGCGGTGCTTCTGGCTCTGCGGTTTGCCGCGCTTCGGCTGCCTTGGCTTGTTGCGCTGCTGCCAGTTGATCCTGTGCAGCGCCTTTCTCTCCCAACCGACCCACAGCACCCAGCGGTCCCAACAGACCCGCACGGTAGGCAGTCTCACCATACTCGGCAAACGCTTCAGGTCCTGTTAGGGGCAAGCCTGCCTGCGCACGCTCCAGCATCTGCTGCATAACTTCAGTCGGGATTTCAATCGCCGCACCGGTGGCAGTACCCTTGGCAAGCGTTGCAAGTAGCCGCTCGTTAGCTAACTTCTCAGCTTGAGCCGCACTACGTCCAAAGAAGGCTTTGGTCGGAATCCCGGTTAGCTTGGTAACAAAGGTGCCGCCTAACGGAATCAATGTACCCGCAACGTCCAGCGCCGCACTGGGGGCTGCGGTTTTCAGTAGTTCGCCTCGGTCAATGCTGACCGGTTCACCACGTTTAGCCTGCTCTTGTGCACGACGTTCCGACTGTGCACCTGCGGCCATTAAAAGCGAAGGTGCGGTTGCACCAAGTAAACCGCCACCAATCGCCCCAGCAGGACCCAGTGGCGTACCAAGCATAGCCCCAAGTCGCGCACTACCTAATGTAGCAGCAATCTGAGGGGATTGTTCTGCTAAAGCCAACGGCACCTGACGTGCCAGTTCTTTCCCGGCAGCTAGGAGGCCCTTCTCTTCGTAGGCTTTCTTTAGGCGCTCAAGACCAATCTGATCTTCGTATTTACCGCCAATCTCTTCTTGACGTGCAAGTCCTGCTTGGGCGGCTGCTACTGCTTCTTCGGGTGTACCACCAAGAACACCAACACCTGTGCGCCCTGCGGATAGCTGTGACTCTAGCCCTCGTTGGAACGCCGCACCGATGCCACGTTTGGGGGCGCTTGCTTGTAGGTGTTGTTGTAGCGCGGCAATGACCTGCGCGTCTGTTGCCCCTTCAGGTCCTTGGATGTCGTATATGTTTCCATCAGGACCGCGAACGCTATAGATTGGCATACTTATTTACCCCGGTCGTTTGCCTAGTACGGTAAAGCCTTCTGTACCACCACCCCCATCTCGCAGAATGCTCATTGGACTCATCTCATTTTTAAGATTTTGCACACCGAACATTGCCGCCATTCTAGGATCGTACTGGGCCGCCGCTATGCGTCTAATCGCTTCAAGGCGATCTACGTTGTACTCTTTCATGACTTGCTGAATCTGCCGTTCTTCGCGCGAAGTGTCGAGGTTTTCAGCTAGTTTGCCATAGTACTTCTCCATGATATCTTTAAACGACTTCTCTTGCGCCAGCTTCTCGCGTTCGCGTTTGGCTGCAACAGCACCCAAGCCTGCCCGACCAAAGTTACTAAACAACTGCGACAACTCGCCGCCTGCTTGTCCGCCGGGGGAAGCCAACATGCCCAGACCTAACATCAGCAAATCTTCGTTGTCTAGACCAAACGCTTTCTTTTGTTCAGCAGGCGGTCTCTCTTCAGCTACTGGTGCGGGTGCGGGGGACGGTGTTGCGTCCGGCTCCGGTTTAACACCCCGATTTTCTTCATTTGGGTAAACATCACTTACCGGCGGGGCGGTTTCTGGCATTTCAGCTTGATTAGTTCCTACAGCAGCGCGGGGGATGTTTCTTGCCGACGGTATGGCGCTTCTAGCTACAGCGCCTACTTGTGTGCGTCCTGCTTGATCTGCTGCTCGTGCGGCTTCTTCTGCACGAATTGCTTCGGCGCGTTTAGCGGCTGCGGTGGCAGCTTCTTCTGCCTTACGTACGTCTCTTGCCTGTTCTCCCAGTTTACGACGGCTTGTCGCCTCCGCCCCAAATGCAGCGGCTTCTGGGCTAATGGGGAAAGTCTGCGACTTTCGTGGCTCAAACGCGTAAGCAGCTTTGGCTTCTGGTTTTGGTCCGTCTAGTCTTGGGAGTGCCGCAGTCTGGGCGCGTTCCGCTGCTGCCGCTGCTTCTGCCTCTGCTGCTTTTTGACGTGCAGATATTCCCGGTAACCCGGCCTCTTCTTTTGGTTTGCCCTTACCGCGCCCTAATCCTAGCAACAATAGGTTTTGAATGTTAGACGCGTCGTTAACACTTAGTGTACCGTCCGGGGCATTTTTTGATAGCCACTCGGCAGACTTGTCTAAGTTCTTGCTTACGAAGTCTGTTAGCTGTGTAGTAGGTGCTTGGCGGTATCCCGGTTCTTGTGTCCGACCGAACATACGCCCAAACGGGTCCATAAAGTCTTTTGCCGCAGCCCTAGCGCCCAGTGCTGTTTCTTCTGGGACAGTCGCCATTCTCGCGCCGCCATAGGCAATCTCACCCGCAGCAAAAGGCAGTAAGTTTGCAAAGTAGTCCGCCGTTGCAGCAGCCGCACCTGCTTGTGGTGCTTTACCTTCTATCGTGCCCGTAGCAGTCGGCGGAGTACTAATGATGTTGCCCATCGGATCGACCATCGCTTCTTCGGCAACCGGCGCAGGGCCTGCGCGACGTGGGGTAGGTGCGGGGGCAGTACGTGCCGGTTTAGGTTGTGCTACGGGTGTTGGGTTTTTAATTTCTGTTGGTTTGAATTCATCACGCGGCACAACATCTGCCGCCGCTGCCACAGGCAGTGGGATGTAGTTGTTTAGTTTCTTAAGGTAGTTGAACGGCTCTTGTTTGTTCGAAGTGCGCACGTCTTCGTGCAGCTTCTCTGGCACCAACTGCCCTTTGTTTTTCTTCAGGTGGCGGTTAAGCACCCCTTCACCTTGGTTGTAGGCAACAGCAACTTTGGCAGGGTCTCTGTATTTCTTAAAGAAGTCTTGCATGAGCGATAGCGACGCGTCCATATTTTTATATGGGTCTTTGCGCTCTTCTGGTTTCAACCCCTTTGCCCGTGCAGTTTGCTTGGCAAGCTGTCCAATGCCTACAGGGCCAGTTTTGGATTTGGCGTTGGGGTCGTAGCCAGACTCAGTTTGAAAAATCGCGTCTACAAACTTAGGATCAAGCCCTAGCTGCCGCGCTTTCTCAATCGCATACGCGCGGTACTTATCGCGCTCTGCCTGCGGCGCACCGCCTTTAGCATACCCTGCGATACCACCATCAGCCATTGTTTCTAAATTGCGTGCTTGAAGCTGCGGAATACCCGCAGCCATTTGTGGCATAGCCGGTGCCATCTGTGCTACGGCAGCGTCCGCTACCGGGGGTTGTGGTTGTGCTTGTTGCGCTTGAGCAGCAGAGCGCACGCGTTTACGGCGGTTGCTCTCGGAAATGGCAAGCGGTAAAAGGTAAGGGTCGTTTTTATTCATCGCAGCAAACTTCTGCAATGCAGCGTCGTCCATCATGGACAGACGTGTTGTGATTTGGTCTACGTTCATCATGATTACGACCCCATCTTCATAAGCGCCAAATCAGCCAAACCTGCTGGTTCGTTCACCATACCGCCTTCTGCTTTACTTGGTTGGTCAAACAACCCTCTGTACGTCAGATAACCGCCAATACCCTGAGATATAAGTGACGGGTCTTTCATGTAGTTCATCTGTGAGTACTGTGAAAGCGGCAATCCGCGTAGCGCGTCAAACATAAATCCTACCTGTTGATACGGATACTGCTGCTGGCGCATAAAGTCTTGGTAGTCCGTATCAAGACGCCCTTGTTCCAGCGCCTGCCGTTGAGCACCCGCAGCGTTCAACGCATTGATGATGTCCTTCTGCTGGCCGAACTGCATCTGCCCTAAGTTACCCAACATACCGGCTGCGGCCAACTGCTGCTGAATACCTTGCATACCCAGATTGGCACCGAACTGACGGGACTGCTCGCCTAACTGCTGTACACCTAATTTTGCTTGCAAGTTGGCTTGGCCTGTACCAAACCCCATCTGCTGATTTGCCAGCGCTGCTTGTAGCGCCCGCTGTTGGTCAGTTTGAAACTGCTGTGCTGCTTGTTGGAACGCACTTTGACTGCCACGGGATTGGATGTCCCCTAGTTGTTGCCCTAAGTTACGCTGGCGTTCTGCTTCAACAATAGCTGATCTAGCACCGCCAAAGGCACCTTGTTGTACTGCACGTGCTTGGTTCTGCTGCCCCATAATGTTTGATTGGCGCATAGCTTCGCGCTTCTCAATGTCGGTCACCGCTTGTTGGTACGGCGACATGTACGATGACATTACATTCGGGTCAATAAACTTACCGGTGCTGACATCTCCCGGCTGCTGCATTTGAAACTGTTGTAACTTCGCAGGGTCATAACGCACATCACCCGCACGCAGTCCTGCCAAGCCTGCCATTTGTGTTGCCGTGCCTAGCTGCGGAGCAGAAGACATATTAGCGACGTTTTGCTGCGCCTGTAATTGGAACGGATCAAACCCGGCTATACGCTGACCGCCGTAGGGTTGGTAGCCCAGATCAGCAATCGCTTCTGCTTTGCCGAGGTACTTTTCGACATAAGGCCGCGCATATTCAGGGATGCTGGTCTGGGTGATATTCTGGCTAGTGGGCTGACTGCCCCCACCACCCTCGCTGTACAGTTTTATTTTCCCGCCTTCTTTTTTGAAAGCGCCGAGGTCGCCGGGTACGCACCCCGCCTCCATCATGCCAAATGAGATACGGCTCATATAGATACTCCTACGACTCGGTATTTTTCTTTAAAACCGTAACGTGTCCACAAACGTGCTACGGATTCTCTGGCACTCCCCTCAATCTTGGTTGCGCCATTAACCAACATAAAATTCTTCAATTGCTCAAATGTATCTGCGTTTGTAATTAAACGACCGCCTATCGACATGATGTAGCCCACACGTGCATCAGGACGGTTGAAAAAGTTAATAACCGCCGCGCCGTGAATTTTGTTTTCTTCATCCACAGCAATTAACGCTGCCCAAGTACCGTCAATCAAGCGCATTTTGTACTGATCCAGCGTGTACTCGTACGTACCCCCTGCCTCCCACGCACTTCGAATAAACGGTTCGATGTGCGGCCACATTACATTTATGTACTGAAGTTCAATGCACTGTATCTTCATGCGGGCAGATGCTTATCTGCTCTACTGTTTACTGCTACTCGTTTTTTGCCTACCGTTTTGTTTCGGGCTTTTTGCACACGGTCCATCATCGCGTACAGCTTCCGCGCTCCAGCTTCTGTGGAGCCGTTACCGAGTTCGGACACGATGCGTGCAGGGATAACAAATTCACCATCAGCGAGACGAGCAGGCTGCCGCTGACCAATAACAGCAGGAATAGAATCCGAAACTCCATCGCCGGGTCCTTTCAATAATCTGCCACCATCAGAGTAACCACCAAGATTTGCAACGCCCCCGTATGCAAAACGCTGCTCACCTGTGTACGAATCAACCGGCGCATCAAGTCCAGTTGATATGACATTAGCTGGCATCGGATGCTGCATCATCGGGTTGCTATACATCGGGGTCTGAAACTGCGACTGCGGATACATCAAATTGTCCCCCACCGAGTTCATAGCTGACATCTGTTCAACGGAGCCACCCACTGCGTATTCCGGTTGCTGCTGCTGTCTTTGTGCTTGTTCTGCCAAACGCCTATCCATCATGGCGTAGAAGTTGGACATATCACGAGGACGTGCGGCTTCTTGTTCAGGAGTGCGCATAGCGCCTTCCAAGCCAATCGCACCGCTGTGCGTCACAAACGGTTTTGGTGCCAATGGTTTAGTTAGTTTGGTCAAATACTCTTCCGACTGCATCAGCGTTTTCTTTAGTTCCGCCGGAGTCATACGCTGCTCTTGGGTGTAGTACTTCAGCCCTTCAGGGTCAATCGTCCGCCCCAACAAATCGCGGTACATGTTTGCCGCTTGGGTTGCCGTGGCGTAGCTGGCTTCTTTCTTCGCGGCTGCAAGCTGCTGTTGACGTGCAGCATACTCGGGCGATGCTTTAAGGATAGTGTCTAACTCAGAAGGCGAAAACTCACGTTTGGTGTAAGCCGCGATGCCTTCAGGGTCTACGTCACGTCCAAAGTACTGCTGATACACAGGGTTCAACGTCTCTGCCGTATACGCTTGCGGGTCAGTGCTAAGTTTGGGTGTAGTAGGCATGCCCGGACCGCTTTTCTGTACAAACTTACCAATCTCTCGGTCGTAATCGTACTTATACGGGTCTTTTATTTTTTGAGGATCGTACTCATCGTAAGGCGAACCGCTGCCGGGACCGTATGGCGGTGGTCTATACATAAAATGCGGGTCCATACCGCCGACGTAGTAATAGTCGTCTTTATCTTCGTCCAGTGGGCGAGTGCCGGTGTACCGTGTGTAACCGCCACCCGCAAAACTTGCCAAGCCCATCAGTCCACCCCCCGCAGCATACTCAGGCCCCGGTGCTTCGTATGGTTCCAATGCGGTATAGACATCGTCAAAATAACGGCGCTCGGATGTGCCGTAACCTGTGTCGCCGTGACCGGCAGGCTCGTAATTACGCTTTAAACGGTAAGGGCGAATTAACGCCTTAGTTTTACCGGGAGGCTTGAAGTCAGGCCGCGCGGCATTTGCCACACTTGCAATTGATGCAAGTCCTGTGCCGGCAGGCATATTTTCCCAAACGGATTTCAGTCCTTCTACGGGATCAGCGCCGATGGCTTTAAACCCCTGTTTCATTTGAGTAAAATCAGGACTATAACCACCACCGTCTAAAAGTCTAGGGTTAGAACTTGGATCCCTTCTCATAAAATTTGGCAAGACTCCCTGTGCACTTGACACATTACTTACCGGATTTCCCAATGCTGCTTGCGCAGCATCTATATTTATTGGGGCACCGCCATAATAAGTAGAAGACGTAATAAGCGGCATTGGCGTAACCGTTGATGAAGCAAACTTATGGGCAGGATATTTAGAGACCAACTGCGTGGGGATAGAGATTGGAGTTGTAGAAAGACCGCCCGTGTAAGCCGAACTGGGGCCAAATATTACACCTGCGGGGTTTGTGCCAATAGCAGCGGTTTTGAGCGCGTCTAACGCTGGGGTTGATCCCGGCGGAAAAACAGGCGCTCCCTGTATTGCCCTTGCTGCGCTTGCTGCGCCTGCGGTTGCCGCATTTGCGCCTGCGGTTGCTGCCTTTGCGCCAGTAGCTGCCAGCCCTTGTCCAAGACCCGCCCCGCCAAACGCACCAAGACCGGCCATCAGCCCCTTATTCAAACTGCCCGTAGCCAGCCCTGTCAAACCGCCAATAGTCAGTGCAGTGGACAAAGGATTCGCAGCAAGAAACGAAAGAGAAGTACCGGCAGTCATCGGCGCAAGCAAAGCGCCTGCTACCATCGGCAGAATTTTAGACAGAAAGCCTGCTTCGGGCAGGCCGGTTTCCGGGTTGATTGTTAGACTACCGCCATGCGCAAGCGCCAACGCTTGCAGACCATGCACCTCGTTTGGTGTCATGTGGACAAGAACCGAGTCGCTGCCCCTCCCTTGGGACTGCACTTGCTGGGCTAGATTGTGGACGCTCATCGCTACCTCATCCCTAAAAATTTGTCAAAGTCTATCATGTGGGTGCGTGCATACAAAGCAACTTCACCCAACTTTCCAGTTAGTGCCATCCGAGTAAACGGGCACGTTGGTACTGCCCCCACCAGCCACCGTACTACCAAA
>Ga0194129_10001369_pt1 | contig 40452 bp, 42 predicted proteins | sample TA2KigCa35mmetaG_FD_150862 | JGI IMG/M metagenome (GOLD analysis project Ga0194129, IMG submission 150862) | Freshwater microbial communities from Lake Tanganyika, Tanzania - TA2015038 Kigoma Deep Cast 35m | ecosystem: Environmental > Aquatic > Freshwater > Lake | place: Tanzania: Lake...
AGGGGGACTTGAACCCCCACAGCCTTGCGGCCTGCGGATTTTAAGTCCGACCGGAAGGCCTGCCTGCCAATGGATCTCGGAGACGCAGTGCCTAATTGATGCCTAAAGACGGTCGTAGCTGTTCCAATCTGTGCAACCCAAACGCCTCCGGACCGCTCCTGTCTCACCGACGGGAATCCCACCAATGGCGCCCAGGACTGTCCCTAGCTGTACCATGCCACTACCACTGGTGTGCACGCCTGGGAGCAAACGGGAAAATCCCGCTACAGTTCGTCGCAAATGAGCCTCATCGGTATCGGGTGCGGCTCGACCGGCGATCGACGGCATGGCCACCACGGGGACGCGAACTGGGACCGACAGAACCACGACGGGAAAGCGGGAGCGGAGACGGACGGGCAAGCTCCGCGACTCCTCAGAGGACCAGCTCCTGAGCTTGAGGGCAGCCGACTCTGAGGCGCTTCGGGTTGGGATGGATCTGGCCAGGCAGCACTTTCAGAACAACTCCCTCGCCGACGCCTGCAAGGAGATCCTCAAGCCCCCGGCGATCGAGATGCAGCTGGGGCGGCTGTTCGCCAATGAAAACCTGATCGGTCGGATGCTGGCCGCCGATCGCCAGCGCCTCCAGCAGATCACCGCAGGCATCAACGCCACCAGGCTGATGAACCCTCTGCTGGAAGCGGAGCGGGAACGAAAGCAGCAACTGCTGGAGGCTCTCCATCCCTGCCGCGGCCTGCTCGAGGGCCTCCGCAGCCCGACCAGTGGTTTGGAGCAAATCATGGAGGCCCGCTCCGCCTCACTTCGCCGCATGGCGGAGGCCTGCTCTCCCCGTCTTGCATCGCTGGACATCGACCTGGGAATCGATGCCATCCGTTCCCTCAGGGCTGTGGGCGACGTCGCTCGTCTTGCCGATCTGCAAGGCCCGATGCGGATCCATGCGGTTCCCCGCATGGCACCACCCACCTGGTGGCGGCAGGAGGCCGAGCCGGAATGCGTACCCATCCCGTCGCCACAGCCTGCGCCGGAGAGGGCTCCTGACCTGCTGGATGCCGGCCATGAAAGCGAGGACAGCCAGAGGCTGCTGGAGGAGCTGATCCGGTTTCAGCGATCCGATGAGATCCCCAGCGATGCCCGAGAAGGCATGTCCCAGCTCAACACGTGGTGGAAGCTGAATCGGCACCGGATCACGCCGGATCAGAGCCTTGAGTTCAACCGGATCGTGCAGAGGTTCATCGGAACCCAGCTCGGCCTGACAACACCCTCGGATGGCCGCCAGCAACTCAGGAGTGGCCTGCTGCTGCCCCAATCGCAGCGAACGCTGCCGGCTCCCGATCTCGCCCCGGAGGTGTACACCACCCAGCAACTGAAGAAACGGTTGCACACGTCGACGCACACCCTCACACGACATGCGCGCAAGGCCCGCGAGAAGGGACCACTACCGCAACAACTCTCGGATTTCCCCGACTGGTTTGTCGTAGAGGAGAGTGATCCCCAGGGAGGGCAGAACCGGGGCTGGAAGTTCCAGAAACGCCGGGCGCTTGTGGAGCGCTGAAACAGCGGCCCTGCCCGGCAGAGAAGGCGCCCGAGCTGGTGGCCCGGGCGCCTATGCGGCTCAGAGCACGGACACCGTGCCCAGGCCACGCCCAGCGAGCTTGCGGGCCAGCTGGTGTGCCAGCGCAGCGGGGATGAAGCGGGGCTTCTTCACGGGCTTGCCGCGACGGCCATAGAAGACCGTGATGCGCTCCTGATCAGAGCTACGGCTGCCACCGGCATAGGTGTGGATCAGCAGCCTGCGGATCTCACAGCGGGGAGGGATGGAGCCCATGGGGATTGGGGCGAGGAACGCCGCCCGATCGCCCCGGACATGGCGGAAGGTCAAGGGTGGTGCGGTCACGCACCACTCGCGTCAGCCCTTGACCAGCCACCATGAGCACCCCGTCAGGGGTGCGGTGCCGGGGCAGTGCTGCGTTTCTCCTCGCCCCGCCATGGGCGCCGGAGCCGCCGGAAAGCACCAGGTGCTGCATCAACCCAGCCGGCCTGATCGGGAAGAACGCCGGAAAGACTGAGGCCTGACCATGCATTGGAGCGCAGGAGCAAGATTCAGGGAGCGCAGATGAAGCAGGCGTTCTTGTCACAGAAGAGAGCAGATCAGCCCGGTTGATTCATCCAAGAACGACACAGAAAGCACTAGAATATGATCACCTTGGGGCGCACGGATGACTGCGCACAGCGAGAGCGAAGCAATCGATCCATCGACCGAAACCTGCCAGCATCCATGCGATCCGATCGAGGAACTTCGCAGCGCTCCTGGCGCAGAAGATGAGGACGGTCGGCCGCTCTGGCCTGGACAGGACCCTGCATCCGGCGGACAGAGGCGTGCCGGATCCGGGCAGCGAGCCACAGCCCGACATCCGCGCTGCCAGCAACCCCCACGGGCAAGCAAGCAGAAACCCTTCGCGCCGCGGCCCAGCCGTCAGGAGGTGGAGCGCCGCATCGCAGAAGCCCAGCTGTGGATCGCCCGGCGGCTGCCCCTGATCGAGATTCGGGACAATGCCGCCCGAAATTGGGGGATCACCAACACCAAGACGGTGGGCCGCTATCTCTCGCTGGCCCGCAAACGGATGGTGGAGGAGCTCGTGCAGAACCGTCTTGAGCACCAGGCGGCCTACATCGAAGGCCTCTCGGAACTGATCCGCCGCTCGATGGCCGCCGAGCAGTTCAATGCCGCCGTCGGTGCCTACCGGGTGATGGCCGAGGTGACCGGAATGCTGCGAGCTCCGCTCAAGGCGCCGGAGCCGCGGCCATGACCCTGTGCCCTCGGCCTGGCACGGCCTCCGGTGAGCAGCAGGGGCTTCTGACGACGGCCGGGGATGCCTGGGGGGACTGGGGCGTGCTGGGGGTGCGTGATCCCTCCCTGGGGCCAGACCGCGCTGCCGTCGCTGGGGACTTCCGCGACTTCATCACCGCGGCCTACCCGGGCTACGCCTTCCACACCTGGGCTGAACGCCTGATCGCTCTGTTGCAGCGGGTGGCCGATGGCGAGCTGCATCGCCTGATCGTCTGCTGCCCGCCGCGGCTCGGCAAATCGCTGCTGGTCTCCAAGCTGTTCCCCGCCTACTGGGTGAGCCGCTACCCGCATCGCTTCTGTGCGATCGCCTCCTATTCAGCGGAGCTCGCCTATGCCCACAGCCGGGAGGCACGCCACTTCTACCGCTCCTGTGGCCACCCCCTCTCGAAGGATTCAGCGGCGGTGGGCAACTGGCTGACGCCCCAGCGCGGCGGTTGCATCGCGGCCGGGGTGCGAGGGCCGTTCACGGGCAAGGGGTATGCGCTCGGGGTGATCGACGACCCCTACAAGGGCCCAGAGGATGCCGGCAGCGCTGCCCAGCGGCAGAAGCTGATCGAGTGGTTCCAATCCGTCTGGCTCACCCGCGCCGAACCCGGCGTGAACGGCACGGCGGGGGCTGCCCAGGTGGTGGTGCTGACCCGCTGGCATCAGGACGACCTGATCGGTTGGCTGCTGGAGCAGGAGGCGGGAGATGCACCGCAGCACTGGCATGTGCTCAACCTGCCGGCCCTTGCGGAACCTGAGGAGATCCGCCTGAACTTCCCGCCCACCTGCAGCGTGGAGCCGGAATGGCGCGGGCCCGGTGTTCCGCTCTGCCCGGAGCGTTTCCCTCTGGTCGAGCTGGAGCAGATCCGCATCCGCGCCGGCCGCTACTGGTGGGAAGCGCTGTACCAGCAACGGCCCTCCCCCGCCGAGGGACTGCTGTTCCGCCATGAGTGGTTGCGGACGGCCCCTGCACGCCGGAGCGGCAGTGAGGGCAGGGCCTATGCCCCGCTGGTGCTCTCCTGCGACCTCGCCTTCAAGGGGGGCGCCGAGAACGATCCCTGCGGTTTTGTGCTGCTGGGGCTGGTGGATCCGAGCCAGGCACCACACCCGCTGCACCAGGCCCGGAGCAACGGCCTGCAGCTGCACCCAAGCACGGCTGCTCTGGCGAACACCGCAGCGGATCCCGGCTCCATGCCGCCGTTCCTGATCGAGGTGCTCTGGGCCCAGCGCCATCAGCTCGATCTGCCCGGCACGGTGAATTACCTGCTCCAGAGCCTGGAGGCCCTGAAGCGGCAGGGCATGAACCCCGATGCCGTGTTGGTCGAGGACGCCGCCAACGGTCCGGCGGTATGTCAGCTGCTCAGGCGCCAGATCCCCGGGTTGATCGCCATCCGGCCGCAGGGCAGCAAGGTGAGCCGCGCCCATGCCGTCGCCCCCTGCCTTGAAGCCGGGCAGGTGGGCTTCCATCGCCCCACAGAAGCGCTGCAGAGCGAACTGCTCAGCTTCCCCACCGGCGCCCATGACGACCTGGTGGATGCCTTCTGTCAGGGCGTGATCTGGCTGCAGCAGCAGCACTGGCGCGGCCGAGGCCGGAGTGAGCCGCCGAAGCCGCTGCTGTTCTCCCACTGATCGATCGACTCCGATCCCAATGCGTTCCCATCTCCCCAGACCCAGCGGACACCGTGCAAGCGCAGGCCCTGGCGTCCGCGCCCTCCGTTCCAAACAGCCGCGTGCCGGCCGCTGCCCCCTGGCCGCTGCAGATGCCCTGGTGCTGGAGCACCTGGAGTTCGCCTACCGCGTGGCCGGGCACTACGCCGCCCGGACGCCGATCCCCCGCGACGATCTGCAGCAGGAAGCCGCCATCGGTCTGCTGAAGGCAGCCCGTCGCTACGACCCAGGCCATGGCAGCCCCCGGCCCGGGCACTTCCGCGCCTATGCCCGGCCGTTCATCAACGGCGAGATCCGCCACTACCTACGCGACAAGGGGTTCCCGATCAGCATTCCCGGCCGTTGGCGTGAACTGCATGCCCGCGGCCGCAAGCTGCTGCAGAGCGGCTGCCCCGCCGAGCAGGTGCCGCTGAGGCTGGGGATCAGCCTGGAGCGCTGGTCCGAGATCGTGAGAGCCTGCGCCGTGCGGGTGGTGGCCCTGCCGGTGGAGGGCTGGGAGCCGGAAAGATGAAGGAGCTCAGTCGGCGTCGATCTGAAACTCCATGCAACGGCTCGCGAAGGTCGGGGCCTGGCGGCTGAGGATTTGCAGCAGGACCAGGGCGGTACGGGCAGGGTTGCGCTGCCGCGCTGCGATGGTCTCCAGACACCCGTGAATCGCGCCGGGTGCGAGATCCAGCAGGTTGCAGAGGAACTGATCGGGTGTCACGGCCTCGATGCCGAGGGGCTCCAGGACCTCGGCCGGGAAGTGCCGAACGTTGAGGGTGACGATCACCTCGGCCTTGGCGGCGATGGCTGCCGCCAGCACGTGGCGATCGCCGGGATCGCAGGCCAGCTGATCGGCCAGACCCGGAGGCGGCTCCACCGGGGCCTCGGGGAAGGCCCGTTCCATCGCGGCACAGAAGCGGCTGGCCAGCTCCGGGGTGGTGCGCGCATCAGCCAGGAGATTGCGGACCGTGTCCTCAAGGATCTGCGCCGACCAGTGGACCCGGTACAGCTGCTAGTGGGCTGCTTCCAGCAGCAGATCTCTCAGTTCGTAGGGGTAGAGGACGCAGCTGTCGAGAAGAACGGGGAAGACGGCAGGTTCAAGCCAGAGGCTCACACCGCCTCCACCTGCATCTCCTGCTCCAGCGCACTGAGCTCATCGAGAGCCCCACGGCGAACCTGCCGGCGCGCCTCACGCAGTTGCAGCACGTCGTGAATGCGCAGGCGCCGGTGGCTGCCCACCATCACCACCGGTACGGCGTTGTCCTCGATCAGCCGGTAGAGATAGGGCCGCGAGACGTTGAGGATCTGGGCGGCCTGCTGCGTGGTGAGCAAGGCATCGTGGGGCACCACCGTGACCGCCTCGCCCCGCTTGAGGTTGTCGAGCAGGCCCCGCATCAGTCCGTAGAGCGGCGCCGGCACCAGATGCTCTTCCCCACGGGGGCCGACCAGGCGAGCTTCTCCAGCCTGAAACAGCGCCAGCAGCTCTTCCAGTTGCTCAGGCGGCATGGAGTCGGGCGTGATGGTGCCCGGCACTGCGGGGGTCGCAACCATCGAAACCTCCTCCTTGATCAGGTCCTAACCGTAATAGGCGTAACCGGCGCCCGTGGGCAAGAGGGCTTCGGCAATAGGGAGAAAGCGACACAGCCCTGAGCCAGGCCACTGCCATCGCTGCTTCTCCCGCGGCCCTGCTGTTGCAGGAGGCGCCTGAACTGCAGCGCCGCCGCGGCCAGCTGCGACTGGTGGCCGACTGCTGGAACCTGCTGGAGGGGCGGCGGGAGCTGTACCTGCCGCGGGGGGAGCGCGAACCGGAGGCGGCCTACCGGCGCCGGGTGGAAGCAGCGCTGCCTTCGGGGTTCTTCCGCGACGCCCTGCGCACCTTCGCGGGGATGCTGTCGCGGGAGAACTGGACGGCCCTGCCCGCCGGGCTGGAGCTGGTGCTCAGCGATGTGGACGGACGCGGCACGGACCTGGGCGCATTCCTGGCCGCGGCGGACGTGCTGGTGCTGCGCGATGGCGGCTGCCTGCTGCTGGTGCTGCCGCCCGATCACCTCTGGCCTTCCGAGGGAGACCGGCAGCAGGCCCTGCGCCGGGGTGATCGGCTGTCGCTGCCGCGCCTGCTGCTGATCCCCCGCACGGACCTGCTCAACTGGCAGCTGCCCCACTCCCATGGCCTGCCGGTGCGGATCACCTGGCGGGAAGCGAAACCGGGCAGCGGGCCGCCGCCGGAGGATGCAATCGGGCTCTGGCCCGAGCAGCCCTGCCCCTGGCTGTACCGCACTCTTCAGCTCAGAGCGCAGGGCGTTGCCCTGAGCACCGAAACGCTCGTGGCCGATCCGCAGAGCGCCTCAGGCTGGCGGGTGGAGCAGCTGGAGCAGCGGCCGTATCAGAGCCTCAAGCTGTTGCCGGCCCTCTGGTATTCGAGCGACGGCGCCGGCTTCGGGGAGGGCGAGCTGCCGCATCTGGGGCTGGCGCATCAATACCTGAACCAGTTCCGCTGCCAGAGCGATTACCAGGAACTGCTCACCCGCTGCGCCCTGCCGGTGGGGGTGCGCACCGGCGTGGTGGGCGGTGTGGGGCAGCCACCGACAAGTGACCCGGTGGTGCTGGGGCCGAACACGGTGATGGACCTGCCGGAGGGCGCCAGCTTCCAGTTCGCAGAGGTTCAGGCCCGCTCCCTGGCGGAGCACCGCGCCTGGCTGCAAGTGCTGGATGCGGCGATGCGGCGCGATGCCCTGATCCCCAGCAGCAGCGGTGGCGTGGCCCGGACGGCGACCGAGATCTCTCTGGCGGCCAGCCAGTCGTATGCGCTGCTGCAGAGCCAGGCGATCCAGAAGGCCTCGCTGTTCAGCAGCCTGCTGGTGCACTGGTGCGCGATCACCGGTGAACCCCTCAGCCCGCAGGCGGCGTTGCAGGTGTCGGTGAATCCGCTGACGCCGCCGGTGGCTCCGCGGCCGACGGTGAGCGAATGGCTGCTGCTTGAGGAGAAGGGCGTGGTGAGCCGCGACGAGCTGCGGCAACTTCTGGAACTGGCCACGCCGGTGCAGGTGAGCCAGAGCGTCACCAGCGGCGCTGAGCTGCTGCCCGCCGCCGATCCACCATGAGCCCAACCCCTGACAACGATTGGCGGCCCGGCGATCTGGAGGCGATCCGGATCGCCCTGGGCATCATCGCGACCAGGCCGGCCGTGGACGCCATCAACAAGGCGATGCTGCAGCTGGAGCAGGGCTATGCCGATGCCATCCCCACCGCCCGGATCCTGCTGGACCAGATCGGGGTGCTCGATGCCCAGCTGCTGCATCTCAGTCCAGGCGATCACCAGGGGTGGAACGAGCAGCAGCGCAAAGGCCCCCTGCCCGGCAGCAGCGCCGCCGCCGGCGTGGCACCCGCCACCCAGGTGGACGTAGTGCACTACGCCACCGATCTTCTGCAGGTGGAGGAACGGCTGGTGAGCAGCTGGCCGGTGAGCACCGCGGAAGCTCTGCAGCGGCAGCGGCTGAACCTGTGCAACCAGTTGCTGCTGATCCTGCCGTCGCTGCAGGGCTGGAGCAGCCAGGGTCAGGTCGCGCTGCCGCCGTTCACGGCGGCGCTGCTGAGGGGCTGAGAGATGGCAACGGCATGGCCATCACCACTCATCCAGGCCACGGAAGCGGCGGCCGGCGGCAATCCCCTCACCCCCTACGCAAATGCCCGCCTGCTGCAGTATCAGAACCTGATCCCCGGCGACGTGGACTCCCCGATGCTCTGGCGCCACGTCTTTGAGTGCTTCCTGCGCCGGGGCAACTACATCACCGCGAAGGAGAACGGACCGGGCGTCGACACCGGCGACTTCACCTACAGCGGCTTCATCTGCCGCGCCAGTCGCCTGCCGATGGAAAGCACCGACCCACTCGACTGGCTGAGCACCTCGCTGCCGTGGCAGCAGGACAACCTGCGTGTGGCCACGAGAGCGGAGGGCACGGTGCAGGTGCCCTGCAAAGGGCTGATCTGGCTGGGCGATCTGAGCCGGCTCACTGATCCACCCGACAGCGAGGCCGACCCGCGGCGGGTCTACACGGCCTTCGATGTGATCGAATTCGGCGCCTCCTACGGCTCCGGGGGGATCGGCGCCATCACGCAACCGCTGGTGGGCGAGCGGATCTACGGAACGATGAAGCTGCACCAGCTGCCGGATGCCACGAGCGGGGCCCTCTGGGCTCGGCAATAGGGAGTGAGCACAGCCCGGATGGGGTGCTCGTTCCACTGACAGCCGCGACGGGTCATGGCCACCAGTACACCCAACCTCAACCGCACCGCCTCTGCCGCGCCCCAAGGCGTTGAGGGCGAGCACAGTCCCGCGCCATTCGACGGCGCTCCAGAGCCCCGGGCAGATCAGGCCGTGATGACCGGCAGCCAGGGGTACGGGGAGAGCCCCGATGGCGAGGCCCATCCGGCGAGCGAGAACGAGCTGCCGGCGGTTCCCGAGGCCCTGCGGGCCGAGCGGCGGCGCAGCAACCAGCTGGAGAAGGAGATCCGCTCGCTCAAGCAGCAGCTGAACCGCTTCTCCGAAATCAACCCCGAGGAGTACACACGGCTGCAGGAGGCCGAAAAGCAGAAGCAGCAGCTCGAGCAGCAACTGGAGCTACGCGAACGGCAGATGGAGGAGGCAAGCGCCCGCAAGGTGGCGGCGATCGCCGCCGAGCGTGATGCCGCGGCCGAACGGGTGCTGCAGCTGCGCAAGGAACGGCTGCTGGAGCGGGCCTTCTCAGAAGCCGAGGGCCGCACGGGCGGCGATGGCCGCGGCACGTTCTTTGATGTGTTCAAGGGCCAGCTGTGGGAGAGCTTCCGGCTGGTGCCTGTCAAGGACGGCAGCGACAGCCTCGAACCGCTCGACGCCCAAGGCCAGCCGCTGCTGGGTGATGACGGCAGGCCGCTGACCGCCTCAGAATTCCTGGAGGACCTGAGGGTCCACCCCGTGTACGGCTTCCTGTTCCAGCAGCGGGGCGCCATGGGCGGCCCTGCCGCTGTGAACTACGGAACCGGCACGGTAGGCGCCAACGGGGAGCTGATCAACCCCCAGGCCATGAGCGCTGCGGAGCTGTATCGGGCGGGGTTTGGAACAAGACGCAACTGAGCAAAGAGAAACACAGAGCTCAGCACTCAACTCTCGATCAATTTACTTTGGAGATGAACTATCCGAATAAACGACACGAGAGACAGCACTGCCAAGAATGACCACGCACAAGATATCATTCTCGACTGGACGAAGTACATCGCGAAGCCTAGGCCAAGCCACGCAAGAGACGAGTATATGGCAAACCTCAAGTAGCTAACCATTCTAGACAAGTGTCCGGTCCTTTTGAGTTGAGCGAAAACTCTAGATCCTTTGTATGACATCATAATACTTTTGCTGGTTGCAAGAAATCCGACAAAGAGGGCGGACACGGTCAGCGACCCGCCAACAAGGCTTGCAGACTTGTCAGGAGATATGTTAAATCCCGAAAACCAAGATAAAAGCCCAAGGGGGATAGCAAGGACCCACGGTCCGAATCGTTCCATGAAAAAAGAGAATCGCTTCATGCGCACTCAGGTTAAGAAGCCCGCCTCAATCCAGGACTGCCGCACAATGGCCAACTGATTCCAGCGATCTGCCAATGAGTATCTTCTACCCAATCCTAGCGGAATATCGACCTCTGAGCACAGGCGCTCAGCGATCAGATCTATTGTCTCGCGAGGTGAATCATCGCCCTGTTGAGCCCTGAGTGTCAATTTTTTGATTCCCTGATCACCAGGGGAAATCCTGAAGAGATCAACAACCAGGTCCTTTATCGCTCCATCAATCAGTCCACGCCTATTGCCCAACACTAATCCTAGTGTATCGGCTCCATTTTTCCTGGCTAGATCGAGTGCGCTTCCAACGGAGACCCTCGATGCCATATTTTCATTGATTAATTCGGGCACCGCAAAGGTGACCTCCAATTTGCTGACAAGACGGAGAGATCTAATGCGCTCTTCGCTGGCCTGAGAAAGCTTGGGCGCCAAAATATACCGATGAGTAAGCTCGTCCTCCACAAAAGCCAAGTAGTCCTGAATGGCCGAGGCCTTGGGACCGTGATGATTGTATTGAATCAAGATGTACCTTGCCTGTGGATCATAAAGGCACGCGGTGTCCTCGCCAAAGGACTCGTCATCCTTTATTGCTATCTCCGACATTGGCCGCTGCTCCGACACAATTACTGGGCCAGAGCCGCCTCTAAAAATGACAAAGTTTGCATAACACAAACCCCCTCTCTTCCTGAGGTTTTCAAGTCGTACGCGCAAGCCTGGCAAATCACGCATCCGCTGATCTAGAGGCCATTTGTCGTAAAATTCAAATGCCTGTTCCAGTGGCTTGGTGGAATCGTCTTCGGGTTTTACTTTGTACGCGTATATCTTCATATCGCAGTTACGAGCGCGCAGAAACGATCCAGAAGGACACACTAAGACCGTGTCGTGACTCTCGGCAATAGGAAGTGACGTTGCTGGGGTCAGGCCCCGGGAGTGGCCATGGGCCTCACGCTGATCGAGGCGGCTAAATACGAGAACCGGCTGGAGCACCTGGCCGTTCTCAAGACCTTCGCGGAAGGGGAACTGCTGAGCCGCCTCCCCTTCATGAACATCGCCGGTAGCGGCATCTTCTATGCCCAGGAGGCCGAGCTGCCCACTGTGGGCTTCCGGGCCGTGAACGAGGGCTACACCCAGAGCTACGGCGTCGCTGACCAGCGCGCCGAGGCCGTGCACCTCTTTGGGGGTGACGTGGATGTGGACCGCTCGATCGTGGACCTGATGGGCCCTGAGGCCCGTGCCAGCCAGATCGAGATGAAGATCCGCTCGATGCGGCTGACGCTGGAGGCCACGATCGTGAAAGGCGACGCCGCCTCCAACCCCCGCGGCTTCGATGGGCTGCAGAAACGCCTGCCCCTGAGCGGCGGCAACGTGGTGGACAACGGTGGCAGCACCGTGAACCTCGATGCCCTCGACGCGCTGGTCGACAGCGTGGACGGCATGGGCAGGCCCAAGTACCTGCTGATGAGCAAGGCGGTTCGCCGCCAGCTCAATGCCCTGGCCCGCTCCGGCGGCTGCTGCGCCTACACCGCTGAGACCAACAGCCTCGGGGCCGTGGTGCACCGCTACCAGGAGTGCGAAATCCTCACGGTGGATCGCGACGCCCAGGGCCGCGAGATCCTCGGCTTCTCGGAGGCCGGTGACACCACCTCGATCTACTGCCTGGCCTTCGGGGATCAGGGGGTGACGGGCCTGCAGGGCCCTTTCCAGGGCCGCTACGGAATCTCCGTGCGCGACCTCGGGGAGGTGCCCGATGCCCCGGTGTTCCGCACCCGCGTCGATTGGTACGTGGGCTTTGCCGTGCTGCACGACCGCAGCGCCGGCCGCCTGTTCAACATCACCGCCGCCTGAGGCAGGAGAGCACCGATGTTCCGACACAACTCCAACCCCCTGCTCGATGCCGAAACCGTGCTGGTGGGTGCGATTCAGCACGGCGCCACACGACCCTTCCCGCTGAGCCGCGCCAGCGGCGAGGTGGTGGCGCTCAACACCAAGCTCGATGCCGCGATGAGCCTCTCGTTTGTGGTGAGCCATCCCGGTGCCACCACGGCAGTGGAAGCCGAACTGCTGGTGGCACCGCTGCGCGATGACGGCAGCCAGGGGAGCTTCGTGAGCCTCTGCAAGGTGGCCGTGCCTGCCCAGGGCGGCCTGGTGGAGGCCCGCATCAGCGGCCACGACATCAACCTCGATCCGGCGGATCAGCCCCATGTGCAGTTCCCGGCGGCGGCGGTGGCCAAGGCCGTGATCACACCGGACACGCCGGCCGGGCTGCTGGCGGGCCTGACCGCAACCGTTCCCGCCTGAGGAGAACCGTGATGGCACGACCCAGAAACACAGCGGCGGAGGCGATCGAGATCCCCGCTCCGATCAGCGACGGCAACGAGCCGGTCCGCCTCGATGCGGGTGAAGGTGTGATGGTGCCGCCGCCGGCAACACCACCGGCTGCGGCAGCCGTTGCGGTGCCGCCGATGCCGCCTGCGCTGCCGTTGGCGCCGCCGGTGCCATCAGCCCAGCCGGCCGGTGGCGCCACACCTCCCCTGCGGCCCGGGCTGATGCGCATCAGCAAGGGAGGGCAGCTCCGCCAGGTGCACCCGGTGGATGTGGCCGACTGGATCGCCCTGGGCTGGACGGTGTGCCCGGCCGGCCAGCCGGACCTGTGAAACCTGGAGCTGAGCGGCCATGCCCTTCCCGCTCACGAGCAACAGCCCATCGGGAGGCGACGGCCGCCAGCGGCTGATCCCTCCCCACGGCTGCCCCGGCGAACCCGAGCTGGTGTGGCCGGTGGATGCGGGCGACTGGCTGACGCTGGGATACCGGCGCGTGCCGCTCGACCCGCAGCCGCTGGAGCTGTACTGGCTACCGGACGCCTGCAGCGCCGGTGGGTTCGTGATCTGGCTGCTGCTGCGCTGCCGCTCGGCACCGCCTGCCGCGATCACAGTGAGCTGGGGTGACGGCTCGAACACCACCGTGGCCTGGCCGCAGGGCGAACGCCTGCGCCACAGCTACCTGAACCCTGCTGATGTGACGGTGACCGTGAGCGCGGTTGCGCCTGGCAGCCTGCAGGCGCAGCTGGCGGTGCATGGCCTGCAATGCCCATGTGTTCTGAAGCCGGCCTCAACACCTGCTGGTGCCGCCGCCAACGGCCTGCAGCCCCTGATCCCTGGGGCCGGGCTGCAGGGGGCGCTCTACGACGGCCGGCAACCCCAGCGCTGGCATCTGCGCCTGGCGACGGCGGGCGGACTGCGCTTCGTGGCTCAGGGCCCGGATGGCGATGCGGCACTGGCGCTGGCACCGTTCTCCATCGACGGCTCGGGGCTGCCGGGAGGCGTGCCGGGTTCCAATGGTGCGGCCGATCGGTTCCTGGCCGCAGACGGCCACTGGCGGGAGGTGAGCGGAGCCGGCACCCGCTGGTGGCATGGCGAGGGACCACCGGCAGTGCTGCCGCAGGTACGCAGCGGCGACTTCTACCTCGATGGCCTCAGCGGTGAGGTGTATGTGCTGGAGGAGTTCTGATGGCCTGGCAACTGCAGACCAATCTCAGAGGGCCGTCATCGCTGCGGGTGGGGCGATTGCGTGCACCGCTGAGCAACAGCTCGAACAGCGTGTGGAGCCCGGTGTTCTCTGTGGCGATCGAGCCGCAGGCATGCCTGTCGTTTCAGGCCTGGCTGTATGCCACAGCGGCGGCATCAGGCACCGGCCTGGTGGTGAGCCTCAACGGACCCAGCGGGGCCGCGGCGGTGATCGTGACGATGCTGACCGGCGAATCAGCGACGAATCTGCGCAACCTCAGTGCCACGAGCTACGACACACCGCTGATCGGCACCGGATCCGGCGGCAGCAACCTCACCCTGCAGAGCCAGGTGAATGGCACGGTGGAGAACGGCCTCAGCGGCGGCAACCTGGAGCTGCGTTTCCGATCTGAGGTGAACGGCAGTGCCGTGAACCTGGCACGGGGCAGCTGGTGGCAGGTGCTGCAGCACTGACGCGGCTCGGCAATAGGAGATGACCTGACTCGGGTGTCAGCCCGCACCGCCATGGCCTGGATTCCCTCCGGATCAATCAGGGGCCCGCAAGGGGAGCAGGGCCTGCAGGGTCTCCAGGGCATGCAGGGTCTGCCTGGTGCCGATGGCATGGCGGGCCCGCAAGGTCCGCAGGGTCCGGCCGGGCCGCAGGGGGCGGCAGGACCGCAGGGACCACAGGGTGTGCAGGGGATTCAGGGTGCGCCGGGGCTTGGCATCACCTTCAAGGGGCATGTGCCCACCAGGGCGGATCTACCCGGCAGCGCAAGCCAGGGCGATGCCTACATCGTTCAGGCCGACGACTCCTTCCAGGTGTGGGATGCGGCTGCCGCCACCTGGGTGGATGGCGGTTCGATCCAGGGGCCACAGGGCATTGAGGGCCCTCAGGGCGCGCAAGGCCTGCAGGGCAATCCCGGACCTCAGGGCATGCAGGGCATCCAGGGAGCGGCCGGGCCCCAGGGCAACCGCGGCAACGGCTGGTTCACAGGCACTGGCGCGCCGACGACGGTGCCGGGAGCGATCCCCGGAGACCTGTATCTCGACCAGAGCGACGGCAATGTGTACGTGCTGAACTGAGGCGTTGCAGGCCGCGGCAGCGACACCACTGCCGCGGCCGCTGACCCTCAGGCCATCTGCAGCTGCAGCTTACCGAGCGCCTCACGATCGGCCTCCAGCTGGCAGCGCTGCAGCAGCTCCTGCTGGGCCAGCAGCCGCTCATCCAGCTCATCCACCCGCGCCAGACATTGCTGGATCGCGGGGATCACCTCCTCCTCGAGCAGCGTGATCTCCTCCTCGCCATAGGGCTGCGCGATCCAGGTGCGGCGCAGCGGCAACCCGCGCCGGCGCAGCAGGATCTCCTGCACCGAGCGCAACGTGGACTCAAGCAACAGGAACGGATCTTCCTCGGGCCGGCAGAACGGCGAGGCTGCAGCTGAGAGCGTGGCCATGGAATCGGCGCCGAGAGCGGCGCAGCGACGGGACCGATCCCAGCGGAGGCCCGACGCAGGAGGGCCTCAGACTGGAGAGGCCCGGAGCAAGCCACACCGCCGTCAACCGAGTGACATCGAACCGCCGAGCTTTACGCGCCGGGAATGAGGGTCGTACCTGCACCAATGAAGAAGTCCTCTTCCTTGCCGTTCAGGGTCGTCCCGTCAGCCCAGGTCAGGCCAATGCAATGCCCTGTGGAAAGGGACCGGATCACGCAGGCACCTCTCCCAGCGGGCCTTTCGACCAGGTAGGCAGGGCTCTGCCAGTGAACCGGCATCCCCTCGTCGACCGCTCTGAGGATTTCCGCGAGTGTCATCACACCACAAAAGCTACGCCCGACAAGGGCGAGCGCCTATAATACGCTTGTACTGGGCGAGCCTTATGCCAGTGACGCTTGCCGATTTCAGGGCGACCCTGCGGCTGACCTGGGCCGATCCAGAGTCCCCCGGCGAAAGGGTGTTTAGCTATTGGAACAATGAAGCGGTCACGCCGGAATCCTGTGACCGCACGGAAGTCATGCATATTGCCCGCACTTCACATGGAGACTTCTATCTCGAAATTGCAAATATTCTCCACACCGGACCCCTGGAAGAGCTCGAAGAAATTTTGTATCAGTGGGCGCGCGATGAAGGTTGGCTTGACCAATGAGAACGCTTGTCGTCCTTGCCGGAGGCTCAAGCGCCACCGTCCTGGGCCCTGTGAGCAGACTGGCCTCTGTGCCAAGCCTGCAGGGGCGTGCTGCATCTAGTGTCGGAGCTTGATCCAGGGTCCATGCCGACACCACTGAAGTGGGTATCGACACCTTCGCTGGGCCAAGGCCGGGCCAGCGGTGGGAGCGCAGCGGCCGAGCTTTTTGAGGGCGGCTCTGCACAGCGCAGGAGGCCGTTGCTGGAGACCCTGGTGAGGGAGGTCTGTCAGAACAGCTGCGACAGGAGGCTGGGTGCCGAGAAGGCCCGTGTTTTCTTCGATCTGCTCCTGATCAGTGGCGATGACCGCAGCCGCATGCTCAAGGCCCTCGACTGGAAGGGCCTCAGGAGTCACATCAGCGCCGTGAAGGGCATGGGGGGCGCAGCCCTCACACTCAGGGCAGGCCTGGAGGCGATGGAAGCTCCCACGCTCGTCTGTCTTCGGATCAGTGACAGCAACACCGAAGGGCTGACAGGGGACGACTGGGACGAAGAGGGCAACTTCAGGCGGCTCTGTGTTCAGAACTTCTCCACCGGTGATGAAACGGGGCGTGGTGGCAGCTTCGGCCTGGGCAAGGCCGTCAGCTGGATGCACTCCCGTGTACTGACAGTTCTTTTCTCATCCCGTGTCTCGGGGATGGAGGACAAAGGGCTGAGGATCTTCGGCCGCAGCGAGATCCCTGCCCACGAAACGGATGAGGGAGCCTGGCTGGACGGCGCCTACCTGGGGCATCCCGGCCAACGCGATGGCATTCCAGTTGCGGAGTCTTCCTGGCAAGACCCGGGCGAAGCATCCGCGCTCTTTCTGGACAGAGCCGGCATCAGCGCTTCCGGCACAACACTTCTCATCCCAGGTTTCCACGAGCCGGATCGTGAGGAAGCCTCCGATCTGGGCATAAGGGAGCCCGAAGAGCTCTGTCACGACCTCACTCAGGCCGCCTCAAAATGGTTCTGGCCTGCCATCAGCTGGGGACGTCTGGAGGTGCAGGCCAGGGTCTTCCGATCCGGCAACAGCTCCGTCTCATACGTCTGCCGCTCTGAGATCGACGGACTCTGGGCTCCATTTCTCGCAGCCGCGCGCACCCGTCCATCCACTGAGCCGGCACTCGCCCCAGGCGATAGCGCCGCAATGGATGTTGCTGGTTTCCCGATACCCCGCCGGATACGGCCTGTGGAACGCCCCGATCTGCTCCATGACCCCGGAGACACGGCGATCCGCCTTGCGGTGACGCGGGTATCACCGGCAGAGGCGTGTCTTCCCTGTCGTTCCAGCATCGCCCTTATCAGAGGAGCGGGCATGGTTGTCGATTACGTCGACGGCAACCGACTGGCTGAAGGAGGTTCTTACTGTGCTGTCGCGATGGTCGGTTCCGCCATCCTTCATGCGCCCACTTCGGAAGCCTCTGAGAAGCAGGGGCTTCTTCCGGCGGATGTAGAGGAATATTTCCGGGCAGCTGAACCCGTCACTCACGATGACTGGCTGCCCACGACCAGGCGCCTGCGGGAGAGCTACGACTGGCGAGGTTCAGCCGGACGTCTGCGCAGCCTCCGCTCAGAACTTCGTCAGCTCGTCATCCAGAGACTGTTGATCGCGGACGAGGAGGCGCCAGATCGAGGTCCGGAACTGTTGATGCGCATGCTCAATCTCGGAAGGGGCCCGGCCTCGGGCCCTGCTGTTGAACGGGGCGAAAAGCCGCGCCTGGAGATTCATCTGGATCGTGAAAGCTCCTGGTTCGATGAGAGCCGTGGCGCCTGGTCCCTGCAGGGTGAACTGATCCGCCACGGGCGCGGAACCGCGGCGGCGGTGGCTGGCCTTAGCTTCCGCAGCATTGCTGATTCAGGAATGGGAGAGGCCTGGCGGATCAGCGCAATGGAGTTGCTGGGTTCTGACAAGGACCTGTCCGTGGACGATACCGATTCACGGCGTCTTGTCTTCTCGGTGGCCGGGGGCTTCACTTCACTGCCGTTCCGCTGCCTCGTCAGCCCGCCGGCCGGGGTCGATCCGAGTCTTTCGGGCTTCAGGCAGGGGGGCTGATTCATGGAATTCCTTCCCTGGAAGACGGTCGATCTCGATGGCGCTTTCCGCGTAACCGCCCCGGAAAGCATTGCCGAGGAGGTGATTCAGGAAGTCAATAATGCGGTCACCTTCCGTTTCCGCGGGGACCTCAGCGATGTGAGGATCGAGATCCTGCTGACCCCCCCCTGGGGTTGGGAAGACAGCTTTCCAACTGATGAGCAAGAGTCGCCCCCCGCACGCTTTTTCTGTCGCTTAATCAGCCGTTCCACGGGGCGACGGTTACTTGTCCCCCTGGAACCCGATGGTTTCGGCCTGTGGTTCGCCGAGATCACCTACAACGCGTTCCTCGACGGAGAGGAGATCAGAGCCGAGGCGCTGCTCGTCCGTACCCGTGCGGCCGCGGAGCCTAAAGAGGGTCTGGCCGGCCGCAAGGGCCAGATCGTCGGCCGCAGCAGGATCCATGTGGTCCGTTTCTCGAGCCGATCGACAACCGAAGAGGCGATCTTCCAATTGCGCTGGGAGAGCTTCCCCACTGGCCGCAGTCAACAGCTCTGGAGACTGCAACCGGGCGAACCCCCGACCCTCGAACTCAATGCGGATGTCGCTGCACCCCTGCGCCGCCTGCTGATGAGTCGTTCGCGCCGCCGTTCGGGCGGGGCTCTCCAGAGGGATGCGGTGTTCATCACCATCTGCTCGAGTATCTGGCCGTTGCTCGTCGCCGATGTCCTTCATCACCTGCAGCGGACCCTGGAGGAGGACGCAACCGTGAGCACTGCCGAAGCGATTGACTCACTCAGCGGATGGCAGGTCCGCCTATTGGGGCTCTTCGCGGCGGGGCTGGTCGAAGCCGATGTCCCCGTCCATGCAGCTCTTCCACTCGTAGCAGCCGAACTGAGATCACCGGGCGGCTTCAGCCGGCTGCTGATGAAGATGCCTGCACTCATCCAGGAGGAGACGAAGCTGGTTCAGCTCGCCGAAGCCATGGCCGATGCTCAGCAGATTCAGCCTGGAGAAGATGCCGATTCCCTCACCACCACGGGAGAGGTCAAAGTGGCATGACACAGCACCTCTTCCGTCTCTGCGCTCCACTGAGTGAATCAGGCCTGATCGAGGGACTGCGCCATCCAGAAAAAATCCCCGTCACATCGGTAGATCAAGACGTCGATCTATCCGGACTCGATGCACTGATCAGGGATCTCAACAGCCGAGGTGCTGGGGATGCAACCATTGATGCCGAGCTGGTGGAGCCGCTGCACCGCTGCCTCAGGAATCTCCCTGAGAGCATCACCTCCGATATGCGGATCTGGCACTGGTTCTGTGTCGTCAGGTACTCGGAGCTGGTCTGGCGTCGATGGCGCGGACTTCCACCTGCCGATCCGGAGGATGGCTTTCTCAAGGGACAGGGCCACCGACCCGTGCCTGCCGGGCGATTCCTCGGCACGCCCTCGATCAACGGTCAGGGCCGGAACACCTTTGCCCGTCTGTTCTTCGCTGCCGAACGTCTGATTGGAGAGCAAGGTGAGGACTATGACCTCGTCCGTCGCCTGTTCAGCAGCCAAGAACTCCATCTCGGCGTCAGCGATCGTGAGTACGGTCTGCTGCCATCGGTGAACCGTGTGCTCACGCGTGAGCTCGCCGATCTTCCCGACCTGAAGGTACGGGTCGGCGTCAGGAGGCTGAATGCACTGGGTGGGTCGCTTTGTCTCGATCTGCTCGAGGAAAGCGAACTCAGGGATCTGATCCGGGAAGGCTTTGAGGAGGCAATGGGCTGATGGTCCGCAGCCTCGTGGCTAACGACCCGCATCGCCTCAAGGCCCTGAAGGGGCCGGATCAAAGGCTGGATCCTCACCCGAACAGCTGTGCGCTCGTCGACCTGCCTGTCCATGCCAGATCTCTCGATCCTTCGAAGGCTCTGGCTGTCGATCTCTTCTCGGGTGCGGGTGGTCTGAGTCTGGGGCTTCACCGTGCAGGCTTCGAGGTAATCCTGGCCTGCGACATCAGGCCTGATTCGATCGCAACCCACCGACATCACTTTGCAGGATGCTCCCACCAGTGCGATCTGAGCAGCCCTGAAGTGCTCGAGGAGGTCAGTCGCACGCTCAATGCTTGCGGTGACATCGCGCTCATTGCAGGCGGCCCTCCCTGCCAGCCGTTCTCACGCAACATCCGCTGGCGAAAGCATGACGAGGGCGTGGTTGATCAGCACCGACAGCTGAACGAAGGTCGCCGTGAACTCTGGGAGTCATTCCTAACCGTAGTAGAGGAGGTGGTGCCGCGGGCATTTCTTATGGAGAATGTGCCTGACATTGCCCTGACGGGCGATCAGGAGGTGTTCCGCGGAATCGTCAGCAGGGCTGAGGATGCCGGCTATCGCGTGCACGCCCGAATCGTCCATGCCTGGGAATACGGGGTCCCTCAGCTCCGACCCCGTCTGTTCATCGCCGGTACGCGGATCGGTTATGCGGCTCCTCTTCAGTGGCCGAAGCCCATCTGCTCTTCTGAAGAGCAGGCGGTTTCTCTTGACGATGCGATCTCGGATCTGCCTGAACTGACCGGGGACTGGTGGGAGCAATGGGACGAGAAAGGGGCATACGGAGGTCCGCGCACGCCTTACCAAGTGCTGATGCGCAACTGGCTGCCAGTTAAAGAGAACGAACTGGCAGATCACATCACACGCAAGGTACGTGGCGATGATCTTGAAACTTTCAAGCTGATGCGCGAGACGGGTCTCCGCTATCACCAGCTAGATGATGAGCAGCGCCGCTATTCCGTCACCAGAAGATCCGCTCCTGAATCCTCAGATGCAGATGTGAGAGAACACAGCTTCAGCAACAAATACAACATCCTCAAGCCCAACCAGCCTTGCCTGACTGTCACGGCTCACATGTCCAAGGATGGCTACTGGTATATCCACCCGACGCAGAATCGTACTCTCTCCATCCGGGAAGCCGCTCGGGTGCAGTCATTCCCTGATGGTTTCCTCTTCCATGGCACTCCCTCCAACCGGTTCCATCAGGTCGGAGAGGCTGTGGCTCCTCTCGTTGGTGCAGCGCTGGGTAAGGCTCTGCTTCAAGCCGTGCTCGACGGCGATCCGCACAAGGAATGGCTGGATCCCAACACCGTCAGAGACGAGCTGCTGCGCTGGTACCGTGAGGAAGGCGGTGACACCTTGTTGCCATGGGCGCGCCAGAGAGAGAGCGGTCGGGATCTACCCGACTCCCTCAAGGCATGGAGGGCTTTTCTCGGTGAGTTCCTAGTCAGCCGAAAGCCTCCTCATCATCAATCATCTTTCTGGCCGCAGTTGATACATCGCTGGCCAGATCATGAGGCATTTCTCAATGATCTGAACCGCCGTCGCACTCTGCGCAATCACAGCTTTGAGGGCTTGGAGGACCTCCTTGAATGCGTGGCGAGTCAACTCAAGGAAGACCTTCCCTGGAGCCAGTGGGTCCGGAATGATTCTTTGGCCGGTATCGGCCGTGACCGCATCAGGCAATGTCTGGCCATGGTGGGGATCACGGCAGATCGCAGCTGCAGCACTGCTCTCGGGCGTCTCGTGGCCAGAGTCAGGAATCTTCCTGAGCTCGAGACTGAAAAGTCCCGCCAGCTCAGGGAGCTGAACCTCGGGGTGATGCTCGGTGGGGATCCGGATGGCCGGATTTACCGCTCGGCTGTTGCTGTCGCAGATCGCTGGTGCGGCCCACAACCTCTCTGTGATGGATCCCGTGAGACCGATGAACGGCCCTGCCCCCTCCACCACTCAGGACTTTGTGCGCATGGGCTTCAGCATTCCCCATGATCCGGACAAAGCCCCTCGCTGGACCTCCGGATTCGCACAAGCCGTTCCATTAGTGATGCCATATCCTGAAGCTCGCACTCCCAGACGACCATCACTGACCAGCCCAGCTCCCTGAGTTGCCTTTGCTGGCGCTGATCTCGTTCCTTATTCTGCTCAAACTTTTTGGCCCAGAAATCAGCTCTGGTTTTCGGTGTTGTGGTGTAGCAGCACCCCGGATGACGATGCCAGAAACAGCCATGGACGAAGACAACGGTTCTGTGCCTCGGCAGGACGATATCTGGTGAGCCCGGCAAGGTCCGCCGGTGAAGCCTGAACCGAAAGCCGAGATGATGTAGCAGGCTACGGATCTTCAGCTCCGGGGAGGTGTTCTTGCCGCGGATTGCGGCCATGTTGCGACTTCGTGCAGAGGAAACCGGAGCCTCTGTTGGTCGATCATCAGCCACGATCAAGAAGCCGTCTGAGGAAACTCTTCCGGCCCTGCGTTGTCCTCGATCCAAGCGGCAGATCAGTCGCTATTCCTCCCGATGCCGTCGAATCCGAAGTCGACTCACTGATAGAAGACACTTCATCTTCATACCGTCGGAATGCGTCCTGAATCAGATGTGCTCGGTTCTCGGCAGACATGAGATCCAGCGGCTGCACGACGCCATAGGCTCGGATGGCTTTGGTGGCCTGCCGGTAGACATCCTGACGGATAGCTGCGGTTAGCTGGCTGAGTCGTTGTTTCATCGCAAGATATTCCTCGCCAAGGCAGACAGCAATCTCGCGATTGCTGCTTAGGCCAGGGCGTTCAAGGATCGCGCTGAAGTCGTCTTCCTGAAGCCTGCGGATCAAGCCCCACCTGTCTGGGTGCTCTTCACCTCGATCAAGACACATGACACGGCGGAAGATTCGCTGAAAGGTATTGCGTGTTCCTCCGACCATTCGACCTCTCCATGAACGGCTTCCCGGTCCGCCCTCATCACTTTTCGCAGGCCATCGCCAAAGGGCGACATCCGGAAGCACCACAACGGTGATGAAAGTCCAGCAGTCATTGCGCAAGGCTTCACCTGAAGGCGTCCCCTGCCCTTTCCACAGGGGCGGCCAGTTTGCAAGGACTTCAGCCACATCAAGCTCGAAATCAAGAAAGCTGGTCGGTCGGCTGCCAGGAAATCCGTGTTTCCTTGCAGAAGTTACAATCGGATCACGGAGTTGTTTCAGAAGGACATCGGAGATTGGCAGGCCTCCTGTGGGCTGCACGATGGTCTGGGAATGCCTGAACTCATCGCCAAGCTCCATTGCATCAGGTTTAGCCAGTGCCAGCGCTGGTAGCAGGGCCTCTGCGACACCGGAAGGGATCTGAGGGATGAGCAGCGTCATGGAGAATCCTCTGCTGACATCGCACAGACAGACTGGCAACGTTGTCGGAATCGACCGGGCTCGCGCCTTATCTCCTCAGACAACTGGAGGAGGCCAGCCTGACTGTCCACACCCATGCTGCTCAGCCATCCTGTTGCAACAGCTCCCAATGAGCCATGGGGCCAGTCCTGGTTCAAGTCGAAGTCGAAAACTTCACTTAACAGCAGCCAGCTCAAAGCACTTGCCATCACATCGGAGCGGATCACCCACCGAAGAACGCCGGTCTGCTCTGACTCCCTCTGCAACTGTTCAATGAACTCTGGCCGATCGCTGTTGAGCAGCAGCACCACCGATGAGATCAGCGGATCCTCAGGACTTTCTGCCTGACAGTCGACGAGCCAGAGGCCCTCATCAAGATTGTGCGAGCCGAAACTGAGAGAGCGGATCGGGAAGCTTCCGAGATCTCCCTCCAGCTGCAGTGATGCTTCTTCCTTGTAGAGGATGCTCCCACTCAGCAGATTGATGCCAGCAATCTCTCCGCCTGCGCTGTAAATGTACAGACAGGCCTTGATCCGATTGCAAAGATAGGCCGATTCAAGGCTGACGCGGACTGTTGTTCCGCCGTCATCTTCATTCGGTTGGGAGTCCCGAATAGGAATGTCAGCTGCCACAAAACGTCGCCCTGTGCCTTCCGACGATCCCGTTGAAACCACCACTGCCAACCGGGCCCCATCGAGCAGTGAGCCGAGATCAGCCTGCTCAAACAGTTCTAAGGGAGTCCATGGCAGCCGGCAGGCGATCTCCAGCTGACAGTCGTAGTCCCAGCTGCCTGACCCATCCCTGAAGAGCCGTTGGTTACCATCGATGGAGGCTTCCCAGGTGCCCTGCTGGCGGACATGGGGGAACAGGGTTGGATAGGGGAAAGCTATCCTCGTCACGACCCACCCCCTTCCACGATCTCAGCTGTAATGCCAACGGCCACATAGTCCGGAATGCTCACGAGCACTTCAATATCCGTAGCGCCGGATGTCACGGGGCATACATATCCCAATTCACTGAACGGAACAGGTTCTGAGTCAATCTCGACGCCGATCACCTGGGGGGCCTTTCCATTCGGAGCGACTGGATCCTTGCTTCCCTCGTCCATCTGGACCCATGGCGTGAAGGAGACAGACGGAGCAGAATCGCTCGGGCCGCTGAGCCGAATCCTGAAGCGTGCCACTGGGTGGCCATTCTGCAGAATGGTTCCTTCGGATGTCGGTGATCCGAGGCGGAGAGCTGCACGTCTTCCACCGCCGCCACCACCTCGGCCCGAACCTGTGCCATCGGCCCCACCAGGGCCTGAGCCGATCAGGGAGCGTCCGATGTCTCCGGCCAGAGCAGCCAGAGAACTGCGGGACTCCCCTCCTCCCAGGGGGGCCTGCCTGATGTCGCTGCCTGAGAGTGATCGAATCCGTTCCCGGATACGGTTCAGCGCGACATTCACATAGGTTCGCTGGTGTGGCGTTAGGGTCTGCGCAGCCTTGGGTTGCCAGTCGTCATGCGCGGGTGGTTCCGACATGGCGAAAGCCTTCTCCACTTCAGCGTTCTTACCGATGTCGGTGATGAAGACCCCGGCCCACTGGCGTTGCTCGCTCTCGTTGATAGAGCCCTCCAAGTAGCGGACTACCAGTTCCGCTGGACGGAGGAGGGCGACATGGTGCAGCCGTTCAGGGATCAATGCCGTCTCTCCGAGATGACGGCGGAAACGTTGATCCGCGACAAGCTCCAGCGAGGCTTCGCACTGCCCGAAGAATCCAAGCAGCATCTTTGGCCTCTGGCAGTGAATCTGGTCTTCCTTGGCACGCGCCGTCGCAAGCGCCTGAGTCATCAGCCAGAGCGGCTGGATCGTTGTGGGATCAGGCAGTGGAAAGTCATCGCCGAGGATCGACAAATGACATTCCATCGGAAGGATACCGTCAGCTCGACGTGTGAACTTAGGCCAGCAGTGCCAGAGGATCGTGTCCTGGAGCCTGGCGCCCAGGCGATTTCTGATCTCAGTACGGGGCGAGATCGCGGAATCACCGGACGGATTGAACTCCTCAAGATCAGGATCAAGAATCATCAGGGATGTTCCGGTCTGTTCATGCGTGATTCGCTCCTCAAAACCGAGGGCTCCAGCAAGTTCGGCAGCATGGCCGCGCAGCACTGGATCCACTGAACCACCCTCCTCCTCACTCGGCGCGCCCCACCAGTGTCTGCCGGTGAACCGAAGGCCGTCATGATCAAACGCAGCCCCGAGTGCCTTGCCTATCAGACGATGCTCCAGCCCAGACCCGGCTGCGATGGCTGAATGGACAATGATCGTTCGGCACCGACTGATCTTGAACAGGGATGACTTGCCAAACCCGTAGGTCCCGCCGCCCTGTGCCATGTCTCTCGCGCTACCGATATTCCTAATGAAGTTGACGAAATTTGCCGACTCACCCTCCTGAAGTGCGCGAGACGCAGACGTAGGTCCGTCGAGCCCCTGTGTGCAGGCATCAGAGATTTCCATTACTAGTCCAGCTGAGCCTAGAAATCGGCCGATTAGGCCTGATATCGGCTCATTGGCTTGCTCAGGTGGCAGCTGCTGGAAGAATAAACGCATCGCATTCATCTGAGAGGATTCAAGATGGCGGACTCGGATGCAATAGCGGGGAGTCCCTTTCATCTGGAGCGATGCATCCCAGCTATTCTGAATCGTCTCGCGAATGACGAGTTCAAGCGGCGAGAGTGCCGGCTGGCCCAGAAGACGAGCTGCTCCGTCCGCCGCAATGTTCCCATCGCGGCTATAGGGTTCACTGTGAAGTCTTATTAGGCTCATGATATTTCCACTGATCTCGTAACGGCCGCAAAGAGTATCTCCTCCTCTGAAGCCGAAAGCCGGAAGTCAGAGCAGTTCGAGAGCAGGACGTCGTAGCGCAATTTTGCAACACCAGCAGGAAGAGATCCATCCGGGAAGTCACTCTTCCGGATCCTCGGGAAATCTTCACTCACCCGGTAAATGTGTGTTCCATGCAGGGTGAAGCGATGTTCCAGCCAGAGGTCTCTCTGCTCGCTGAGGTACCCAGCGCTTACAAGACGGGTATCAAATCCCTCCGGATCAGAGATCTCTCCCTTGATCTCATCAACAAGACCAGGGACGTCGATTGTTCCCACCGGGTTGTCCGTCAGAACGGAATGATGGATGAGTAGCTCACGGCCCTCCTCTGGTTCGAGTTGGTCAAGGCCGTTGACAGTCAATCTCGACTCACCTGCCATGCGGGATGCCTTGGCCTCGATGTCGACGATCCCCCAGGAATAGTCTCGTGCTGCTCCGAGTGGACCGTTCCAGCCCTGCCAAAGATGTGGGCTTGCCGAAACCAGGCGTCTTAACATCAGCAATTCGCCCACAAGGCCGAGAATCTCATCCTCTGAAGGCAGCAGGCCACCTTTTCTTGACAGCAGACGACGGAATTCAAGAACCGCATCCATACATGCCTTTGAAGGCGTTGCACCGGCGGCGAGATGGCTCACAACCTGGCTGACCAGTAAAGCAAACGGTATTTCCAGGCCTGAATCCAGACATTCAATCCTGATGTAGTCATCCGGCTGAGAACCTTCTCTTAGTAACTGCTCACGCTTCACCACTAGACGGCCACAGCCTGGCTTCGGTAGTGGTGCCTTGCCACCCGGATTTCTTAGAAGTATTCCTGGATTGCCATCTTGAGTGATGCAGATCAGAACATCAGTCTCAGACAGACCAATGACTGTGAGCGGGCGTGCGCTGATCGCTTCAGGCACAGAGCCGAGATCCCTGATCTGAGTCCACTTCTCCCGAATCTCGCTGATCATCACTGAGCTTCCTCGCGCTGTTCAATCCGCTCATAATCAGCATCATCAAGAGTCTCTCCCTCAATTCCCCTGTTTAGTTTCACCCGCAGGAAGTGCCTGGCATTCGCCTTGGTCGCCTCAGGGAACACAATGCCGACCCCCAGCGGTCCGACGGGAAGATCTTCTTTAGAACGAAGTCCATGTAAAAGAGGGAGACGTTCACACTTATCGACATCCTTGTCAGCTGTCCAGTCTCTTGGCTTCGATTCTCGATCAATCGGGTACAGCAGAAGCAAAGGCCTCCCGCTGAGTGCATGATCTCTGTATCGCTTGATGGATCTCCAAGAGTCCTTGGTCCGATCAAAGTCTGGATCTGGAACGGCCTGCATCCATTGCCGGTATGAATCACGATCAACATCGATTAGTACGTCCTGGGCACCCATCAGTGCTTTGATATAGATAAGCTTTTGTAGCTCAACATCAAGAGAATCGCTAGAACGGCTTAGATGTCTAGGGTTGATCTTGGAACGGGTGATCATAGGGTGATCCTCCAAGGCTCCGAACGAGCCCCGCCTTCCCTTACCGCTACCCATCAAAACAAGGTTCCAGACTTCCATCGGTTCCTCGCCGTTGTCGACCTCACGCTGAACAAACTCGGTAATTCCGCTGAGCGAGTCTCTGTCAAATGCGTAGGAGCGCAGGAACCGCAAAATCGAGCGATATGGAACATCGCAAAATAGTTGCGAGTCCCCCTTCTTGCTTCTGCTAATGTTGCGATTGGCAATGACTTCGTTGATTAAGTCTGTGCCTGCCTTCCAGTTGGCTTGATGGAACGCTGCATCAACTGGGAAGCTGATGGTCTGTTCGTGAGTCCCGTAGTAACTAACTTCGCATTGCTCAAGATTCTCCATAACCAGCTTATTGCGAGCCGTGATGCTCAGCCCTGCTATCTGTGGGACCCGCACTGCTAATTCAGAGGGCGTCCAGCCCTTGCGACTGATTGCTGCAATCTCCGATCGGATCATCTCCTCGACATTAACGAGATCTCTGAATGCATTCTCAAGTTCTCTGGTCATCCAGATACGAGGCAAATCCTCGTAGCCCCGCCGGTAGCCGAACCAGCGGCCCATCTGCATAAGAGTATCGTATTGCGAGCTGGTACGAATAAAGTAGCTGCAAACAAGTCCTTCGATTGTCAGACCCCTTGCCAGTACATTTCCTCCAATTACAATGCTCTGAACTGGTTGTCCGCCGTTGAAGTCAAGGCGTTGGGAGAATTCACTTTCAGAATTCTCAACGGTCATTGTGATGCTTTCCACTGCTGCGAGCAGCGATGGCATGAGCGCGTCGAAGCTTTCCGGTGTATCAGGACAATCCAATTCAGCACGTCTTTCGGCGCCAAGCACGCAGGATTCGCGTTCCCAGAGATCTCGAAGCTGACCAATTCTTCTCTGATCATTATTGCGGAGTGCATCAATGGTTGGCTTCAGCCAAGCACACTCGATCATCTGACGGATTTGGCGATGGCAGGCCGCATATATAGTGGTATGAATGAGCATGCAGCAATGCTCTTGTGCCTGTCCGCGAGTTCTTCTGGCTGCGAGGGAAAGCAGAAACCAGTCGCATGCATCGCTAACGCAAGGTGTCAGAGCCGCCGTGAAAGCCTCTCGTTCCTTTCGTGAAGATGGCTGAAGGCTCGTACGGTCCTCGTCCGGCACTCTCCGAATGTAAGGGAGTTCGGAGACTCTCTCGGCATTGGTATCATCGCCGAAGAGTCTACGCGCGCCAAAATACCCCTCAGGCTCATCCAGGGAAATGATGAATTCACTTGGGTAGAGATCTCTGCTCCCGTCAACTGAGGTTTCCGCCATCAGAACGTTTGCGTATGGCGTTGCCGTGTAGCCGACATAGGTCACCTTTGCCAGTCTTTCGCAGAGGTCCCGGATCAGCCCGTTGATCCTGGTGACATCGCTTCTGTAAGCAGAGGTGTTGATGCTCGCTTGATCACACTCATCATCGATGATCAGTGTTGGCAAGCTCTTTAGCTCGACCTTGGCGACCCTGTTAAGCGCTCTTTTCAGCTTTCTAAGCACTTTGGCATTCTTCTTTATTACGAAGAGAGAGCATTTACCTCGGCCAGCTATGGGCAGCTTCGGGGCGCTGCCGGGCTCAAAGTCGCTTTCGACTGTTGTGCCTTCAAGCCAGAGGGATGGATTGTGGCTGACTACATCATCTAGCAGGCGAATTTGAGTTTGTTGTCTAAGTACATTTGTCATTCCAGCAAGGACGATGACCATTCGATAGCCGCTGTCTGCAGCCTTGGCAATCGTTGCGGCCATGCTTGCTGTCTTGCCACTCTGAACGTAGCCAAGGACCAGTCCTTGAAAACGATCCTCCCTTGTGCCATTGGGACAGAGAAGCTCATTCGTTATCTTCGTCGAGGCCTTATCAATGTTTTGAATGATCTCTGCACCCCAGCCCTTTCTCTCAAGGTGATCTCGGTATGCATTCCAGTTGGGCGATGAGCTCTCAGACGGCCCAAGGTACCAACGACCTTGTTTCGCTGCAGTGACTACTGGGGCAGGGAAGAGTGTGATGACTTGTTGCTCTTGGCGCTCTAGCTCAGCAACTGCCCTATCAATCCTCGTCACAAAATCGTCCGTAACAGGAGAGAGCTGAGCCTTCAACTTTTCTCCAGCTGCTCGAACCCCCATGGGCTCCATTGGGAGCATCGACTTCAGAAGTTCAACAAAGCCTGTGATATCATCCATCGATAGACTCCTCTTTTTGATGAGGGCCACGCGCACTGCGCCCACCGCCTCCGGCCATTTCTTGGGGCCAAGATCTGATCCACTGCTCGCAGCTAAGCTGTCTACGGCGCATACGCATTGGCAGCTTTGCCCTTGGCATATTCGATAACGCAATCATGGCCGGCCCCGCCAACTCATGGCGGGATGGCTGATCGCAAATAAGACAGCCGAGTTCCTGTAAAGATCTGGAACTGTCTCCTTGAGCACTGGGCAAAGCTCGCTAGCGAAGCCCCTATCCCGGATGCGGTCCCCCAGCACGTCGGCCCGAGGGCGGCAGAGCTCGTAGATGGAGGGAGGTCTCATGGAGATGGCTTCCCGGCCCTGGCGAGCCAGGGTGCTCGAGGGTGGCTGCCCCATCCTGACTGTTAGAGGGGGCCAGGTCAGCCCCAGCCCATCAGGCCGTGACGAGCCGCTTGGCTGGTGCCAGAACCATGCAGCAGCTGCATAGAAACGCCATTGACGGCCCCAAATTCCGGTTCGCTCTCATGGCCGCAGGCGATCTGCGGAAAACTCGGCGCAGTGACCTGCCGGGCGGAGGCCCGATGGTGAGCGTGAGCCTCAGAGCACCTGCACCCGGGCCTGAGGCCCAAGCACCCGCTGCTGATTGGCAGCCAGGATCAGGGCCTCGCCTCGCGGCACGAAGTGGGGCTGGGCGGAGATGTGCCCCTCGCGATCGATGAAGAGCACCCGCAGCAGCTGGCCAGCTGTGCCCAGCAGATGGACGGAAACCACGCGGATCGGGCACTGGCGCTCGATCGGCCCGCGACTGGGCTGAGCGGGGAAGAGAGGGCGAGCCATGGCAGGGATGGCGAACGACACCACCGCTGCGCCCCGGTGAAGCCAGCGCCGCGCAAGGGTCGCGGAACACAGTGGAGCGACTCGCGTCAGCCCTTGCGTGGTGCGCGAGCCGGGGCAGTCTGGGTGGCTTGATCGCCAGCCCCCAGGGCTCAGCCGGATCTGATGGCTCAGTAGTCCTCGGGGAACAGCACGGTGGTGATGGGCCCATCCCCTTCGGCGCGGAGGTCTTCCGTGATCACCCAGATGGTGCCGTGCTCTGGTGTGTTGTAGCTGGAGAAGAGGCGGCCTTCCGCGTGGGTGTGGTCCGAATCGTTGGCGGCTCGGTCCTCCGCATCGAGATCCCCCCAGTCGCGGGCTGCATGACGATCGAGCAGGCCGACGATCACCTCATGGGGAACGGCAGCGGCGACAGCGGCCGTGGCGACGACCTTGCCGAGGGAGTGGCGCATGGGAAAAGGGGGGGCAGCCGCAGGAACGCTCCTGCGGCCTGTTGTCAGTGAGGGGAGTCTGATCGTCTCAGCCGGGCTGGGCGTCCGGCTGACTGGAAGCCGGGGCGTGGTGCTGCACCAAAAAAGCTTCGATCCAGTCGTGGTGGCGTTTCTGGAGGATCCGGTCCGCGATGGAGGGGGCTTCTTCCGGCACCTGGAAGCGTTTGCGGAACGCCTTGGTGAACCCGGCCAGGAGAGGAGCGGGCAGGGATCGGATGGTGGTGTGCAGCTGGCGGATGGTGGCCGGATCCAGGGAGGCCAGCCCCGGATCGGGCGGAGCCGCTGCTGAAGGCAGGGCCGGAGCGGCCTGGAGCGGCCTGGTTTCGGGGCTGCTGACCTCCCGCTGCTGCTTGTCGTAGAGGGCGAGGCCAAACGGGTTCCCGAAGGTCATCAGCGCCCGCTTCATGGCGTCGGTCTCGGCCTCCTTGATGGCCGATTCATGGGCCTGACCCAGATCGGTGTCGATGCCGTGGCCAGCGCCGGTGCCTTCCCGGATGAGGGGAGGCAAGCCCCCGGCAGTCACGGTGACGCGGACCCGGGCGGTGTAGGTGACGCCCCAGCCAGGCCGCTGTTCTCTGCCGATGGTGCGTTCGGCCTGGGCGACGCAGCGGACGGCAATGGTCTGTCGCTGCCAGCCGTCAAAGCCAAAGATCCGGTTGGCCTCCGCGATCAGCTGCCAACCCTCCAGATAGTTCACCTTCCCGCGGCCCTGCTCCCGCTGGCGGACGTGGGCACGGTCGAGGGGCGCAGCCAACGCGGCGACCTGCTCGGGGGAGAAGCCGGGTGAGGGTGGCTGCGGGGGCGATGTCTCTGCGGGCGAGGGCTCCGGTGTGGCGTCAGCCCGGCGGATCAGCTCCAGGGCTGTCGGCGGCCGGCTGGCGGTGCTGCGGCCATTGCGGGAGGGGACGGTGGCGGTCATGGCGTGGTGAGGAAGGGTGTGGGGAGTGAAGAGGAAATGGGGCCTCGGCTGCATCACCGAAACCCCAGAGGCGAGAGAGGGCTCTGCTCCCTCAGTGGATGCGCCAGGAGCGGCGGGAAACGAGTTGGGCGCCTGTGATCTGCCGGCCTGCTTTGAGGGCTTCTTTGATGGCGGCCTTGTCGGGCTTGCTGGTGGTGGTGACGGCCAGCCACTGGGAATCGAGGGCCTCTTCGTCGTCGATTTCGACCGCCTGAGACTTGCGGGACGTGAGCTCGTGATTCGGGAACGAGAAGCGTGTGGCTGACGGCTGCAGGCGGGTGAGAACCAGGACCAAGGAGTCCTCCAGGGCGTCGGCGCGGCCGGCGTCGCTGCGCGACAGCTCCGTGAGGCGCTTGGCCTGCTGCTGCCGGTAGGCGGCCTGGCCGCGAAGGTGCTCGATCACCCAGCACGTGGCATCGGCCTTGGCGGCCAGCGCCGCCTTGTTGCCTTCCTCGGCCAGCAGGGCTGCCTCCAGCTCGGCCAGGGCCTGGGCGCGAGTGTCGGCGTCATCGACTTCCAGTTGTTCGGCGAGCTGGCTGATGGCGGTGGTGAGCTCCTGGGCCTCGATGCCCAGCTGCCAGAGAGAGCCGTACCGCTGGAGGGAGCAGGCGGGGCCCGCCGCTGAAGGTGCCGACTCAGCGACAGGTGCCGGCGCGGGGATGGGAGTGAGAACGGCCATGACGGTGAGGAGGAGAGAGGAGGAACAGGGAGCGCCTGTAGGCGGAGAAGACTTCAATGGATGGGGGAGGCGCATGGCGGCTGGACCTCCGCCACGGAGATCGGCACCGGCGAGCGGGACGCCATACGCCGCGCCTGCTGCACGAGCGAGGCCGTGCCGGCACCACCGGGGAAGGCCACCACCAGCACCGAGGCGATCGAGCACGGGGAGGTGTGGGCCACGGCCCGGGCGATGGCCTGCTCGAGCAGCTCTCGATTGCGGATCGGCCCGGCGGCTCGGCCATGCCTTTGCCACTCGGCCGGCATCACCAGAGAGCACCAGCCCAGCTGGTGGGCGGCACGGGCAATGGCGGCATCGGCGCCGCGGGCACCGCCGTGGAGCAGCAGATGGACAAGCCGGCCGCCGCTGCGGGCCAGCAGCTCAGCGGCAACCCGCTGATGGGACCAGGCCAGATCACGGCCGCCACCGGCGGCGATCACCAAAGAACGAGCAGGGCCCGAACCTGGCTCGGATGAATGACAAACAACCATGGAGTCAGCTGCCTTGAGGGACAACTGACCGGGGCATCATGCCGCTGATGAGAGTGCGACAGCGATGGCGAGATCAGGGGATGACGTTGCCGCAGGCGATGGGCTCGGGGCCTTTGGCGCAGCCTTTATTCTACCAGCACAAACGCACTAAGCGGCCGGCAGAACTGCTGCAAGGCAATGGATCTAAGCGGAATCAAGCCATCTGACGGCAGGTCTGAACATTCACAACGAGAACCATCGGATTCAGCCCTCAATCATCAACCGGCCGCGCAGCCGCGCGCGCATACCCCTGGCCTCACTCCAGGCCCCTCCCGGCTGAAAGCTGCCGAGCCACCGCAGCCGCGGGAGAACAGCCCTGCCTGCCACCCCAGCACCGGCCCCGGAGCGGAGGGCGGCGGCGGCTGGCCGATGCACGCCGCGGCGCAGCCGTGGCACGCTGAAGGCCAGCCGCCGTCGACCGCAGCGCATCGACAGCGCAGCCAGGCAGCACCGGCGCAGTGGCGGCCGAGGCAAATGCTCTGTGGACAGGGTGTCAGAAACTCACGTAGTCTTCTGACACAACAGAGCACAACAAGACCCACAGGGCCGCCATGGCAGTGCTGAGCGAGCAGATCCTGGAAGCCGCGGGCAAGCGCCCGGAAGGTTCCCTGCTGGCAGCCAAGCAGTTCCTCGGCCTGGGCAATCGCGCTGCGGTGGACCAGGCCCTGCGGCGTCTGGCGGTCCGCGGCAAGCTCGTCAAGATCGCCCGCGGCCGCTACGCCCTGCCCATCACCAGCCGCTTCGGGACCAGGCCTCCGGCGCCGGAGGTGGTGATTGCCCAGCTCAACCGCGAGGGTGCCCAGCAGCTGGTGAGCAGCGGTGCCGCTGCGGCCAATGCCCTTGGCCTCACCACCCAGATGCCGGTGCAGCAGACCTTCCTGGCTCGCACCCGCAGCCAGAAGCTCTACGTCTTCGGGAAGCAGCAGGTCACGATCCGCCCGGCAGCGTCCTGGAACTTCCTGCTTCCCGATCGCCCCGCCGGCCAAGCGATTCGGGCACTCACCTGGCTTGGCCCGGATCAGGCCTCAGCGGCCTTGGCGACACTCCTCCGTGTGCTGCCGCCGGTGGAGTGGGATGCGCTGCTCTCCGTCCGGGCCGAGTTGCCCCTGTGGCTGGCGGAGCTGCTGAGTGAACAGGCGCTGGAGCCGCAGAAGGCTCGTGGCTGAGTCCTGGTTCGCGCTTTCCCCAGAGGACCAGACGGAAGCCCTGGCGGTCGCTGCTGCCGAATCCGGCTGGCCGGCCAACCTGCTGGAAAAGGACATCTGGGTGGTCTGGGCGCTGCAGACCCTGGGGACAGAGCCGCAGTTGCTGGAGACCCTCACCTTCAAGGGAGGAACCTCGCTGTCCAAGGCCTATGGGCTGATCGATCGCTTCTCAGAAGACGTCGATCTCACCCTCAACATCCAGCACCTCTGGCCTGAGGTTGACCTCTCACCAGCAGCCAACCCCAGCCAGGCCGAGAAGCGCAGAAAAACGGCCGACAGGAAGCTCAGGCAGTGGGTCCGGGAGATCCCCCTACCGCTGCTCCAAGGTGCTGCCGCTGGAGCCGGTGTCAGCCTCGAGCTGGATCTGGAGCAGCCAGAAGCAGGCCGGCGGCAGCCACCCACCATCGTCATCCACTTCCAACCGCTGATCCCGGCACCGGACAACAGATCCGGGTATGTGCGGCCGACGGTGCGACTGGAGTTCGGCGCCCACTCGACGGGTGAACCGCACGGACCCATGCCAGTCACCTGTGAGGCGGCGACCCATCTGGCGATGCTCGAGTTCCCCATCGCCAGGCCACTGGTGATGGATGCCAGGCGCACCTTCCTGGAGAAGGCCGCGGCCATCCATGTCGCCTGTCGCAAGGGACGCTGGGGCAGCGGCGAGGGCGAGCGCTATTCACGGCACTGGTATGACCTCGATCGCCTGGCCGGTGCAGGCATCGCGGTGGAGGCGATTCGTGACAGGCCCCTCGCCATTGAGGTGGCGCAGCACAAGGAGGACTTCTGGCGTGCCACCGATGCCGATGAGCAGCCGATCGACTACCTCCGCGCCCTCAGTGGCAACCTGCAGCTGGTGCCGATGGCTGCCGCAAGGGATGCACTGGAAGCGGACTACAGGGCCATGACCGACTCGGGGATGCTGCGCGGTGAGATCCCGAGCTTCCCGGAGTTACTGGAGCGGATCGCCCTTTTGGAGCAGCAGTGCAACGCGATCGGCCGCCGCACCAACAGCTGAAGAGCAGACCCAACACTCCAGCGGGGGTGCTGCCACTGCAGCGCTAGGCGAAGCCGAACCCGCAGCACTCCGCCCTCAGGCTGTTCTCTTCACCTCACACCTCCACCCCTTGCCGCGCCTTCCCCGTCCCTTGGCCACCTCTCGGGCCACCCCTGGATAGGGGAAGAAAAATCTCTCTCTTCTCTTGCTACGACAGGGCTCTGGCCCTCAATCCTCCCAGGGGTGGACTCCAGTGGTGCTCCTCGGAAACCGCCGCCGCACCCTCGCCGATGGGCCACCACAGGGTCGGCTGCCACCCCTCCACCCCTACGAGCTGAACCTCAGTGCTGACAGGCGTTCCGGCCCGTTCCAAGCGGTGGCCTCAGCGGTGGCATCCCAGGGGTGGCTCCCCCCAAGAGGTGGCGCCGTACCTCTCAGCTCGCCGTCAGCAGTGGCTTGGTGGCGGTGTACTTCCAGCCCTGCTGGCCCCTGTATTCCATCGGCTCCAGGACGCCGTACCCCCGTTCCTGCAGCACCTGCAGGGCATTCAGCACTTCCCCTGTCTCTGGGCGCTGCTTGCCGCTCAGGGCTCGGCGCAGGCTGCTCAACGCCAGCGGCGTGCGCTTCTCCCAGGCCACCCGCTGCAGCTTCAGCATCAGAGCGCCCAGCTCACTGTTGCCGGCTGAGGTCAGGCGCACGCCCACCGTCTGATCCAGCAGGAAGCGGTTGAAGCGGATCGCGCGCTGCATCGCCTCCACTCCCACCTCGTTGTTGCCGAGAGAGATGGGCCCCTCTGCCCGTTCCGCGATGCACCACAGCAGGTGGAACAGCGCGGCCAGCCGGCCGATCCGCCCGGCGGCCTTGTTCGCCAGAGATCGCTCTGCCGCGGAGATGCTGGCCCGCTTGCGCTGATACATCGCTGCTCGCTCCGCCTGGAACAGCGCAAAGGCCTCCGGGGTCAGCCGCAGGTGCAACTGCTCAATCCGGGCCAGGAAGCCATAGCAGCGCACGAGCAGCTGCTTGAGGTCTTCCGCCCGCTGGACCTCCTCCTCTGTCCAGCAGGCCGGGAAGTTCTGCTCGACACTCTGCTGCTCAACCACGATGAAGCGGGCCGAGAGGCCCGACTGGTCGGCATCACCGGTGATCTCCCGGTACACATCGGGCTGACAGCCGGCGACCATCGCCAGACGGCAGCTCCTGTAATGCCGCTCGCGGGTCTGATCCACCTTGGCGCCGCGGGCACCGGTGCCGTCGTAACGGGAAAGCAGCCACCCCCCGAGCGAGGCATCCTTCCCCGCCCTGGCCGGATCAGCCATCTGCCGCAGGGCCGCCGCGGCCTCATCCAGCCAGAGGCAGACCGAGCGGTTGGCCCACTTGTCATGGATCTCGAGGTGGACCTCCATCCCCTGCACGGTGATGTCTTCCGTCACCAGGGTCTGGGGAAGCCGCGGCCTGGGCCCCGGTGGCGGTCCATCTCCGTTCTCAGCGTCCTGCTTCCTGATCTCCCACTCCTCCACCTGCCGCCTGTGGGCCTGCTCCACCACCGCATCCACGCTCTGCTGCCAGGGCTTGACCAGAAGCCGGCTCAACAGAGGCGTCTTGAGCTCACCACTGGGCATCAGCAGCAGCACCCAGAGCGTCAAGGGCTGGCTGAAGTCCTCGGCCGGATCCAGCTCGATCCAGCTGCGCAACGGCAAGGCCGCTGAAAATCCCGCCAGCAGAACGGCCAGCAGCGTGCTGTGCTGGAACTCAGCGCTGTGGCGGATCCCCTCCAGCGCGTCCACCAACACCGGTGGGATCAGGGCACGGATGTCCAGGTCGACCGTGGCGCCGAGCTGCTCCAGCTGATCCAGCGAGTCATCGGCATCGAGTGCCGCGTCCTGCTCCTGGACCAGCTCCCGGTACAGAGCCTGCACGTCCCGCAGGCCACGGTCGTGGTCGCCGGCGATGCGCTCCAGGCGAAAGGACAGCTCTGAGCCACTGAGGCCTGCTGCCGCCAGCTCCTCCAGAGCCTGCTGCAACGTGGGCTTTCCCTGCCCTGCCGCAGCTGGAGGCGCGCCTGTGGAGCCAGGGGTCCCAGAGGATCCTGGGGTGCCGACTGAGCCGCTGCTCAACCTCCGGTAACGGCGCAGGGCGGCATCGCCGTCCCGATGCCGGCAGTGCTCCAACTCGATCGTGGCCAGGACACGATCTGCCTTGTCCTCGATGGCCAAGGCCGCGACGGCCTGCCCGATCAGATCGTCCGGACTGCCGCTGAAGCGCAGACCGTGGGCTTCGAGCAGGTTGACCCAGCTGTAGAGCTCCTTCACGAACCCCGTGAGCTGAGCGCTGCGATCCACCGCCGCTCCCTCACTTCCGCGATAGGGGCAGCCACCTGCCAGGACATCCCTGGCCTTGCTGCCGATCAACTCCGCCAGTGCCGGCGCTGCCGAGGCAGAGGCCTGCGGTGGCGTGCTCGCGGATCGGCTCTGCCTCTTGGGCGGCTGCTTGGTCGAACCGGTCGCCCTGGCCCTGGGGTAGATGCCGATGGCCCCGAGAGCCCTGACCTCGACCAGGCTGTAGGCGTGATCGGGATTGACCAGCTCATAGGCACCAGCTCCGTTGCGGGTCGGGGCACAGACACACACCCGGGTGCCAGCCAGCACCTCCCCGCGATGCTCACCGCCAGGAACGGTCGTGAAATTGCAGTGCTGTTTCCCTCCCGCATTCCGCCAGCTGGCCATTCCGTCAGCCGGTCGCACGTAAATGTGGACCCCGCCGCCGGGCGTGCGCTCAATCCGGGTCTGGGTGAGCTCCGGGCAGAGATCCAGCAGACGCATCCAGTCCTGGTCCAGCGACTCCTGACTTGGGTAGTTCTTGCGATCGAAATCAACCACCACCACATCTGTGGATGGGATGATGGCCAGTCCGATCGGCCGTCCCAGCCGCTCGGCAACCTCAAGCCGTTTCAATACCTCAGGTTCATCTGCCGGCAGGCTCTGACTTGTCAATCTCGGCTCACCATCGGCCAGCCAGAAGCTCGGATTCTTGCCGACAAATGCCGGCAGAGCCTGCCCGTTCTTGTCACGCTGAATCTCTCTCTGGCCGGTCTGGCTGTTCAGCCTTGTTGCCGGATAGGACTCGGCGGGCAGCGCCACCGGAATCACCGTCTGCAGGCTGAGCCCCAGCTTGGCCAGCCGACCGGTTGCTTCCCTCAGTGCGCCGTAATCGCAGGGAATCATGGGCGATCCCCCTGGCAGCAGGCAGCCCGGAATGCTCCTTTCTGTTGTGGAACAGTGCAGCAGAAAGCAGCCGCAGCAATCGCCGGAGATGCCATAATTGATCCACCGAAACACCAAGGCCGCGGCGAACTTCGCTGCGGCCTTTTCATTTGAACTCCTATGCGGCTTGCCTGGATGCCCTGGAACCGTGCAGACCGTGCAAGTCCTGGACATCTGCACGGTCTGCACGGTTCAGCAGCGCTCAACCGCTCAATTCAGGGGCTCAAATGGTGTCGTGCGAATCCAACTGCCATGAGCGCATCTCTGACAGCTGCGGATGACATCAAGCAGCAACTCAATCTCATCTGCGCCCAGCTGAATGTGATCCAGGCGAGGCTGGAGCTCAAGCCCACCCTCAGCAGCAGCCCCTGGCTGCCCCTGTCGGAAGCCGCCAGGGCCCTTCACTTCCCCAGCGCCCGTGCCTTGCGGGTCGCCATCGATCGCGGTCGCATCCCGCCGCAGTTCGTCAGCGCCACCACCGGCGAGACCGGCAGGCGCCGGACGCTCTACGTGGACGTGGAAGGCTTCGCCTCACATCTGCGCAACAAGTGACGCCATCGAGGCGCTGTCGAACCAGCGCTGGTAGAGCGAGGTGTGCACCATCAGGGAGTGCCCGAGGCTTTTGGCCGCCAGCGAGGGGCTGATCTGCGGGTTGTGAATCGCCCGCACCGCCCAGGCATGCCGCAGGTCGTACGCCTGAAACGGTGCTCCGAAACGCCGCAGGGCCACACCCAGTTGCGCTCCCACCGTTCGGTGGTCCCGATCCAGGTTGATCCTGGGAAGGCGCCTCTGCTCCAGAGACCACCGCTCGATCCAGAACTTCGGCAGCGGCAGTCCCTGGCGGGCACCCGTCTTGCCGCCCTCGACCGCCACAAGGCCATTGGCTTGCACCTGGGCCTTCATCAGCGCTTCATGCGGCCTCGTCCCATAGGTGGCACACACCCCGGCCACCCACTGCCAGTCAGCCGGCAGAGCATCAATCACCTCCACGATCACCGAATCGCTCGGCAACTCCCTCGGAGCAGCATCCTTCTGTGGGGTGTACCCCTTGCCCAGGTCCTTGAGGGTCTGAACAGCATCAGGCCCCAGCTCGATCGCACGGGCCACCGCCACGGTGGCGATTGAAGCCCGCCGCCGGTTGCGGCTCCCCACCGCTTTGCTTTCCACCAGAGCCTTTAGGACCTTCAGGTCGATCTGCTCCAGAGCCAGCAGTGGCTTCAGGGGAGAGGCATAGTCGGTGGCCCATGAGACCGAAGCACTCGCCCCCCGGCGACGCTGCTGGCTCCACCACTGTTCGGTGAGGCGGACCGCCTCGAGACCGGTGATTCCGGCCCCGTCAGCCGCGCCACCTCTATGCCCCGCACTTTTCGGGGGTTCATCGAACCATCGTTCGAAGGGAAACGGATCCAACCCCATGCGGTGCAGCTCGATATCCCGGCCCAGCTCTTCGGCGAGCTTGCGAGCCTGCTCCAACCCAGCCGGATAGGCAATCGGGGTGGTGATTCGCCGCTGCTTCCAGGATCCGTCCGGCAGGGGCAGCGTGCTCCGGAGACGCAGTCTCTTACCGGAGGGCGCGACCTCAATCGCCACCCCGCATCCCAGCTCCTTGAGAGCCCGGTTGACACGGGTCAGATAAGGGTCCCTGGGGGGCATGGCAACCGTGCCTAAAACCGTGCCTAGTTTGGCCGCTTTTGGGCTTTTCCGTGCCTAGATCGTGCCTAGTAGCAGGGAGTCCCGGTCCTCAGCCCGGGAGCAGAAGCCCTTTCACATCAGTGCTTTTCAGCCATGGGGGCAGGGGGACTTGAACCCCCACAGCCTCGCGGCCTGCGGATTTTAAGTCCGACCGGAAGGCCTGCCTGCCAATGGATCTCGGAGACGCAGTGCCTAATTGATGCCTAAAGACGGTCGTAGCTGTTCCAATCTGTGCAACCCAAACGCCTCCGGA
>Ga0194129_10001370_pt1 | contig 40446 bp, 34 predicted proteins | sample TA2KigCa35mmetaG_FD_150862 | JGI IMG/M metagenome (GOLD analysis project Ga0194129, IMG submission 150862) | Freshwater microbial communities from Lake Tanganyika, Tanzania - TA2015038 Kigoma Deep Cast 35m | ecosystem: Environmental > Aquatic > Freshwater > Lake | place: Tanzania: Lake...
GGTCGCAGCTCACCAGGACGATCCGCTCGGGCTCGGCCCCGACCAGTGCGTCGGCGGCCCGGCGCCCGAGGCCGGCCCGGGGCGGGTCGGCGACGACCAGCGTCGCCCGGGGCGCCCGGAACCGCTCGACCGGCGTGACCACCACGGTGGCGTCGTGCTCGGCCAGGTTCACCCGGGCGTCGGCCGCGGCGCTGCGCCCCGACTCGGCGCACACTGCCCGCCACCCCGGCCGGTCGGCGAGCAGGCTCCCTGCGAACAGCCCCACCCCGGCGTACGCGTCCACCAGGACCCCGGTCGGGCGCTCGAGCACTGGACCGGCCAGCGCGGTGACGACCTCCACCAGGGCGGCGGCGCCGTCGGGTCGGCTCTGGAAGAACGAGGCGGCCGAGACCCGCCACCGGCGGCCGTCGATCGCCTCGTGGATCCAGGCCCGGGTGCCCCGGGCCAGCTCGTCGACCCCGACCACCCGCACGTCGTCGGGCAGCGCCACCCCGGCGCGACCCGGGGTCACCACCGCCATCCGCTCACCCGTGCCCGCCCCGGCCCGCAGGGTCACCGTGGTCGCCTCGGCGAAGTCGCCGTCGCGGATCATCCCGTCGACCAACGGATGCGCGATCGGGCAGTGGGAGAGCGGGACGATCTCGTGGCTCGCCGCCCGGCGCAGCCCGGGCCGCCCCCCGACGACCGCCAGTCGCAGCGTGGTGCGGAACCCCCACGGGGCGAGGACGGGGCCGGCCCGCACGACCGGGTCGGCCCACCCGCCGAGACGCCGCAGCGCGTCGGCGACCACGTCGACCTTGGCCGGGACCTGCGCGGACTCGGCCAGGTGCATCCAGTCGCACCCCCCGCACCCCTCGCGGGCGTGCGCACATCCGGGCTCCACCCGCTCGGGCGCCCGCTCGAGCCAGGCCGTCACCACGCCCTGATCGGCGCCCTGGTGGCGACGGAGCGCGACCTCGACCCGCTCACCGGGCAGGGCGCCCTCGACCAGCACGATCCGCCCGTCGGGGCGGCGGCTCAGGGTCAGGCCGCCGGCGACGAAGCGCTCGGCCCGGACCTCGACCGCCCCGGGGTTCGGGCCCTCGCGGGCGGGGGTCTCGGGTTCCACCGGCCGCAGGGTACGGGTCGGCAGGGTCGGGGCTCAGGACCCAAGCGAGAAACACGGATGTCAGTAGGGCCAGCGAGGATCGTGGTCTGTCGGCTCGGCAACGTGACCGTCGAAGCCTGCGACCCGGTCAGACGAAGAAGGAGAAGATGACCACCAAGGCCCACGCCCCCACCAATGTGGTGGTCGCGATGGCGAACGTCCGGCGGTCGTGTCGGATGAGGACTGCGTCGTCGACACCCAGACCTCGCTGCCATGTGGTGTAGGTGGTCTCTGCGAGGCCAGCAGCAATGAAGAGGAACACGACCAGATAGAGCCAGTCGACGAAGCCGAGGTAGTCCATGAGCGGCATCTCTCCGTCGGTGATCCACTTGAGAGCGACGAGCGTCAGGAGTGCGCTGATTCCGAGGCCGAACCGAGCGTCGATATGTTCCGGTCGGATCAAGAAGATCATGGCGGCACACAACACGATCACGAGCAGCGGAATGAAGGTCTTCACCGCCGAAGGAAGCCACGGCCTCTGCATCGGAATGTCAACGGTGACGCGCGACGACAGACTGCTCCCGGGGTCGAGGGCGCCGAGTGGCGGGTACTTCCAGTCCGTCACCGTTGCGAACGGAGTGCCAATCCTGTAGCCCGGGACTGAGAGGTTTGCTACGGTGCGCACGGCGGGATCGTCGAGCACGAAGACCACACCGTCGGCTCCGAGGTCCTTGTCCGCGAGAACGATGCGCAGGTCCAAATTGTCGAACGGATAGTCCTCGAGCGGCATGTTGGTCTTGAACATCGACAAGATGCGTTCGCGGTAGAAGAATGAGCCGTCCTCGAGTTCGACCGGGCCTTTGGTGTTCGACGAGCGCATGGTGGCCCACCGCTCGGCGTCGTTCATGAACTCGATCGACTCCTGGGGGTTGAAGTCGGGATCGTTCCACTGGTACCAGATGTAGAAGTCGATCTGGTAGCGGTGGCGGGTCAGGTCGATGTCTTGGATGAAGTTGATCAGGAATCCGACCCGAACAACCTCACGCTCGCCGGCATCGTTCAACGACGATCCGGCCGCAGCGGCGGGCGCGCGGGAGACGCTTGGCTGGACCGCGTCCACTCTGGATGAGTTGGGTCGCACCCCATCGCCGACACCAGCGTTGGTGGGCGCGAGGAAACTCCCGAGGTTGAGCACGGTGAGCACGACGGCGACGACAAGCATGATTCGGATGGCGAGGCCGAGCGTTCCCCCTTTCGGCATGCGCCGACTATAAGTGCCCTGACGATCCTGTCGTTCGGGGCGCCGTCACCTCGCGTCGAGCAGGGGGAACTCACTCGACTCGCGATCGCCGACCATCACCCATCGAGCCTGCCGACAGGGCACGCATGCTTCGTCGAGTTCTTCGGGAGTCGGACAGTCGTCCACTTGTCCAGGGACAGGAGGATGTCGCAACATCATGCGGTCCGGACGAGGTCAACGGTCGAGAAGGATCTCACGAGCGGCGGCCACGAGCTCGGCGGTGACCCCGCTCCGCCGGTGCTCGAGGCGACACGTGAGGTGGTTGATCCACCCCCGATGGCCGCCGCAGTCGACCATCACCGAGCCGACGATCGCAGTGTCGTCGACGGCAACCAGGAATCCCGAGGGCGAGCCACTCAGCTTCCGCTCGATGTCACAAAGTTTCTTCTTCTCAATTGTGCCAGTCTCTCCCGAGGCTTCGGACGCTCTCAGTCGGGCGCTCGGGGTCGGAACATGAACGTCTCCATGGTCGGCCGCAGCGCGTCGTCGACCAGCTCGAGGCGCACCCCCCACGGATCGCGGTGGTACGTGAAGGTGTCGGGTGGACCGTCACCCCGCCCGCTGGTCATCTCGAGCGGGCACGACGCGGCCACCAGGCGCTCGGCGTCGGCAGCCAGGGAGCCGGTGAAGAAGCCGATGTGGTGCAGGTTCGAGTGCTCGTTGCACACCCAGGGTGAGCCCGGTACCTCCTCGATGAGCTCGATGCGCGGGTGCCCGGTCGAGTAGACGATCTTGTTCGGCAGGGTCCGGTCGCCGCCCTCGGCGAGCCGCACGTCGATCGTGAGGTCCAGCACCGGGCCCCACTCGATCCCGAGCAGGTCGGTGTAGTACGCCGCGGCCCGCTCGAGGTCGGGCACCACGATGCCCACGTGGAAGTAGCCCTCGGTCCGCTCGGTCCCCTCCGTCATCTCGCCCCCCGTCCCCCAGTCCCCCCGGTCGCGCCCCGCCCGACGCCGGTCAGGCGAAGACGAAGCCCGCGTAGTCGTCGGCCACGACCGCCTCGGCCCGTTCGATGTACTGGTTGAGCCCACCCACGTAGGGCAGGAACACCCGGGGCTTGCCCGGGATGTTGGCGCCGAGATACCAGGAGTTGCACGACGACGCCGTCATCATCGTGGGCGCCGCCACCGCGTTCACGTGGTCGACCCAGGCGTCCTGGGCCTCGACCGTGGTCTCCACCTCGGTCTGGCCCCGGTCGCGCATGCGGGTCAGGCACTCCCCGATCCACTCGATGTGCTGCTCGATGCACACGACCATGTTGGCGAGCACCGAGGGGCTGCCGGGTCCGGTGACCGTGAACAGGTTCGGGAAGCCCGCCACCTGCAGCCCGAGGTTGGTGCGCGGGCCCTCGGCCCACACGTCGCGCAGGAGCCGACCGTCGCGTCCCCGCAGGTCGATGCGGGTCAGGGCCCCGGTCATGGCGTCGAAGCCCGTGGCCAGCACGAGCACGTCGGCCTCGAAGTAGCCCTGGGCGGTGCGGATCCCCCCGGCGTCGATCGCCTCGATGCCCCCCTTGCGCAGGTCGACGAGCGTGACGTCGTCGCGGTTGAAGGTCTCGAAGTAGTGCGTGTCGATGACCGGGCGCTTGCACCCGATCGGGAAGCCCCGGGGCGACAGCGACTCCGCGACCTCGGGGTCGTCGACGGTCCGCCGCACCATCTCGCGGTAGAGCTCGCAGGCCAGCTCGTTCGCCTCGGGGTTCGTCAGCGCGTCGAACCACACCCGCGACGCATTCCACCGGAGCTCCTCGAGCACCGCGAGGCGCTCCTCCTCGCCCACCTCGAGGATGCGCCGGTCCTCGGCGGTCTGGAGGATGATCGCCCCGGTGCTCCCGGTCACCCCGCCCGGGTTCGTGCGCTGCCCGGCCCGCAGCTCGCGGTAGTGCTCCTTCGTGCGGCGCTGCACCTCGGGGTCGAGCGGGCCGTTGTACGACGGCCAGGTGTAGGTCGGGGTCCGCTGGAACACCGTGAGGTGCGCGGCCATGTCGGCCAGCTCGGGCGTGGACTGCACGCCCGACGATCCGGTGCCGATCAACGCAACCCGCTGCCCCGAGAGGTCGACCCCGTCGCGCGGCCACATGCTCGTGTAGAGGACCGGTCCCGCGAAGGTCTCGCGCCCGGGGAGCTCGGGCGTCTGGGGCACCGACAGGTTGCCCGATGCCATCACCAGGAAGCGCCCGGTGATCGGGTCACCGGCCTCGGTCGCCACCGTCCAGACCTGCGCCGCCTCGTCGTAGGTCGCACCGACCACCTTGGTCTCGAGCCGGATGTCGCGGCGCAGGTCGAAGCGGTCGGCCACGTGGTTGAGGTACCGCTCGATCTCGGGCTGGGAGGGGAACACCTCGGTCCACTCCCACTCCTGCTCGAGCTCCTCCGAGAAGCCGAACGAGTACTCGAGGCTGGGCACGTCGCAGCGGCAGCCCGGGTAGCGGTTCCAGAACCAGGTCCCCCCGACCCCCGCGCCCTGCTCGAGCGCGACGACCGAGAACCCGAGCTCCCGGAAGTGGTGCACGGCGTAGAGGCCGGCCATCCCGGCCCCCACGACCACGACGTCGAACTGCGGAACGGCGGGTGCCGACGGAGGAGCGGTCTCGGTCATGGTCGGAGCGTACCGACGCCCGCACCCGGTGCGCACGGCGTCGGGCGGGTGCCCCCAGGCGCCTCAGCCGAGGGCGGCCAGCCCGCTGATCCCGAGGTAGGCGGCGAACCCGAGCGACACCGCCACGGTCACCGCCCGGTGGTGCGAGCCGAGCCAGCGGCTCATCGCCGCCAGGGCCGCCGGGCCGCGCCGGCCGAGCGCGGCGAGCACGACCAGGGGCCCGTAGGCCGGGAGCAGCGTGATCACGAGCACCACGGCGAGGACGACCAGGCGGTCGCCGCGGCTGATCGCGGCGCTCGCCGCCTCCCGGGTCGCCGGGACGAGCAGCACGATCGTGGTCAGGTTGGTGAGCATCGCGCCGATCCCGAGGAGGAAGAAGCGCAGGCCCCGGACCCCCGGGTCGGCGGCGGCCGCCGGGGCGTCGGTCGCGGGGTCGGCGTCGGTCGCGGGGTCGGCATCGGTCGAGGGGTCGGCATCGGTCGAGGGGTCGGCATCGGTCGCGCCCGGGTGGAGCGCCACCCGCACGGCACCGGCGAGCAGCACCAGCGCGAGCACGATCCGGATCCAGCCGTCGACCACCGGGTCGGTCTTCGGCCCCGCGCCGGCGTGCGCGTCGGTCGCCACCACCGCGGCCATCACCATCACGACCACCAGGGCGGTGGCTCCGAGGACGATCACCGCGCGTCGGACCGGGTAGCGGGGCGAGGCGAGGGTCGCGACCTGCAGGAGCAGGATCACCGGGCTGATCGCCGCCCCGAACGCCAGCGGCAGGACGCGCGCGAACGTCGTGCTCACGGACGTCGGCGCGCCCGTCGGACCCGGGAGCCGCAGGCCCGGCGCGCCCGGGCCAGGGCGCCGTCGTCGGGCCGGTGCAGGTCGGCGGCCCGCACCTCGTACTCGTGGCCGAAGTCGACGGTGCCGGTCACGGTCACCCGCCGACCCCGGCAGTCGACGTAGTGGTAGGCGCGGGTGGCGGGCATGTCGCGGGCCGGGTCGAAGAACACGTCCTGGCCGCAGACGGCGGTGCCGACCGGGGTCACGTGGAAGACCATCGACCGCCGACTGCGCGCGCCGTCGCGGTGGGGGGCGCCACCGTGGAGCAGCTGCGGGTGCCAGACGATGGTGTCGCCGGTGGCCACGTGGACCTCGCGCGGGTGCAGGCCGGCCTCCGTACAGCGGGCCTGGACCGTCCGCTGGTAGGCGTCCCACCCGGCCTGGTCGTTCCGGGGTGCGGCCGCCGGGTCGCCGTACAGGTCCTCGGCGATCGCCGTCACGTCGATCGGGTCGATCGCGTGGCTCCCGGGCACCACGACCAGGGGCCCGTTGTCGGTGTCGGTGTCCTCGAGCGCGACCCACATGCCCAGGTAGCGACCTTCGGGTCGGGTCGTGAACGCGCGCGAGTCGCGGTGCAGCTTCTGCTCGGAGCCGCGCTCGAAGAAGAGGCTGGTGTAGAGCGCGGTCTCGGCCCCGAAGAACTCGTCGCACACCGCGAGCGCGGCGTTGGCCGCGAACAGCGGCTGGAGCGACTCGATCACCTCGTGGAGGGTCACCACCCGGACGAGGTGCCCCGCCGGGTCGGCGTTGGCCGTGACCGCCCGGCGGTTGCGCGCCTTGAAACGGTCGATGTCGGTCGACGCCCGGTGACAGAGCTTCGGCGCCGCCCCGGCCGGGACGACCACGTACCCGTCGCGCCGCAGCCGCTCGGTCCACTCGCCGGCCCCGGTGGCCGCGGCAGGGGTCGTCACCGCTTCAGTCTGCCCTGCGGGTCGGCCCCGGCGCGTTGCGGCCCCCGGACCCCGCCGCCGGGCCTACGCTCCCGCCGTGCCCCCGACCGCCGACGCCGACGCGCTCCTGGCCCTCGTGCGCGCCTACGCGGCGGCCTGCGACGCCCGCGACGCCGACGCGCTGCGTCGGTGCTTCACCACCGGTGCGACCCTCACCGTGCACTGGTCCGACCGGCCCGCGAGCACCCTGGTCCTCCCCGACGCCGCCGGGCCCATCACCCACTCCCTCGGCCGCTACGACCGCACCGACCACGTGGTCGGCGACCACCGGGCCGAGATCGACGGCGACACCGCCACGGGCGTCACCCACTGCGTCGCCCACCACGTGCACGGCGCGACCGACCACGTGATGACCATCCGCTACCTCGACCGCTACCGGCGCACTCCCGACGGCTGGCGCATCGAGACGCGCGACCTCCACGAGGACCGGGCCGAGACCCGTCCGGTCGACGACTGACCCACGGCGACCGGTCGGAGCCGATCAGTCGCCGACGGGCAGCACGACCTCGGGGAGCGGGTGGCGGTAGAGCTTCGCCGCGTTCTCCGAGCACATCATCCGCAGCTCGCGGTTCGGGATGTGGCCCCAGTACTTCTCGATGACGAGCTGGGTGTCGGGCCAAGTGCCGTCACCGTGGGGGAAGTCGCACTCGACCATGATGTTCTCGACCCCGATGCGGTGCCGGGTGTCGATGGTCGACGGGTCGTCGAGCGTGCAGAACCAGAAGTTGCGCTTCAGCACGTCGCCGGGGCGATCGTCCCAGTTCACGCCGTAGCCCGAGCGGTCGACGAGGTTGTCGAGCCGGTCGAGCAGCATGGCCACCCAGCCGATCCCGCCCTCGCTGAGCGCGATCTTCACGTCCGGGTGCTTCACCGGGTAACCCGAGAGCAGCCACTCCACCGCAGTGCGCAGCGACTGCTGGCCGAACATCACCGCGCCCATCTCGAAGCCGGGCGCCCCGGGCGGGAACCCGCTCATGCCCGAGCTGCCCACGTGCAGCGAGATGACGGTTTCGGTCTCGACGCAGGCGGCGATGATCGGGTCCCAGTGGTCGCGCTCCCACAGCGACGGCAGGCCCACGTCGTGGGGCCGCTCCGGGAAGCTCACGCCGGTGAAGCCCCGAGCCGCGTTGCGCCGGATCTCCTCGACCGCGACCGCCGGGTCGCTCAGGTGGGTGATCCCGACCGGGATGATGCGGTCGGGGTGCTTGGCGTACCACTCGTCGTGGAACCAGTCGTTCCACGCGCGGGTGCAGGCGAGCCCGAGCTCCTGGTCCTGGGCCTGGTAGAAGACCCGCCCCGAGAACCCGGTCACCTGCGACGGGAAGTTCACCGCCGCCCACACGCCGTTGATGTCCATGTCCCGCATGCGGGCCTCGACGTCGTGGCAGCTCGGCCGCATGTGCTCGAACCGGAACGGCTCACGGGTCTCGGCGTCGGGACGGCGACCCGCCACCGCGTTCGCGCCCACCATGAAGAAGCGCTGACCCTCGAACTCCCAGACCTGGTGGCCCTGCTCGGTCTCGACGATGTGGGGCGCCCGGTCCTGGAGGGTCGCCGGGAGACGCCCGGCGAAGGTCTCGGGCGGCTCGACCACGTGGTCGTCGACGGAGATCACCGTGTACTTGACCTCCCGGGGCAGCGGCTCGGGGAGGAACAGCTCGGGGGCGCGGTCGTGGGGCGTGGCCATCGCGGACTCCTCGGTCGGGTTCCTCCATTCTGTCGTCCTCACGACCCGGGTGCCGCCTCCGGGCCGCCACCGGGCCGCCACCAGGGGCGCGGGGCGGGCCGGCGCGTCACCGCCGGGCTCCGTCGGCGTCCGGGGACGCCGGCGGTCGGTCCGGACCGCCCGTCCCCCCGGAGGTTCCCGTGCGCGTGCTCCTCGGCCTCGTCGCGTTCGCCGTCGTCCCCGCCCTCACCCCGGCCCCCGGGCCCTCGACGCCCGCGGCCACCCCGGTCGGCTCCGTCGTGGTCCGGGCCGTGGGCGACCGTGACCCCGCCACCGGCGACCCGCAGCCGGTCGCCGGCGCCCGGATCGGCGTGGTCGGCGTCGTCGGCATCGAGCCCGGCGGCACGGGCGACCCCGTCGCCCCCGCCGCCCCGGCCGGGGCGTGCACCACCGGCGCCAACGGCACCTGCAGCGTCGCCGGCCTCGCCCCCGGCCCGTACCGGGTCGTGCCGCTCGACGATCCGCCCGGGTCGGCGCTGCACCGGATCACCACGATCGAGCCGGCCGGCGACGGACCGGTCCCCTACGGCGTGGTGGTCACCGTCACCGACGGGGCGACGACGGCCGCCACGCTCGCCTACCGCCGGGCCAACCCCGCGCCGGCGACCGGGTGCGGCGCCCGGGTCACCCTCGTCCACGACCTGTCGGGCTCCATCGCCCCCGGCGAGGCCGCGGCGATGACCCGCGCCACCCTCGGGTTCGTCGACACGCTCGCGGGCAGCGCGGTCCGGCTCGGCATCTCGAGCTTCGCCACCGCGGCCCCGGCCGCCGGCAACACCGACCGCGCGCCCACACCGCTCGCGGACCCGGCCGGCGTCGCCGACGTCCACGCTGGGGTGCTCGCGCTCGTCCGGCCCGGTGGCACCGACCGGTACACGAACTGGGACGCCGCCCTGCGGGCCGCGGTCGGGGAGCAGGACCTCGTGGTGCTGCTCACCGACGGCAACCCGACCGTGCACGGGGTCCCGGCCGTCCACCCGCCCGTCGTGACCGGGCGCGAGCAGATCGAGGCCGCGGTGGCCTCGGCCGGGGCGGTGAAGGCGGCCGGCACGCGCATCGTGGCCGTCGGGGTCGGCGACCCCGCCCAGCAGTCACCCACCAACCTCGCGCTGGTGAGCGGTCCCGTCGCCGGGGTCGACCACTTCGTCACCACCGCCGCCGGGCTGGCCGAGGTGTGGCGCACGCTCGCGGCGGCGATCTGCACACCCGGGCCCGACCCGGAGCCCGAGCCCGAGCCCGACCCGGTCCCCGCCCCCCGCTTCACGGGCTGACCCCGGGCCGCCGCGGCACGCGACCCCCGTCGATAGGGTCGGATCGTGACCGCTGCGCCCGGGCCCGTCGTGGTCGACGCCACCGCCTCCCTCGCCGGGGCCTACTGCGCCCGCCTGCTCGCCGACGCCGGCGCCACCGTCACCGTGGTGGAGCCGCCGACCGGTGCGGCCTTGCGCCGGTACGCCCACGGCGGGCCGCGCGCCGACCCTGACGATCGCGACGGCGTGCGCTTCCGGTCGCTGCGCCACGGGCAGCGTTCGGTACGCGATGACGACCCCGGGCGTGTCGCCGCCCTCGTCGCCGCGGCCGACGTGCTGCTCACCGACGGCCCCGGTCCGCTCGGCGCGCCCGGCGACCTCGCCGCCGCCGACCCCGGTCGCATCGTGGTGGCGATCACGCCGTACGGACTCGTCGGGCCGTACGCCGACCGGCCCGCGACCGAGTTCACCGTGCAGGCCGACAGCGGGGCGCTCGGCGTGCGCGGCACCGCCGACCGACCGCCGATCCAGATGGGCGGGCGCCTGGTGGAGTACGTCGCCGGGGCCTACGCCGCGGCCGCGGTCCTCGCCGCCCGTCGGCGCCAGGTCACCGACGGCGACGGCGACCTCCTCGACGTCGCCTGGTGCGACGTGGCCAACCTCACCGGGACCCTCTTCGCCGACCTGATGCACTCCCTCGCCGGGCGGCCGCCGACCGACCCCACCCGCCCGGCCCGGTCGGTCGAGCTGCCCTCGGTCGAGCCCACCCTCGACGGCTGGGTCGGGTTCAACACCAACACCCGGGTGCAGTTCGAGTCGTTCTGCCTGCTGATCGAGCGGCCCGACCTCATGACCGACGAGTGGGCGAGCCTGGCCACGCGGGTGGCCCGGGCCGACGAGTGGACCGCCGCAGTGCGGTCCTGGACGACCCGGCACACCACCGCCGAGGTGGTCGAGCGCGCCGTGCTGCTGCGCGTGCCGGTGGCCCCGGTCTGCGACGGTCCCGGCGTGGTCGCCCTCGACCTCGTGGCCGCGCGCGACCTCCTCGGCGACGTGCCCGGCGGTCCCGGGCGCATGCCCCGGCGGCCCTACCTGATCGACGGGGCGGCGCCCCCACCCCCCGGCCCGGTGCCCGCGGTGGGCGAGCACGACGACGCGCCCGTGCCGCCGCGCGCGCCCCGGCCCGCGCCGAGCGGCCGCAACGCCCCGCCCCTGGCCGGGCTGCGGGTCGTCGACCTCACCGCCTGGTGGGCGGGCCCGACCGCCACCCACCTGTTCGCCGCGCTCGGCGCCGAGGTCGTCCACGTCGAGTCGGTCCGGCGCATCGACGGCGTGCGGCTCACCGGCGGGATGCTCGCCGGGCGCGACGCGTGGTGGGAGTGCAGCGCGTTCTTCCTCCACGTCAACGCGAACAAGGACGCCGTCACCCTCGACCTCGACCGCCCCGAGGGCCGCGCCCTCGTGCTGCGCCTGATCGAGCAGGCCGACCTCGTGGTCGAGAACTTCACCCCCCGGGTGCTCGAGCAGTTCGACCTCGACTGGCCGGTCGTGCACGCCGTCAACCCGCGCGCGGTGATGGTGCGCATGCCCGCCTTCGGCCTCACCGGTCCGTGGCGCGACCGCCCCGGCTTCGCCCAGACCATGGAGCAGGTGACGGGCATGGCCTGGATGACCGGGCACGCCGACGACCAGCCCCGCATCCCCCGAGGTCCGTGCGACCCCAACGGCGGTGTGCACGCCGCGATCGCCGCGCTCGTGGCCCTCGAGCAGCGTGACCGCACCGGCGTGGGCCGCCTGGTCGAGGCACCCATGGTCGAGGCCGCGCTCGCGGTCGCGGCCGAGCCCGTCCTCGAGTGGACCGCCTACGGCCGGCGCATCGCCCGCGCCGGCAACCGCGGGCCCACCGCCGCACCCCAGAACCTCTACGCCACCGACGCCCCCGAGGCCTGGCTCGCGCTCGCCTGCGAGACCGACGCGCAGTGGCAGGCGCTCACCGGCGTCATCGGACGCCCCGACCTCGCCGCCGACCCCGCGCTCGCGTCGGTCGCCGGCCGGCACGCCGCCGCCGACGCGCTCGACGCCGCGGTCGGCGCCTGGGCCGCCACCCGCCCGGTCGCCGCCGCCGAGGCCGCCCTGGTCGCGGCCGGGGTGCCTGCGGCCCGGGTGCGCGACCCCCGTACCGCCTCGCAGCACCCCCAGCTCGTCGCCCGGGGCTTCTTCGAGTCGGTCCCCCACCCGGTGGCCGGGACCCACCCGGTGCCCACGCTGCCGTGGCGGTCGCGCGGGGTCGACCGCTGGATCCGGCGGCCCGCGCCCACCCTGGGCCAGCACAACGAGGTCGTCCTCGGCGACCGCCTCGGGGTGCCGCCCGCCGACCTCGCCGCGTGGACGGCCGCCGGCCTCCTCGGCACCCGCCCCGCCGGGCTCTGATCCCTCGGCCCGTGACCCCGCGAAACCGGGACCGAACCCGGGACCGGACCCGGCGGCTCAGGCGCGATCGGGGACGATCTCGCCGGTGAGCGACTCGCTCAGCGACCACAGCCGACGGGCCGCGTCGGGATCGGTTGCGTAGGGCGCCGCCGACGCCACCGCGCAGTCCGCGCAGTAGCGGCCGCCGTCGGCGTCGGCGGCCCGCACCGCCGCCCACACCGAGGTCGCCGCGCCGACCTCGACGCCGACGGTGACCGGCAGGCCGCCCGGTCCGCCGCCGGTGCCGCCCCGCCGGCGGGCCCGCTCCTTGAGGTCCTCGAGGTCGTCGGCGGTGAAGTGGCGACCGAGGTCGGTGCGCACCATCCCCGGGTGCACCGCGTACGCGTGCACGCCGAGGGGGCCGTAGCGCCGCTCGAGCTCGACCGCGTGGAGGATGTTGGCGGTCTTCGACTGGCCGTACGCCTCCATCTTCACGAAGTCGCCGCGCGCGAAGTTCGGGTCGTCCCAGCGGATGTCCGACGCCAGGTGCCCGCCCGAGCTCAGGAGCACCACCCGGGCCGGTGCGCTCGCCACGAGCAGGGGCAGCAGCCGGGCCATGAGCACGAAGTGCCCGAGGTGGTTGGTGCCGAGGTGGGCCTCGAAGCCGTCCTCGGTCAGGCCGAAGGGCATCGCCATCACCCCAGCGTTGGCGATCAGCAGGTCGAGCCGGTCGTGCTCGGCCGTGAAGCCGTCGGCGAACGCCCGCACGCTCGCGAGCGAGGCGAGCTCGAGCACCCCGTACCCCACGGCGGCGTCGGGCACCGCGGCGCGCAGGGCCTCGACCGCCGCGGCCCCCTTCGCGTCGGAGCGGGCGGTGATCGTCACCGTCGCCCCGGCCGCGAGGAGAGCCCGGGCGGTCTCCTTGCCGATCCCCGTGGTCGCTCCGGTGACGAGCGTGTGCGTGCCCGTCAGGTCGGTCCCGGCGAGCACGTCGGCGGCGGTCGTGGTGGGGGCGTCGGACACGGTGGGCCCCGGTCAGCTCCGGGGGACGTCCTTCCACGGGAGCTGATGGTCGGTACGGGGCTCACGGGGCAGGCCGAGGGCCCGCTCGGCCAGGTTGTTCCTCTGCACCTCGGTGGTCCCCCCGCCGATCGACACCGAGTAGCGGCCGAGCAGCTCGGCCTGGGTCCACACCGCGATCTCGTCGTCGCCCGCGGTCCCGGCCGCGCCTCGGATCGCCACCGCGAGGTCGCCCGAGCGGACCCGGCTCTCGGTGGTGAAGAGCTTGAGTGCCGACGGGTCGACCGGGGGCGCCTGGCGCTGGCGCACCGCGGTCATGATGCGCTCGGCCATCGCCGCGATGACCCGCTCTCGGATGTACGCATCAGCGAGGCGCTGGCGGATCGCCGGATCGGCGCGCCGGCCGTGCTGCTCGGCGAGGTCGAGCAGGCGGGGGAAGCGACCCCCCACCGCCTTGCTCCCGCCGCCGATGAACGCCGACTCGTTCGACAGCACGGTGCGGGCCGGGCCCCAGCCCGCGTCGATATCGCCGACGACGTTGGCCACCGGCACCCGCACCTCGTGGAGGAACACCTCGTTGAACTCAGCCGCGCCGGTGGCCTGCACCAGCGGTCGGGTCTCGATGCCCGGCGTCGCCATGTCGACGAGGAGGAAGGTGATGCCACGGTGCTTGGGCTGCTCGGGGTCGGTGCGCACCAGGAGCATGCCCCAGTTGCAGAACTGCGCCGCCGAGTTCCAGACCTTCTGGCCGGTGACCACGAACTCGTCGCCGTCGCGGATCGCGCGGCAGGCCAGGCCGGCGAGGTCGCTGCCCGCGCCCGGCTCGCTGAACAGCTGGCAGAACGCGTACTCCCCCGACAGCAGCCGGGGCACGTAGTGCGCCCGCTGCGCGTCGGTGGCGTGCTGCATCAGGGTCGGGCCGAGCATGGCGATGGTGCTGCTGATGAAGCCCGAGCCCACGTCGAAGTCCTCGGCCTCCTCCTGGAAGATCCGCTCGTGCCAGGCCCGACCGCCCCGACCGCCCAGCTCGACCGGGTAGGTGAGCCCGGCGAAGCGGTGCGCGAACATCGTTCCCTGCCAGGCCCGGCCCCGGTCGAACGCGGCGCGTGCGGCGGCGCGCTCGCGGTGCATGGTGACCGCCCAGGGGCTCGCGGCCTGGCGGGGCCGCGCGTGGGCGGTGAGGAACGCCCGGGCCTCGGCCCGGAACTCGGCCTGCTCGGACGACTCGCCCGGGCCGGTCGACCCGGTCGACCCGGTTGGCTCGGGCGATCCGGCCGGTGCGGGAGTGGTGGTGGCGGTCATGGCCCGGTGCGCTCCGGTCCCGGCCCGCCTATGCGGACGTCCCCACCCGGGTGATCTTGGTCCCGGGGAGGTTGTCGGTCGCCCGCCACCGCTCGAGGTGGCCCGCGTAGTCGAGCAGGCTCTCGGCGTACACGAGGTTGCGGGCCCGCTTCGCGTCGATCGGGCCGTGCTCGGAGTTGTAGTAGCTCGGCGTGCAGGTCGTGGAATAGGCGGCCACACCCGCAACGGTGCCGTAGAGCACCATCAGCCAGTCGTCCTCGCCCTCGGGGCTCGCCTCGATCGTGGCGATGCCCTCGCGCTCGCAGCGCACGATGAGGTCGGCGACGTGCTCGGCCGACTTCGACAGGAAGTGCACGAAGTTGGTCCCGAAGCCCGCCTGCAGGAAGCTGATGATGCAGAAGTTCGGGAACCCGTCGGCGAGGACCCCGTGGAGGGTGCGGGCCCCCTGGGACCAGCGCTCGCTCAGCGCGACGCCGTCACGGCCCACCGGGTCGAAGCCGACCCGGCCCTCGTAGTCGGTGTTGACCTCGAAGCCCGAGGCGAAGATCAGGCAGTCGAGCGGGTACTCCACGCCGTCGACCACGGCTCCGGTCGGGGTGACCGCGTCGACGCCCCGGCCGTCGGTGTCGACGAGGTGCACGTTGGGCCGGTTGAACGCGGGTAGGTAGTCGTCGTGGAAGCAGACCCGCTTGCAGTTCTTGCCGTACCAGGGCTTCAGCTTCGCCGCGGTCTCGGGGTCCTCGACGATCGCGTCGACCCGGCCGCGCAGCTTCTGCATGGTCTCGAAGTCGCTGCGCTCGAGCGCAGCCGCGACCTCGGGGTCCTCGGGCGCCTGCTGGGTGTTGACCCACATCACCTCGGTCCAGCCGTCGCCCACGAGGTTCCGCTCCGGCTGCCGGCCGGTCACCGCGTTGGTGAAGTTCTCGATCCGCTCGGCCTGCCATCCCGGCGGCTGGCTCCGGAACCACGCTTCGTCGGTCGGCCCGTTGTTGCGCTCGCCCACTGCGCTCGGGGTGCGCTGGAACACGTAGAGCTCCTTGGCCGCCCGGGCCAGCTGCGGGATCGCCTGAACCGCAGTGGCCCCAGTGCCCACGATGCCCACCCGCTTGTCGGCGAGCTCGTCCATCGGCTCGGTCGGGCTGCCGCCGGTGTAGGAGTAGTCCCAGTGGCTGGTGTGGAACATCCGGCCCCCGAAGCCGCGGATCCCGGGGATCCCCGGCAGCTTCGGCTTGTGCAGGATGCCGCCGGCGACCACCACGAACTTGCTCGCCAGCCGGTCGCCCCGTGACGTCGTGACGATCCACCGCTCGGTGCCGGCGTCCCACTCGGCGCCGGTGATCACGGTCTGGAACAGGGCATGGGGGTAGAGGTCGAAGGTGCGCCCGAGCAGCTGGCAGTACCCGAAGATCTCGGGCGCGCTCGCGTACTTCTCGGTGGGCATGTAGCCCGTCTCCTCGAGCAGCGGCAGGTAGGTGTACGACTCCACGTCGCACATGCAACCCGGGTAGCGGTTCCAGTACCACGTGCCACCGAAGTCGCCCGCCTTCTCGACCAGCCGGAAGTCGCGCATCCCGAGCTTGGTGAGGTCGATCGCGGTGAGCATCCCGGCGAACCCGCCACCCACGATCACCACCTGGGTCTCCTCGACGATCGGGTCCCGGGTGAAGCCGGGCTCGACGAAGGTGTCGACGTCGAGGTCCTCGAAGTCGCCCGCGAGCTCCGCGTACTGGCCGAGCCCCTCGGGGCGCATCCGCTTCTCGCGCTCGATCCGGTAGCGGTCGCGCATCTCCTCGATCGGCAGGTTGCGGTCCCCGTGCTCGGTCATGCCCGTACTCCTCGGATCATCCGGCGGCTGGACCGCATTGTGGCACCCCGTCGCCCCGGGTGGCGCCCGGCGGCCCGCGACCACCCCGGGGGCGCCGGTACGCTGCCGCCATGCCGACCCCGTCACCCCCGCCGGTGCGGGCCCTGGCCGTCCACCTGCCCCAGTTCCACCCCATCTCCGAGAACGACGAGTGGTGGGGCGCCGGGTTCACCGAGTGGCGCAACGTCGTGCGGGCCCGGCCCCTGGCCCGGTGGCACCACCAGCCCCACATCCCGGCCGACCTCGGCTTCTGCGACCTGCGGGTGGCCGAGACCCGCCAGGCCCAGGCCGACCTCGCCCGGGCCCACGGCATCGCCGGCTTCCTCTACTACCACTACTGGTTCTCGGGCCGGCGCCTGCTCGAGCGGCCGGTCGACGAGATCCTCGCGACGGGCACCCCCGACTTCCCCTTCGCGCTCACCTGGGCCAACGAGCACTGGGCCCGCACCTGGGACGGCGCCGCCGACCGGGTGCTGATGCGCCAGGAGTACTCCGACGCCGACGACCTCGCCCACATCCGCCACCTGCTGCCCGTGTTCGCCGACCCCCGCTACCTGCGCGTCGACGGCCGGCCGCTGTTCTGCGTGTACCACGCCCGCTCGCTCCCCGATTCCCGGCGCACCACCGACCGCTGGCGCGACGAGGCGGCGCGCGCCGGGATCGGCGACCTCTACCTGTGCCGGATCGAGCACGACGGTGGCGGCGACCCCGCGGCGCTCGGCTTCGACGCCGGCATCGACTTCCAGCCCGACTTCGCCAACCTCGGGCGCGCGCTGCGGCGCAGCGTCCCCGAGCGGGTCCTGCGTCGCCTGCGCGCCACGCCCCAGGTCTATCGCACCCACCGCGTCTTCGACTACGCCACGGTCGTCGACCGCATGCTCGCGCGACCGTCGGTCGGGTACACCCGCTTCCCCGGGGTCACGCCGGGCTGGGACAACACGCCGCGCCGGGCCCGCCAGGGCATCATCCTGCGCGACGCCTCACCGGCGGAGTACGAGCGCTGGCTGCGCGCGGTGCTCGCCGGCTTCACGCCGCCGCGGTCCGACGAGAACTTCGTCGTGATCAACGCGTGGAACGAGTGGGCCGAGGGCAACCACCTCGAGCCGTGCCAGCGCTGGGGCCGCGGCTACCTCGAGGCCACCGCCCGGGTGCTCCACGAGCGCAACGGCGTGACGGTCGGCTGACCCCGACGGTCTCAGGCGCCGTCGACGACGTCGGCGACGTCGACGACGACCTTGCCGACGGCCCTGCCGTCGCCCACGTGGCGCAGGGCCGTCGCGGTCTCGGCGAGCGGGAACGTCGCCCCCACGTGCGGCGTGGCCAACCCCGCCCGGAACCACCCGACCAGCTCGGCCTCGCCACGCGCGAGCGCCTCGGGCTCACGGGTCATGAACGACCCGAACTCGAACCCCATGATCCGACAGCCCTTGAGCAGCACGAGGTTCAGCGGGATCCGCGGGATCTCCCCCGCTGCGAAGCCCACCACCACGAACCGCCCGCCGTAGCGCAGCGCCCGCAGGGCCGGCTCGGCGAGCGTGCCGCCGACCGGGTCGATCACCACGTCGGCCCCACCGGGCAGCACAGCCTTCAGCGCGCCGCGCAGGTCACCGGCCCGGTGGTCGACGAGGTTCGTCGCCCCCATCAGGCGCGCGGCCTCGAGCTTCTCGGCCGACGACGCCACCGCGGTGACCGTTGCGCCCATCAGCACCGCGAGCTGCACCGCGGCGAGCCCGACCCCGCCCCCGGCCCCGAGGACCACGACCTCCTCGCCCGGCGCCACCGCGGCCACCGACCGCAGCGAGTGGTACGCGGTCCGGTGGGCCACGCCGAAGGCGCAGGCGTGGCGGTCGTCGATCGCGTCGGGTGTGCGGGTCAGCGCGCCCGCACCCACCACCACCTGCTCGGCGAACGCGCCGACCAGCACGGTGCCGAAGACGCGGTCACCGGGCGCGAGCCCCGTCACCTCGGGCCCGAGCGCCGCGATCGTGCCCGCGAACTCGCTCCCGGGCACGAACGGGGCCGGCACCTTCAGCTGGTACTCGTTCGCGCAGAGGAGCACGTCGGGGTAGTTCACCGCCGCCGCCGTCACCGCGACCCGCACCTGGCCGGGCCTGGGCTCGGGCACGGGCCGGTCCTCGACCCGCACCCCCTCGGGCGGGCCGTGCACCGGGCAGACCGCGGCCCGCACGTCAGCCCCGGTAGTCGGTGCTCTCGGCCAGGTCGGCGGCGCCCTGCATGAGGTCGAGCACGATCGGGCCGAACGCGAGCAGCTTCTCGTCGTGCTGGGCCCGCTGGAAGCCCTGCTCGAGCACGATCGCGAGCTTCCACTTGGCCAGGATCACGTAGTAGTCGAGGTCGTCGACCTGACGGCCCGACACCTCGGCGTAGTGGGCCACGACCTGGTCGCGCGTGGGCATGCCCTGCATGTTGACGTACCCCGACGACTTGGCCGCCTCGGCCGAGGGGTCGTCGGGCCAGCCCTGCACCATCCACCCGAGGTCGAGCTTGGGGTCGCCCACCGTGCCCATCTCCCAGTCGACCAACGCGGCGAGCCGGGCCGGGGCGCCGTACTCGAACATCACGTTGGCGAACTGGTAGTCGCCGTGCATGAGCCCGGGGACGTAGTCGATCGGCTTGTGGGTCGAGAGCCACTGCGACGCGACCTCGATCCCGGGCAGCTCGCGGCCCTTGATACGTTCGAAGAACCGGATCCAGCGCTCCACCTGGCGCTCGTGGAACCCGTCGGGACGCCCGAGGTCCTGGAGCCCCTTGGCCTGCCAGTCCACCCGCGCGAGCAGGGCGATGCCCTCGGCCAGCTGGTAGCCGAGGCCGGCCCGCAGCGAGAGGTCCGACTCGAACGGCTCGGGCCACTTCTTGTCGACCATGCCCATCGGCGACCAGCCGTCGATGAAGCCCATCAGGTAGAAGGTCCGCCCGAGCACCGCCGGGTCCTCGCACACGGCCACGGCCTTGGTGTGGGGGACGTCGGTGCCGTCGAGCGCCTCGACGATCCGCCACTCACGGAGGATCCCGTTATCGCGGTCGGGCGGGGCCGTCGCCGGCGGGATGCGGATCACGCAGTGGAGGTCGCCGCGCCGCAGCGCGTAGATCTCGTTCTGGCTGCCTCCGGAGATGAAGTCGTGCTCGAGCGGCTCACCCGCACCGGGCAGGCCCTGCTCGTCCATCCAGGCGGCGAGACGGGCGACGTCCATCAGAGGTTCCCCACTTCCAGCTCCAGGATCTCGGCGAACTTGGCCTTGGCCGCATCGACCTTGCCCGGGATCCACTCGGTCGGCCACATGCCGTCGGTCGCCTTGTAGTTGCGCAGCACCTGCCGGGCGATGGTGACCTTGTGCACCTCGGTCGGGCCGTCGGCCAGGCCCATGACCGCGGCCGAGTGCACCATGCCCATGAACGGCATCTCGTTGCTCACCCCGAGGGCACCGTGCACCTGCATCGCCCGCCAGGCGATGTCGTGCAGCACCGTCGGCATCACCACCTTGGCGGTGGCGATGTCCTTGCGGACCTTCTTGTAGTCGTTGTAGCGGTCGATCTCCCACGCGGTGTAGAGCACGAACAGCCGGAACTGGATCAGCTGCGCGTAAGAGTCGGCGATGTAGCCCTGCACGAACTGCTTGTCGGCGAGCAGGCCGCCCGACACCGTGCGGCTGAGCGCCCGCTCGCACATCATGTCGAGCGCCTTCTGCGCCACCGCGATGGTGCGCATCGCGTGGTGGATGCGGCCGCCGCCGAGCCTGGTCTGGGCGATGGCGAACGCCTGCCCCTCCCCGCCGAGCAGCGCGTCGGCCGGCACCCGCACCTCGTTGTAGTGGATGAGCGCGTGCGAGCCTTCGTTCAGCGCCTCGCCGTAGAGGCCGACGTTGCGCACGATCTCGATGCCGGGCGTGTCGCTCGGCACCAGGAACATCGACATCCCCTGGTAGGCGCTGACCTCGGGGTCGGTCACGGCCATGACGATGAGGAACGACGAGGTCTTGGCGTTCGACGAGTAGTACTTCCAGCCGTCGATCACCCACTGGTCGCCGTCCTTGTAGGCCCGGCACTTGAACAAGGTGGGGTCGGCCCCGGCGTGCGGCTCGGTCATCGAGTAGGTGGAGAAGCACTCGCCGTTGAGCAGCGGCATGAGGTACCGCTCCTTCTGCTCCTCGGTGCCGTAGTGGGCGATGATCTCGGCGTTGCCGGTGTCGGGGGCCTGGCAGCCGAACACGATCGACGCCCACAGCGAGCGGCCCAGGATCTCGTTGAGCAGCGCCAGCTTCAGCTGGCCGAAGCCCTGGCCGCCGAGCTCGGGGCCGAGGTGGGTGGCCCACATGCCCTGGCGGCGGACCTCCTCCTTGAGCGGGTCGATGATCGCCCGGCGCTCGGGGGTGAGGGGGTGGAACTGCAGGTGGGGGAAGGCGAGGTCGAGCGGTTCGCACTCCTCCCGCACGAACCGGTCGACCCAGTCCAGCTTCTCCTGGAACTCGGGATCGGTCTCGAAGTCCCACGCCATGCTCGTGCCCCCTCGCGTTCGTCGGTCCTGGTTGCCGGTTCTGGTCTCCGGGCAACTGCATTCTCTCCGGGTGGCCCGCGGAACGTCCATTCCGGCGCCGGACCGGGCCGGGACCCCGGCGACCGGTCGTCCGGGTCCGGCTACCGGCCCCGGAAGACGGGCGGCCGCTTCTCCACGTAGGCCCGGGCCGCCTCGGTGGCGTCGGCGGTGCGGGCGTTGGCCTCGTAGCGCTCGGCCTCCCGGTCGAGGAAGGCCCCGAGGTCGCTGCGCTCGGCGTCGTCGAGGCTGGCCTTGATCGCCGCCACGGTCAGGGGCGCCCGGGCCGCGAGATCGGCGGCGAGGGCGGCGGCCCGGTCGGCGAGGTGCTCGGGGGCGCAGACCTCCTCCACGAGGCCGAGGGCCGCGGCCTCGGCGGCGTCGACCCGCCGGGCCGTGAGGAACAGCTCGCGGGCCCGGCCCGCGCCCACCAGGCGGGGCAGGGTCCAGGCCAGGCCGTAGTCGCCGGTCTGGCCCACGCCCACGAACGCGGTGGTGAAGATCGCGCCGGTCGACGCGAGCCGCAGGTCGGCGGCGCAGGCGAGCGCCATCCCGGCCCCGGCCGCCGGACCGTTGACCGCGGCGATCACCGGCTGGGGCATGGCCCGCAGGATCTCGACGATCCGCGTGCACGACCGCACCGTGGCCGCCAGCCCCTCGGCCGCGGCGGCGCCACCGCCACCGGTCGGCGCGCCGCCGCCCGCGAGCGCACCCACGTCGCCGCCCGCGCAGAACCCGCGTCCCGCACCGGTCAGCACGACCACGCGCACGGACGGATCGGCCGCGAGCGCCTCGAGCGCGCCGCGCAGGCGGTCGACCATCGGGCGCGACAGCGCGTTGAGGCGCTCGGGCCGGTGCAGGGTCACCGTGGCCACCGCACCCTGGTGGGTCACCCGTACGTCGTCGTCGTGCGCCGGGTCGTGCGCCGGGTCGCTCGGGTCGTTCACCGGGTCGCTCGGGTCGTTCGTCGCTGCGCCGGTCATCGTCGCTCCCTCCGGTCCGCGGGCTCGGGCCGTCGGCACTCTCTCAGAGGTCGACCAGGGTCGGCACACCGCCCGCCGCGATCCAGCCCCGCCCGAGGTCGGTCAGCAGCGCCTCGGGCGTCCCGAGGAGGCCCTCCAGCACGAGCAGACGGGTCCAGTGCCGGTGGAAGGGGTGGTCGGTCGTGAACCCGATGCCGCCGAGGACCTGCCGGCAGTGGTCGACCACGCTGCGGGCGGCCCGGCCCGCCGCGGCCTTGGCCAGCGCCGCGGTGACCGGGGTGCCCGCGACCGCGGCCGCGTCGAGCGCGGCCTCGAGGCCCTCGACCGCCACGAACGCGTCGGCGAGGTGGTGGCGCACGGCCTGAAACGCCGCGATCGGGCGACCGAACTGGATGCGGGTGCGGGCGTGGTCGCGCGCCTGGTCGACCACGGTCCGGGCCGCCCCCGCAACCTCGTGACCGACGGCCCGCTGTCCGAGCGCCACCGCGGCGGCCCAGGCCCGTCCGTCGTCCGGGGTCGGAGTCACCCCGGGCCACTCGGCCCGCACGGCGTGGAACCCGCCGGCGGGGTCGACGCCCCCGATCGGCGTCACCGTGCCCGCACCCACCGGCACGACCACGGGTCCCGCGTCGGTGGCGACGAGGAGGTCGGTCGCGGTGGCCGCCCGGGCGGTGCCGAGGCCGGCGACCCGCACCGTCCCGGCGGTGACGGTCCCGGGTGGGGCCCAGCCCCCGAAGGCCGGGAGCACCACCGCGAGGTCGGGCCGGGGCGCGAACCCGAGCGCGTGGGCGCACAGGTCGTCGAGCGCGCCGCTGCGGGCCCCGGTGCGGCCGAGCGCACCGAACACCGCTGCGACGGCGGCCTCGGGCTCGTCGCTGAGCATCGCCGGCCAGCCGAGACGCGCGAGCACCGGATCCACCGGCACGTCGCGCGCGACGGCGTCGGCGACCGCCGTCTGCACGCTCGCGTCGAGCAGCGCGCGCTCGGCCGCGTCCATCACCCCTCCGGACCGAGGTCGAGGAGGCGCCGGGCGACGATGTTGCGCTGGATCTCGGCGGTGCCGCCGTACACCGTGACCGCGCGCGAGTAGAGGTACTCGCGGCGCCACACGGCCGCGACCGGGTCGTCGGCGAGCTCGACCGTGCCGGGCAGGAGGGCCCGCGCGGCATCGAACGTGGCCAGCTCGGCCGCGGCCACGAGCAGCTTGTCGACCGAGGTCTCCGGGCCCAGGGTCTCGCCCGCGGCAAGGCGGTGCAGCGTGGCGCGTGACCGCGCCCGCAGCGTGTGCACCGCACCGACGGCCTCGCCCAGCGCAAGCGCGGCCCGGTCGTCGGCGGGTGCCGCGGCGGCGAGGCGGGTGCAGCGCTGCTCGAGGTAGGCGATGCGGTGCCAGAAGCAGGTCGACCGCTCGTAGGGCAGGATGCGCATCGCGAGGTCCCAGCCCCCGTCGCGCGCGCCGAGGACGCGGTCGGCGGGCACGACCACGTCGTCGAAGAACACCTCGGCGAACTCCCGGGCCCCGTTCACCATCTCGATCGGGGCGACGGTGATCCCGGGGTCGTCCATGTCGACGAGGAACGCGGTGATCGCGCGGTGGCGGGCCTCGGGCGGCCCGGTCCGGGCGAGCAGCACGCACCGGTCGGCGTACTGCGCCAGGCTCGTCCACACCTTCTGGCCCCGCACCACGAAGGCCGACGCGGTCGCGGGGTCGCCCCCGACCGGGGTGGCCCGGCAGGTCAGGGCGGCGAGGTCACTGCCGGTCGCCGGCTCCGAGAACCCCTGGCACCACACCTCGGCGCCCGAGCACAGGCGGGGCACCCACTCGGCCGCCCGGTCGGCCGGGGCCGCCTCGATCACCGTGGGGGCGAGCACCTCGATCATCGCGAGCACGCCGGGGTCGGCGAGGTCGCGGGCCACCAGCGTCGCCCCGAGCTCGGCCCGCAGCAGGGGCGAACCGCCCAGCCCCCCGGCCCGCTCGGGCCAGCCCCACCGCCCGAGGTCGGCGGCCCAGAGGCGCCCGAGGATCCGCCGCGTTCGCACGACGCGCCGGTTGAGGTCGTCGGCCGCCGTCGGCGCGGCCCCGGTGTCGGCGACGGTGTCGGCGTCGGCGTCGGCGTCGAGCCAGGCGCGCAGCGCCGCGCGGTACCGGGCGAGGTCCATCCGGGCGGGCTCAGACCCCGGCGAGGAGGCGGCGGGGGTTGTCGACGAAGATCGTCTCGAGGTCGGCCTCGGTCACGCCGCGCGCCGTGAGCATCGGCGCGAAGCCGGTGGTGATGTAGGTGTAGGGCCGGTCGGAGGTCTGCCACTCGATGTCGGCCCGGCGGGCCGCCGCGGCCGCGCGGTACTCGGGTGGCACCCAGTACGCGGGCCGCGGCGCGGTGGTCACGCAGATGTGGTCCTGCGACAGGCACACCTGCCCGGTGAAGCCCTCGTGCACCAGCGCGGCCACGTGGTCGGCCCGGCGCTCGTCGGGGGCGATGATCTCGAGCCCGACCCGGTCGATGCCGACGAAGGTGCCCTGCGCCGCGAGCGCCCGGATCGGCGCGACGTCGGTCTGCTCGTCCTGGTGCCCGATGAGCACCCGGCCGAGGTCGGCGCCGTGCTCGGCGAAGATGTCCTGCTGGGTGTCGCCGTAGCGCGAGTGCTCGGTGTGGGTGATGATCGCGACGTCGGTCGCCCGCTGCGCGAGCGCGGCGCCCGTGAGCACCCGCCGCTCGGCGTCGCTCACCTCGGCCCCGGTCGCGGCCTTGATGACCCCGGCCCGGATGCCGCCGGTGCCCGCGATCCCCTCGGTGAGCTCGGCCGCGTAGTGCTCGGCGATCTCCTCGGGATCACGGGCCCGCCAGTAGAAGGGCAGGCCCCAGCCCTCGTGCTGGGTGTAGAAGCCCGTCGCGCACACCACGTGCATCCCCGACGCCTGCGACACCTCGGCGTACAGTTCGGGGTCGCGCCCGAGCTCGATCGGGCACGGGTCGACGAAGGTCCGGAAGCCGCCGTCGCGCAGCTCGGCCAGCTTGTCGGTGGCCCGGGCGACGACGTCGGCCCGGGTCCAGCGCGCCGTCCGCTCCAGCTCCTCGCCCGGCCAGGTGATCACGATGTGCTCGTGCACCAGCGTGCGCCCGAGGTCGGCCGCGTCCACCGGGCCGAGGACCGTCATCACCTGCGCCATCGCCGCCCCCTGGTGTGCCGTCGTGTGCCGTCGTGTGCCGTCGTGTGCCGTCGTGACCGGTGGTGGCCCGGCGTCGGGCCCACCGGGTCTCATTCGAGCACGCCGCCCGGTCCCGGTCCAGGGTCGGGCTCCTTCACGGTCACGCCGCTGCGGCCCGCGGCCATCAGCGCGGCGGCGAACGCGACGATCCGCCCCGCGGCCTCGGGCACCGGCGTGCCCCGGGCGTGGATGTTCGAGATGAGGTTGCGGTCGGCGTCGGTGCAGCCGGGCCGGGGCCGGTGGGCGAAGTAGGCCGACAGGCTCTCGGCCGTGCCCAGGCCCGGCCGCTCCCCCACCAGCAGCACGACCACCGTGGGGTCGAGCACCTCGCCGATGTCGTTGAGCACGCCGACGCGGCAGTGGCGCACCGCGACCGGACGACCCCACGACCACCCCCGGGCCACGGCGAGGTCGTGGAGCCGGGGCAGGAGGTCGGGCACCTGCACGTGGACCGCGGTGGCCGAGAGGCCGTCGCCCACCACCACCTGCAGGTCGGCGCCCCGGGTACCCGCATGGGCCAGCGTGGCGCGCCCGGCGGCGTCGAGGCGACGGCCGAGGTCGGGGCGCCGGCGGTGCTCGGCCGCGTCGGTGACCTGCGTCGACACCTCGAGCAGTCCGAGCGGGGCCAGCGGCCCGGTGGTCACCTCGAGCCGGGTGTCGACGGCGTCGCGCGCGAACGCGTGGTCGGTGCGCAACGCGAGCGCGTCGGCGGTGCGGGGGGCGAGTCCGGCGCTGCCGAGGAAGAGCCGGGCCGGGGTCACCGCCGCGGCCCGGGCCCGCACCGGGGCCCACGCCGCGGCCGCGGCGTCCGCCGCCCCGGGGACCGCCGGGGTCGCGTCCGGGGCCGCGTCCGGAGCCGCGTCCGGAGCCGCGTCGGGGGCCGGCCCCGACCGGTCGCCGCTCACCGGCCCAACGCCCGCAGGCCCACCGACTCCAGCGCGCGGGCGTCGTCGGCCGACGGGGGCACCAGCCGACCGCCTCGCCAGCGGTCGCGCGCCGTGAGCCACCCCTCGAACTCCGGCGCGGGCCGCAGGCCGAGCAGGTCGCGCACCGACGCCACCTCGTGGTAGCTCGTCGACTGGTACCCGAGCATCACGTCGTCGGCCCCGGGCACGCCCATGACGTAGTTGCAGCCCGCGACCGCGAGCAGCACGAGCAGGTTGTCGTTGTCGTCCTGGCCCGCGTCGTCGACGTGGTTCGTGTAGCAGACGTCCATGCCCATCGGCAGGCCGAGCAGCTTGCCCACGAAGTGGTCCTCGAGCCCGGCCCGCAGGATCTGGCGGCCGTCGGCCAGGTACTCGGGACCGATGAACCCGACGACCGAGTTCACGAGGAACGGGTCGAACACGCGCGCGAACGCCTGGGCCCGGGCCTCCAGGGTCAGCTGGTCGGTGCCGTGGTGCGCGTCGGCCGACAGCGCGGAGCCCTGCCCGGTCTCGAAGTAGGTCACCTGGGTGCCCACGAAGCCGGATCGGTCGCGGTGCGACGCCAGCACCCGCTCACGGGCCTCGTGCACCAGCGCCGCCGACACCCCGAAGCTCGCGTTGGCGCCGCTGGTACCCGCGAGCGACGCGAACAGCAGGTCGACCGGAGCCCCCGCGTCCATCGCCTCGAGCTGCGTGGTCGGGTGCGCGAGCACGCACGCCTGGGTCGGCACCGCGAGCGCGTCGATCACCCGGTGCAGGGTGTCGAGCAGGGTGACCACGTCGGTGACCCGGTCCCCCACCGGGTTGACCCCGATCACCGCGTCGCCGCAGCCGAACAGCAGCCCGTCGAGCACCGCGAGCACCACCCCGGCCGGGTCGTCGGCGGGGTGGTTGGGCTGGATGCGCACGCCGAGGGTGCCGAGCCCGCCCATCGTGTTGCGGCACCGGGTCACCCGCCGCAGCCGGGCCGCGGCGTGCACGAGGTCGAGGTTGCCCATCACCTTCGCCACCGCGGCGGCGACCTCGGCGGTCAGGGCCCGCCCGAAGCCGTCGGGGTGGGTCGCCGCGGTGGCCGGGTCGAGCAGGTGCTCGCGGAGCTCGCCCACCGTCAGCGAGGCCAGCGGCGCGAACGCCGCGGCGTCGTGGTCGGCCGCGAGCACGGTGGCGAGGTCGTCGTCGACCACTGGTGTGTCGACGATCTCGCGCAGGGTCACGTCGGCGAGCGCGGCCTTCGCCGCGAGGCGCTCCCGGCGCGACCCCGCCGCGATCCCGGCCAGCGCGTCGCCCGACTTCTCCTCGTTGGCCTTGGCCAGCAGCTCGCGCAGATCGGCGAAGCGGAACCGCTCGCCCCGCAGCGTCGCGGTGAAGGCCATGCCCCATTCTGCCCCGCCGCCCCGGTGGCCGCCCCCGGGGCGACCGCCACCCCCCGGCGGCGCTGATACGGTCCGGCCCACCCCCGACCCCGAGGTGCGCGATGCCGATCCCCGCCGACGAGTACCCGCTGCACCAGGCGCCCTACTCGCTCGCCCACGCCGCCACCAGCGACCGCAACTTCTACGACCGCTGCTACCTCAACTGCTTCGACACCGAGGGCGACTTCCTCCTCGTGAGCGGCCTCGGGCAGTACCCGAACCTGGGCACCACCGACGCGTTCGTGTGCGTGCGCGTCGGCGACCACCAGCACGTGGTGCGCACCTCCGACGCCCTCGGCCCCGACCGCATGCGCCAGGAGGTCGGTCCCTACCGGCTCGAGATCGTCGACCCGCTCCACGAACTGCACCTCACGTGCGCGGGCGACGAGTGGGGCGTCGCGGTCGACCTGCACTGGCGGGGGTCGTTCCCCGCGGTCGACGAGTCACCCCACCTCATGCGCACCGGCGCCAAGCTCACCCTCGACGCGCAGCGCTTCGCCCAGGTCGGCACCTGGGAGGGATGGGTCCGGGTCGACGGCACCGAGTACCCGGTCGTGCCCGGCCGCCACATCGGCACCCGCGACCGGTCGTGGGGCATCCGCCCGGTGGGCGAGCCCGAGCCGCCCGGGCGCACCGCCGCCGAGCCCGACCCCGGCCACGGGTTCCACTGGTGCTACGTGCCCCTGCGCTTCGACGACTTCGGCCTCGTGTTCATCGCCCAGGAGAACGGCGACGGCCACCGCACCCTCAACGACGCGCTGCGCGTGTGGCCCGACGGGCGGGTCGACTCGCTCGGCTTCCCGCGCTACGACATCACCTACCGGTCCGGGAGCCGCATCCCGGTGGCCGCGACGATCACCGCCCAGGAGCCCGACGGCACGCCGTTCGTGGTGGAGATCGAGCCCCGTGGCCACGTCGCGCTGTCGGCCGGGTGCGGCTACGGCCCCGACCCGCAGTGGACCCACGGGGTGTGGCGGGGCCGGGGGTTCACCGAGGGGTCGGTCTACGACCTGCACGACCCCGCGAACTTCATCGCCACCCAGTTCTCGATGCTCGACCACCTCGGCCGGGCCACCGTGAACGGCCAGGTCGGCCACGGCCTGTTCGAGCACGTGTGCGCCGGTCGGCACACGCCCTCGGGGTTCCCCGACGCCGTGACGATGGCGCCCTGAGGCGCCGGGTGCCTCAGGCCCCGGTGCGCCGGGGCCGGAACACCGGCAGGGCGATCCCGTCGCCCACCGGGTCGAAGTGCACCTCGACCGGGAGCCCGATCACGAGGTCGGCCCGCGCGACGTCGGTGACCCGCGCCAGGATGCGCACGACGCCGTCGGTGTCGTCGAGCTCCACCACCGTCGTGTTGTACGCGCCGAGCGCGGCGAGGCCGGGGTGGATCGGGCGCTCGACCCACGTGTAGCTGTACACGGTGCCGTCGCCCGAGTGGCGGGCCCACTCCCAGTCGAGCGCACCGCACGAGTAGCAGACCTGGGTGGGCGGGTGCCGGTGCACCCCGCACGCCGTGCAGCGCTGGATCACCAGCTCGCCCCGGCCCGCGGCGAGCCAGTAGCCCTCGGTGGCGGGGTCGGGCCGGGGGCCGGGCAGCCCCGGCATCTGCTCGCTCACGGCCGCCTCACTCCGGGCTTCCGGTGAGGATCATCCCGCTGGTCGGCGACGGCCCCGCCCCGCCCACCACCAGCACGTTGGTCGCCCCGGGGACCTGGTTGATCGCGGTGCCCCGGATCTGGCGCACCGCCTCGTTCACGTGGGTCATGCCGTGGGTGTAGGCCTCGGCCAGGTTGCCGCCGTGCGGGTTGACCGGCAGCGGGCCGTCGAGGCCGAGGTTGCCGTCGGCGACGTAGGGGCCGCCCTCGCCCTTCGCGCAGAAGCCGAAGTCCTCGAGGCTCGTGATGACCATCGGGGTGAAGTGGTCGTAGACCATGGCGACGTCCATGTCGGCCAGGCCCATGCGGGCCATGCGGTACACCTCGCCCGCGACCGCGCGCTGCCCGCTCGACGCGAAGTCCTCGTCGGGCTGGTTGTAGAAGCTCATCAGCGCGTTGCCGTAGCGGAACGGCGCGCCCACCGCCGCCGACGCGATGTAGGCGGGCGGGTGCGGGCAGTCGCGGGCCCGCTCGGCCGACGTGATCACGACCGCGCAGCCGTAGTCGGTCTCCATGCAGAAGTCGAACAGCCGCAGCGGGTCGGCGATCATCTGACTCGCGTGGTGGTCCTCGACCGTGATCGGCGTGCGGAAGCGGGCCTCGGGGTTGTTCGCGGCCATGGCGCGCGCGTGCATGGTGACGTGCGCGAACTGCTCGGTGGTGGTGCCGTACAGGTGCATGTGACGCCGGGCCGCGAGGGCGAACATCTGCCCCGGCGCCTGCAGGCCGTAGGGCACGCTGTACTGGAACGGGCCGCCGATGCTGGGCACGCCCTGGCCCATCTGGCCGAAGGCCTGGCCGTAGCGGGCCCCGGCCTCCATGGTCATCACCTTGTGCACGACCACGTAGTCGGCGGCACCGGTGGCCACCGCCATCGCCGCGTTCTGGAACGCGCCGCACATCGACGAGCCGCCGCCGCCCCAGGTCTGGGCCGTGTAGCGCAGCTGCTTCGCACCGAACGCCTCGAACAGCTCGGGCGGGTCGATCGGCGTGTAGTACGAGCTGTAGCCGTCGACGTCGGCCGGGGTGATGCCGGCGTCGGCGCACGCCGCGGCGACCGCCTCGACCACGAGGCGGAGGTGGCCCTTCTCGGCGTACTGCCCGCGCTTGCCGAACGGCACGTAGCCGAACCCGACGACCGCGGCCTGGTTGCGCAGGTCGATCACGGCGCCGCCCTCCGGGCCGCGATCTCGGCCCGCACCCGGTCGGTATCCTGACCGCACAGCGGGGCGTTGCCGAGCACCGACCGGCTGCGCGAGAACCGCACGAACTCGGTGGCGCGGGGGTAGGTGTCGAAGGTCGCGTGCTCGGCGTCGGTGCGCAGGCCAAGCTCGTCGGCGATCGCGCCGAGCGCGAAGGTGCGGTCGAGCCCGACCGACGACACCGCGACCACCGCCACCCCGAGCGGCACCAGCGCGGCCTCCCAGTCGGTGGCCGGTGCGCCGAGGAACGCCGCGGCCATGACTGCGGCGGGATCGGCGGCGTCCGGGTCGACGCCGAGCCGCTCGGCCAGGACCGCGCGGGCGGCCGGCCGCTCGACCGTGACCATCACCCAGCCGTCGGCCGTCTCGTACAGGCGGTGCCACGGGCCGAGCCCGAGGAGGTCGGGGTCGGGGGCCGGGGTGGTGGCACCGGGTCCGGGCACCGAGGTGTCGACGAGCGCGTGGGCGACGGTCGAGAGCATGGAGGTGCGCAGCACGGTACCGGTGCCGTGGCGGACCCGGCCGAGGATCCCGAGCGCGAGGGCGGTGCCCACGCCGAGCGCGGCGACGCCGTCGGCGTTGGCCGGCGAGCTCGCGCCCGAGGCCAGGCGCATGGCCGTGCGCTTCACGGTGACCAGGTCGAGGTCGGGGTCGCTCGGCACCCGCTCGGCCCCGCCCACGTTGCGCACGGCCATCCCCGACGCTGCGCCCATCGTGGGGGCGAACGCGGGCTTGGCCCCGCACGGCGGCCCCTCGCCGTAGCCCGGCGCGCTCACGTACACGAGGTCGGGGTTCACGGCGAGCAGCGCGTCGGGCCCGGCCCCGAGCCGGTCGACCACCCCGCCCCGGAAGGTCTGGAGCACGACGTCGGCGTCGCGCACGAGGTCGAGCAGCACCGCGTGGCCCTCGGGGTCGGCGAGGTCGAGCAGCACCGACTCCTTGCCCTGGAGCACCTTGATCCCCGACAGCTCGGGGAACGGCATGAGGTGGCGGATGGCGTCGCCCGCGCCGGTCTCGATCTTGACCACCCGGGCCCCGAGCTCGGCGAGCAGCGTCGCGCCGAACGGCGCGGCGTAGAACGACCCGAGCTCGACGATCGTCACCCCGTCGAGCACCGGCGCGTCGCCGGGGTCGGCGTCGGCGGGCGCCGGGTCGACCGCAGTCGCGAGGAGCGCGTCGAGCGCGGCGGCGTCGTGGTCGAGCGCGGGCGGGGCGAGCCCCGGGTCGACCGTCCAGTCGCGGGCCAGCGCGAGCCCGGCGGGGACGCGCGTGCCCGAGGCGCTCCGCCCGACCCGGCCGTCGGCCACGAGCTGGGGGTGCTCGAGCGTCGCCGGGCCCCCGCGGTAGACGTCGGCCCACACGTTGGGGTCGGCGTCGAACACCGCCGACCACTCGGCCGCGGTTCGCCGGCGCACCGCAGCGAGCAGGGTCTCCCAGAACGCCACCCGCACCGCGGGGTCCTCGGCGTTCTCCAGCGCCAGCACGGCGGGGTCGTCGGGGTCGAGGTCGCAGGCCCGGAGGAACGCGTGCCACAGCCGGTCGGTGGTCTGGGAGAACTGCAGCCACTCGCCGTCGCGCGACAGCCCCACGAGCAGGCGGAAGAACATCGGCGTGTTGGGTACGAGGGTCTCGGTGTCCATGGCCGAGGTCACGTTGAACGCCTGGTTGTAACGCTCGGTGAGCACGTGGACGAGCCACATCCAGGTGTCGTAGGCGATGAGCGAGCGGGCCAGCGTGGCCTCGACCCGCTGACCCCGGCCACTGCGCGTGCGCTCGACCAGCGCGCCGAGCACGCCCTGCAGCGCGATGTGGGCCGCGGCCACCGAGGCGTAGGGCGTGGACACGAACGCGGGCCCGGGCCGCCCGGTGAGGCTGGCGAACCCCTGGGGCCCGCCCATCACCGCCATCACCGACGCCTCCCAGCCCTCCGCCGCGGCGAAGCGGGTGTCGTCGCCGAACGCGCTGATCCGCGCGTGCACGAGCCGCGGGTTCGCAGCGCAGAGATCGTCGGCGCCGAGCCCGAGCCGGTCGGCCACGCCGGGCGCCCAGTTGTCGACGAACACGTCGCTGCGCGCGATCAGGGCCCGGGCACGGTCGCGGGCGTCGGCCCGGGTCAGGTCGCACTCGACGCTGCGCTGGCCCCGGGCCCAGAACTCCCACGCCGCGCTGGTGCGCAGGCGCGACCCCCCGGGCCGCTCGAGCAGCCACACCTCGGCGCCCGCGTCGGCGCACTGCAACCCGAAGATCGCGGCCGGGAGGGCGTTGGCGGTGGTCACGACCCGCAGGCCGGCCAGCGGACGGGCGTCGGCCCGGCGATCGGGCGCGCCGGTCACGGGGTCACCCCGATGCGGGCGACCGGCTCGGGCGCGGCCTGGCGGCGTAGCAGCGCCCGCTCGAGCGCGTGCCACAGCACCGTGCGGGTCTCGCGGGGGTCGATGAGCTCGTCGAAGCCGAGCGACCCCGCCGACCGGTACGACGCGTCGAGCTCGGCCTGGCGCAGGCGCGCCGCCTCGTCCTCGGCCGCGCCGGTCGCCCGGCTCATGGCCGCCGCCCCCATCGCCCCCATCGTCACCCCCGGGTACGCGAACACCGACGACTGCCCGTCGAAGCCGATCATGGCCATCACCATCGATCCGAAGCCGTAGGCCTTGCGCATGGTCACCTGCAGCTTCGGCACGGTGGCCTGGTGCTGGGCCGCGAACATGCGGGCGCCGCTGCGCAGGATCCCCCGCCGCTCCGAGGCGCTGCCCGGCATGACCCCGGGGTTGTCGGCCAGGAACACCAGCGGCAGGTGGAACGCGTCGGCCACCTGGATGAAGTGCGCGGCCTTGTCGGCGCCGTCGGCGTCGACCGAGCCCGCGAGCACCTTGGGCTGGTTCGCGACCACGGCCACCGGGTGGCCGCCGAGGCGGGCCAGCACGCACAGCACCGATCGGCCGAAGTCGGGCTGCACCTCGAACGCCGAGCCCGCGTCGAACACCACGTCGATGACGTCGCGCATCTCGTAGACCCGCCGACCGTTGCGGGGCACGAGGTCGAGGAGCTCGGGCACCGGGCGCGGCCCGAGGTCGGTGCCGGCGGTGTCGTCGGGCGGGTACGACCACGCCGACGACGGGAAGTACCGCAGGTACGCCCGCACCAGGTCGAGCGCAGCGGCGTCGTCGGGGGCGACGTTGTGGATCAGCCCGCTCGCGATCGCCACGGCCGGACCGCCGAGGTCCTCCTTGGTGATCTGCTCACCGATCGACTCGAACACCACCGGCGGCCCGGCGGTGAAGATCGCCGCGTGCGCGCTCATCACGGTGAAGTCCGACATCGGCGCGACCAACGCGCCGTGCCCGGCCGACGCGCCGAGCACCGCGGTCACGAGCGGCACGCGTCCCGAGCAGGTCGCCTGCGCGAGCAGGTCGGTGGGCGCGCGACCGTGGGCCCGGCCGTCGGCCCGGTAGCCGGCACCCTCGAGCATCATCACGAGTGGCACCCGGTCGGCCACCGCGAGCTCGGCCACGCGGTAGCGCTTCGCGTTGGCGGCCTGGCCGATCGTGCCCGCCTTGGTGGTGAAGTCCTCGGCCGCGACCATGACCGGGCTGCCGTCGATGCGACCCGACCCCATCACGATCGCGTCGGCGGGGATCTCGGGCCCGCCGACCAGCGTGCCCAGCTCCACGAACGAGCCCGGGTCGAGCAGGTGGTCGATGCGGGCCCGGGCGTCGAGCTTGCCCGCGGCCCGGTGCTTGGCGAGGCGCTCGGGCCCACCCATGGCCCGGGCCGCGGCCCGGCGCGCCTCGAGGTCGGCGAGCGTGGTCTCCCACTCGGCCGCTCCGTCCCCCCGGCCCGCTGCGGCCACGTCCGTCCCCCCGTCGTCCCGGCCCGGAGCCGTACCGATCGTCGTCGACGAACCCTAGGCTGTGTGCACGTCCCACCGGCTCGCCGGGGCGCCCGGCCGATGGGAGCACCACCGCCGACGGGCCCAACCGGCTCCCGGCCCCCGCGCCCCACCCCTGGTGGCGGGCCCTGGTCGCCCAGATGGTCCACTTCTTCGCGCTGATGCTGTGGGCAGCCGCGGCCCTGGTCTGGATCGGCGGGCTCCCCGTCCCCGCCGCGGCCATCGCTGCGGTCGTGGTGATCAACGGCGGCTTCTCGTTCGTGCAGGAGTTCCGGGCCGAGCGCATGGCCACGCAGCTGCGCGCGCTGCTCCCCCGGCGGGCCGCTCAGGTGGGGGCGTCGTAGCCAACCGTCGCCGCGGTCGGCCCGCACACCGACCACACGGTGGCGACCCCCGTCGGGTCGGGCGGCGGCCCACCCGTCCGGGGCGCCATCTCCGCCGCCCGTCGGTCGAAGCCCGGGTGGCGGGCCGGGTCGAGCCCGGCGAACCCGCACAGCGCGGCCAGTGAGTCCCGCGGCGACGCCACCAGGTCCTCGTAGCGGAGGTGCCACACCCGGTCGGGCGCGAGCCCGGCGAGGTCGGTTGCGGCGATGCGGGTCTCCTCCTCCCAGATGCGGGCCGCCAGCTCGATGGGGTCGGCCCCCCGGGCCACCGCGTCGGCGACGAGGGTCGGCACGCCCTCCCACTCGATCGTGATCGTGGGGAAGAACGCGACCCGCACCATCGACGCCACCGTCGCGACCGGGTCGCGCACGAGGTGCACGAACCGCGCGTCGGGATAGAGCGCGTCGAGCGTCGGCACGGCGCGCGAGTTGCGGGTGTTTTTCGACACGAGCACCGGCGGCTGGTCGCGTCGCCCCGGCACCCGGTGGTGGTCGAGCGCCCGCCGCAGCGCCCGCAGACGCTCCGGGGAGCGGGCCACCTGGTGCGGTCCGTCCCCCACCAGCGCGCGGTCGAAGACGACGTAGCCCTCCACCGGGCGGAACGTCCAGCGCGCGCCTGGCCGCTCCTTGCCCGCCTCGGTCCCACGCGGGTGGAGCCGCGCGAGCGGCGGGAGCCGCTGCGACCAGTTGCTCAGCCAGGTCGTGTCGGGATGACTGCAGAGGAACTCGTAGCACGCCGTGGTGCCCGACCGACCGGTGCCGGTCACGAACAGCGGCGGAACCCCGCTCGTGGCCCTCCCCGTCGGCTCACTCCCCGTCGGCTCGCCCGTCATCGTCAGCACCTCCCGCCCTGCCCCCAGAGGTCTGTCGTCCCGATCATGGTCCCACATCCGGGCCCGATCGCGGGCATGTGCCCGCAGGCACACGGCCGGGGCAGACTGCGGGCACCCGGCCCCGAGGGAGGAACGCGTGACGAACCCACCGAGCGCCGCGACGCCTCCCGAGCGGGTCTTCTACTCGAGCAGCGTCCACGACGAGGCCGAGATCGCCGCGGTGGTCGAGGTGCTGCGCAGCGGGCCCCAGGGCCTGTGGCCGGGCCGCCGGGTCAACGCGATGGAGCGTCGCGTCGCTGCGCTGTTCGCCAAGGCCGGGGGCGTGATGGTCAACTCGGGCTCGTCGGCGCTGTACCTCGCGGTGGAGCTCGCCGGGGTCGGACCGGGCGACGAGGTGGTCACCTGCGGGCTGACCTTCTCCACCGACATCGCGCCGATCGTGCGTGCCGGCGCGGTGCCGGTGCTCGTCGACGCTGCGCCCGACACGTTCTGCATCGACGTCGACCGGATCGGGTCGGCCATCACCCCCCGCACCCGGGCCCTGCTCGTCCCCAACCTGATCGGCAACGCGCCCGACTGGGACGCGATCGCCGCGATCGCCGCCCGCCACGACCTCGTCACCATCGAAGACTCCGCCGACACGCTCGGGCCCGTGCTGCGGGGCACGCCCACGGGCGCACGCTCGACGTTCACCATCACGAGCTTCGCCAACTCCCACATCATCACCTGCGGCGGCGGCGGCGGGATGCTGCTCCTCGACGACGACGCGCTGCGCGACCGCGCCCTGATGCTGCGGCGCTGGGGCCGCCGCTCCGAGGTGCAGTTCTTCGGGACCCGCCGGGCCGACCACAGCTTCTGGGAGGACCTCGACGGCATCCACTACGACAACCAGTTCATCTTCGACGAGCTGGGCTGGAACTTCGAGCCCTCCGAGATGGGGGCCGCCTTCGGCCTCGCCCAGCTCGACAAGCTCCCCGCCAACCTGGCCCGCCGCCGCGCCCTGTTCGACGCGTACACCGGGTTCTTCGCCGGGTACGCCGACCGGTTCCGCCTCCCGCGCCAGACCCCCGACCTCGAGACCGCCTGGCTGGGCTATCCGCTCGTGATCCGACCCGACGCCGGCTTCGCCCGCCCCGACCTCCAGACCCACCTCGACGCCCACGGCATCGACACCCGCACCGTCTGGACCGGCAACGTGGCCCGCCAGCCGATGCTGCGGGGCCGCACCGTGATCCTGCCCCCCGACGGGCTCCCCTGCGCCGACGAGGTCATGGCCCGCGGCGTGCTGCTCCCGCTCAGCCACGCCATCGACGACGCCACGTTCACGTTCGTCACCGAGGTGCTCACGGACTTCCTGTCCCAGACGTAGCCCGGACGTCGTCTGGCGCAAGAGGTCTGAGCGGATCCGCTTATTGTCCCGGTAGGCTGACGTCGTGCTCTCCGGTCGGACACTGCGCGATCTTCGACTGACTGCAGGACTCAGCCAGGTCGAAGTGGCGCGTCGGGTGGGGATCGTGGCGACGGTGTTGAGCGCCTACGAACGCGGTCGTCGTCAACCGTCGGTGGAGGTCGCCGGACGGATCATCGAGGCGCTGGGCTACGACATCACCTTCGTCCGCCGACTCGACCCGGAGGTCCAGGCGCGCCGACTCGTCGATGTCCTGACGTTGGCCGAAGCGCTCCCCTACCGACCCCGTCCGTTGGCGACGGCGCGGTGGTGACGAGATGACCACGCTCGTCGATCAGGTCCTCGCCATCGGAGCAGCGCTGGATGACGGCGGGATCCACTGGGCACTCGGAGGGGCTCTGGCTCTGGCCTACGCCACCGAAGAACCACGCGGGACGCGCGACATCGATGTGAACGTATTCGTTCCCTCTGCATCGGTGGCGCACGTGTTCGCCGCACTTCCAACGGAGATCGCACACTCCTCCGACGACGAACAGTCCGTCGTGGACTCCGACCAGGTCCGTCTTTGGTGGGACGACACCCCGGTCGACCTGTTCTTCGCAGCATCCGACTTCCACATGCAGGTCGCCGGCAGAACCCGACGGGTGCCCTTCGCCGGCAGCCATGTGAACGTCCTCGGCGCCGAAGATCTGGCCGTGTTCAAGGCCCTGTTCGATCGGTCGAGGGATTGGGTCGACATCGACGAGATGACTGCCGCCGGGGCACTCGATCGAACGGTGGCGGCCGAGCGCCTCGCATCACTTCTGGATCGCCCTGACCCTCGTATCGACCGCCTCGCCGGTACCGGCAGGTGAGTTCGGGTTGCGCGCCACATTCCACCTGCGGTGCCCAGGTCCGATCCCGACGCCGGAAGGGTTCACGCGCCCGGGGGGTTGACGTCCTCGTGCCCCCGCTGCCGCGCGTCATCGACCCGTTCGGGATCGCGACGCGGGCCGGGCCCTGGATCGACGATCGCCTCGCCGGCGTGCGCACCGCCATGGCCACCACGCTGCGCGACCGGGTCGGCGGCCCCGACCTCGAGGCCCGCCGCGACGAGATCCTCGCCGAGACCGGCCCGCCGTGGTTCGCCGACGACAGCCCGGTGCGGGTCGTCCACGCCGACCCTGCGATGTTCGTCGGCGGGCTCCTCGCGGTGTTCCGCCAGACCCTGCACCCCCGGGCCATGGCCGGCGTCGCCCAGCACAGCCGCTACCGCGAGGACCCGTGGGGTCGCCTCCACCGCACCGGCCACTTCCTCGGCGCGATCACCTTCGGCACCCGCGCCACCGCCGAGCGGGCCATCGCCGGGGTCCGGGCCATCCACACCCGGGTCACCGGCGTCGACGACCGCGGCGCGCCCTACGCGGCGAGCGACCCGCACCTGCTGCTGTGGGTCCACTGCGCCGAGGTCGAGAGCTTCGTCACCGCGCACCGCGCCTACGGCGTCGAGCGGCTCGACCCCGCCGACCGCGACCGCTACGTCGCCGACATGGCCACGGTCGCCGAGGCGCTCGGCTCCGAGCCGGCGCCCCGGTCGCAGCGCGACCTCACCGATGCGCTGCGGGCCTTCGGTCCCGAGCTGCGGGCCACCGCCGACGCCCGCCGGGCCGCCCGCTACCTCATCGTGCCGCCGGGCCTGTCGGTCGCCGAGCGGGTGGGCTACGCGCCGCTCGTCGCCGCCGCGATCGCGCTGCTGCCGGTCGAGACCCGGCTGCGCCTGCGCCTCCCGTTCACGCCGGTGGGCGACCGCCTCGTGGTGCCGCCGGTCACCGCGGGCACGCTGCGCATCGCCCGCTGGCTCGCCGCGTGAGCAGTCCCGGCCCCGACCCCGAACCCGAATCCGAGGCGGTCTTCCCGCCCGGGTTCTTCGACCGCGCCGACCCCACCCCCGACACCGAGTTCTACGCCTGGCCCCGGATCGTCACCCACATCGACGACGCCGCCATCGCCGCGGTCGGCGTCCTGTACGAGGAGCTCGGGCTCGACGGCGCCGTGCTCGACCTCATGGGCTCGTGGGTCTCGCACTTCCGCACCACGCCTGCACACCTCACCGTGCTCGGCCTCAACGCGGACGAGCTCGCCCGCAACCACCAGGCCGCCGCCGCGGTCGTGCACGACTGCAACCGCACGCCCGGTCTCCCCTTCGGGGCCGCCGCGTTCGATGCCGCCACCTGCTGCGTCTCGGTCGACTACCTCACCCGGCCGCTCGAGGTGTTCGACGACGTCGCCCGGGTGCTGCGCCCGGGGGCGCCGTTCGTGTGCACCTTCTCGAACCGCTGCTTCCCCACCAAGGCGATCCGGGGCTGGCTCGCCACCGACGACGACGGCCACCTCGCGATCGTCGCCGCCTACTTCCGCCTCGCCAGCGGCTTCACCGAGCCGGTCGCGCTGCAGGTCACGCCGCCCGGGCACCGGGGCGACCCGCTCTTCGCGGTCTGGGCCCGCCGCGCCGGGTAGCCCGGGCTGGCTGCCCTAGCGACCATTGATGTCGTTGTCGCGGTAGATCTGGGCGATCGTGCAGGTGGGGTTGGTCGACGCGCACACGGTGGTGCCGTCGATCCCGAGCGGCATCGAGGCGTCGCCGTTGACGATCCTGTTGCCGGTGATCACGAGGCCGTCGTCGGTACGGGCCGGCGACGGGCCGACCCGGGCCCCGGTGTTGGTCCGGGGCTCGGAGATCTCGAAGTGCTGCCACTGCGACCGGTAGCCCGCCGGGTTCACGATCACGTTGTTGCGGATCACCACGTCGCGGTCGGGGATGTGCGCGTACACGTCGCCGCCCACGGTCGAGGTGCCCCAGGCGCCCCGGCCGATGAGCGCGGCGCAGCGGGTCGAGTTGCCGTCGCAGGAGCGGCCGCCGAAGGTGACCTCAAGGAGGTGGCTGCGTCGCCCCACCCGCTCGGCCCGGTTGTCCTCGATGACGATGTTGCGGCCGCCGTTCACGCCGAACGCCGCGCCCTCCACGTCGAACACGTGGTTGGCCCGGATCACCACGTCGGTGGCCTCGTAGGTCACCCAGGGCTCGACCATCCACTCGAGGCCGGTGCCCTGGCCCGCGGTGATCCCCCCGGTGCCGCAGCGCGACACCTCGTTGCGCTCGATCGTGATCGCGGTCGAGCCGCCCTTCACGTAGGCGCACCAGTCGCCCCCGCCCGTGATCACGTTGTCGGCGATGGTCGCGCGCTGCACGGCCACGAAGTCGATCACGTTGTCACCCGCGTTGCGCAGCGTGCTGTTGCGCACGGTGACGTCGGACGACTGGTTGACCTTGAGGGTCTCCCAGGCGCCGGTCCCGCCGTCGAGCTCCACGTCGTCGAGGGTGAGAAAGGTGCAGCGCTCGCAGTGCACGGCGTCGCCGTTGGGGAGAATGCGCAGCCCCTGCACCCGCAGGTGGTGCACCTCGAACAGGTTGAGGTCGCCGCGCAGGGTGACCGGTCGGCCGGGGCCGTCGGAGCGGATGGTGATCGGCGCGCTCGCCGTGCCCCGGCGCAGCTCCCAGTAGTGGGGCATCGTCGACGCCGCGTAGTCGCCCGCGAGCAGGACGATGGTGTGGGGCTTCGTGAGCGTGACGTCACGGGGGATGCGGTTCCACGCCGCCCCGAGGGTCCGCAGCGGTGCG
>Ga0194129_10001373_pt1 | contig 40426 bp, 38 predicted proteins | sample TA2KigCa35mmetaG_FD_150862 | JGI IMG/M metagenome (GOLD analysis project Ga0194129, IMG submission 150862) | Freshwater microbial communities from Lake Tanganyika, Tanzania - TA2015038 Kigoma Deep Cast 35m | ecosystem: Environmental > Aquatic > Freshwater > Lake | place: Tanzania: Lake...
AGCTCCTTGAGCCGCTTGGCCTCGTTGACCTCCATCATCCCGAACTGTCGCTTCCAACGGTGGAAGGTCTGCTCCGAGATGTTCTTCTCCTTACAGATCTCCACGATGCTCTTGCCGCCGTCGGCGATCCGCAAAATGCGGATCTTGTCCTCAGTCGTATGTCGTTTGCCTTTCATGGTCTGGGTCCTCTCTTGTGGCCCAGACTAACACCCAAGGCGGCTCAAAATTTCGGGGTCAGGTCAAATGCATAAAGAACAAGGAAAACCCCCGTCCCGGGCCGGCCGGCCCCCTCAACGAGGGAGCGGCGGCAGGGGTGCTTGATTCCGGCGGGCGGCGCGGTTCAGAGTTCCCGCAGCGCGGAGGCGATGGGCTGCCGGGCGGCGCGGATGGCGGGGAACAGGCCGCCGACCAGGCCGATGAGGGTGGCCCAGATGACACCCTGGACGAGGAGCTGCGGGGTGACGGCGAAGGAGAACGCCACCTGGCTGAAGCTCTGCCAGTTCATGGTGGCGGCATTGAAATTGTTGAAGGCGAGGTAGGCCAGGGCCGAGCCGAGGGCGCCGCCGCCCCGCGCCAACTCCTGCGGGGTACACTTAGGGTACACCTGACTTTTTCTCTGCGACCCCGAAGTTTCGTAACTTCCTAATTCTTAGTGGGGCGGCCAACGGGACTCGAACCCGCGACCCCAAGATCCACAATCTTGTGCTCTAACCAACTGAGCTATGACCGCCGTACTGAGCGGGTCAAAATCCCGACCGGGGGCGGCGCTGTCAACACCTTCCTTGGACCACCGGGATGCGCCTTGCGCACGGACCGTGGCGGGCGCATCCTGAGGTGTCCGATGGACACGCTCTACACGCTCTGCCGTTCGGCGGACAACCGCCACGCGCCGCCTCTCTCCGCGGAGGCGAGGGCGGAAATCATGACGCACAAGCGTGCCTTCTTCACCGAGGAGGCAGCGGTCAATCCGCTCGTCGCGGAGATTCTCCGGGGCGGGACGGTCGGGCTGCACGCGCCCCTCACCGGCCGCCGGGCCGCCTTCCTCAGGGGGCCGGCGAGCTTCTTCCGCACGCACGAGTTGTTGAGGAAGACGCGCGAGCGCAATGCGCCGCTGCTCATCGGTGGCCGCGAGTACCCGCGCGAGGAGGTCCTCGCGTTCTTCCAACGCTGCGTCCCCAACACCAACCTGCGCTTCCTGCCTTGGTTCTCGACCGCACGGTACACGATGTCCCTCGGTCTGGCCGCGGCCGCCACTGTCTTGATCGGTCACCTCGTCGCGCTGACGAGCGATGACAGCGGTCTCTTCGATCGCGACGTGGCGTGGCAGGCCGGAGTGATCCTGTTCGCGCTCGCCATCGTTTCCTCGGCCCGGCGGTCGAACCGCGACCCGCGCCACGCCGCTCCGTGGAATTCCGCCATGTACCTCGATGCGCAGGCCCAGTGCCTGCGCTCCGGTTCACCGTCGCTCGCCCTCGCGCGGAAGGAGACCCTGCCCCAGCAGAAGCTCTTCAAGGATCCCGCGTTCTACGATCAGCTGCTCGTCGACATCGAGTCCGGGCGCTTCGCGGCGCATCTGGAGGTGCAGGCGCGGCGCGACGTCAACGTTCAGCCAAGCCCCGGCTAGCGCGAGGCGAAACCGGTTGGCAGCGCCGCAGTTTCCCACGAGTGTCCGGCCCCCGCTCTCGCCATGATCCTCATCCGCCTCGCCGCCAGTTTCCGTTCCCGCACCGTCCGGTTCTGTCTCGCTACCCCGCTGCTCATCGTCTCGCTTCATGCGGGGCCTTGGGAGTCGCTCTTCGACGGCAAGACCCTGGACGGCTGGAAGGCCCTGGGCGGCCAGGCGCCCTATGCCGTGGAGGACGGTTCAATCGTCGGAACGACGGTCGCGGACACCCCGAACGCCTTTCTCGCGACGCAACGGACCTACGGTGATTTCATCTTCGAGTGCGAGGTCCTGCAGGAGGGCGGCCCCACCAACAGTGGCATCCAGTTCCGCAGCCAGAGTCTGCCGACGTACCAGAACGGGCGGGTGCACGGCTATCAATTCGAGATCGATCCTTCGCCCCGAGCGTGGACGGGCGGCATCTACGATGAGGCGCGGCGGGGATGGCTGTACCCGGGCACCCTGAACCCCGCGGCCGCCGACCTCTACCAACTCGGTCGCTGGAACCACATCCGCATCGAGGCCATCGGTTCCTCACTGCGCACCTGGGTCAACGGCCGCCCCGTGTCACACGTCATCGACGGTCTCACCCGCGAGGGCTTCATCGCCCTGCAGGTCCACAGCGTCGGCAAGCAACTCGAACAGGTCGGCCGCCGCATCCGGTGGCGGAATCTCCGCATCCAGACGAGCGAGCTGGTTCCGTCTCCTTTGGACGCGATTCCGGTGCGCAACCTCCAGCCCAACGACCTCAGCGCCGCCGAGCGGGCGGCGGGGTGGCGCATGCTCTGGGATGGCGCGACCGGTGCCCGGTGGCGCGGCGTGAACCAGACCGGGTTCCCGGCCCAGGGCTGGACCTTCGCCAACGGCGAATTGCGCTGCGCACCGACCGGGGCAAAGCCGCGCGGCGGAGACCTCGTCACGCAGGAGAGCTTCGGCGCCTTTGAATTTCAGTTCGACTTCCGCCTCACGGCCGGAGCGAACAGCGGGATCAAGTACTTCGTCACCGAGCGCCCCCCGACGGAGGGCGCGCTTGGACTCGAATTCCAACTCCTCGACGACGAGCGCCATGCCGATGCGGCGAAGGGCGCGGGCGGCAACCGGCTTCTTGGTTCGCTCTATGATCTGATTCCGCGGGCGGTCGCCCTGAACGGCCTCGGCATCGCGCCCCGCATCGGCGAGTGGCAGCATGGCCGGATCGTCGTCCACCCCGACCACCGCGTGGAGCACTGGCTGAACGGGATCAACGTCGTGGAGTACACCCGGGGCTCACCGCTCTTCAAGAGCCTCGTGGCCCGGAGCAAGTTCGAAAAGAACGAGGGTTTTGGTCTGGCCGAGAAGGGACCGATCCTGCTGCAGGATCACGGCGATGAAGTGCACTTTCGCAGCCTGAAGATCCGCCCGCTGCGCTGACGGTTTTACGAGGCGGCCGGACCGAGTTCGCCCAGCAGCGCGCGGATCTCCGCCTCCGGGGCTTCGTGCGACTGCGCGATCGCCAGCGCCAGCGCATCCTCCAGAAGTGCGCGGGCACCGGCCGCATCCCCGCGGCGGAGGAGGGCCTTGCCGAGCAGGATCCGGGGAATCATCCAATCCGCCTTGGCTTCGATGCACCGCCGCAGGTGGGGCTCCGCCTCCGCCGGACGGTCAGCGGCGAGGAAGGCCTGCGCGAGGCTGAAGCGGAACAGGTCGTTGGCCGGTTGCTGCTGCAGAAGGGCGGAAAAGTGCGCGATGCGATCCATGGCTTGGAGAAAGGGCTGAAGGGTAAGGCGAGCCGGAAACGGGTAACGGGGAAAGCGGTTCGGTCAGGAGGGGAAGGGCTGAAACACGTCCTCGCGGTTCAGGCGATTCATGCGCTCGTGCCGTGTCTGGGGCAGCGTTTCGAGGAAGAGGCGGCCGTAGGTCTTGGCCACCACGCGTGAGTCGAGCAGGGTGATCACGCCGCGATCGGTGGCGGACCGAATCAGTCGACCGATTCCCTGCCGGAACTGGATCAGCGCGTCGGGCAGCGTGATCTCGGCGAACGGATTGCCGCCAGCTTCCCGGACGGCGTCACTGCGCGCCTCGAGCACGGGATGCGTGGGCGGGGCGAAGGGCAGGCGGGTGACGATCACCTGCGAGAGGGCGGCCCCGGGAATGTCCACGCCGGTCCAGAAGCTCTCCGTACCAAACAGGACGGCATTGCCGCGGCGCCGCATTTCGCGGGCCAACTCCGTGCGCGAGAGCGCGTCGCCCTGCAGGAGCAGGGGTCGGCCGGCAGCGAGGAACTCGGTCTCCAGCGCCGCAGCGACCGCCCGCAGGTCGGCGTAGCTCGTGAACAGCACGAGCGTGCCGCCGGTGACGCGCAGCGCGCAGAAGCGCACCCAATCAATCAGACTCTCGACCGCGAGACGGGCGTCCTGCGGTGAGGGGAGCGGGACATCCGTCGCGACGAAGACCCGCATCTGCCGGTCGTAGTCGAAGGGGGAGGCGACGGCGGCGCTGCGGGCGCGGTCCGCGCCCATGCGCCGCGCGAAGGCGTCGAGTTGGCCGGCGACGGCGAGTGTGGCGCTGGTGCAGACCACACTGGTCGCGCACCCGAAGAGGTGGTCGCGCAGCGCCGGCGCAATGTCGAGGGGCGCGCTGCGAAGCGTGATGATGGTCTGCTTCCGGCCACCTCGCTCACCCCAGTAGACCTGACCCGCGTCGGCCAACGACAACCATTCACCGATCGAGACCTGCAGCGCCTTCAGGCGCAGACGCTGCTCGAGGAATTCGTCGCGCTCGCGCCCCTCCTCAAGCCGGTCCGCGATGCGCGCCACCGCCCGCTCCAACGCCGCCAATGGCCCCTCCAGGACATTCTCCGCGGGATCGGCGGCGCGGAGCCGGACGACGGCCCGCTCGGTGAGGAGCGCGGCCTGCACGGCGGCGAAGAAACGTTCGGATGCCGCCAGGCCGTCGTCGATGAGCCGCAGGAGCTCGGGCCCGGCGTGCCGCCCCAGCAGTCCGCGACGGGTGCGCGGATTGTACAGGTGTTTGAGCGCGCGATCAACCGAACGGCTGCTCACATGCAACCCGAAGTTGTCAGTCGCCACCTCCGGCACGGTGTGCGCTTCGTCGAGCACGAGGAAGTCGTCCGGGAACAGCACGCCCGGCGTCTCGCGCGTGGCGCCCTGCGCCTGGGCCCCGCCGGCGCTGATCAGGGCAAAGAGGAGGGCGTGGTTGACGATGATCACCTGGGCGGACCGGAGCCGCGTGCGGGCGCGTTGGTAGAAGCAGCGGTTGCAGTCACAGTGCTTGCGCGAGCACCCCGAGGAGTCGGCGCTGACGAGGTCCCAGACCTCGGCGCGGGGCTCGGGGCGGAGTTCGTGCCGCAGGCCCGTCTCGGTCTGATCGGCCCAGTCGGCGATCCGCTGCAGCTCGCCGTAGTCGTCGTCGGTGAACAGGGAGGCCTTCTCCGCCAGCGCGTGGCTGAGGCGCGTCGTGCAGAGGTAGTTGCCCTTGCCGACGAGCACGCAACTGCGGAAGCCGACGTAGGCGGACGTCTCCGGCGAGCCGGCGAGGATGCGTCGGCACAGCGGGAGATCCTTGGTCTCCAGCTGCTCCTGCAGCGAGATGGTGTGCGTCGAGACGATGAGCTGCCGCGACTGGTCGACCGCGTGGACGATGCCGGGCAGGAGGTAGGCGAGCGACTTGCCCACGCCCGTTCCGGCCTCGAAGAGCAACGGGTGATCATCGGCAAACGCGCGGGCGACGGCGAGGCCCATCGCGGCCTGCTCCGGGCGATGTTCCAATTCGAGGAGGCTCGTCAGCAGTCCATCCTCGGCGAAGAGCTTACGCGCCACCCCCGGCGCGACCGACGGAGGGCGCGGCGGCGGCGGGGAGAGGTCGGAATCTTCGCGCAAACCGATCATGATGGACGACGGACGCGCGAGGCAAACGGCTGTTGCGGGTGGCGGCGACTGCAATCTGCGGTCGCCTTTTTTCGGGGCCATCCCCACGCTGCCGGCATGAGTCTTCCGTGGACGGACACGCTGGCCAACTTCCTGCGCTCCCAGCCGGGCGTCGAGGGCCTGCGCATCGACACCCAGCGGCGGACCGTCTCGATCGCGACGCTGGGAGACGTGGATCTGGACACGCTGGAGGCGTCGCTGGTGGCAACGGTGAATGCCGTCGAGGATCGTCTGGGCCAGCGAGCGAAGGTCCCGCAAGGTTTCACGGTGCGCCAGGAGGGTGCGGTCACCGAAATCACCGGCCCATCCTGCGTCACGGCGCCCAAGCTGTGGACGTGGCGTGAGGTGGACTTGCGGGAACCGCTGGAGGCCCCGGCACCCGAGTCGGAATGGCGACTCCTCGCCACCCTCGCGGCGGCTTGCGCCGGGCTTGGACTGGCGGGCTTCCTCACGGACTACTACGGCTGGGGCCCGATCTGGCTCTCGCGGCTCCTCTCCCTCCTCGCGGTGCTCGCCGGCGCGTACGACGCGGCGGTGGACGCGTGGGGGAACCTGCGGCGGAAGGAGGTGGACATCCACTTCCTGATGCTCGTGGTGGCGGCGGGGGCGCTGGCGATCGGGGCGTGGGACGAGGCCGTGCTCCTGCTTTTCCTGTTCTCGGCCTCCGGGGCGATGGAGGAGTTCGCGATGGACCGCACGCGGCGCGAGGTGTCGGCCCTGCTCAAGGCGGCGCCGAAGCGCGCGACCGTGGTCGACGCGGCGGGCGTGGAGCACGACCGCGCGGTCGAAGACCTGCAGGTCGGCGACTGCGTCCGCGTGCGTCCGGGGCAGGGGTTCCCGACGGACGGAGCCGTGGTGGCGGGGCGCAGCGCGAGCGACGAATCGGCGCTGACCGGCGAGGCGGTCCCGGTGGAGAAGGGCCTTGGGGACACCGTCTACAGTGGCACGCTGAATCTCTGGGGGGCGGTGGACTTCAAGGTCAGCCGGCTGCCGTCGGAGAGTACGTTGCAGCGGATCATCCGGCTGATCGAGACGGCCCAGAAACTCAAGGCACCGAGCGAGCGCCTGACCGACCGCTTCGGCACCCCGTACACCTACGCGGTGCTCGGCGGCAGCGCGGCGATGTTCCTCGTGTGGTGGCTCGGGTTCGGACTGCCGGCGTTCGCGAACGAGGACGGGGTGCGCTCGGCGTTCTACCGGGCGATGACGCTGCTGGTGGTCGCGAGCCCGTGCGCGCTGGTCCTGTCGATCCCGTCCGCCATCCTCGCCGCGATCGCGTGGGGGGCGCGGCACGGCGTGCTGTTCCGCGGGGGCGCGGCGGTGGAACGGTTGGCGGACATCACGGTGGTGGCGTTGGACAAGACGGGCACCCTGACCACGGGGGAACTGGCGGTGATGGCGGTGGAGAGCTTTCCGCCGGGCAAGGAGCGGGAGGTGCTGGAACTGGCCAACGCGCTCGAGAGTCGCTCGCACCATCCGCTCGCGCGGGCGATCGTCCGGCACGCGCGCGCCCAGGGCGTGCGCGAACTCGCCGTGGAGGATTTTTCTTCGATCACCGGGCAGGGCGTGCGGGGCCGTTTCGGTGGCTCGCTCACGCTGCTGGGGCGGCGCGAATTGCTGGAGCACGGTCCCCTCGCTGGCTGGAGCGGCACGCTGTCGCCGGCGCCGGCTGAACTCAGCGAGGTCTGGGTCATCGGACGCGACCTCGTCGGACGCGTCCTGCTCAAGGACCAGATCCGGTCCGAGTCCAAGGCGGTGCTGGCGGCCCTGCGCCGCCGCGGGATCCGGTCCGTGATGCTCACGGGTGACCGGCGCCACGCGGCGGAGAATGTCGCGGGAGAGATCGGCGTCGACGAGGTGAGGGCCGGACTCTCCCCCGAGGACAAGGTGGCGGCGATCGAGGGCATGCGGGCCGGGGGAGCCCGGGTCGCGATGGTGGGTGATGGCGTGAACGACGCGCCGTCGCTCGCGGCGGCCGACGTGAGCGTCGCGATGGGAGCGCGGGGCAGCGACGCGGCGCTGGAGCAGGCCGAGGTCATCCTCATGCACGACCGCATTGAGAACTTCCTTTCCGCGTACTGGCTGAGCGTCCGGGCCCGGCGGATCATCCGGCAGAACCTCGCGGTCTCGCTGGGCGTGGTGGGCGTGATGATCATCGCCACCGCGTTCGGCGCGGTGCCTCTGGCGGTCGGCGCCGCAGCCCATGAGGGCAGCACGCTCGTCGTCTGCCTCAACTCCCTCCGTCTCTTGTTCGGGAAGAACCGCTGGGCCTAGTCGTCCGATCCGGGTGCGCGACCGGAGGGGCGAGCGCCGGGAGAGACGGAGCGCGGCTGGCTGACTCGCGCGCGAACGCCCTGCGCGGACGGTTCGTCGACGCAGCCCCGTGGTTCCTACCCGAGGGAGACGGGAGACCGGCAGCCGCCGCCGGGCTATGGGCCGATCCAGACCCAGTCACCGACGCGCACGCGATCGTGGAGATCGATCACGTCGAGGTTCCGCAGGCGGACGCACCCGGCGCTGGCGGGCGTGCCGATGCGGTCTTCGTGGCAGGTGCCGTGAAGGTAGACGTAGCGCCGGAAGGTGTCGACGTCGCCTCCCTCGTTGAGCCCCGGCTCGAGGCCGCGGAGCCAGAGGATGCGGCTGGTGATGAGGTCGTCGGTCGTCCGCTCTTCCGGGACGTACTCGCGGTAGTGACGCCCGGTGGGCACGCGCCCTCGGAAAACCATGCCGATCGGCTGCTCACCGCCGATCCGCTCGGCAATGGCATGGAGTCCCGTGGGGGTGCCGAGGGAGTCGCGGACGTTGGAGGGAGGGCGGCGCGAGGTCGACACGGGGTAGGTGCGCTCGGCCTGCCCGTCCCGGAACAGCGTCAGGGTCTGCGCGGAAAGGCTGACGACGAGCAGCCGGTCTGTGGGCTTGATCCCCAGCCGGGCACCCGTTGTGATTACGTGTTCCAAAGGGGTCTCCATCGTGAAGTCATCTGGTTATGCAGTCGGTATCGTCGGTGCCACCGGCGCGGTCGGTCAAGAGCTGGTCCGGCTCTTGCACGAGCGCCACTTTCCCCTGCGCGAGCTGCGGCTCTTTGCCTCGGCGCGCTCGGCGGGCAAGACGGTGACACACGGTGACCGCAGTTTCCGGGTGGAGGAGGCGAAGCCGGGTGCCTTCGCGGGCGTGGTTCTCGCGTTCTTCGCCGCGGGAGGCTCGGTCACCCGCGCACTGGCGGCGGACGCGGTGGCCTCGGGCTGCCTCGTGATCGACAAGAGTTCGGCGCTGCGCATGGACCCGAAGGTTCCGCTGGTCATTCCGGAAATCAACCCGCAGGAGCTGAGGACCCATTCGGGTATCGTCGCCAACCCGAACTGCTCGACCGCCGTGATGCTCATGGGCCTGTGGCCGCTGCACCTCGCGTTCGGGGCAAAGCGAATCTTCGTTTCCACGTACCAGTCGGTCTCGGGGACCGGGGCGGAAGCCATCCAGGAACTGGCCCAGCAGGTGCGCTCCCACGTGGCCGGTGAGCCGCTGACCCGGAAGGTTTATCCGTACCAGATCGCGTTCAACTGCATCCCGCAGGTCGATTCGTTCGGCAGCGACGGGTACACTGGCGAGGAGTCGAAGATGGCGCAGGAGAGCCGGAAGATCATGGGCCTGCCGGACCTGCGGGTCTCGGCGACCTGCGTGCGCGTGCCAGTCGTCCGGGCCCACTCCGTCTCTGTCAGCGCCGAATTCGAGCGGCCGGTCAGCGTGGCCGCCGCGCGGGAGGCGATCGCCTCCTTCGCCGGCGCCGAACTCGTCGACGAGCCGAAGGCCTCGCGCTATCCGACCCCGCTGGACTTCGCCGAGAAGGTGCGGTGCGGGGTGGGGCGTCTGCGCATTGACACGGCCTTCGACAACGGCCTGTCGTTCTGGGTCAGTGGCGACAACCTTTGGAAGGGCGCCGCGCTCAACGCGGTCCAGAACGCCGAGTGGCTGGCGCGCGAGGGTCTGCTCGGAGTCACGGGAGGTCCGGGCCGCGGCTAGACCCTCCGGCGGCCGCCGACGGCGAGGCGGCCGGATTAAACCCTTGCCTCAGGCGCCGCCGGGCGGGTTTACTGCCGGTTCCTGCCGGACGGCTAGCTCAGTTGGTTAGAGCACCTCGCTTACACCGAGGGTGTCGGGGGTTCGAGTCCCTCGCCGTCCACCAGTGGTTCCCTCGATCCCTCCTTTTCCCCCACCGGCTTTTCCACCCATGCGTCATACGATCTCCGTCCTCGTCGAGAACAAGTTCGGCGTTCTCGCCCGGGTCTCGGGCATGTTCTCGGGCCGCGGATTCAACATCGACTCCCTCAACGTCGCACCGACCCACGATGCCTCCTTGTCGCGGATCACCGCCGTGATCAAGGGCGACGATGCCTCGCTCGACATGGTGACCAAGCAGCTGCGGAAGCTGGTCAATGTGGTTGAGGTGGTGGACTTCAAGGAAGGCCAGGCCGTGGTGCGCGAACTGGTGCTCGTGAAGGTGAAGGCCGACGCGCGCACCCGCTCCGAGATCATGCAGATTTGTGACATCTTCCGCGCCAAGGTCGTCAACGTGGCCCACGACGCGCTCGTGGTCGAGGTCACGGGCGATGAGGGCAAGACGGCGGCGTTCCTCCGCCTCGTCGAAGCCTTCGGCATCCTTGAACTGGCCCGCACCGGCCAGCTCGCCATGCGCCGCTGATCTTCCCTCCAACCGCCCCTCCTTCCCACCATGCCCGCAAAAGTCTACACCGACAAGGACGCCGATCTCGGCGTGTTCCAGAACAAGACCCTCGCCGTGCTCGGCTACGGGTCCCAAGGCCATGCCCATGCGCTCAATCTCAAGGATTCCGGCTGCAAGGTGATCATCGGCCTGTATCCCGGCTCCAAGTCCCGGGCCGTCGCCGAACAGCACGGCTTCGAGGTCTTCGACACCGCCGAGGCCGTCCGCCGCGCCGACGTCATCATGGTTGGCCTGCCCGACATGAAGCAGGCCGATGTCTACACGCAGGACATCCTTCCCAACCTCGCCAAGGGCAAGACGCTCCTCTTCTCGCACGGTCTCAGCGTGCACTTCGGCCTGATCAAGCTGCACAAGGACATCGACTGCATCATGGTCGCGCCAAAGGGCCCCGGCCACATGGTCCGCCGCCTCTACGCCGAGGGCAAGGGCATGCCCGCCCTCATCGCGGTGGCCCAGAACAAGTCGAAGAAGGCCAAGCAGACCGCCCTCGCGTGGGCCAAGGGCATCGGTTCCACCCGCGCCGGCGTGCTCCAGACGACGTTCAAGGAGGAGACCGAGACCGATCTCTTCGGCGAGCAGGCCGTGCTCTGCGGCGGCGCCAGCGCCCTCGTTCAGGCCGGTTTCGAAACGCTCGTCGAGGCTGGCTACCAGCCGGAGATGGCGTACTTCGAATGTCTCCACGAGCTGAAGCTCATCTGCGACTTGATGTACGAGAGCGGCATCGCCGGGATGCGTTTCTCCATCTCCGAGACCGCCAAGTATGGCGACATCACGCGGGGACCGCGCGTCATCAACAAGGCCACCAAGGCCGAGATGAAGCGCATCCTCAAGGAGATCCAGACCGGGAAGTTCACCCGCGAGTGGGTCAACGAGTACAAGGGCGGCCTGAAGAACTACCACAAGCTCCTCGCCGCCGGCCAGAAGCATCCGATCGAGAAGACCGGCACGTACCTGCGCAGCATGATGCCTTGGATGACCAAGAAGAACATCACGGGCGTCCAGGCCTCGTATTGAGCCCGTCTGCTCCCAGGGGGAGTCCGGTGTGCGCCGCACCCGGGCTCCGCCCCGCCTTCCGCCGCGCCGCGTGAAGCCCCTCGTCATCGCCACCCGCAAGAGCCCGCTCGCCCTGACCCAGTCCGAGCAGGTGGCGGCGCGCTTCGCCGAACGTCTTGGTCTCGCGACCGAGTTGTTGAAGCTGGTCACGACCGGTGATCGGCAATCCGAGTGGTCGTTGGAAAAGAAGGGCGGCAAGGGTCTCTTCACCTCGGAGCTCGAGCAGGCCCTGCTGCGCGGCGACGCGGATCTCGCCGTTCACAGCACCAAGGACCTGCCGGGCGACATGCCCGAGGGCCTCGAGATCGCGGGCTACCTCCCGCGCGAAGATCCGCGCGATGTGCTGGTCGTGCAGTCGGGCCTCACGGTGCCCGCCCTCGTGGCCACGGGCAGTCCGCGCCGACGCCTCCAACTTCTCCGTCTGCACCCCGGCGTCACGTTCACGGAAATCCGGGGGAATGTGGACACGCGGCTCCGGAAGATCGGCGAACTCAAGGTGGCGGATGCCTCGGTGCTCGCGGCCGCCGGGCTGCGACGCCTCGGGATCGCCTCCTGGCCCAATGTGGATTTTCGACCATTCGCGGTCACAGCGATGGTGCCGGCGGTCGGACAGGCGGCAATCGCCGTACAGTGCCGCGTCGGCGAAGGGGCGGCTTGGCGCGCGGTGTTCGATGAGCGTACCTTCCGTCACGTGACGCTCGAGCGCGCCTTCCAGCGCGCGCTTGGAGGCGGTTGCCACACCGCCGTCGCGGTCCACGCCACGGACGCTACGCTGCATCTCTTCCATGAGCAGATTGGCGCGCACCACCGCGATTTGACCGCTGACGATGTGGCGGCGCCCGACACCACCGCCGCCCGCGTGTTGCGCGAGCTTGGTCTGGCTTCCTAGCCGGCACTGACCCATGGCTGCCGGAATGGTTTATCTGGTCGGGGCTGGACCCGGTGATCCGGGGTTGATCACGGTGCGTGCGCGCGACCTGCTCGCCCGCTGCGACGTGGTGGTCTACGACTACCTGGTGCATCCCGGCCTGCTCACGGCGTGCCGCCCGGAAGCGCGGCGGATTTATGTCGGCAAGAAGGCCGGGTTCCATTCGCGTCCGCAGGAAGAAATTGAGGAGCTGCTGGTGCGGGAAGCACGTGCCGGACAGTGCGTCGTCCGCTTGAAGGGCGGCGATCCGTTCGTTTTCGGAAGAGGCGGGGAGGAGGCGCGCCGACTCGCCGCCGCTGGCATCCCCTTTGCGATCGTCCCTGGAGTCACCGCCGCCCTCGCTGCCGCCGCCTACGGCGGCGTCCCGCTCACCCTCCGCAACACCAGCGCCTCGCTCGTCTTCCTGACCGGGCACGAGGACCCCGCGAAAGGAGCGCCGACCACGGAATGGCGGCGCTTCGGCGCGCTCCCGGATGCCACCCTCGTGATCTACATGGCGATGGGGCACCTGCGCAGCGTGCTGCAGGAGCTTCAGGCCGGCGGGCTCGCGCCGGAGACTCCCGCCGTCGTCGTCCAATGGGCGTCCCTCGGCCGGCAGCGCAGCGTCGCGGCGCCGGTGCGTGCGCTCGCCGACGCCGTGGCGGAGGCCGGGGTAACCTCTCCCGCGATCGTGATCATCGGCGACGTCGCCCAGGAAAGGGAGGCGCTCCGCTGGTTTGAACGGCTGCCGCTCTTCGGCCGGCGCATCGTGGTCACGCGGGCCGGCACCCAGGCCGGCGCGCTCCGTGACACGCTGGAGTCCCTCGGCGCGGAGGTGCTCGAACTGCCGCTGATCTCCGTCACGAAGGACGTCTCGAAGCACGATCTCGCCGAGGTGCTCCCGGAGTTGGGAGGCTACGACTGGCTCGTGTTCACCAGCCCGAACGGCGTGCGTTGCTTTTTTGAGGAGTTCCGCCGCATTTTCGACGACATCCGCAGCCTTGGCCTGATCCGGATCGCCTGTGTCGGCGACGCCACCGCCCGGGAGGTCGCGGCGCTGCACCTGCGCGTCGAGCTACAGCCTGAAGTGGCGACCGCCGAGGCGCTGGCGGACGCGCTGGTTGCGACCGGCAGCCTCGACAGCGCGAAGATCCTCGTCGTGACCGGCAACCGCAACCGCGACACCTTGGTCCAGCGCTTGGACGAGGCCCGGGCGATCGTCGACCTGCTGCCCGTGTACCGGACCGATTTGACGGACCTCGCGGCGGACCCCGTAGCGGAGGATTTCCGGGCGCGCGGCGCGGATGCGGTGCTCTTCGCCAGCAGCAGCGCGGTCGAATCGTTCGTGAAGCAGGCGAAGCACCTGCAGCCGGCGGCCGGGCTGCGGCGCCCCCTCGCCGGAAGCATGGGACCCCAGACCACGGCCTCCCTGAAGGCGGCGGGCTTACGGGCGGACTTCGAAGCGGCTAAGCCCGGGATCGACGCCTTGGTTGAGGCGCTGATCAAGGCGCTGCGCCGTACGCGTCCCGCCTCCTGACGGTGGGGGATTGCCCCCGGGCCGCGTCATCCCCAAGGTCTCCGGGATGAACGTTCCCTTCCTCGACCTATCCCTGCAGCATCGCGCCCTGCGCGAGGAGGTGCTGGCGGCGATCGCCGCGGCCTACGATTCCACGCGTTTCTGCCTCGGGCGGGACGTGGAGGACTTCGAGCGTGCGTTCGGTGCCACGCTGGGCTACCCGCGGGTGCTGGGAATGAACAGCGGGACATCGCCGCTGCACCTCGCTGCGGTGCTCGCGAAACTCGGACCGGGCGACGAAGTGATCACCACTCCCTTTACCTTCGCCTCAACCGCATGGGGCATCAGCTACGTCGGCGCCACCCCCGTCTTCGCGGAAATCGAGGAAGGCACCTTCAACCTCAGCCCGGAGGCGGTCGCGGCGGCGGTGACGCCCCGGACCAAGGCGATCGTGGTCGTGCACCTCTTTGGACAACCGGCGCGGATGGACGAGATCCTCGCGATCGCGCAGCGGCACGGACTCGAAGTCATCGAGGACTGTGCCCAAGCGGTCGGGGCCCGTTACCGTGGAACCCCGGTGGGACTGCTCGGCGACTGCGGGACCTTCAGCTTTTATCCAACGAAGAACCTCGGTGCCTGCGGCGAGGGCGGGGCATTTGTAACTCGCCACGCGGAACGCTTCGAGACCGCGCGCGCGCTGCGCGTGCACGGCTCGACCCGGCGTTACCACCACGACCTGGTGGGCTTCAATTTCCGGATGGATGGATTCCAAGGAGCCGCACTCAACGTCAAGCTGCCGCACCTCGCGGCGTGGACCGCGCGTCGTCAGGCGATTGCCAGCCGCTATCTGCGCGAAATCCGCCTCGCGGATGCACGCCTCCCGGATCAGCCCGACTACGGGGCGAGCGTGTTCCACCAGTTCACGCTGCGCCATCCCCGGCGCGACGCGCTTCGCCAGCATCTCACGGGAGCCGGAATCGGGACAGATCTCATCTACCCGCGCTGCCTGCACCAGCAGCCCTGCTATGCACACCTCGGGTACCGCGAGGGCGTACTCCCGGTCGCGGAACGCGCCGCCGCCACCTGCCTGAGCCTGCCCATCTTCCCGGAACTCACCGACGCGCAGGTCGAAGCGGTCATCGCGGCCGTGAACCGCTTCTGATCGCCCTCGCGGACGCTCAAGGCGCCGCCGGGGTACGGTACACGCAGTACGTCACGGACAAGCGCTCCCGGCTCGACGAAGCGGGAGCAGCCGGGCGCCGACTAGCAGTCGTTCGGAGGCGGAGTCGGCGTCGGAGTCGGACGCGGTGAGGGAGTCGGGGAAGGTGACGGCGTGGGCGACGGAGTCGGCGTGGGCGACGGTGACGGGGTGGGCGTCGGGACGGCATTCAGGCCGTAGGATACGCCGGACTTATTGACCAAGAGCCCGTTGACTTCGTTCTGGGAGTTGAAGGCCTGATTGCCTTTCTGGACGTTGACGGCGTCCTCGTCGGCGGTCTCGAGGAGAAGTCGGAAGTTGGCGAAGAACAAACCGCTCCCGACTGCCCCTGTCGCCTAGCGGGAGAAAGGAAACTGATCACGGACGACCGGACGGGCGAGGACCTTGGCATTGCCCCCCGGATAGGTTTCGTACGAGACGAAGGCATCGCTACCCTCGACCGTCGCGATGGCGTAGGCGCGTTCGCTTTGGATCATCGCCACCTGCATGGCCTCGACCGCGTCCGTCTTGCCAGAGAGAGCTTCGATCGTGCCTTCCAGCGTGAGCGTCACGTTGCCGTGAGCGGCACCTCCGCGGGAGTCCAAGACGCCGGCGATGCGGCCGCCGACTTCGCCATTTAGACGAGGACTGGCGAGGATCAGGTAGTCGCCCACGGCGGGTCTCGTTCCACTCGGCAGGTCGATGACGATTTGGTCCGACGACGCCATCGTATACGCTGTGGTACCGGGCAGGCCGAGGCTCACCCGGTACGTCAGGCGTGAGAACGCCGTGTTGTCCGGGTTAGGTACTTGGAAGTTATCTGCCTTGAAATCGAACGCCAAAGACATCTACCGGCTGATGTGATCGAAGGAAAACCGTCCCGTGGTGTTGCCCTGGTTGATGTTTGCCACCTTGCGGGACGTCACCCTTCCGCTCACCAGAAACATCCCCACGGTAACGAGGAGTGCGCCCACGACTGCGACCGTGATCAGGACCTCGACCACGGAGAAGGCCCACACGATCCTGAGGAGGCGGGAACGGACACGTCGCAACGGCGGGGAAAGGAAAGTCATGATGGGCAGCGGCCAACGCCGAGCGCTCGCGAACCCTCTATGTCACGCAGGAGTGAGGAAGCGAACGGAAAATCGAGGTGAACGGTGCCTGCGCACATAAAAATCCGGTGGTTGGGTGGATTCGGAAAGTGCTTCGGGGTGAGGACCCTAGGCCACTGCCGCACTCGGTGGTTCTTCAACGCTCGCGGTGGCGCCGGAGGTGCCTCGCTAGCGCGCCTGACGCGGGCGGTACAACCACAGCGCCAGGGCCGGGAGCAGGGCGATCGCCCCGAGCATGTTCACGAGGAACATGAAGCTCAGCAGCACGCCCATGTCGGCCTGGAACTTCAGGGCCGATGCCGCCCACGTGCCTACTCCCGCCGCGAGCGTCAGGCCGGTGAAGACGACGGCACCGCCGGTGTCCCGGAAGGCGTGGAACAGCGCGTCACCGAAGGAGACTCCGTTCCGCAGTTCCCGCTGCAGAATGGCGAAAATGTAGATGCCGTAGTCGACGCCGATTCCCACCCCGAGGGCGACGACCGGAAGGGTCGCCGTCTTCAGCCCGATGTCGAGGTACACCATCAGCGCATAGCCGAGGTACGACACGAGCGCGAGCGGCAGCACGATGCACAGCGTGGCGCGAAGGGACCGGAAAACGAGGAGGCACAACACGATCACCGAACCAAAGACCCAGAGGACGATGGGTGTCTGCGCGGCGGCGACGACGTCATTGGTCGCCGCCATCACGCCGGCGTTGCCGCCGGCCAATCGGAACGCGACTTTGTCCGAGGGATGTTGGGCGATGAACTCCTCAATCGTCCGGGTGACCGCAGTGAGAGTCTCAGCGCGATGGTCGGTGAGGAAGACCATGATCGGCATGACGCTCGCGTCGCTGTTGAGCAGGCCCGTGGAGGTCTCGATCGGCGAGGTCGCTTGGGCGAGGGCACTCGGGGCCTGCGGAAGGACGCGCCACTTGAGTGACCCCTCGTTCCACGCCGCGTTCACGCCCTTGGCGAGGCTGCTCAGGCTCACCACCGATTGCACGGTGGGAAGATCGCGCAGTCGTCCCTCAAGGCGGTCCATGGCGGACACCACGTCGTAGTCGACCGAGGCATTCGGCTTCGCCTCAGCGAACACGGTGATCACGTCGATGCCGATCGAAAAGCGCGAGATGATGGTGCGGGAATCCTGATTGTAGCGGGAGTCCTGACGCAACTCGGGCACGCCGCCCTGCAGGTCGCCGACGCGCACCTCCGCGCTCTTGTTCCACGCCCAGACGCCGAGCACCCCGGCGGCGATGATGCCCACCGCGGCGCGACGCGGCGTGAAGAGGTTGCAGTACCGCCGCCAAAAACGATCCGTCCGCTGGCGCCGGCGCTCGGCCCAGACCTGATACGAGGGAGGAAGCTTGAGATAGGAGAGAATGACCGGCAGGAGGAAGAGGTTGGTCAGCAGGATCAGGCCCACGCCGAGGCTCGCGGCGATCGCCAGTTCCCGCACCGTGTCGATCTCGATCACCAGCATGGTGAGGAATCCGATCGTGTCGGTGATCAGCGCCAGCCCGCCCGGGACGATGAGCTGTCGAAAGGCGGTCCGGGCCGCGGCGTACCCGTCCTGACCGGAGAACACGGCGTCGCGGTAGGCGCGGACCATCTGCACGCCGTGGCTCACCGCGATGGCGAAGATCAGGAACGGCACGAGGATCGACATCGGATCGATGCCAAACCCCAGCAGTGTGAGCGTGCCGACCTGCCAGCTCACGGCAATGAGCGAGCAGAGCAGCAGCGCGCCGGCGAGCTTCCACCTCCCCGCGAACTCCCAGACGAGCAGGGTGGTGATTGCAAGGGCGACGAGGAAGAAGAGCGCCACCCCACGGGCGCCGTCGGCGATGTCGCCCATGACCTTGGCAAAGCCAATGATGTGGATCGAAATCTTGTCCGAGGCGAAACGCTCGCGCACGCGGGACTCCAGCGCGGCGGCGACCTTCTGGTAGTCGAGCTTCTGACCGGTCGCCGGATCGATCTCCTGCAACTGCGCACTGATGATGGCCCCGGAGAAGTCGTTCGCGACCAACTGACCGACGCGGTTCGATTTGATGAGATTTTCCCGGACCTGACGGAAACCCTCGGGCGCCGGCTGAAAGTCCGCCGGGATCACCGCCCCCCCCGTCAGCCCATCCTCCACCACCTCGATGTAGCGCACGTTGGGCGTGAAGAGGGATTGCACCTGCGCCCGGTCGACGCCCGGACAGTAGAATACTTCGTCCGTCGCCGCCCGCAGGGTGGCGAAGAACGCGGGCGAGAAGATGTCGCCGTCGCGCGCGATGAGGGCGACGAGCACGCGGTTCGCGCCGCCGAACTCCGCCTGATGGCGCGCAAAAACCTGAATATAGGGGTGCTCCTTTGGCAGCGATTTATTGAAGCTCGCGTCGATCCGGAGGCGCGTCGCGGCTCCGACCAGCACGACAGTCGTGACCGCGAACACCGCCAGCACCAGAAGGCGGTGTCCGAAGATCACCGATTCAAGGCCCCGGAGAATCCGGTCCGACAGGCTTGGAGCGGGCGACGACGTCACGGGGAAGGAGGATTCGTTCCCGACCCGGCAGGCAGACGAAGCACGGTGGCTCCGGCCTCCCCGAGCGCCAGCACGCGTCCGTCCTTCAACGGCAGGAGTTCGGCGACGCCGGTCGTGAGCGGGAGCGACGCGCGAGTGAAAGTCCGTGCGTCGTCGGCGCTGATGAAGAACCAGCGAGCGGCACCGGCCAAGAGAACCCGACCATCCGCGAGGCGGCAGCTGGTGGCGAGCATCACCGGGGCCTCGATGTCGACGGCGGCAACCTCCTCAGCTCGTCCCACCCGCCAGGCGTGGCCGCGGAGTCCATGGACCAAGACCTCGCTCGACGGCAGCTCCAGCAGCCCGTACAGCGACGGAGCATCCTCCCGAACGCTGACGGCCTGCCATGTCCGTCCCTGATCGCCGGAGCGCATGAGTAACCCGCCCTCGACGGCGATCCACACGGCACCGCCGCGCTCCAGGAGAATACGGTTGAGGTGACGATCCTCTCCGGCCGACGCCGGTCGTTCCCAGGAGCGTCCGCCGTCGTGGGTGACGCGAAGCGTGCCGAACGCTCCCACCGCAATGGCGCTCTGCGGGGAAAGTGCGACGACATCGAGGAAGACGGTGTCGCCGGGTTCGTCCCGCAGCTGCCGTTGCCAGGATCGCCCCCCGTCCTGCGTGTGGAGGAGGACGCCGCCGTGGCCGCAGATCCAGCCGAGCGAAGCATCGACGAACGTGACCCCGGTGAGGGCCGCGTCGACCGTCGAGGGCAGCGTGCGCCAGGACGCAGCCTGATCGTCACTGATCAGCACTGCGCCCCGCTCCCCAACCGCGACGATGGCGCCATCGGCACGCACGACGCCGTCGAGCAGGAGAGACCTCGCCGCTCCCGGGGCGGCGCTGGCCGTGCGGACGGGAACCAGCGCGAGGCCGGTCACACCGAGCAGCACCGCGCTGAGGAGGCGGGCGGAACCGAGAGGCACGGGTCAACGAAGGCGGCGCTCAGGCGGCGCTCAGCGGACACCTTCGCGACGCAGGCTTTCCGGAACGTAGTCCGAGGGAGAACGCTTGAGCGTGAAGTCGTACATCTCGAACTCGTTGTCCAAACCGATCGCGAGATAGCGACCGGCCTGCAGGTCCGTGTGGACCTCGAGCGTGCTCCAGAAAAGGCCCGCATCATAGTACTGAATGCAGTGCGCCTCCGAGACGCGCCAGAGTTCGCCGCGCGAGTCGTACTGGTCGACCGCGAGGATCTGCCACGAGTCCTCATCGACGTAGAAGGTTCGGCGCGGGTAGATGTGGGAGGCGCCGGGCTTGAGCTTGGCCTCGACGACCCACACCCGATGCAACTCGTAGCGGGTGAGCGACTGGTTGATGTGCAGCGGCTTGAGGATGTCGGCGTGCTTCACGTCCTTCGAGTGCAGGCGATAGCTGTTGTACGGGACGATCATTTCCCGCTTCCCCACGAGTTCCCAGTCGTAGCGGTCCGTGGCTCCGTTGAACATGTCGAACTGATCGCTCGTCCGCATGCCGTCGGCCGCGGTTCCGGGGGCGTCGTAGGCGACGTTCGGGGCGCGGCGCACGCGGCGCTGACCGGCGTTGTAGACCCAGGCGCGGCGGGTCTCCTTGACCTGATCGAGCGTCTCGTGGACGAGCAGGATCGTGCCCGCCAGCCGGGCCGGGGCGACGACGGCCTGCTTGAAGTACAGCAGCACGTTGTCGAGGTCCTCGGCGGACACGCCGGTGCGCGTATAGTTGAACATGAACTCGTCGCGGAATTCCACGAGCGAGTAGGAGCCATTGCGCTGCGGGGCGGCCTGGCCGATGTGGCGGTTCGCCGCATCGCCGCGGTAACGCAGCAGATGATTCCAGATCACCTCGATGCCGGAGGATGGGATCGGGAACGGAATGCCGAGGAGTGCGCCCTCCACGTTGGCGCCACCGTTGGCGACGCGGGCGGTCGTGGCGACGCGGGCGGTCGCATCATAGATGCGCTGCGGGACGGCCGCGCTGCGGCGCGTGGGGTAGACCGGGATCGAGTAGCCCGGGTAGGTCTGCAGGAGTGCCCGCTGCCCAGCGGTGAGCCGGGCCTGATGATTCGCGGCATTCTGCGGCGTGATCGTGTAGAGCGGTTGATCGCCGCCGAACGGATCCGGGTGATGGTCGCCCACCTTGTAGCCGGCGGGGGCCTGCGTGACGCCCCCCGTCCAGGCCGGGATCGAGCCGTCCGCATTGCCCGCGCGCTCGGCGCCGAGCGGGGAAAGGTCCTTGCCAAGGCGCGCGACATCGGACTCCGAGGTCGCGGCGAAGGTGGAGGAACAGGCGAGAAGGAACGCAACGCCGAGGCGTCGGTGGGGAAGGGAAGAAAGAGTGTTCATGGGGCGGGGCTCAGAAGGCGTACTTGAGGGTCGTCGCGAAGTAATCGCGGTCGGCGAGCAGGTTCTGCGGGCCGGCACCGTAGAAGTTCACGTAGCGGAATTCGGCGCTCCAGCGATTCTGCCAGACGACTTCAACCGAGACGTTGAGGCTTTGTCGGCCTTCGATGAAGTTGCCGAGCGGGTTCGGGGTGTTGCCGGAGACGTCTTGGACGAAGGCAACCGACGGTGAGACGTTCACGCCGCCGAACAGGTTGGTGTAGTCGAGGCGGCCGAGGACTTGGTAGCCCCAGGAGAACGGATCCGCGAACTGATCCAAGGGCGTGCTGGGCAGCGTGCTGCCCGTGCCGACCATGGCCGCCGCGCTGCCGCTGGTGAACGTGCCGTTCACGTCGTAGCGGAGCTTGTCCTTGCCCGGAAGGTCCGGGACGGACACGCCGCCGACCTCGGTGACGAGCGCAAGCTGACTCGCGCCGAGCACCTGACCGAAGATCTTGGTGGCGGTCGCCTGCGCCGTCCAGACGCCATGGCGGCGGTAACCGGTGATCTGCTGACCGTAGCGGCCAAGGAAGTTGCCAACCTGATTGTTTGAACCGAAGGCCGGGTTCAGGGTCGACAGCGCCGCGAAGAGCAATTCGACGTCGTCCACTTGGAGGGGAACGTCCTGCTTGTATGAAACTTCACCCTGCAGCGAAACGCCCGTCGAACCGAGGTCGGTGTTGAAGCTCGCGCCGAACATCGTGATGTCCTCCGGGTACTCCACGAAGTAACGGCCGGTGCTGGCCGCGGTGAGGAGGGCGATCTGACGCGCCCCAGCGATCGCCTGCTGGGTCTGTGGGGCCTGCAAGGTGGCGATCTGCACCGGCGTCAGCGCGGCCGGATTGGTCTGCGAGAGGACGATGAGCTGGAAGACCCCCGCGGCCTGCGCGGCGGCCTGCGCGGCCGGCAGACCCGACCGCACGAAGACGGACGTCAGCGGTCCGGTCAGGTTGGTGTCGATCGGCACCGTTGGCGTGAGCGCGCTGAGCGACGGCAGCCGACTGTGGTAGCGCATCAGGTAGAAGCCGAACTCCGTGTCGTTGAGCCCGGGGGCGAGCACGCGCGCCGAGATGCCGTACTGATTGAGATTGTCCGGCTCGCGGTCGAGGGCACGCGGGATGGCGCCAAGCGGGGTCTGATCGCTCAGCGCGCCAAAGCCGAGGTAGACGTTGCGGCCCCCGCGGGTGCCGAAGTCATTCGTCGAGAAATAGGTGCCCGCCGGGTCGACCTCGACGCGCCGGAATTCCAGCAGCCAGAAAGGCTCGATCGTAACCGTGTCGCTCAGGCTGAAGCTGCCCTTGAGCATGGTGACAGGGAGGAGCGATTCGCGCAGTTCCGAGCCCGGGGAGCGGAGCCGGGCGACATCGACCGGATTCACCGCGTTGATGCCATTCGGGATAAAGGTGCTCTCACCGAGGTTCAGCACCTGACGCCCGAAGCGGATGTCCGCCGGCCGACCGCCGACCTCGCCACGCCACAGACCGTAGAGGTCAAGGTACTCGATCCGCTTGCCCACCCGATCGCGTGCCTGGTCGCTCAGAGGAGTGCGATCGCGCACGCCCTTCTCGTTCACGCTGTCGTAAAAGTACGTGACGCGGCCGAAGGCTCCGAAGTGGTCGCCGTACTGCACCTCCAAATCGTGGGTGCCCTTGACCAGCGACGACACCCAACCCTTGCGATAGTTCAGGTTACCGTCGTCGTAGTTCACCGAAAGCTGGCGCCCGCCGTTGGCGGTGCCGATGAAATCCGAGTTGGGATTCGCCATGCGGTACGTGCCGCCGAACGAGAACGTGGAATCGAAGCTGCCCTTCCAGCGACCGTCGCTGAAGGACACCGCTTGGAGTTCCAAGGCGCTGAGCAGGGAGAGCAGGACGGCCGACACAGCAGCAGCCCGGATCCGGGGAATCGGGGGGTGGTTCATAGTGGGGTTAGGGCTTCCGACCGCGGGGAGCGCGACCGAAAAAGTCTATTGTCACAAAAAAGTGCCAAAGCGCAAGTCGCTGGTCCGCAGAGCGCCGCGACGAACCTAGCGATGCCGTTTGCCTTTGCGCCGCTCGACGTAAGCTATCCGCTGCTGACCATGGAACCCGCGACGCACATTCACATCAAGGGCGCTCGGGAACACAACCTGCGCAATCTCGAGGTTCGGATTCCGCGCGGAAAGCTGGTCGTCATCACGGGTCCATCCGGCTCGGGCAAGTCGTCCCTCGCCTTCGATACCCTGTACGCCGAGGGCTATCGCAAGTACATGGAATCTTTATCGACGCAGGCGCGTCAGATGCTGGATCAGCTGCGCCGGCCCGACGTGGATTTCATTCACGGCCTGTCCCCGGTGCTCGCGATCGAGCAGCGCACCGGCGGGGGGTCGCCGCGAAGCACCATTGCGACGGTGACCGAGATCGCCGACTATGCGCAGTTGCTTTGGGCGATTCGCGGCGAGCCGCGTTGCCCGAAGGACGGCGGGCGGATCGTGCAGCGGTCGCTCGGTGACAATGTCCAGCGCGTCCTGACTGAGTGCGCCGGCGAACGCATCCTGTTGCTGGCCCCGTGGATGAAGGCGAAGCCGTCCGTGCTGCGCGACGAGGTTCCGCGGCTGCGGCAGCGTGGTTTCCAGCGGGTCCGGGTCGGGGGTGAGGTGCGCTCGCTGGACGATCCCGGACTGATTCCGACGGGAAGCCGAGAACTTGTGGTGGACGTCGTGATCGACCGACTGGTCGCCTCGGCCGAGCAGCGGAGCCGTCTGGCGGACTCCTTGGAGCTCGCCTTCCGCGAGGGGCGCGACCGGGCAGTGGTGCTCGCGCAGCGCACGGCCAGCGATCCGTGGCGCGAAGTCCCGCTGAGCCAGTCGTTCGCGTGCGAAACCTGCGGCGACGTGTTCGACCGCCTCACCCCCCGGCACTTTTCGTGCAACCATGCCGAGGGTGCCTGCACGGGTTGCGGGGGGCTGGGGCGGAAGCCCCGCTTCGTCCCGGAACTCATCGTGCCCGATCCCCAGAAGTCGGTGCGCGAAGGGGCGATCAAACCATGGCGGATCGGAGGGAAGAACCTCATCATCCGCCACAACGCCCTGCTCAAGCAACTGGCCGAGCAACTCCCCTTCGACCCGGACAAGCCGTGGCACGAGCTGCTGGCCGAGGTGCGGGAGGTGCTGCTGCGCGGAGCCGGCGAGCGGCGCTTTGCCTTCAAACTGAAGCGCATGCGCGAACCCCGGGCGATGGCCTTCGAAGGCGTGATCGCGGACCTGCAGCGCAGCTACTTGGAGACGGACAGCGAGGGCTTCCGGGCCCGGCTGAGCACGTTCATGGTCCCCGGACCCTGCCCCGAGTGCCGGGGCCGGCGTCTCAGCGCCTTCGGCGGCGCGGTGCAACTCGGGCTCGGGACCCGTCGGCTGACCTTCCCGGACTTTCTCGACCTCGACGTCAGCTCGGCCCGGGCCCTCGCACGCGAGTGGTCGGCGCTGGTGTCGGAAAACGAAGCCGCGCGCGAGGTCGTGCAGGGGATCGACCAGCGTCTGCACTTTCTCGAGGAAACCGGCCTCGGCTACCTCACACTCCAGCGCGACTACGGCACCCTTTCTGGTGGCGAGGCACAACGCGTGCGGCTCGCCACCCAACTGGGGATGGGCCTGATCGGCGTGATCTACGTACTCGACGAGCCCAGCATCGGACTGCACGCCCACGACAACGAGAAGCTGCTGGAGACCCTGCGCGCGCTGCGGGACCGCGGGAACACTGTCGTGGTGGTGGAGCACGATGAAGAAACGCTCCGGGCGGCGGATGAGGTGATCGAACTCGGACCCGAAGCCGGCACCGAGGGCGGACGGCTGCTCTTCCAGGGGTCCCCGGCGGCCTGCGCCCGGCTGCCGCTGAACCGCTCACGAACCGGTCCCTACCTCGCCCGAAGCCTCGCCGTCACCCGCGAGGGCGCACTCAAAACGCCGGACGGCACCTGGCTCACCGTCCGCGAGGCGCGGGAGCACAATCTTCGTGGAATCGACGCGCGTTTCCCGGTCGGCCTGCTCACCTGCGTGACCGGGGTGTCGGGCTCGGGCAAGAGCACGCTGGTCAACGACATCCTCGCCACCGCGGCGGCGCGCAAGCTCAACGGCGCCCGCGGCATTCCGGGAAAGCACCGCCACATTGAGAACCTCGATCTGTTTGAAAAGCTCGTGCAGGTCGACCAGGAGCCGATTGGACGCAGCCCGCGCTCCAACCCGGCCACATTCGTCGGACTGCTGGATCTGCTCCGCGATCTCTTCGCCCAGGTCCCGCTCGCCCGCGTGCGCGGGTACCGCGCTAGCCGCTTCTCCTTCAATGTCCGCGGCGGCCGCTGCGAGCGCTGCCAGGGCGATGGCGTCATTCGACTCGACATGCTCTTCATGGCGGATGCCTACGCGCCGTGCCCGAGTTGCTCCGGCCGGCGGTTCAATCGCGAGACGCTGGAGGTGCTGTTCCACGGACGGTCCATCGCGGACATTCTCGATCTCACGGTGCGAGAGGCGCTGACGCTCTTCCGCAACATCCCGCGCGTCGTCGACAAGCTCGCGACGCTCGAGGCGGTGGGCTTGGGCTACCTGCGGCTGGGCCAGTCGGCCACGACGCTCTCGGGAGGCGAGGCCCAGCGGCTCAAACTGTCCCTCGAGCTGAGCAAGCGCCAGCAGGGCGAGACCCTGTACATCCTCGACGAACCGACCACGGGCCTGCACTGGGTCGACATCCAGCGCCTGCTCGACCTTCTCTTCAAGCTGCGCGATGCCGGCAACACCGTCATCGTGATCGAGCACAACCTCGATGTCATCCACCTCGCCGACTGGATCATCGATCTCGGCCCGGGCGGCGGAACGGCGGGCGGAGAATTGGTTTATGCCGGGCCGCGGCAGGGGATCGAGGCCGAGTCGCGGTCGCTCACCGGCCGGTGTCTCGGAAAATGGGCGCGAGCCGTTCCGCGCGCGGGGTGATTCGCGATCCCGCCCGGCGGCAGAGGCGACCGACAACGCGTGGTGCGGGGTCCCGGCACTCGCGGAAGGTCCAGACCCGCGAGGGGCCCTCGATGATGCAACGCATCGCGCCCCGGAGGTTCACCTTGCCAAGGTCGGCCTGGCGGGATGTCCTCTGAGGGTCCTGCGGCGATGAATCTCCCCAACATTATCACGCTCTCCCGCATCCCCTCGATGTTCTTGATCGTGGGGCTGATGTACTGCGATTTCCCGGGAGCGCCGTCACTGGCCTTCTGGCTCTTCATCCTCTGCGCGGTCGGGGACTGGTTTGACGGATACCTCGCGCGGAAACAGGGATTGGTGTCGACGTTCGGCAAGCTGATGGACGCCCTGACGGACAAGATCATGGTCGTCGGGCTGGTGGTGGCGTTCGTCGAGAAGAACGAAATCCCGATCCCGCTCGCGCTGATCGCGATCTGTCGTGAATTCCTGATCACCGGCATGCGGATGGTCGCGGCGGCCAAGGGCGTGATCGTCCCGGCGGATCGCGGCGGCAAGAGGAAGACGATGACGCAGCTCATCGCCCTCGGTTTCCTGCTCGGCGCCCCGATGGCGGCGCATGACTGGTCGCGCTTCGTCGCTTTCGACCTCACGCTCTTCGTGGAGATCGTGCACCGGATCGGATACTTCGGCTTCGTCCTCGGCACGATTCTCGCGGTCTGGTCGGGTACGCGTTACGTCATCCAGCACCGGACGGTGGTGTTCAGCGACGCCGACACTCCGGGCTCCGGGCATGCCTCCTGAGACCGATCCCGGGGCGCGGATGCCGCAATCGCGGTGGTGGGTGGAACTGGCCTGCCTCGGTCCCATCGGACGTCGGCTGCCGGCTCCCGGCACGTGGGGATCACTGGTCGGACTCGGCCTGGCGGCGGGACTCATCCCCATTGCTCCCGGTGCTTGGTTGGGGGGCGTGATCTTCGTGCTCGCGCTGCCCGCGGTCTGGCTTTGCTCCGCAGCCGAACGCGGGCTCGGGCGCTCCGACCCCGGGGAGGTCATCGTCGATGAAGTGATCGCGATGCCCCTCGTTTTTATCGGTTGGGCGCGGCTGGAGCAGGCCGCGGCGCCCTATATCCTCCTCGCGGCGGGCTTTGCGCTTTTCCGGCTCTTTGACATCACCAAGCCGCTCGGCATCGCCCGCCTGCAGCGACTTCCGGGAGGGTGGGGCGTGGTCGCGGACGATCTTGCGGCGGCGCTGGCCGCCTGCGCGAGTCTGCATGGTCTCGCGGCGCTGGGCTGGCTCGGCGGTCGCTGATCCAAGCGACGGGCTGCCGCCGAAGCGCCCGCGCGCTACGAGCGCAGGAAGTAACGCACCGCGGCGAAGTAGCCCTCGATCCCAAGCCCCGCGATCACGCCGACGGCGGCGCCGGCGCAGTAGGAGTGCTGCCGGAAGGCCTCGCGGCGGTGGATGTTCGAGAGATGGACCTCGATCACGGGCAGCGCCGAGCCGACGAGGGAGTCGCGCAGCGCCACGCTGGTGTGTGTGAGTCCGCCCGGATTGATTACGATTCCCGCCACCTTGGGGTCGGGCGCGTCGGCGAGCGCATTGATGCGGTCGATCAGCGCCCCCTCGTGATTGGACTGGAAGAACTCAAGCTGAACCCGGCCGCCAAACTCGGCGCGCAGCGCCGCTTCGATGTCGGCCAGCGTGGCGCGGCCGTAGACTTCGGGTTCGCGTTTGCCGAGCCGGTCGAGGTTCGGGCCGTTGAGGATGGCGAGAGTCTTCATGAGAATCTGGGGAGGAAATCCAGCCCTTGCCGCAAGGGCAAAATGAATCGTCGCGGCACCTAGAGCGGGTTCTCGGTCCGCAGAAACGTCCACGGCAGCCCGAAGCGGCGCGCCACGTCGGCGGCGAGGGCCTGCACCCCGTGAACCTCCGTTGCGTAGTGCCCGCAGAGGTACAGATTGAGCCCGTAGTCCTGCGCGACCGGAAACCATTCCTCCCGCAGTTCGCCGGTCACGAGGGTGTCGATGCCCGAACGCAGCAGCTCCGGCACCGCGCTGTTGCCGCTGCCGCTGCAGAAGGCGATGCGCGCGGGGGCGGCCGAGCCATATTCCAGCGCGGTCACCCGCGGATAGGCGCCCTCCAGGGCGGCACGCACGGAGTCCCGGCGCAGGGTCGACGCAGCGGCCCAGCCGATGGGTTGACCGTCGCGGACAAGGAAGGGAAGGGTGGGCTCGAGGCCGAGTTGCCGCGCCAGGATCGCGTTGTTGCCCAGTTCCGGGTGTCCATCCAACGGCAGGTGGCTGGAGTAAAGGGCGCATCCTCCCGCGATGAGCGTGGCGAGACGGTCGAAGTGCGGACCCGTGAGGGCGCGCGGCTGGTCCCAGAACATGCCGTGGTGCACGATCAGGAAGTCCACCCCGGCCGCCACCGCCGCGCGAAAGGGGACCACGCCGACATCCACCGCCGCACCAATCTTCGAAACGCCGCGATGGTTGGCGAGTTGCAGGCCGTTGAACGCACCGGGGGCGTCCGAATAGAGCGAGCGCTGGGTGCGCTCGTCGCAGTACGCCGTGAGATCGTGGAGCGGAACCATGCCGACGAGCGTGATCGGACCGACGGGAAAAGCCAAGGCGGCGTCACGGCGACTTGCCACCGGCGCACCGCTCCGCTTGCCTCCCGCCATGAGTGAGGGGGTCCCTTCCGCCCGCGCCGGTCATCCGGTCGACCTGATTGCCGAAGCCACGGCGCGTTTCCCGACCCGGCCGTCGTGGGACGAGTATTTCATGGCCACCGCCATGCTCATCTCCACCCGCTCGCCCTGCGAGCGGCTGCACGTCGGCTGCGTCATCGTGAGCGGCGGCGACCGCCGCAACCGCTTGGTGGCGGCGGGCTACAACGGGTTTCTTCCCGGCACCCCGCACGCCTCACGCGTGCGGGACGGGCACGAGCAGGCCACGGTGCATGCGGAGCAGAACGCCGTCGCGGACGCTGCCCGGCGCGGCAGCGCGGTGGAGGGCTGCGTGGCGTATGTGACCCATTTTCCGTGCATCAACTGCGCCAAGATCCTCGCCGCCGCCGGCATCGCCGAGATTCGCTACCGCGAAGACTATCACAATGACCCGCTGGTCGTCCCCCTGCTCGCCGATGCCGGGGTGAAGGTCACGCAACTCGCGGCGGGCGCCTGAAACCATGCCCAAAGGCCGCGCCGCCTCTCGTTCCCCGTCAGACCTCGCGGGCTCGGTCCTGCTGGCCCGTCCCGGCCTGCGGGATCCCTCCTTCCGCCGCACCGTGGTTCTGCTCTCCAGTCACGACGAAGAAGGTGCCCGGGGGGTCGTCGTGAACCGGCCGCTCGGCCGCACCCTTGAGGACCTCGATCCGGTCTTCGCGCTCGGCCCCTTGGCCAGCGTCCCCATCTACCGGGGCGGCCCCGTGCTGGAGAAGCAACTCATCCTTTGCGCCTGGCGGGCCGAACCCGATGGAAGGGAGCTGAAGTTCTACTTCGGGATCGACCCCGCGAAGGCGGGCGAACTGCGGTCGGAGGCCGGGTACGACGTCCGGGCCTTCCTCGGGCATGCCGGCTGGAGCGGCGGGCAACTGGAGGAGGAACTGGAGCAGGAGGCGTGGGTGGTGATCCCGCTTGGCGCCGGGCTGCTGGATTTCCGTCCCGACGAAGGCCTCTGGCGCGGGCTTCTCGTGGGCCTTGACCCCGAGTGGCGCCTCCACGCCGATGAGCCCGAGGATCCGAGCCGGAACTGAGGCTTCGAGTATCGAGTTGACAACCCCGGGCCGCGACCGTTTTTCTCAACTTTTTATGAAAGTGGTTTCCTCCATCAAATCCGCGAAGAAGCGCCACCCGGCGTGCCAGGTGGTTCGCCGCCGCGGCAAGATCTACGTGATCAACAAGGTTGAGCCCCGCTACAAGGCTCGCCAGGGCTGAGACCCGGAAACTGAATCTTCCCGCCATGAAGCCCGAAGGCCATCCCACGCTCAACAACGTCTGCTTCCTCGACATCGGAACCGGCCGCCGCTTCCTCACGAAGTCGACCATGAAGTCCCCCCGCAAGGAGACGATCGACGGTCAGGAGTACTTCGTCATCGTCCGCGACGTCACGATGGACTCGCACCCCGCCTACACCGGCGAGAAGCGCATCGTCGACACGGCGGGCCGCGTGGAGAAGTTCACGTCCAAGTTCAAGCGCGGCACCGCGAAGAAGTAAGCCCGCTCCCGCGCTTTCCGCGTTTTTCAGGCCCTCCCGCACACGGAGGGCCTGTTACTTTCCGGACCCCGACTTCTCCAACGCCCGCCGCCGTGAACGCTCCGCGCCTCCTGCTGCTCGACTGCGACAGCACGCTCTCGTCCATCGAGGGCATTGACGAACTCGGCCGCCTGCGGGGAGAAGCGACCTTCGCGGAGATCGAGGCCATGACGACGGCGGCCATGGAAGGGCGGATTCCGGTGGAATCCGTTTTCGGTCGCCGCCTCGAAATCATCCGGCCGGAGGCCGGCCACATTGCCGAGGTCGGGCGGCGCTACCTCGCCACGGTGGAGCCCACCGCGAAGGCGACCCTGGACGAACTGCGCGCACGCGGTTGGACCCCGGTGATCCTGAGCGGCGGCTTCCGCAACGTGATCCGGCCCCTGGCGGACTTTCTCGGCGTGGAAAGAATCGAGGCGGTCGACCTGTACCAAGGGCCGGACGGTGCGTACGCCGGTTATGACGTGGCGTATCCCACGACCCGTTCGGGGGGGAAGCCGGAGATCATCCAGCGACTGAGGACAGAGCTGGCACCGCGCACCGTCGTGATGGTCGGGGACGGCGTCAGCGACCTCGAGACCAAGCCGGTGGTCGACCTGTTCGTGGGCCTGGGCCGCTACGTCACCCGCGAGCGGGTTCGCCGCGAGGCGCAGCACTTCATTCATTCGCTGGCCGAACTGCCGCCCTTGCTTGCGCGCTGGGGCTAGGCCGATCTAGGTAGAGGCCGCATGAGCGCCCTCGTCCGCCCCGTCCTCGCCGCCTTGGCAGCGGCAGCGTGCACCCTCCCGATCGCGGCCGCATCGTCGGCCTCGGGCGGAACCCCCTTTCCCCTGCCGCTGGAAGCCTACACGGCGGCAGAGCAGGGTCTGAGTCTCGGGGAGGTATTGCGGCACCGCATCTCGGTCCAACCGTTCAACCTGGTCGCGAGCGGTATCTTTCTCCTCGCGATCCTTCATACCTTCTGTTCGCCGAAGATTCTGAGCTGGGCGCACCATGCAAAGGAAGCCCACGAGGCGAAACTGCGGACGCTGGCCGCCTCCGGCGCACTCCGCCCGGGAGGCAAGGCACCGGTGAGTTTCAAGGCCGAGATGCTGCATTTCTTCGGCGAAGTGGAGGCGCTGTTCGGCCTGTGGGTCCTTCCGCTGCTGGCTGCCATCACGATGGTCAAAGGCTGGGAAGCGGCCCAGAACTACGTGACGTACGGGGTGAAATACACTGAGCCGCTCTTTGTCGTGGTGATCATGGCGATCGCCGCCACGCGTCCCATCCTCCGCCTCTCTGAGTCGATCCTCGGGCGGTTTGCCGCGCTCGGCGGCAGCACCCCGCTGGCCTGGTGGTTCTCGATCCTGACGCTGGCGCCGCTCCTCGGATCGTTCATCACCGAGCCCGCAGCCATGACGATCGCGGCGCTGCTCCTGCGGGAGAACTTCTACCGTTTCAATCCGAGTCTGCGCCTGCGCTACGCGACACTGGGTCTTCTGTTCGTGAACATCTCCGTCGGCGGCACGCTGACGCACTTCGCTGCACCGCCGGTGCTGATGGTGGCAGCCAAGTGGGGTTGGGACACTCCCTTCATGCTCCAGCACTTCGGCTGGAAGGCGGCGATCGGCATCGTGATCTCGAATCTGTTCTACTACGCGGTGTTCCGCCGTGAGTTCAAGGCGCTGGCCGTGGGTACGAATCCTCCGTCCGAGGACGATGTGGCGGAGGCCTACTGGGCGAACCGGCGTGAGCGAATTCCCGCCTGGATCACGACGGCCCATCTCTGCGCGCTCGCATGGACGGTGTTCACGGCCCACTACATCCCGCTCTTCCTCGGAGGCTTCCTCGTCTTCCTCGCCTTCACTCACGCCACCGCCCACCATCAGGATCCCATCGGCCTTCGCTCGCCGGTCCTCGTCGGCTTCTTCCTTGCCGGACTCGTGGTTCACGGGTCCCTCCAGCAGTGGTGGATCGCCCCCGTCCTCGGCAGCCTTTCAGAATTGCCGCTGAAGTTCGGCGCCATCTTCCTGACGGCCTTCAACGATAACGCGGCCATCACCTACCTCGCCTCGCTGGTGCCCGGTCTCACCCCGGAACTGAAGTACGCGGTGGTGTCCGGCGCGGTGATCGGCGGCGGACTCACCGTCATCGCCAACGCTCCGAATCCGGCCGGGCAGTCGATTCTGTCGCGCTGCTTCCCGGGCGGTGTCTCGCCCTTGAGCCTTTTCCTCGGCGCGCTCGCCCCCACTGCGGTCATGACCGCGGTGTTCCTGCTCACGACCTGAGGCTGCACCACCGTGACCGGCAGCAAAGGCCCGACTGCCGCACCACCCGCCACCGTCGCGCTCGCCAGCCGCGATCTCGGCGGAGGAGGCCTGCCGCCAGTGGTCGTGGTGCACGGGTTCATGGGCTCGTCGCGCAACTGGCAATTGACCGGGCGCGACCTCGCCGCGTCCGCCCACGTCCACGCGCTGGATCTCCGGAACCACGGGGACTCGGAGTCGGCCGGGGACATGGCGTGGGATGCACTCGTCGGCGACGTAAGGCGGTGGTGCGCGGCGCAGGGACTGACGCGCGCCCGTTTCCTCGGCCACAGCCTCCGCGGCAAGGTCCTCATGCGTCTCGCCTGCGTCGCGCCCGAGTTGGTGGACGACCTGATCGTCGTCGACATCGCGCCGAAGAGCTACGCGTTCCAGTCGCACCGCCATGAACTGTCCGCGCTGCTCGACCTCGAACTGGCCGGGCTGTCTAGCCGCGCCGAGGCCGAGCTCCGGCTCGAGGGTCGCGTGCCCGACCTCGCGATGCGGAAGTTCCTGCTCACAAATCTGGCTCGCGCGGACGACGGTGCGTGGCGCTGGGCGGTCCCGCTGGCTTGGCTCGCCGCCGCCCTGCCGTCGCTCGAGACATCGCCGCTCGACCCAGGCATGACCTTCGTCGGACGCACCACGTTCATCCTCGGGGGTCGGTCCCGCTATGTGACGCCGGAGGACGTTCCGCTGATTCGCCGTCACTTTCCGAACGCCGTCGTCGAGACCATCGCGGCGTCGGGCCACAATCCGCACATGGACGCCCGGGCCGATTTCGTCGCGTGCGTGCAGGCCGCGTGGTGCCGGGGCGGCCTACCGGCGTGACCAGAGGCGCAGACTGAAGAGCAGAAAGTGCTCGAGGGCTGCGGACTCGTTGAGATTCACGCGAAGGAGCCCGGCCGACTGTTCCAGCCGCCCGATGGCGGCGGTGAGTGCGCGGCGGGTGGCGTCATCGCCGTCGCGCAGGCGGGCGAGGGCAAAACCGCGGGTGGCGGCGGCCACCTCGGAGAACAGTCGCGCACGGATGCCATGCGCGATTCCCGTCTCGCGGGCCTCCTCTTCATCCTCGTCCAACTCCGCGACCAAGCGCTCCTTCTCCCGTTTCCATGCTTCCTGAGTCGCTAGGTCGAGCAGGGTGGAGAAGCGCGCCACCAGCCCGTAGGTACCGAAGACTGAGTCCGCGACCGCTCTCCGGTCCACCACGCCCCCCTCCAGCTGGCCCAGCCATGCCTGATAGTCGGCGATCCACGCGTTCCAACCGTCGATGCCGGACAAGGGGGCGGGCACGGGAAAGCGGAACTGGAGCACCCGGCTGCGGATCGTCGGGAGCAGGCTGTACGGCTTGGCCGTGAGGAGCAGGAGCGTGGTGTTGACCGGCGGCTCCTCCAGCGTCTTCAGGAAAATGTTCGCGGCCGCGAGATTCATGCGGTCCGCCTCGTGCAGGATCGCGACCTTGCGGGGCGAGACCGTCGCCGAGACCTGGACCTTGCCGACGAGCGTGCGCGTGGCGTCAGCGGAGATCTGGCGCATCTTCCCCGCCGGTCGGAGTTCGTGGCAGTCGGGATGGCGCGCCGGAGGGAATGAGGCCGACGCCTCCGCGACATTAAGCAGACGGTCCGCGATTCCGTGCGCGACCTGCTCAAGCAGCGCGGGGTCGGGACCGCTGAGGAGCAGGCTGTGTGAGAGCCGCCCGCGCGCGAGTGCCGCCTCAATCACCGCGACCGCAGGGGTGCCGCCGAGGGCCTCCGGCCACGGCGCGGGCGACGGACGGGTGGGGGAGGGCGCGGCGGGCACGGGTCGGGATCAGACGAGGCGATCCTTCACCCCAAACCAGATGGCCCGCTCGATCAGCTCGACGGATTGCGTCCCATCGATGACGACGAAGCGCTCGGGCATGCCGCGGGCGAGGACGAGGTACCCCTCGCGCACCTTGGTGTAGAAATCGATGTTCTCGCGCTCCATCCGATCCGGCAGGTCCGAGGCGCGCTGCCGGATCCGCTGCAGGCTCACCTCCGTGGGCACGTCGATGACCACCGTGAGGTCCGGCATGACGTTGCCCACTGCGAAATGGTTGATCTGGTTGACGGGGTCGAGCGACAGATTGCGGGCGATTCCCTGATAGACCGTCGATGAATCGAGGTACCGATCGCTCAGCACGACGCTGCCGCGCAGCAGGGCGGGCGCGATCACCTCGCGGACCAACTGCGCTCGGGAGGCGGCGAACAGCAGCAACTCGGTCTCCGCGCACATCTCGTCGCCGCGCGAGTTGTGCACGATGATGTTGCGGATCTGTTCGCCGATTTCGGTTCCACCCGGCTCGCGGACCGTGACCACGTCCCGCCGCATTTCCTGCAGCCGGGCGGCGAGCCGGGCGATCTGCGTCGACTTTCCGCTTCCCTCCGAACCTTCGAAGGAGATGAGCTTTCCCGCACGCGTGGGTTTGGCGACCATGGTGGGACGATGGCGGAAGTCAGCGCCAGTTGGCGAGTAACGATTCGAGTTGGGTGAGCGTCGGACTTTCCCCGGTGCGCACGTAGTGGCCGCTCGTGCAGACGCCCAGCGTCAGGCACGCCTGCGGGTCCAGTCCAAGGAGCTGGCCGGTCGAAAAGCCCGCGTTGAAATGGTCACCCGCGCCGGTCGTGATCAGCGGCTTCTCGACGTACGGACCCGGGACCCAGGCGGTGCCGGCGGCGGACGCGCAGGCCGCGGCGGCCCGGGGGTGCACCACGACGGTGTCGATCTCCAGCGCCGCACGGAGGGCGGCGGCCGCCTGCCGAAGCGCCCCCTCGGCTTCGTCCGGCGGGGTCACGCCGAGGGCGACCGCGACCTGCTGGGCCTCCTTGAGGTTGAGACCGAGGGTCGCCCGGCCGAAACGCTCGAAACGCCCAATGGCGTGCAGGGCCTGCCGGAGGTCCTCGACCGACCGCTTCTCCGGGTCGGCAAGATCGAAGAAAAACCGGGCTTTCACCGGACCGACCGCTGGCAGCACCCGGTCGACAAGCGCCTCAAAAATGCCGGTCATGTTCGGGATCATGGTCCAGTTGACCAGCGCCACCAGGTCGGCTGCCGCAAGCGCCGCCCGGAGTCCGTCTGAGCCGACCACCGCTTCGAGGCGTTCGAACGTGATTTCATCGAGGCTGCGCATCTGCCCGAGCATCAGCTTGCCGTCCTCGCATTCGACCGCCGTCGTGTGCGCCGCGGTAGCCAGGGAGAAGACGGTGGCGCGGCGGGCGAGGTCGGCAAAGACCGGATGGACGGATGGGGTCCCGAGGGCCCCGACGTAAGTCAGGCGCGTGCCGTGCGCGAGCAGCGCGTTCGCCATGATCGGTCCATTGCCCCCCAGCTTGTCCATCCGGGGGAAAAGCTCGATGTTGGTGCTCTTTCCCGCCGCGGCCGCGATGCGCTGCCCGAACTCCGCGAGCGTCGCGATCGGCGTAAACGCCTCGCCCTGCCCCCGGCGGAGCCCGACCGGCGTCACGATCGTGTCCACAAAGCCATCCAGCCCCACGACCGAACGGGTCTCGCGGATGCGACCCCCGGTTTGGCGGAGCGCGTCGAGGCAGGAGGATTTGAAGTCGCTCATGGGCAGGAAACCGTCCCAGAAAAAAGCGCCGGGCCGGGCCGGCAAACAGATTCGGCGCGGGAGCGTTTGCCATTGAAGCGCTGGGCGCAGATGGCTCAGTCTTCTGACTTCCAACGGCCCCGATGCTCCCACCGATCGCCACCGTCAATCTCGTCGATGTATTCCTGCGCTGCGATCTGGTCGGCCAGATCCTGACCGTCGGTCTCGGCATTTTCAGCATGATCGCCTGGGCGGTGATGCTCGGGAAGCGCAACGAACTGCGGCAAATGCGCGCCCTGAACCTCGCCTTTGAGCAGCGCCTGCGCGACGAGCGCACGCTGCTCGACCTGCCCGAGTCGTACCGCAACAAGCGCGGCATTCCTTACGGGGACCTTTTCGCCGACGCGGTGGAGTCGTACTGGCGCGCCGCCTCGATTCTGCAGGAGAAGGGCGAGGACTCGAGCCGCGCCCGCCTTGAGCATGCCGAGAACGCGCTGCAGCGCGCCATCGCGCGCCAGACCCTGCGCTACGAGTCTTCGATGATCTTCCTCGCGACCATCGTCTCCGGCGCACCCTTCCTCGGCCTCCTCGGCACGGTCTGGGGAGTGATGCTGGCCTTCGACTCGATCACCGCATCGGGCGCGCAGACGGCCAGCATCCAGAATCTCGCTCCCGGCGTGTCGGCGGCCCTGCTCACCACCATCGCCGGCCTCGTCGTCGCGATCCCCTCCGTGTTCGGCTACAATTTCCTGCTCTCCACCACGCGGAAGCTCATCACCGAACTCGAGAATTTCGCGAGCTCGCTCGCGGACCGCATCGAGCTCGAGTCACCGAAGTAGGCGCGCACCATGGCCCGCACTTTCCGACGGCACCGCACGGCCCATCCGCTGGCCGACCTCAACGTCACCAATCTCGTCGATCTGGCGTTCGTGCTGCTGCTGATCTTCATGATCGCGACGCCGCTGATCAACCAGGAGCAGACCATCCCGGTGAACTTGCCCGTGGAGACGCGGCGGGACCAAGCCAAGCCGGACGCCAAGACGCGCTTTGTCTCGATCTCCATCGATCGCCAGGGTCGCTACTATTTCGACTCCACCCCGGTGTCATTCAGCGAACTGGCCGCCCGTCTGGCGCCGCTGGCCGCGGGTCCGGCCGCGCAGCACCCCGTGATCCGCATCCGGGCCGACCTGACGCTGCAGTGGCAGCAGGTCGTGCGCGTGATGGATGAACTCACCAAGAACAAGCTGACCAAGATCCAGTTCGACACCCAGGCGGGAGGGGGTGCGCCGGGTCGATGACCGCCCAGTCGCCCAGCGCCTACGTCGCTTCCTTCTGCCTTCACGCACTGGTGGTGGCGCTCGCCGTGCTCGCGTTCATGGTCTCCGCCCGCCGCGCCAACGAGGCCCCGGCGCTCTTTGAACTGGTGGCAGGGGAGGGGGATAACTACGCCGCCACGCAAGCCCCGGCGCTCGGTGAACCGGACGCCGCCCCCGGGGAGACCGTGGTCAACCTGCCGCGGCCCGTGACCACGCGCCGCCCCGATCCGACGCCCGAGGTCGCACCGCCCGAGCCCGCCCCCGCCCGTCCGGAACCCGCCACGCCGCCGGCCCCGGCGGCGAAGGCCGCCCCCGTGCCCAAGAGCGAGCCGCCACCCAATTTCGTCCACGACATCAAGCGACTCTCGGATAAGCGTGCCGCCAACATCGAGAAGAAGCACCGCGCCGAGCAGAAGGCCGCCGCCGATCGGGCCAAGAAGGAGGCGGAACAGCAGTCCCGCCGGATGTCCAAGGAGGAATTCGACCGCCTCAACGCCGGCAAGAAGGCTCCGAGCGGCACGCGCCGCACCGCGGACGTTCCCTCCGTCGCCAAGGGCATCCGCGGGGGCGTGAGCGGCGGTTCAACCGCAAACACTCAGGGCGGCGCCGGCGGCAAGGCGCTTGAGCGCGCGGAAATGGAGCTCACCGATGCGTACATCGCGCTCATCCTGCAGCGGATCCGGCAGACCATGGAGCAGGCCAACTTCAGCGACCAGCTCTCCGTGCGGGTCCAATTTTCGCTTTCCGCGTCGGGCGAAATTTCCAGCGTGAGCATCCGCGAATCCAGCGGCAGCAACGAGTTCGACCGGGCGATCCTCGATGCCTTCCGCACCATCCCCAGCCTCGGCCCGCCCCCCAACCGAAAGTCCGGCACCTTCGTGGTCAACCTGCGGATGAGCGACGGTGAATGACCGAAAAAACCGCTTGCCTTCGCCCACGGAAGAGCGATTTTCCCCACTCACGTTGGTTCCGGGCTCGTAGCTCAGTTGGCAGAGCGCCTCAATGGCATTGAGGAGGTCGTCAGTTCGAATCTGATCGGGTCCACCAACCTTCGGGGTCTACACCAAAGATTGGGGACTGGGTCTGTACGGGTAGGATTTTTGGGGGATAGTCCGATAGGGTGGGGTCAGCCGCACGGGCCCAATCACTCGCCGTTGGCGAACGTACACCCGGGACCCTCCGAAAATTGGGTTTCGCCAAGCGCGTCCTGAGGAGCGATGAAGAGCGGGCGAAAGGAGTCATCGACGATGCAACCTGCCTTCTGGGACGCCCGCTACGCCAACGAGGACGGCTACGTCTTCGGCACCGCCCCGAACGATTTCCTGCGCACGGTCGCCGACACCTTGAAGTCCGGCGGTCGCATTCTGTGCCTCGCCGAGGGAGAGGGGCGAAACGCGGTCTTCCTTGCTGAGCGGGGCCATGCCGTGACCGCCGTGGATCATTCGGCCGTCGGTCTGGCCAAAGCCCGGCGACTCGCCGACGAGCGTGGCGTCCTGCGGCGCGTGAACCTGGTCGTTGCCGACCTTCGCCGCCATGATCTGAGGAAGGAGGCATGGGATGCAATCGTCTGGATCTTTCTCCACCTCCCGCCGCCCGACCGCCTCGGCCTGCTGCAACGAGCGACGGAGGCACTCGCCCCAGGCGGACTTCTCGTCCTCGAATGCTATACGCCGCGGCAGGTGCGCTGGAAAACGGGCGGACCCATTCAGGCGCCCGAGCTCCTCATGGAACTCGCTGACCTGCAGCGCGGATCCCCCGCGTTGGAAACGCTCATCGGACGCGAATGCGAACGCGATGTCATCGAGGGCAGCGGACACACCGGGCGGGCGGACGTAGTGCAGTGGCTGGCCCGCAAACCGCTCGCGGTCGGGGCCGGCTGATTGTCTCGCCCGCATGCGCCCGCGTCGGACGATCGGCCGGCGGACGGTTCGTCACCTCCGGCCCTCGCCCTCCGCTGTCGCCACGCCCTCCGGTTCGAGCAGCGCGAGATAGGCCTCGTACGCAAACACCCGACCGCTCCGCCGTCCGGTGACTTCGCGCAGGATCCCGCAGTCCAACAGGCGTTGCGTCGCCCGCAGCGTGGTCGGAAAGCAGAGCGCGGCGGCGTGGCTAATCGTCGTGATCGTCGCCACCGGCGTTCGCTGGAACTGCTCCAGCACCGCCCGCGTCGATGCGACGCAACGAGGGAGACGCGACACCCGGCCGGCATCCTGTGCGACCCAATCCCGCAAGCGCTGACTCAGCGCGTGTCGCTCCTCCAGGGCCCGGCAAACGCCGCCCAGCCACGCGGCGGTCCGCGACGCCGCCCGCCGCCCCGTCGCGGCCTGGCCTTCCGCTGCGACCCGGTTACCCGACTCCGCTGTCGCCCGTGCCTCCGCAGTTGAGTCCACCGAAGCGTCTGCTGATCCGTCGGCGAGTAGCGCCGCCGCGACCAACGGAGCCACCGCCGCCACTGTGAGACCGGCGTGATGCAGGAGCCCGTGCGCCGCCAAGCGACTGAGCCTGGCTGAGAAAGCGCTCGCCGCCGGTCCACCCGACGCCACCCGCGCCGCTGCTCCAAGGCCTCCGTGCTGCATCCACAGCGTGCGCACCGGCGCGCCGGCGAACTGACGAGTGCTTCCCGGCCCGTTGCCGCGGTTTGTCCCGTCGCCGTCGCCGAGATACGCCGCCGCCACGCGCCAGTGAGCGGGCGACAGCACCGGTTCCGCCGCCGGCGCACTGCGCAAAGCCCGCAGCGCCGCGAGCCAGCGTCGTGCCTCCACGCAGGCGGCGCTCTCGATCGCGTCGTCACCCACCGCCTCGGCTTCCAGCAACGCCGCCAAGCTGAGGCTCGCACCTCCCAAACGGGCCTCCAGCACCGCCTCGCGCCGATCCCAGAGTCCCGCGGAGACGTCCCGCCCGAGCGCCTCGCTCCGACCTAGCCCAAGTTCCGCAGTTCGAAAATCCGGATCGTTCATTTACAGGCACTTACGTGATTTAGGGGGTGATTTTCGGCACTACATGGCTGATTTCGCGAGAGCCTCTGGGGAGGCGGAGACCGA